>Ga0272442_10001551_pt1 | contig 34676 bp, 31 predicted proteins | sample SSMForm2O_FD_200262 | JGI IMG/M metagenome (GOLD analysis project Ga0272442, IMG submission 200262) | Marine sediment archaeal communities from Little Sippewissett salt marsh, Falmouth, MA, United States - SSM-Form-2O | ecosystem: Environmental > Aquatic > Marine > Wetlands > Sediment ... | reverse complement strand
CGCCCTGCAGCAGAAGGAAATGTCCCATCGCTGCGGATTCTGCGACCGCGCCTGTTACCCCCAGGACGCCGCCGAAGTCCTGGTGGCCGATGGCGTGCGCACCTGGGGCTGCTGCTCGCACTGCGCCCTGGGCGTCGCCGCCCGCACCGGCAAGGACATCGAGGTCCACGAGAAGGACCGCTTGACCCGCCAGCCCGTCATCGTCAAGACCTTCGAGGGGAAGATCGCCTCGCTGGAGCCGTCGACGGCCGTCGCCTGGTTCGGGCAGCGCCAGAAACCCGACGGCACCTGGGGCTCGGCCGGCTGCTTCCACCAGGGCTTCTTCACCAGCGCCGATAACCTCCAGGCGTGGGTCGAAAACAATCCCTATGAGACGGGAAAACTAATCAGTATCGCCCAGGCCCTGGCGAACAAGATGAAGCTCTCGCCCGAGCAGATCAAGAAGGCCTGCAAGATCGGCGAGTGCTCGCCCAAGTAGACGCGATATGTCCCGCGGAGCCGAAACGGAAATCGAGTAGCACATGCAGGAACTCTTCACAACGCTGACGCGTGCCGTCGAGGGCACCGCTCTTGTCGCCCTGCTGGCCTCTTTCGCCTGGGGCATCCTGAGCGTCCTGCTCAGCCCCTGCCATCTGGCCAGCATTCCCCTGATTGTCGGCTTCATCGACAAGCAGGGCCAGATGTCGACAAAACGGGCCTTCGGCATCTCGACCCTCTTCGCCATCGGCATTCTCATCACCATCGCCGCCATCGGCGCCATCACCGGGGCGGCCGGACGCATGCTGGGCGACGTCGGACGCTACGGCAACTACTTCGTGGCAATGATCTTCTTCCTGGTCGGCCTGCACCTGCTCGACGTGATTCCCATGCCCTTCTCCGCGCCGGGCCAGGTCGGCATGAAACGCAAAGGCCTGCTCGCCGCCTTCATCCTGGGCCTGGTCTTCGGCATCGCCCTCGGCCCCTGCACCTTCGCCTACATGGCCCCCATGCTGGGCGTCACCTTCAAGCTGGCCTCCACCAACCTCGCCTTTGGCGTGCTCCTGCTGCTGGTCTACGGCCTTGGCCACTGCTCGGTCATCATCATCGCCGGCACTTCCACCGGCCTCGTTCAGCGCTACATGAACTGGAACGAGAAATCCAAAGGAACAACGATCGTCAAGAAGGTCTGCGGCGTCCTCGTCATCCTGGGCGGTCTCTACCTGATCTACATTGCTCCATAGACCCTGGCATCAGTGGCGGGAAGATCCCGCATCGCGAGAACAAGTGTCTCTCTTGTGAAAGGACGAGAATGGACAGAAGAGGATTCCTGGCAACGACAGTGGCCGCGGGTACGACCTTGTCAATGACCTCAACGGCCGCCACGGCCCAGGAGAAGAAAGCCATCCGCATCGTAGGCGTCGCTTGCAGTCCACGAGAGGGCAAGACCACAGCGACCGGCATCAAGGTGGCCCTCGATGCGGCCAGAGGCGTGGACCCGCGCATTCAGACGGAGTTGATCGATCTGGGCGGCCTGGAAGTCGCCGGATCGCTGGGTGGCGCCTCGTCGGCCACCGCCCAACAGCCCAAGGACGATTTCGACCTCTACGTCCTCCCCAAGCTCAAGGAACCCCTGCCCGACGGCCTGATCATCGGCTCACCCTGCTACTTCCGTACCATGAGCGCCCTGTGCAAGGCCTTCCTCGAACGCCTTCAGGTCTTTCGCAAACCCAGGCTGGCCCTGGCCGATACGCCCCTCGGTGTTCTCTCCGTCGGCGCCTACCGCAACGGCGGCCAGGAACTGGTCATCCAGGAGATCCAGACGGCCATGCTGTGCCATGAGGTGATGGTCGTTGGCGGCAAACCCCGCGCCCACCAGGGCGCCACCCTGTGGAATGCCTACAAAGACGACATCATGAAAGACGAGTTTGGCGTCATCACAGCCAAGCAGCTTGGCATCCGCGTCGCTGAAGCCGCTCTACGGCTGGGCAACGGACGTCCGTAGGACACGGTCGCATAGGCCACCCCGGGGGACGGAATCTCCCCATGGAAATGAACTCGATCCGATGTCGACGCGTACCCTTTGATACTATTATTTCGTTATATGGCGAAATATAATAGGTGACCATGCGTGACGTACTGGACATAACCAAGGCACTGGCCGACGAGAAGCGGCTGCGCATCCTGATGGCCCTGTCCGGTGGCGAGCTATGCGTTTGCCAGATCACCGAACTGCTGGCCCTGGCGCCGTCGACCGTGTCGAAGCACATGTCCATCCTCCGCCACGCCCGCCTGGTCGAGGCCCGCAAAGACGGACGCTGGATGTACTACCGCCTCGCCCAGCGCGGCGCGAGCCAGCCGGTCAAAGAGGCCATTGCCTGGACACGGCGAAACCTCGCCGACACAACCCAGATCGTCCGAGACAACAAGAAACTGACGAAAATCCTGTGCGTGGAGCGGGAAAAGCTATGCAAGAAGCAGAGCAGAAACTGAAAGTCCTGTTTTTGTGTACGGGCAACTCCTGTCGCAGCCAGATGGCCGAGGGTTGGGCCCGCCATCTCAAGGGCGATGTCGTCGAGGCGTACTCGGCCGGCATCGAAACCCACGGCCTGAATCCCCACGCCGTCCAAGTCATGGCCGAAGCGGACGTCGACATCTCCGCCCACCGCTCACAGCACGTCGACGAGTTCAAGGACATCCCCTTCGATTACGTCGTGACCGTCTGCGACCATGCCCACGAATCCTGCCCCCTCTTCCCCGGCACCACCAGGGTCGTCCACGTCGGCTTCGACGACCCCCCCCGGCTGGCCAAGGAAACCAGCAGCCAAGAGGAGGCGCTCGACTGTTACCGTCGCGTCAGAGATCAGATCAAATCGTTCGTCCAGACACTACCCGACAGTCTAAAGGAACGAGCATCATGAACGAACAACTCTCTCCGCCATCGCCAGGAAAAGGCCTGAGCATCTTCGAGAAGTACCTGACGCTATGGGTCGGTCTTTGCATCGCAGGCGGCATCATTCTAGGCAAAACCGCCCCGGGCTTCGCTCAGACCTTAGACGGCCTGGCCATCTACGTCGGCAACGCCCCGGTCGTCTCCATTCCGATCGCGATATGTCTCTTCTTCATGATGTATCCCATCATGGTCAAGATCGACTTTGCCGAGGTGCTCCAGGCAGGCAAAAGCATCAAACCGGTGGGCCTGACGCTGTTCGTCAACTGGGCCATCAAGCCGTTCACGATGTACGCGATTTCGTTTTTCTTCCTGGGCACCGTCTTCTACGGCCTGATCGGTCCCGAAGCCGTCGACCTCGTCAAGATGCCTTTCGGCGTCGACCTGCCCGTCGGCGCGACATACGGGGTCGGTGAAATCGTCGAGGTCGACAGCGTCAAAATGTGGCAGATCCCCCTGTGGCGCAGCTACCTGGCCGGCTGCATCCTCCTCGGAATCGCCCCCTGCACCGCCATGGTCCTCGTGTGGGGATACCTGTCAAAGGGCAACGACGGCCACACGCTCGTGATGGTCGCCATCAACTCCCTGACCATGCTCTTCCTCTACGGCCCGCTCGGTGGCTTCCTGCTCGGCGTTGGCAAGCTGCCTGTCCCATGGCAGGCATTGCTGTTATCGATCTCGATCTATGTCGCGCTGCCCCTCGTGGCAGGGTTTCTGTCTCGCAGATGGATCATCAGCCACAAGGGCCAGGCGTGGTTCCAAGAGAAGTTCCTGCACGTGCTGACACCGGTCACCATCATCGCTCTGTTAGCGACTCTCGTACTGGTGTTCAGCTTCAAGGGCCAGACCATCCTCAACAATCCATTGACCATTCTCTGGATCGCCATCCCGCTGTTCATCCAGACCACGCTGATATTCGCGCTCGGTTATGGCCTCAGCAAGGTCCTGAAGCTGCAGTACGCCGACGCCGCCCCATCGGCCATGATCGGCGCTTCCAACCATTTCGAGGTCGCGATCGCCACCGCGACAATGCTCTTCGGGTTGTCCTCCGGCGCCGCGCTGGCCACCGTCGTCGGCGTGCTCATCGAGGTCCCCGTCATGCTCATGCTGGTCAAGATCTGTCTGAGAACACAGCGGTGGTTTGCGAACCAGGAGACCCTGTAAGAAATCTCTCCGCAGCCGACGCCTCCACGAGACCTTCCCCGGGGTCTGATCCGTCAACGGCGTCTTCTTCAACAGCACGTCCCTGTGACCCACTGGCGGTCGCTCGCCGCTCTCCTCCAATCGTGGCCACAAGAACATCGACGGCGTGCGTAAGACTCGCCGCCTGAGCCTGCAATTCCTGCGAAGCGCTGGATGCCTCTTCGGCGCTGGCGGCAATATTCTGGCTTGACGAGGCGAATTGCCCGGCCGCCTCATTGATCTGGTTGATCCCCAAGGCGACCTCATGGCTGGACCGGGTAATGGCCGCCGTCTTCTCGCCCATCAGGGTGGCCGATTCGACGATACCCTCGAAGTTGTCATTGATACCCTGGATAGCATCCGCTGTCTCGCTCACACGCCCGGTGGTCCCATCCAGGATGTTCTGCGTATCCCTGGCGGCATCGGCCGCCCGCAAAGCCAGGTTTCGGACTTCTTCGGCGACAACGGCAAATCCCTTGCCGTGTTCTCCCGCCCGAGCCGCTTCCACAGCGGCATTCAACGCCAGCAAATTCGTTTGGAAGGCGATCTCGTCGATCGTCTTCATGATCCTCACCATTTCCCCGCTGTCTTCCTGGATACGGCCCATCTTCCTGGTCATTTCCACGATCGACTTCAGCGACTGGCCCGACTTCCTGATGTTTTCATTCATCAGATCCTCGGCCCCCTTCGTCAGATTCGTACTGTCCTGACTCTTGGCACGCATGGTCTGCAGAGAACTGGCGACCTCTTCCACGGTGGCCGCCTGTTCCGTCGAGACCTCCGCCAACTGCTGGCTGGAACTGGAAATCTGCTCGGACGCCGACGCCACCTGCTCGGCGTCGCGCGACAGGCGATTGATGACCCACTGGATCTTGCCTGTGATGCCGCGGGACATCACCAGCCAAATCACGGTCGTCACAATCAAGGCCGCTACCAGCACCGTCGCGAGGATGCGATTGCCGCCCCGGCCAATAGCCCGGACCTGGGTCTGGGCTTCGTTGAATTCGTCGACGTAGGAGCCCACGCCGATGATCCAGTCCCACGGCTTGAAATACATCAAGCGAACCACCTTCTCGCGCGCGACGGTTTCACCTTTGTTCTTCCAGAAATAGCGTTGCTCGGCGATCCCGCCTGGCTCCAGAGAACGGCTCTTCTTGCAGATCTCCTGGATGAAAAGAGTCCCGTCGGCGTCGGCAGCCTGCCAAAGGCACTCACCGTCGCGCTTGCCCTCCTTGGAGATGACATAGTTGCCCTTGGAATCCAGGACGTAGACGTACCCTGTCTGCCCAACGCGTGCCGCCATGATACTCTCCCTGACAGAGGCAACACTCTCTTGCGGGATACCCACATAGAGCATGCCGATCACACGGTTCGCACTGCTCCGTATCGGCTCGTACGCTGTGATGTACCAACGGTCGACCACGAACGCGCGACCCCGGAACGTATCGCCATTCAGAACAGTGGAAACCACCGGGTTGAACGAAGCGTCCGGATTGATCCGGGGAACGTAGGTGCCGATGGCACGGGTCCCGTCTTTTTTCTCCACATTCGTACAGACACGGAGCATATCACCGGCCTCGTTCATCCGCTGAAAGATGGTACAGGTCGCGCCGGTCAGATCTTGCGTGACGTCCACAATCGGAGAGTCCGCCCCCATGTCCGTGTTCTTTCCCAACCACCTCTCGCCAACCATCATTTTGGGTAGATCGACGCCCTTCGATGCCTTGGTGTACTGATTGATGGCCTCCCAGGCAACCGTCTGCTCGGCGAGCCGCACATGGCCCGCGTTCTGAAGGATATGACGGGAAACATCGAGGAAATGGTCGACATCTTGCTGCAGCAGTTCTTGCTGGGCCTGGCACATACCGTAGATGTTCTCGGCAATGTGATCGAGATCGGCGTAAGCAAGGTTCATGCACTCACGCCCTGCACTCGCCACCATCCTCTTGTTCTGTGTGAGCATCGTTCCGCCCACAATAGCCAAGGGAACGACAGTCAATGTGACGCCGGTAATCAGTAGTTTGGTGCTCAGCTTCAGGTTCACGGTCATGGCCCCCATCATCCCAATAATCAAATCGTGATACAAAGGGGAGCATGTCCTATGGTCAAACTAGGACTTCAGAATGGCCCCCCATGCAAAAGCCCATTGCCTCAACCTCTCATTTCGGCCAATCATCCGGTCGCATTTAGGGAAAAAATGCTAGACAGTGACATAGAATGGTCCGTTTTGGATCAATCGGAGATGCTGGAGGCCCGCTGAGGGACCGCTACACGGCTACCGGCCTTCGGCTGGACATCGTCCCCTGCACCGTGATGGTCCTTGTATGGGGCACCTGGCCAGGGGCAACGATGGGCGCACATCGCCATCAACTCGTCGCCGATCCGTCGGCCGCCTTATGCTTTCGGCGCCTCTTCCTCCGCCTCTCCCTCGAACAGATTCTCAATCACGCGAATGTCTTTGGGAACGTGCACCGTGACGTACTCGCCCGTCTCGATCTGCGTATAGGCGTGGTCCAGAAGACCATCGAACAGGATGGTGTCGTCGGGTCCGAGTCGATGCGTCTTATCTTCGATACGCAGTTCGACCGACCCGCTCAGCACATAGCAGAATTCATGCACGTTCTCATGCAGACCCATCACATGAACCTGATCACCCGCTTCGGCCGTGACGCGAATCAGCTTGCCCTTGTCGTAGCGCGCCACAAGGCAGTTCTCAAGCCCTCTGTCACCCTTGACCTGCTGACTGTGCGGCTCAGCCTTGGCCTGTCGCTTCTGGACCAGACGACGCTCGGCAAGACCAATGAGCGCACTCGTCGAAATCTGAAGAGCCCCCGCCAATGCATCCAGCGTCTTCAGCGAAGGCACGGTCTTGTTCGTCTCCACCGCTTCCACCGTCGGATACGTAAGACCCGAACGACCCGCCAGTGCCTGTAACGTTAGGTTCAACTGACGACGCAAGACCCTGATCATCTTGAAATCATACGCACTGTTCACAGCAAGCTCCTTCCGAGCAAATGATCACCCGCACATCGCTCCGGGGCGCCGCGTTCGCGAACGCACCGCCGAACAGGGTCATGAGATCCTGTGCAGGTAACGTCTAGTCAAACACGTCACCGCCGAATTGTACACATTTCTTTTCGCGGGCCTCCACACGCTCTCTGAGAAACCTGCCCGGACGATGAGCAGCCGCGGCAGGCAGGACTTGCCGATCCCATGCGATTGCCCGGGCCATTCTCGCGCCCACCCTTTTTTCTTGTTGACAGCCACCGCCCCACCCCTTAGATTCCTACAGTTAGCTCTTTCGGAAATTCATAGCTCGGCTACAGGTCCCACAGCATTGCCTATGGGATACGCAAACGGGAACGCGGTGAAAATCCGCGACGGTCGCGCCGCTGTAAGCGTCTGCTCCGATCCACGCATCGGAAATCCGTGATGGCTGTTATCCACTGTCCTCGAAGGGGATGGGAAGGAGCCTCGCGGTAAGACGCAAGTCAGAAAACCTGCCTGTACTCGATAGCACATTGTTTTGTGTTCTCGCGATATGGAACGCAGCTGTGTTGGCACAGACCGAAACCGTTGGGCCAAGGTCTGTACGATTCGCTGGCATGATTCGCCGTTCCTCATCGCAGGAACGGCGTTTTTTTTTGGCCGCAGCCGGCCTCGCGATCCGGGTCGTCTGCTCTCGAAGGAGGTACCAGCGATGAAGGGGCATGTTATCCAGCGACAGCGATCACATCACGCAGCATTGCAGAGCAGCATGAGCGCAGCCATCCTCTGCGCAGGCCTCGCCCTGCTTGCGATGGCAACCGGCACATCGGCCGCCACGCTCGCAACGTTCGACGACCTGCCCCTCCCCGCCGAATCGTTCTACAACGGCGATGATCTACTGGGGGGATTCACCAGCGGCGCCGCCACCTTCAATAACAACTACGACGCCGATTGGGCCTCCTGGGATGGCTTCGCCTACGCCAATCTCACCGATCGCCTCGCCGAAGACTTCGCCGCCCAATACAACGCCATCGCCGGTTCCGGCCAAGGCGACTCCCCCAACTACGCCGTTGCCTTCATCGGCTGGACCGAGCCGCCCACCATCACCCTGACCTACCCGCAAACCCTCGAAGGCCTTTACGTCACCAACAACAACTACGCCTACTACTCCCTGCTCAAAGGCAGCCTCTACTCCAAGCAGTTCGGCGGCCCCACCGGCACTGACGAAGACTGGTTCATGCTCACCATCACCGGAAAAAACGCCGCCGGCCAGCCCACCGGTACCGTCGAGTTCTACCTCGCCGACTTCCGCTTCGCCGACAACGCCCTCGACTACATCCTCGATGCCTGGACCTTCGTCGACCTCAAACCCCTGGGCGAGGTGGCGACCCTCGAATTCGCGCTGGCCTCCAGCGACACAGGCGACTTCGGCATGAACACCCCCGCCTACTTCTGCCTCGACACCATCATCGCCCAGCTACCCGATCTCCGCGGCGCCTACACCGCCCCCGGCATCAGCGGCTACATCGACGCCGTCACCCTCCAGGACGCCGACCCCCAAGACCCCAACGCCATCCTCAACCCGGTCATTCGCTGCTGGGCCACGGGTATCGCCGACTACCAGCCGACCGGCGGCGTCGACACCATGTGGGCCGATCCCAACCAGGCCCTCGGCCCCGCCACAGGCAACCATTTCGACATCGTCAGCTTAGGCGAACTGGACCCCAACCAGATCGCCCTGGGCGACACACCGGGCACCATCACGCTGACGTTCGCCGATCCCGGCGATCCCAACGACGCCGGCATCGTCTCCAACAATCTAGGCCATGACTTCGTCGTCTTCGAGAATGGCATCGTCTCCCAGTTCACCACCGAAAACGGCTCCACCGAAGGCCAGATACTGGCGGAGCTGGCCTATGTCGAAGTCTCCTCCAACGGTGCCGACTTCGTCCGCTTCCCCTCCGTCTCACTGACCCCCGAGCCCGTCGGCCCCTATGGCACCATCGATATCGCCGACGTCCACAACCTCGCCGGCAAGCACCCCAATGCGGGAGGCTACTGTATCGGCACCCCCTTCGATCTGGACGAACTGGCCGGCCTGCCCGAGGTCCTCGACGCCCGCGTCGATATCGACAACATTCGGTACATCCGTCTGGTGGATATCACCGGGACCGGCGATTTCTTCGACGAGGCAACAGCCCATGTCATCCCGGCCGCAGAACTGGAAGGGCTGTATTACCCGCAGAGCCATCCCATCTACGACGCCTGGCCCACCCGAGGCTCGGCTGGTTTTGATTTGGAGGCGGTCGGTCTGCTATACGAGCGAGAGGACACCTACGAGCAGCAGGACACCCCATGAGTTCGCTGAATAGACATGACATGCGGCCCCGGTACGGCAAGGCTTTCACCTTGGTGGAGATGCTGGTTGTGATCTCCACCATGGCCTTGCTTCTCGCCCTGATCATGCCCGCCCTGGCCGGCGCACGCTCGCAGGCCCGCGGCGCCCTCTGCCGCGCCAACCTCCGCCAGCTCGCCCTCGCCTCCCTGGGCTACGCCACCGAGAACGACGGGTTCTTCGTCCCGGCCGCTAGCGACATGTTCGACGACTCCGGCCTGCGCCGCTGGCACGGCACCCGCACCCAACTCGACGAACCCTTCGACCCCGCCCGAGGACCGCTCGCCGCCTACCTCACCGAAGGCCAGACCAAGGAATGCCCCATCCGCGTCGCCTTCACCAAGGGCCACGACTGGGACACCAACTTCGAGCAAGGCTGCGGCGGCTACGGATACAACATGGCGTACCTCGGCAGCCGCCTCTGGGACGCCGGCATGAACACCGCCGACGCCTTCCAACGGGCCTACACCCGCACCGCTAACATCAACGAGGTCCGCACCCCAGCGAAGACCCTCATGTTCGCCGACACCGCCATGGCCCGAGACGGCCACACCCTCATCGAGTACTCCTTCGCCGAGCCCCCCTTCATCGTCTTCGCCGGCCAGGTCATAGCTGACGTCTACATGTCACCGTCCATCCACTTCCGCCATCGCGGCCACGCCGCCATCGCCTGGACCGACGGACACGCCGGCACCGAACCCATGGCCCACACGGATACCCCCAACGCCTACGGCGCCCACCCCGCCACCCTCAACCTAGGCTGGTTCCCCCCCCTGGACAACACCCCCTTCGACCTCGATTGACCGGCACGCCTCGTCTCGATTGAGAGACCAGCCTTTGCCAACGCAGCCAGCGCTGCTACAATCCCCATATCAGCCGCTTACTCCGGGCCGACGCTATCGGCTATGAGCGACTATCGATTGAGGCTGCTGTTGTCCGACAGAGCATTGAACTGACCGTTGAGGACACGCCGAGACAGTCGCCTATTTGATCGCGGCTTCGCACCCTTCTATGCTCGGCTGTCCCCGTTCTCCTCAAAGCACAAGCAACAACTCGCTCAACGCTTGGTTGAGCACGTCAACGCGGCCGTCGCAGGAGCGGGCCCGTGATAGTGCAGACCTTTCCGCAAGTGGAAGAGTCCAAGGGAATTCGCTATAATAAGCCCTGCAGAGATGCGGACCCCCATCCATTGAGGAGCGCGACATTGTGATCGAGCAAGTGACTGTCCCAATTAGCCTGCAAGTGTGTGTATGGAATTCCTAATCTCGAATACCGGAGTCTAACAATGAACACACGACAGAGAGTACTTATCGTTTCCAGTGTCCTTCTGTCCTTGCTCTTGCAGAACGCGCAAGCCAACCCCAATCACCTGGAGCCAATTCCTCCCTGCTATGACCCTCTCGATCTGGACGGCACCAGCGGCCAGTACAAGGAAGCCGTCTTCACGTCTCTGATCGGTAGGGGCTGGTTGCCATCCCTGTGGATGATCGAGAGACCCAGCTCTTCCCGGGCGTACGCCGTAGTGGTCTGGGGCGCAATCGAACCCGATCCCAATGATTCCCGTCCGGCTTCAAGGCGAGAGATCAAGCGCAAGCAATGGGTTGTACAGTACACGGCCCTCAACGAGGAGATTCGGAGAGAGAAGATCTGGCGGTCCAAGGCGGCCAATGGCCGTACGCCGATCACGTATGATGTCCGACCGACCAAGAACGTGGAGAGGCATCGCGTGCCAATCACGGCGGAATTCGCTACGGTGGTGCGGGAGGCCTGGCTGAGCACTCTGCAACTGACGAGATATGCCCAGGGCGACAGAGGACGAGGTTTGGATGGAACGACCTTGGACTTCTTCTGCTGCGACGATCCCTTTGCCGGCGGTCTCTTCGGCCAAACCTGGTCGCCGAAGACTGGGCTGCCCGCCATGCTTGCCGACTTGGGTCGCAAGCTCCGCGCCATTGCTCTCTCGGACGAAAAGAACAGGGATTCCCTGCTCGCGGAAGCCGACAGTCTCGCGCGCAGGATTGCGAAGGACGCAGAGGCGGAACAGATCAAGTTGTTCGGCAAGAAGAGACGCATGAACATCCGCGGTGCAAGACAGTAGGCTGTGACCGTCGCGAATTCACCGGTAGTCCTGATTACTTCTTGACTTCTGGGGACGCTGCCCCAGACCCCTGGGATTTGTCGCCTTGGGCCAGAAACATGTTGGGAAGCCGACGCCGTCACGCTGGCGGCGTCGCCCCATGCCCCTCGACCGCCGCCTCCGCCCCCTGCCCAGAGGCCGACGGAAGAAGCAGAAGAGCGAGACCACCACCCGGCAGACAGCATAATCGCGAAATGTCCGCCGCCGAAGTTGACGTTGCCACGACCGATCGCCTATAATGGGCCTATGGAAGCGACACGGTTCCATCACGCTGCGGATCACGTCCGAAGTGCGTGTGCTCTGGCCCGGCAGGGCTTCGCCCAACTGCTCTGGCCCGCCGTCTGCGTCAACTGCGGCCAGGACGTCGCCACCGAGGACGACCACATCTGCCGGACCTGCTGGGACCAGCTTCTCACCTGCACCGCAGGCGACTACTGCCCCCGCTGCGGCCGCGACGCCAGCCGCTATGGTCTCGTCGCCGGAACCTGCCCCGCCTGCCAGGGCCTCGAGATCCACTTCGACGGCATCGCCCGCGTCGGCGTCTACACCGAAGCCCTCCAGCGAATGATCCTCGCCTTCAAACACGACCGCACCGAACTGGTCCCCCTGCTCGCCCGCCTCGCCCGCGCCGTCTTCGAAGCCAGCTCCTTCTACAACGACGTCGACCTCTTCGTCCCCGTCCCCTTGCACTGGACCCGCAAGCTCGCCCGGGGCTACAACCAGTCCCACCTGATCGCCAAACGCCTTGCCCACCCCACCGCCCGCATCTGCACCGACCTCGTCCGCATCCGCCGCACCACCGCCCAGCCCATCGCCGCCACACCCGCCGCCCGCGCCCGCAACGTCAAGCATGCCTTCGCCCCGCGCGCCGATCATCGCTTCGCCGACCGAAGCATCTGCCTCGTCGACGACATCAAGACCAGCGGCGCCACCCTCAACGAATGCGCCAGGACCCTCAAGGCCGCCGGCGCTGCCCACGTCTACGCCCTCGTCCTGGCCGTCGCTGGACAAAGGCTCAGCTAGCCGCTACAACAGACCCGTCGATTTACACCGCAAGTGAAAGGCACAACATGCTGACCACCGTCGCACTCGCAAACGCCATCTTCGCCCTCGCTGCCGCCACCGTATACGGCACCGGCCCCGAGACCGACTGGCTCGTGACCTCCGTCCAGAAGACGGTCACCGTCGAAAAGAGCGCCGATGGCCGCGAGCTCGTCATGGACAACGGCCTGATCCGCCGCACCTTCCGACTCCAGCCCAACGCCGCCACCGTCGCCCTCGACAACCTCATGACGGGCGAATCCATGCTCCGAGGTGTCAAGCCCGAAGCCCGCCTGAAGATCGACGGCATCCACCTCGACGTCGGAGGCCTCAAAGGCCAGCCCAACTACGCCTACCTCCTCGACGAATGGCTCGATGATCTGCGTGCCGATCCCAACGCCCTGCGCTTCATCGACTGCGAAATAGGCAAGACCAAACCCCGGCTGCACTGGAAGCGCGTCCGCCACCACGCCGATCTGCCCTGGCCCCCGCCCGGTGCGTCACTGACCTTCAACTACCGCCTGTCTCTCGAGAGAGCAAAAGCCTTGGGCGACGCTCATGCCCACCTCACCAACCTCACCGTCTCGATCCACTACGAGATGTATCAGGGCATCCCTTTGATGTGCAAATGGCTGACCGTCCACAACGGCTCGACGAAACCTGTCCGCCTCAACAGCTTCACCAGCGAAGTCCTCGCCCTCGTCGAATTCGAATCCCACGTCGAAAACTACGACCGCTGGAACCTCCCCAACGTCCACGTCGAAAGCGACTATGCCTTTGGCGGCATGAACGGACTCGTCGCCAACCACACCACCTACTGGCAGCGTGACCCCGAGTACTTAACGCAGGTCAGCTACCCCCGCGAGAACCCCTGCCTGCTCGAATCGCGCCCCCCTATCGGCCCGGACATCGAGATCCGCCCGGGCAAGACCTTCGAATCCTTCCGCACCTTCGTCCTGGTCTTCGACAGCACCGAACGCGAGCGCAAAGGCCTCGCCATGCGCCGCATGTACCGCACCATCGCCCCCTGGGTAACCGAGAATCCCTTGATGATGCACGTCCGCCGTGCCGACCCCAACTCCGTCCGCCTGGGCATCGACCAGTGCGCCGAAGTCGGCTTCGAGATGATCATCATGACCTTCGGCTCGGGTTTCAACATCGAGAACGAGGACCCCGCCTACCTCGCCCAATTGAAGGAACTCGCCGACTACGCCCACAGCAAAGGCATCGAAATCGGAGGCTATTCACTCCTGTCCAGCCGCCGCATCAGCGACGAGCATGACGTCATCGACGTGGGCACCGGCAAGCCAGGCGGCGCCAAATTCGGCAACGCCCCCTGCATCGGCAGCAAGTGGGGCCGCGACTACTTCCGCAAACTCTACGCCTTCTACACCAAGACAGGCTTCGACCTGCTCGAACACGACGGCTCCTACCCGGGCGACACCTGCGCTTCGACGACCCACCCCGGCCATCGCGGCTACGCCGATTCCCAGTACACCCAGTGGAAGACCATCTCCGACTTCTATAAATGGTGTCGCAGCCACGGGATCTATCTCAACGTCCCCGACTTCTATTACCTCACCGGCTCGACCAAGTGCGGCATGGGCTATCGCGAAACCAACTGGTCCCTCCCCCGCGCCCAGCAGATCATCCACGGCCGCCAGAACATCTACGACGGCACCTGGTCCAAGACCCCCTCCATGGGTTGGATGTTCGTCCCGCTGACCCAATACCACGGCGGAGGCGCCGCCGCCACCATCGAACCCCTCGCCGAACACCTGGATGCGTATGAGGCCCACCTGGCCAACAATCTCGGCGCCGGCGTCCAGGCCTGCTACCGTGGCCCCCGCCTCTACGACACCGAAGAGACAAAAGCGGTGGTCAAGAAGTGGGTCGACTTCTTCAAACGCTACCGCGACATCCTGGAATCCGACATCATCCACGTCCGCCGCGCCGACGGCCGCGACATCGACTGTATCCTCCACGTCAACCCCCAACTAAAGACCAAAGCCCTCGCCATGGTCTACAACCCCCTGCCCCACCCCGTCGAGCGCAACCTCAAGCTCCCCCTCTACTACACCGGATTGACGGATACCGCCCAAGTCCGCGAAAAGGAAGCCACCCCCAAGTCATACAAACTCAACCGCCACTACAAAATCACCATCCCCCTAACCCTCCCCGCCCAATCCAATACCTACCTCGTCATCGAGTGAATCATCGTTTGCAGATCCGGGGCAGTGCCGTGGTCGCCGGACAAAGGGAGGCTATTCGGCCAGGAGGCGCTCGATCCAATCCTGGAGGTTCTCGTCTGTGGGCGAGCAACGCAGGATCCCCTTCTTGTCGATGAGAAACTTGGCGTGCGTCGAATGCGGACCATAGGAGGCGTGGGTCTTTCCATGCGTACCTAACTCGTGCTTGTCCAAGCCAAACAGAAAGGAGAAACCCTGGGCATCAAGGTAGTCGCGGATCTCTTCATCGGTGACTTCTCGCGGCCAACTGCCCGACGGATGACTGTGAACGGCGATCACGACCAGACCCCTGCTAGCGTACTGGTTTTGCATACGAAGAAGCGCGCCGTTGTAGTTGCCGAAGGAATCAATGTGGACGGCCGTCTGGAGCAAGACAACCTGGCCGCGCAGCGCATCAAGCGACGTCGGCTCGCTGTTGTACCATTTCTCAATCTGCAGCGCCGGCGCAGGTTTGCCATGTAGCTCATAGCCATGCGGAACGATCTGAAGACGGTGCCGCTGCCCCGTCTGACGGTCTGGGAACAACTGATGTCCGTACTTGGGCGTGGAGACACCCACCGTGAGAGGTCGATCGTCAGGCAGCCCTTCGAGGACGAAGTGCCCGAACCAGTTCGTGCGGACCTCGACAGTGCTCTGGCCCTCCAGATAGGCATAGACGCGGGCTCTGCGAACGGGCTTTCTGTTCTCGTCGATCACCTTGCCCGCCATGGTGCCAGGCGGTACGGAACCGGCCGAAAGCCGGTAGACGACGAGAAGCAGTAAGACGGCGCCGGCCGCAGCGGCCAGCGCCAGCGTCAGTCGCAGTCGTCGCTTGCCCCTGAAACACATGGGGCCCTCCGCAGGATGATGGCGCCGCCTAGAGGCGTTGGTAGCGGATGACGGCGCGGTAGATGCCGTCGATGCGTTTGCCTTCGATGAGGGAAGGTGAGTATTTCTCGTTGCGAGGCTGGAGGCGGACCTGCTTGTCGGACTCGAAGAAGACGCGCTTGAACGTGGTCTCGTGGGGCATGGTGAAGCGGACGAAGCAGTCGTCACCGTTGTGGACCTCAACGCCGGGCGAGAAGATAACGATATCGCCCTCGCAGAACTTGGGCTCCATCGAATCGCCCACGACGCGGACGGCGAAGGCGTTGGGGTCGTGCAGATCGGGACAGCGGACATAGTCGTCGGCGATGCCCACGGGATAGTCGAGGTCGTTGAACTCAGCGGGGTAGCCGGCGGCGACCTTATTGATGATGGGCACGAGGCGTCCGGCCGACAGCGGCGGCTTGTGCTTCTCGGGCTTGACCTTGTTCTTGGAGAGCATCTTGTTGAGCTGGCTGGCGCTGCCACGCTTCTCCGCGAGCTTCTGGATAAACTGGCGCAGCTTCTGGTTCTCGGCCTCGCGTGACTCGTAGGCCTCCCGCACGTCGGACGGCATGCGCTCCATGTGGGCGATGTGCAACAGCAGACCGGTCTCGAACTGGAGGACCCGCTCGAGCTTGGTCAGCAGCTCGTCGCTGGGCGGATTCTTGACCTTGCAGGTTTCGATGGTGGACAAGTAGGGTTTGGAGAACCCCACGCGGTGGCTGACCTCATCCAAGGTCAAGCTCAGCTCTTCGCGTTTCTTCCGAATAATCTGTCCTAGTGACATAATACCCCTCGAATCGATTCGAAGTGACTAGTTCACCTCAACTATCTCGTACTCGGCACTCCCGAGTCCGATCTTGACGGCGTGTTCGATTTGATGATGCCAATCCAGTTTGTTGTTGCCGATCAGGGCCGGCACGCCCTTGCCCCCGCGGCTCTCGATCAGGTCGATGGCGGCCTTGTCGACGGCCACGGGATCGGTCGAGGCCAGGATGCCGACATCGTCGACGATCTTGGCCATGTCCGGCTGGCCGAAGCAGTCACAGTCCCCGGTGACGGCGATGGCGAAGTTGAAGAAGGCCGCCCGGTCTTCTTTGCCTTTCATGACACCGAGCGCATGTTCGGCCACGCTCTTCTGGAGGATTTCGTTTTCCTGCGCCCAGTCGTACGTGACGGCGTCGAACCGGCAGACGGCCACGCACTCGGCGCAGCCAATACACCGGTCCTGGTTGATATGGGCCTGAACGTCGTCGAGCGTGATGGCGTCAGACGGGCAGTGCCGGTGGCATTCGCCGCAACGGGTGCACTTGCTCTTCTTGATCTTCGGCTTGAGCGAAGCGTGCTGCCTCATCTTGCCCTTGCGCGAGGAACAGCCCATGCCCAGTGTCTTTATCGTAGCTCCGACGCAGGCGGCACAGTGGCCCGTGACGTGCGCGACCGAGAGGAGCGACTGGCAACGTACGATGTCGGCGGCGATGAAAACCTCAGCGTCCAGCTCTCCATAGACCGACACGGCCGTCTCCGCCGTGCCGAACAGTCCATCGGGCGCGACGAAGGGGATGCCGAGCCCCTCGATGCTGAAGCCGTGCTCGGCAGCGAGGACGGCATGGTCGATGGCGTTGTGCCGCCGACCCGTGTAGAGCGTGCTGGTATCGGTGATGAACGGCTTGGTCTTGAGCGCCAGCAACTCGTCGACCAGTCCCTGCATGCAGGGCGCTTTGACGTAAGTCGTGTTGCCATCTTCGCCTACATGGACCTTGACGGCGGTGAAGTCATTCGGCTTGAAGCACTGGTCGAACCGGCCGGCCTGGAATAGAACACGGGCCTTGTCGGAGATCACCTTGTCTCCGTCATCGACCGATGCCTTGATGAAATAGACTTTCGAGGTCAATCCATCTCCCTTCCAAGAGCCCGTCTTCCCTCCTCCCCAACCGGGCCTATTATAGCCTCTGGGCCGGGGTCCTCAAGCCGGTCGTAGCGAAACTGTGCGATCCTGTGCGAAGCCAGGGAAATTGGGTTTGTTTGGCTTTGTTTTTCGGTGCCAATCCTCGTTTTTGGGCCAGAAACGGCTAAAATTGGCTTTGTTTGACACGACTGCCCTTGCTGAAGAGCCGGGGAATGCGCCAAATCGTGCCCGCGAGCCAGGGGCCAGACGTCGCTGAATGCCGGAGAAAACGGGTTGGATCTGCCATTCGCCATTTCTTGCTCTCTAGTTGTATACATATCTTATGAAGGGGTTGGTTTTGCGTCAAGTGAAAATCTAAAAAAAAACGGTAAGTTTTTTTTACGCGGCCACTTACGTAGATTCAGCGTGCGACGGGCCGGGTGTCACGTGGACACTCATGCCCGCGGGCCTCGTGCTTCCTACCGGAGCGGAGAACGCTCTTGTCCCCTGCGAGTCGGAGTACCATAATGAGGCCAGCGGAACACCCCTGACGACGCTCCGAGGGACCGGTCCGAGGCAAACGTGGCCCTGGACGGATGACCTGTGACCTTAGCGCCCTGGTGTCACTGGTGCGAGAATGGGAGAGCGAAGAGGATGAACCCAAGAACAGCCGTATCCGTCGTGTTGGTGGCGCTCTGTGCGCTGCTGGTCTCAGGACCATACTGCCCTGCCGAGACAGGCCCCACCATAACCGCTACGTCGGGAACCAAGGTTCAATGGGATGACGGCGCCGAAGTCGAACTGGTGGCGGTGTCGAACCAGCAGTGGAAGTACGCCTGGCAAAGGCATCTCAAGGCATCGGGGGACCCGGAACATCGCAAGAAGGACCTGTGGTGGCGACCTGACGGCACGGCGATAGAGGACCTGGGATTCGAGCGGGGACGGCAATCCCTGGGGAACGTCAACGCGTTCAATTTCCTGGTGAAGACCACGGGGCCAAAGGACGTGGGTATTGTGGCCTGCAAGGATGTTGGGGACGACCTTCACAAGATCTACAGAGGCGACGTCCGGGATTCGGCGGGCCAATCTCTCGCGGCGTATCGCGTGTTCTACGTACCGGACTTCCCCTATCCACCCACCAGCACCTCTCTGTTCGTGGGTATCGCCGATGGGGATTGGGAGGTCGTGGAACGCGAGGAGCACCGGTGGGCGAAGTACGAGCCGGATGGCAGGGACTGGTATTTCGACCACGCGCTGGTCGCGAAGTGGCCCTACCAGAGGGGCAATGACGTTCGGATCGAGCTGACCCATACTTATGTGCAGGCCCAAACGCGGCTGGAGATGACCGACACAGAAGGCGAAACGCATATTGCCGATGCGCGGCCGAGAGGTAAGGGCACGGGGATCGTGACGATTGACTATACGTTCGAGGATACGAGCCGCGAAGAAATGAGCGAGATCCGCTTCATGAAGCGGGACTACGCGCGATGGATTGAGTTCAAGGGCGTGACGCTGGCCTTCGAAGGGATCAAGCCTTTCTACGTGTGGGGACGGCTGATGGAACTGAAGGGCAACCCGGCTCCGGAATTCGCGCAGATTCAGGAGTGGAGTACGGGTAAGGCGATGAAGATGGCGGAGCTGAAGGGTAAGGTGGTGCTGCTTGATTTCTGGAACGTGAACTGCTCGCCCTGTGTGGCGATGATGCCCAACCTGATGGCCCTGTACGAGAAGCACCGCGAGAGGGGCCTGGTGATCGTGGGCGTGCACGCGGACATTGGGCTGACGGTGGCCGAGGCGAAGGCGAAGATGGCGGGGTACAAGGCGAAGCAATGGGACGGTCGTGACGTGCCGTTTCCCATTGCGTTCGATGGTGGTGGCGATGTGGAGCGTCCCGGCACGAAGGAAACGTCGTGGGGCGCGACGAATGCGGCCTATGCCATCACGTCATACCCGACCACGATCCTGATCGACCGAGAGGGAGACGTCCACGGCCAGATCAACCTGCACAAACCGGGGTATGAAGAGGAGATTCTGAGCCTTCTGAATCGGTGAGGGGTTCGAGAGACCCCACTTCCCGGTTGCCGTGGCGACGCCCTGGTGTCCGAGCGAGTATGACAGGTGGCCCAGCGATTTGCTGGCTGATCTGATCGACGCCGTAGTGCAGAGACATGACGTGGACGTCCGCCATGTCCGCCTGGAACCAGCGGACGGCCCAGCGACGTGCCTGTGAACTCGTGGAAACGGGCGCGCCCCAACAATCCGCTCGAACGCCTCATCCGCACGCGGCGGCTGCAACTGCAACCTATGGGATGGTTCTGCCATGAAGCGGCCATCGAGAGAGCCGGCTTCGGACAACTCCTGCGAAGACACAGAATCAGACTCACACACAATAGCCGACGGTATCGGCCATAGCGTGCCCCTTGCACTTCGCCGATCTCGTCGGTATCCTTGGTGCCGGCAACCCCTCGTCGTCGGACGCCGAGACATGCGGCCCCGTCGCTCGAATCACGTAGAGGCAAGCTGCGACAGCACGCACGCGGATAGAAAGGGAACCCCATGAAGTATGCAACGCCTGTATCATCGACCGTTTTCTTGATCATCCTGCTCGCGATCGCGACATCCGCGGCAGCCGCACCCGCTGAGCGCGGCGTGACGGTCACGCCGGACGTTGTCTACGGGCACAAACACGGGATGGCCCTGACGATGGACGTCTTTCAGCCCAAAGAAGGAAATGGCATTGGTGTATTGTTCATGATCAGCGGCGGCTGGTATTCCCGGTGGGTTCCAACCGGTCAGGCCATGAAGATGTTCGAACCCCTGCTGGTCAAGGGCTTCACCGTCTTCGCCGTCCGCCACGGCAGCAGTCCGAAGTTCCTCATCCCCGAGATCGTCGAGGACGTCCGCCGCAGCGTGCGCTTCGTGCGTCTGCATGGCAAGGATATCGGCGTCGATCCGAACCGACTCGGCGTCTGCGGCGCCAGTGCCGGAGGGCACCTCTCGCTCATGCTGGCCACCACGCCGGACGAGGGCGATCCGAAGGCCAGCGACCCGGTGCTGCGCATGAGCGATCGTGTCGCCGCTGCTGTGGCCTTTTACCCCCCTACGGATCTGCAACCGCTTGTCAAGGCGGGTAGCCCCTATCCCGCCCAGTACCCTGCCCTGACCTTCGATCCCAACCGGGCCGACGAGTTCTCACCGCTGCGCCACGTCAGCGAAGACGATCCACCCACCCTTCTCATTCACGGTGACAAAGACAGACTGGTTCCCATCTTGCACAGCGAGACAATGTGCGAGGCGCTCAAGGGCAGGGGCGTCGCCTGCGAACTGCTGACCATCGAAGGCGGCGGCCATGGTTTTCGAGGCGACGACGCCAAGCGCTCTTCCGACGCGTGGGTCGCCTGGTTCGAGAAGCATCTCGTCAAATCGCCGGCCCCAGCGGCGCCGGCCGCCGATAAGGCCAAAGACAAGTAAGTGGCAGGCGACGGCCTTCATCGCCCGGACCGCCCTACTGTTTCTCATAGGAGCACAGCGACATGAGCAGGCTCGCCAAGACGCTCTCGGTGGCATTGATCGCCATGGTGTGCACGGCATCGCCAGCGGCGAACGTGCACGCACTCAGCCCGTCCGTCCGCATCGCGCAGGGACCGGTCAACGGCGTGTTCGTCGAACGCAACGGAGGGGTGCTGGCCGTCTACGGCGACCCGGGCCAAACTCTGCGACAGGCGGATATGGTCCTGTTCACGCACATGCGGCGCGACGTGGTCTGGGCGGGGCGGCGCCTCGTCGAGGGCGGGGCCAAGTCCGTCGTCCCGACAGCCGAGGCGTCCGCCTTCACCGATGCGACCGAGTTCTGGAACCGCTTCGCCACCGCGCGCTTTCATGACTACAACCAGCAGACGACCAAGGTTCCCGTGACGCCGCTGCGCGTCGATCGCACGGTGCAGGACGGTGATACAATCCCGTGGCAGGATCTTTCCATCAAGGTGATGGGCACACCCGGCTACACGCGCGGCGCCGTCTCGTACCTGCTGGAAGTCGATGGCGTCAAGTACGCCTTTGTCGGCGACTGCATCTACGGCCAGGGGCGCCTTCTCGATCTGTACAGCCTCCAGGACGCGGTGGCCGAGGCCCGCATCGGCGGCTATCATGGCTACGCGAGCCGGATGGCCGATCTGATTGTGAGCTTGCGGGCGATTGCCGCTAAGAACCCTGATGTTCTCGTCCCGGCGCGCGGCCCGGTGATCCGCGATCCACAGGCCTCGATCAGGCGCCTGATCCACAGGCTGCAAGCCGCTTATCGCAACTACCTCTCGATCAACGCCGGCCACTACTACTTCAAAGGCAGCTACGGTCCCTTGGCCGAACGAACGCTCGGCACGCCGCACAAGGTGCCCTGGCAACCCTTTGCCACGACCATCGAGGACAACCCGCCTGCTTGGATGATCCCCATTCAAAACACTCGGCTGATCCTCTCCGAAAGCGGCGCCGGGTGGCTCATCGACTGCGGCTCACAGGGCATCATCAACCGGCTGAAACAAATGCGCGACGAAGGCCGGCTCAAATCGATCGAAGGCCTGTTCATCACGCACTATCACGACGACCACACCAACCAGATCAAGGCATTGCGCAGCGAGTTCCCGTGCCCCGTCTATGTCACACCGCTGATGGCGGATGTTCTCAAGCGTCCGGCCGCGTATCGCCTTCCCGCCATGACCGATCAGGCTGTCACGGACGCGACCGTGGTGCCTGACGAGCACACGCGACGCTGGCGTGAGTTCCAACTAACGTTCTACGACTACCCCGGGCAAACGCTGTATCACGATGCGCTGCTGGTCGAACACGACAACGGACAGAGACTCTTCTTCCTGGGCGACTCGTTTACCCCGTCGGGCATCGACGACTATTGCCTGCTCAACCGCAACCTGATGCACGACGGAGACGGATACCTGTATTGCCTGGACATGCTGGAGACGTTGCCGGACGACGCCCTGCTCGTCAACGAGCACGTTGGCCCCGCCTTTCGCTTCGACAAACCGCAGCTAGCCCACATGCGCAAGGTACTGAAGGAACGGGAGACTCTACTTGTCGAGCTGTTCCCGTGGGACGAGGCGAACTACGGCATCGACGAGCGCTGGGCGCGGATCTATCCATACGGCCAGACGGCACGTCCCGGTCAGACCGTGAAGCTGGCGGTTCGGATTCTCAACCATTCCGGCCGCAACCACGAATACACTGTGACGCCTCATGTTCCCGAGGGATTTGGCGTGGAACCGGAGCGCGCTACACTGACAGTCGGTCCCAGAGACGAGAAGCCTGTCGCCTTCAACGTGACGGTTCCCGCTTCGTTCGCCGAACCGGTGGCGGTCGTCACGGCTGATATCGCCTTCGCCGGCTGGGACCTGCGCCACTGGTGCGAGGCCTTGATCGAATTGGCACCGTAGGCGCGATCTATTGATCCGACTCGATGCGGTAGAGATGGGTCTTGGTGCGCAGGAGGAGAGCCTTGCCCGAAACGGCGGGCGAGGCCATGAAGCCGCCATCGAGCGTATTGGTCGCGAGAACCTCGTACTCGCGCGACGCCTTCAGGACTGTCGTCTTGCCCTGCTGATCGAAGTAGTAGATGCGTCCGTCCGCGTAGAGCGGCGAGGCGGCGTGGTGCCCTCGGACAAATTCCCGCCAGATTCGCGCGCCGGTGGCGGCATCCAGGCAGGTGGCCGTGCCCGTGTCGCTGACAGTGAAAAGTAAATCGCCCACCAGCACGGGACTCGGCGTGCGCGGCATGCCACTGGAGGTCTTCCACAGTACGTGGCTGTCGGTGATGTCACCACGGCCGCTGACGTCAATGGCAAAGAGGTCCGTCTTGCCGAATCCGGTGATCATATACGCGATGCCCTTGCCGTAGACCGGACGGGCCGCTCCGGAATAGGCCCGGTGGTTGACCTTCCACAACTCGCGACCGCTTGCCGGATCGTAGGCATAGAGCGCCTTGGCGCCCACGCTGAGCATCTGCTTCGTCCCGTTGACGTCGACAACCAGCGGCGTCGAATAGGCCTTCCGCAAATCGCCTTCGCTCACGGGCTTGCCGTCGGCGCCCAGATCGTTCCAGTCCGCCGTTCGATCCGTCCGCCAGACCGTCCGCCCCGTCACCTTGTTAAGCGCCACCAGGTATTGCACGTCCACGCCGTCCATGGTCAGGATCAGCAGGTCGGCAAAAAGGATGGGCGAGGAGCCCGGACCGCGGAAGTGGCGGCAAGGCAGATCCGTGCGCTGCCAGAGCACCTTGTGGGTGGTCGCATCCAGGCACGCCGTGCCGTAGCTGCCGAAGTGCACATACACGCGGCCGGCTTCGAGCACCGGCGTCGGGGAGGCGTAGCCGTTCATGTCGTTGCCCAGCGGCTCGGGATCGTCGCTATGGAACAGCCGCTCGTTGAGGCGAATCGCGCCCGACCCGGCATCGACGCAGATCACGAAGTAATCCTGGCCATCCGCCGTCGCCGTGGTCAGCCAGATCTGCCCATCGGCCACCACAGGCGTCGACCAACCCCGGTGCGGAATCGCGGTCTTCCATCTGACGTTCTCGGTTTCACTCCAATGCAGGGGCAGGCCGCGAGGTTTCTCGTCGACTGCGGTCGCCAGACCATTGCCCCACGGCCCGCGGAAGTCCGACCAGGTCGCCCAGGCCCGCGCCGCGGTGGCGCACATCATGAAGATGATCAGAAAGATGCTAATCGGCTTGGTCGTTGTCATACTCAAAGACTCGTAGCTCCAGAATGACCCGTGGCTGCCTCCCATACGCGTGTCCCTCCGGCACGGTTCAGAATCACACCTTACTGCATCGCCGGGCTATACGCAAGCACCATGGTAGAGCACCGAACAAGGTGGGCCAGGTTTTCCGTTGCCGTCGAGTTCGTGACAGGATATAGTCGCCACTATGAAAAATCGCATGAGCGTCATCCTAGCTATCGTTCTGATTTCCGTTGCTTCGCTGCCGGCTCAGCCATGGGAATCGCTACCGGCCGATCCTTTCTTCGCCGTCTACAAACCGCTCAAGGCCCCACCGACCGAGGGCTTGCTGCTCAAGCAAGGTGACCGGCTGGCTATCTGCGGCGACTCGATCACCGAGCAGAAGATGTACTCGCGGATCATGGAGACCTATCTGACGGTCTGCGTGCCGCAGCTCGATGTCACGGTCCGGCAGTTCGGCTGGAGTGGCGAGAAGGCCCCCGGCTTTCTGGCGCGGATGGAGAACGACGCGCTGCGCTTCGGGCCGACGATCGCCACAACGTGCTACGCCATGAACGACCACAATTACCAGCCCTACCAGGAGGAATTCGGCCGCATTTATCGCGACGCCTCGCGCTCGATCATCCGCACCTTCAAGGCGCGCGGCGCGCGGGTGATCCAGGGCTCGGCCGGGACGGTGGGCAAGATGCCGTCCTGGGTCAAGCGGGCCAAGGGTACGATCAACGACCTGAATCTCAGCCTGCTGGAGTTCCGCAATATCGACGTCCGACTGGCCCAGGAAGAGAAGGTGGCGTTCGCCGATATCTTCGTACCCATGCTCGTCCAGGGCGTCGAGGCCAAACGGCGCTACGGCGACGACTACATGATCTCGGGCAAAGACGGTGTCCACCCGGGTTGGGCGGGTCAACTCGTCATGGCCTACGCCTTCCTCAAAGCCATGGGCCTGGACGGCGACATCGCCACCATCACGGTGGACCTGGCCAACGACAGGGCCACCGCCTCAGCCGGACATCGCGTCTTGTCGGCAACAGCGGACGGCGTACGCATCGAGAGCAGTCGCTACCCGTTCTGCGCCACCGGGGCCTTCGACAATGACGGCAGCATTCGTTCCGGCATGACGCTGGTCCCCTTCAACGAAGAGCTGAATCGCTTCATGCTCGTGGCCAGGAACGCCGAAGCGGGCCGCTATCGCGTCACCTGGGGCGATACCTCGAAGACCTACACGGCTGCCCAGTTGACCGCCGGCGTGAATCTTGCCGATGATTTCGTGACCAACCCGTTCAGCGAAGCGTTCAAGCGCGTCGATGAAGCGGTAGCGAAGAAGCAGGCCTACGAGACCCGGCAGGTCAAGACCCTGTTCCACGGACCGGAAGGCCGGACGGATATGGAGGCCACCGTCGCGCTGACGGAGAAGATTCGCAAGCCTTTGGCCGACGCCATTGCAGCCGCCTTCGTCCCCGTGCAACACACCATCCGCATCGAAGCCCAGTAAGGCAAATAGACCCTCACCGGATGCGATAGCGGCTACTTCGTTGCCCCGGCCACCGGTTTGTCGAGGATCTTGATGCGGGCGTTGCGAATCAGCACGTGGTCGCCGCCGCGACTGAGTTCCTGAAAACCGATGTGCCCCTTGCGAGGCCGGTCTTTGACGGGCGGTGCGGGCTGGCCGTTGTGCCGCAGCACCACCTGGTCCTGCTCGTCCAGATTCAGATCGTGAACGACTTCGCCGTTGAGCGTCGCGTGCAGATGGGAGCCCTTCAGGCTGATCACATAGCTGTTCCACTGCGTCGGCTTGTAGACCTGCTTGCGCGGCGCGATCGCCCGGTAGATGCCCGCGGTCAGCTCCGAATCCTTGGCGCTGGTGTTGTACCGGTAGTCGGCCATCTGCATCTCCATCCCGTCGAAGGCCGGATCACCCTTCAGCGGCACCCGCAGCGCGCAGCCACTGTTGCCCGTCTCGCCCAGCTTGAAGTCGAACTTCAGGATGAAGTCGCCGTACTGGCGTTTGCTGATCAGCCACGTCCCGCGCGGCTCGCTCCCGTGCAGGATGCCATTTTTCACGTGCCACTTGATATTGGGGTCCACCGGCTTGCTGATATCGCTCCAGCTCCGCACCAGCCACCCGTCCGGCACGCCGTCCTTCGGAAACAGCCGAACGAATCCCTCCTCGTCGGCCTTCTCGGCGCCCGTCACCACGGCCGCTACCAGTACGACACACGTCACCGCGAAAAAGCATTTGTCTCTGATCATGGTCTTATCTCCCTGGCACTGGAATTCGCTCTGTCGCTCTGTCGAACCACAACACGCCGTAGTATACTGTACGCCCCCGTCCACTCCAACCAGCTTACCCGTCGCCGTCCGTCAAACGCTTGAGGACGTCCCGGCCCTTACGCGTCGACGCTTCGTTCTTCTCCACCGTGATCGCCCCGTCAGACGCGGCGCCGGGCGGATAGATCGACTGGCGATAGGCCGGATAGGCTTCGGTCCGCATGTGGGCGAGCAGATGGTGACCCCGTCGGCGCTCGCGCTCGGCCCGTAGCGCCGCCAGGTCGATGGGGCCGACCACGATCTTCTCGACCGGGCCTGGATCGGCCTGGGCCAAAATGCGGCCGTCGTAATCGACAATCATGCTGCCTCCGGGCCAGCTGAACGGGGGATAATGCTTCAGGCTCGCCGCCTGGTTGGCCGCGACGACATAGGCCATATTCTCCAGGGCCCGCACGCGGTTGACGCTGGTCCACCAGTCCAGCGGCGCCGTCGTCCCCCACGGGTCCATGTAGGCCGAGACGCGAATGAGCACCTCTGCCCCGGCCAGACTCAACTGCCGGATCGCCTCGGGAAACAGCCAGTCGTAGCAGATCGCCGCACCCAGTACCCCGATCTCCGTCCGCGCCACCGGAAACAGCGGCTCGGTGTAGCCATCCAAATCGTGAGGACTGGTATGCACCTCCCACGGCGTCCACGGGTGGACCTTGCGATACTTCGTCAACAGGCCCGACGGGCCAATCAGGCACGTGGTGTTGAACACGTGGCCCGGCCAGGCTGGGTCCGTCTCCAGAAACGTACCCGTCTGGATGTAGATGCCCAGTTCCCTGGCCTTTTCCTCGTATCGCTGCGTGTATTCATTGGGAATCGGCACCGCCAGACGATCCAGCAGCTCCGCAGCGGTCGGGTAGATAGGGGCCGCGTGGGCAAATTCCGGAAACACCACCAGCCGCACGTCGAAGAACGGCTCATAGCCGGTCACAGCATGATCGACCATTTCGAGCATTCGCGCAACGCGCTCGCCGATCTGGCCGCGATCCGTCGGATTCGGCATGTCAAGTTGGCAGGCCGCGGCATAGTATCGATCCGTCAAATCTTCAGCACTCCTTTCCCAGTGAGCCACTCCATCCGTACAGGTCGGTCTGCGACACCCGCCCGGTCGCGATCGTCCTGCGAGGCACACTCGCCGCCAGCGGCCGGATCGAGGCCGACCTTCGTCGGGCGATCACATTGTACGGCCCGAGACAGGCTCTGACAACACAGGGAAGCCCCGGCCCCGGACCATCCGAGCGATTGCCTGAGAGCCCCAAATGGGCCGCCAACGCCCTTTTCCGGGACGTTTTTTGGATTCCCACAAGAAATCCACCCACATTCCATCGCTGAGAACCGCCTTATACGGTGAGGGAAGTAGAAGAAGCTACTGGCTATGCGGGCACAGCACAACGGGGAGCAGCCAAAGGGGCTGGCAACTCTGGCCTCCGCTCCCCTGGCCGGAACAGGGTAATTCAGACGAAATGCAGCGCGCCCGTCCCCGCGCGGCCAATCCTGGCGGTTGCTAACCTTTTTTTCACTTGTCCTGGGCGAAAATCCTCACCACAATACCACGCGCCGAGGCAGGAAACGTTGCGCTCGGTCCGGCGACCCCAGACAAGGAGCAACTATGGCAATCCAGTTCAAGGTATTCACCAGACCGGCATTCTCCGGAGATTCCGAGGAACTCAAGAAGAAGGTTATGAAGTACTGCAACAACGAGCTGAAGTGCTTCAGGATCGTCTCTATCTCGGAAGCCAAGGGCATGACCGACGATTTCTACCGCATTACTATCTGGTACGACGACGAAGCGGAGAAATTCGAGCACCTCATGTCCTCCTCAACAACCGCACGTACCGCCTCGGAATAAAGCCCAAGGCAGGTCCCCCTCAGAACCGCCCACTGGGGCCATCGCCGCGACAGTCAAGACCGTCGGCCCGACCCGACGGCCCCCGCTCCCGAAATCGTCGCCTCTTCCTTGCACCGAACCGCTGCGGATAGTACACTCACGTCGTGGGCCTTGCGTTGCGGAGTGAGCGCCGTGAGAGCCAGATGGCAAACCGCTGGAGCGAACAAAGAGTTGACGCCGGCAACCGACCCGGCTGACAGCCGTGGTGCCGAACAAGACGAATACCCGCCTCGATTCAGGTTGACTCGCCACTTGTCCAATGCACGCAGCCCACCGCGCGGCGAGAGAACAACCGAGCATTCCGAGACAAGACTGGCCCAGACGGGGCTCGCTCTGGTCCAGGCAATGACGAGGCTTTCAAATGGGAAAACAAGCAGTATGGCAGAAGATCATCGTTGACTGGGACGCGCGCCGGTACGCGATGATCGATCCACTAGCGGACGAAAAGGATTGGACCGGCAGGATCAGCGCCGAACAGGAAAAGGGACGCGATATCCACTGCTTCAATCACGACGCCGCCGACACATCCGGGCTGCTGCGTTGGGCCGGACAGCACGAGCTGACGGCCACGGATGCAGAGACCCTCCTACCCGGAACCTGATCCGTCCGACTCAGCGGTCCTCGAAGCACCTGCCCGGATGGCGAGCGCCGGGTCTGTGGCGATGCCTCATGGCAGCGCGTTGATGAACCCGACGATCGACCGCGCCACCACATCGCCGGGCTCGGGGATCCGGCTGACAATCGTGCCGTGATCCCGCCCCGCCACTTCGAGGTACTCAATGCGCTTGTGCCCGGCCGCCTTCATCGCCGCCACGAAGAGCCGATTCTCCTCGGCCCGTATCGGCAGGTCATCGCCGCCGCACACCGCCAGCACACGCGGCCCGTCGGCCCGCACGTGATACAAAGGCGCCGCCTCGTCGATGACCGGACGCGTGCGCCGAATGCCCCGCTCCTCGCGCACGGTCGAATGCGTGATCATCTGCCCGCTCACCGGAATCAACCCGGCAATGACACCCGGGTCCAGACCGTACCGCTCGAGGTAGCGTCCGTCCATACCGATCATGGCCGTCAGATAGCCACCCGCCGAATGACCGGAGACGAAGATCCGCTTCGGATCGCCACCGTGGAAACGAATGTTCTTGCACACCCACGCCAGGCTCCCGGCCGCATCGTCTATATAGGCTGGATACTGCGCCTTGGGTGACAGCCGGTAGTTCGCCAGGGCCACCGCGATGCCTTGACCGGCAAACCATCTCGCGATGCTCACGGTCATCGGGTCGGCCTTGCTGCCCGCCTGTAGGCCGCCGCCATGGAACCACAGCAACGTCGCGAAGTCCTTCTTGTCCCGCGGCAGATACAGATCCAGCTTGCATCGCTCAGCCTCGTAAGCCGTCAAGGCGGCTCCCGTCTTGTAGGCAATGTCGGCGACGACCTCGACCGAGTCCGCCTCTGCCACAGCGACATCGGCCGGGAGGACCAGCGAACACAGACCGGCCCAAATCACCATGCACTTCGTCAGTCTCATCATCGCCGGCACTCCCAAACCATCATTCCGTCATATCCGCCACCGCGGCCCGGCCGCATCCTACCACAGATTCGTCCCCTCGCCCACACCAGCTTGCCCCCATCGGTACCACATGGTGGTGCAGTGAATTGTGTGTCCGTCGGATCTGGTGGGCAGGGTCAGCGCTCTGGGGTGGAAGCGAGCGGAGCGAGCCGAAACGGGAGACCGATGACAGCGGCCACGAAAAAGGGTACGTACTCCCGTTTCCACCCCTGGAGACACGGAGGTCCGTACCCATGGAACGCCGAGCATGTTCTTTGCCAACCGAAGCAGCCCAACGCCAGAGTGGTTTCAGGGACTATTGAATGACGGATTCCTGTCAGGGATGGAACAGAGGGCAGGTTTGCATGCTTCGATGGGAAGGCCAGATTGACCTGATTGCGGACGCGGACCGGCGGCTGCGTCAGCTAGCGATCAGGATTCGCGACGGCTCTCTTGGAGCGCCTTGGCGATTTTGCGGGCGTATTTGAGGGTGGCCCTTTTGCGGTGACCGCGCGGGCCGCCGTTGTGGATTCTGGCCTTCTGGAGGAGGGTCTTGCCCCTGCCGTAGCGGAGCAGGTAAGCCTTGACGACCTGCCGGGCCTTGGTGGGATCGCGGGCCAAGTCGTAGCTCCAATTGACGCCGAGAAAACGGGTGCCATCCCTCCAGTAACGCTTGTGAATCTGGAAGGCTCCGATGGCTCGCCCTTTATCGCCCACGGCACGCGCGTTATCGTTGCTCTCGACGCTGGCAATGGCGTCCAGAAGCCGCTCGATGTCGGAATGGCTTGCGGCCATACTGCCTGCCTGAGCCCGGCCGGCAATCAGGCTCAGCACAATGACCTGCACGACCACGCATCGGTTCATTGCCAGACCCTTTCGTTTTGTCACGAACGCCTCGTTCGGTGACCCATGTGCGCCATCACCGCAGCCTCTCTTTGGCCATACGTCTGCCGAGGCGTGTGGTGCGGCGTAAATCGAGAAACGGTGGCCCGATAGGGCTTTGCCCGAGGTCGCTTTCCGGTCCGCTGGTAGGCGGCTAGATGCCGGTGAGGATGTGGGTGATGAGGATTTTGATGCCGATGGCGATCAGAATGAGTCCGCCGAAGACTTCGATCTTGGCCTCGAAGAAGTGGCCGAAGCGCTTGCCGATGGCGACGCCGGCGTAGGACAGAACGAAGGTGATCACGCCGATCGTCGCAACGGCGAAAACGATCGAGCTGACGACCAGGGAAAGGGTGAATCCGACGGCCAGGGCGTCGATGCTGGTGGCGACGGAGAGGGTCAGCAGAATCAAGAGGTTGGAGGGGTCGACGTTCTTCTCGGCGGACCTGATCTGGAAGGCCTCGAAGATCATCTTGCCACCGACGAGGCTCAGCAGGCCGAGGGCAATCCAATGGTCGTAGGCGGCGATGTGGTCTCTGAGGCTCAGGCCGGCCAGCGAGCCGATAACAGGCATGAGGGCCTGAAAGGCGCCGAAGAACAGGGCCATGCGAATGGCGTGCTTGATGTGCAACTCACGATAGACGCTGCCGGTAACGATGGACACGGCGAAGGCGTCCATGGCCAAGCCGACGGCGAGGAACAGGATGGTGATGATTTCCATAAGGGCCGATCGCTCCTGTTCGCAAACGTACGCTACGGCTGCGGCGCCGGGACGATGTCGAAGACGGCGATTTCCGGTCGGGCGAAGAAACGCATCTGGGGCGCCGGACGCGGTTCGAGTCCGAGACCCCGGTTGACGTAGAGGGTTGTGGGCCCGACGCGGTACATGCCGGATTCGTACTTCTTGCCGAATTTGGAGAAGGTGATCAAGGCCCCGTAGAGGGGCATGGCGATCTGCCCGCCGTGGGTGTGGCCGCAGAGATAGAGATCGACGCCGAAGTCGTCGACGTCTTCGATCAGGTCGGGCATGTGGTAGAGGAAAACGTGGAAGCGATCCGTAGGAAAGCCCTGGAGGAGGCCTCGATAGGCATCGGCGCGGTCGAAGTTCAGGCCGGTGATGCTGATGATGTCAGAGCCTTTCGTCAGAGTCGTCGTGTTCTGCTCCAGCGGCTCGAAGCCTGTGTCGCTGAAGAGATCGAGGCCCGACCAATGGTGCGCTTCGAAGTTGCCCGTGATGGCAAAGGCCCCGAGAGGGGCGTGAATCTTGCTCAGGGTATCTTTCAACAACGGAAGCGCGGACGCGTCGTTCAGGTAATCGCCGGTGGCGACGACGATGTCGGGCTTGAGGTCGTCAACAATGGCGACGAGGCGCTCTTCGTTGCGCGGTTTCGTGTCGCAATGAAGGTCGGAGATCTGCACGATCCGGATCGAGGCTTCTTTGAGTTTCGGGGTGGGGATCGTCATCATGCTGACGTCGATCCAGGTGGGCTCGATGAAGCGGGCATAGCCTATGCACGCCAGGCCCCCTATGGCGAGGACGTGAAGGACCATGGCGGGCCTGGACAGGAGGATGCGCCGGGCCGAGCGGTGGCGGGCAATGGCCAGCATGGCGCGAAGGAGCACGAGTACCTCGGCACCGTACAAGGCCACGACCGCCAGGAGGAACACGAGCAGAGCGGCCTTTTCCTGTGGTACTAGGGACATCTATTCGGCCCTCACGATTCCTTCGTTGGTGACGTCCTCGGCGATGCACTGGCCGGGCTGGACAACGAGAAACTCGTCGGCCTTCCATTGGCCATCGACGAAGCGCTGCATCAAACCGGAATCACCTTGCAGTTCATCGTAGGTCCAGTGCAGATACTCGGCGCAGCGCTTCGTGTAGGCTTTATACCAACTCGCGTCGACGAAGCCCCAGTCGACGTAGGTAGCGAGCTTGTATTCCTTCATCCAGGTCTGCTCGACTTCCATGAGATACGCCGCGTTATCGTCGCCGTACTTGGCGGTGTATTCTTCGAGGAGGCGTTCGTAGCGGTGGCGACCGGGCTGCTTGCCGGCTTCGATCCAGCCGGGGCTGTACCAGTAGGTTCCCGGATGGGAATCGAAGTACTCGCGGTAGCGCTCCTTCGAGCCAAGCAGAAGCGTGATGCAGTCGTGGCCCCTGGGGATGACGACGGGAATCTCGGCCTTTAGCCCGACGGTGCCGTTGCTGCAAAGGCCATAGCCGAGCAAGGAAGCGTCATAGGGTCTGCCCTGGATGTCGTGCGTTTGCTGGAGGGTCTTCTGCACCTCGGCTCGCAGCTTGTCGGGCTCATCATGGAGACCCTGCTCCATGAGAACGACGTCGACCATATTGGACGACCGGGCGGCACAGAAGTAGGCTTCGCGCTGCAAAACTCTGCAGACGATCAACTGAAGACGCTTGACATTGTCCGGGTGCTCAGCGGCACCGGCGGGGTGACTCATTGACATCCTTTCCAGCAATGTTCCCGAAACTACGAGCGGCTTGCCTTACTGGTTCTGGAGAACCTCAATCATGGCGGCGACGTTCTCGGGCCTGGCATCGCCCGGGATGTCGTGAGACGGCGAGGCGATGTAGCCCCCATTGGCGCCAACCTTGTCGATCAGGCTGCGAACCTCGTCGGTGACCTGCTCAACGGTTCCGAACGGCAAGGTTCTTTGAATACTGATCCCGCCGTAGAAGGTCAAGTCGTTTCCGTAGTTTCTCTTGATCTCGAAGACGTCCATGACCTCCGGCTGGAAGGGGTTGAACACGTCCAGGCCGCATTCGATCAGGTCGGGGAAAATCTCGTCGACCTTGCCGCAGCAGTGGAGCATAGTGGATTTGCCGGCGGCTTTGACGGCCTGGCACATGGCCTGGAAACGGGGCTTGATGAAGCGGCGCCACAGGTCGGGGCCCATGAGCAGGCCGCGCTGCTGGCCCCAGTCGTCGCCGAAGCGGAAGATGTCGATATCGTGCCGGCAGGCGTTGGCGATGATGGCTAGGTTGAATTCGAGGATGCGGTCGAGCAGTGCATCGGCGAAATCCGGGGCGGCGACCATGGCCATCATCACGTTCTCCATGCCGGCCAGCGTCCAGGCGCGTTCGAAGAGAGAAAACCCCAGACTGACGAGCGCGACGCGATCGGGACGGGCCGCAATGGCGGCGGCGAACGATTCGTATCGCGCCGGATCGTGCGGGTCCGGGAAAACAAAGTCGGCCACGTTTTCCGCGGTCACGAGCTGGTTGCAGACGACGCCGATATCCTTGTCGATGTGGCGATCCCAGAGAACGCCGAATTCATCGGCCCAGATGTTCGGCTCGACCTCTGCGAAGCGCGCACCAGGCGGATGAGGCCGCAGCCAGGTGAAGCAGTTGCCCAGCTTGGATTCGAAATCCGGGTCGTCATAGTAGTCGACCATTTTGGCGCGGGCGGGCACGGTGAACTGAATGTCGTACGGAACTCTGTCAGGTTGATTGTGCTTCAGCGCTGTCAGCACGCGGTCTCTGTCGTCCACCGGGACTCCTTCTCGCTACGGCTTACACGTCTTGCAGGGGCGCTTCCCGGCCCGAATCGCCTCTTCACGCGTCGCGTAGGTTACGCGATTCGCCGCGGTGATGTTGCGGGCCCAGCGGCAATCGGCGCGATG
>Ga0272442_10001549_pt1 | contig 34740 bp, 15 predicted proteins | sample SSMForm2O_FD_200262 | JGI IMG/M metagenome (GOLD analysis project Ga0272442, IMG submission 200262) | Marine sediment archaeal communities from Little Sippewissett salt marsh, Falmouth, MA, United States - SSM-Form-2O | ecosystem: Environmental > Aquatic > Marine > Wetlands > Sediment ... | reverse complement strand
CCGCATCGAACAGCATCTATTCCCGCAACGAGCTCACCCTGACCATCGATCTGGATGGTTACGAGAACGTCGAGCTCTCCTTCTGGGCCCGGGAGTGGGGAGACGAGCCTCATGGCCCCCCACCGACCCCCTTTACAGTCGGGGCCGACTTCGATGGCGTGGCCGTGAGCGAGGATGGAACCACCTGGTACGAAATCCAGGATCTGCGCACCCTGTCCTCCATCTATTCCCAGATCACCGTCGATCTCGACGCCGCCCTGGCCGCTCATGGACTCTCCTACAACTCCACGTTCAAACTCCGGTTCAACCAGTATGATAATTATCCCATCTCGTCCGACGGCATCGGCCTGGACGACATCTCCATTACGGGAAACGTCAAGGACGACCTCAACGTGACCCCCGCTGAGGGATTCGATTCCACCGGACAGACCGGCGGCCCCTTCACACCCCTATGCAAAACCTACACCCTGGAAAACAAGGGAAGCTCGGATGTGGTGTGGGAGGCGTCCAAAACCCAGACGTGGGTTGACGTTTCACCGGTCGGGGGCACACTTACCCCCGGAGCCACCACCACCGTCGAGCTCTGCATCAACGATGAAGCCAAAGGATTCCCCAAGGGGATTTACACGGATGTATTAAGCGTTAAAAACACCGGAAGTGGATTCATTCACAAAAGGGACATCACCCTGGATATCTACGATCCGCCTCCTGCCATTCGGGTGGAAGTGCCCCAGCCGCTCGAGGCCATCCTGTATACGGATCAGCAGACCTCCTTCACCCCGGGCCTCATCATCCATAACGACGGAGTTCAGGATCTGAATTACCAGATCGATGTCCTGTACGGTGGCGCCACCCTGGATCTCAAATTCAATGATCTTTCAAAAAAGAAAGCGAACACCACCGACGTTCAGGAGGCCCTTTCTTCCTTCATCGCAAGAAGCGGCATCCTCGATGGACCTGTTACAGTCAATCGCACCACGGAACTGGGGGAAACCCGGACCGTCACCCTGACGGATCCGGAGGAGATCGCCTCGGTGAAAACAGCCCTCGAAGCAGGCATCGAAACCGAGGCCTCCCTGGATGTGGCCATCTGCGGTGCGGACCATTCCGATTATATGGCCGATGTCCAGTCGAAACTCGTGGGCACCGGGCTTTTCAACTCCGTTTCCATTGTTGACGTCAATGCCGCCACCCCCACCCTTCCCGAACTCCAGGTATTTGATTCCGTCATTGTCTATCAGAATACGGGTTACAATGATCCCGACGCCATGGGAAACGTGCTGGCCGATTACGCGGATGCGGGCGGCGGCGTGGTTACCATGGTGTTCGAAATCGGCGGATCCGTGAACCCCTCCCTCGGGGGACGGTGGGCATCGGACCTTTACGTGCTCATGAGTCGGGCCAACAATGTCCAGGGCCAATCTTATCTGGGTACGGTTCACGATCCCACTCACCCCATTATGGCGGGTGTGACGAGCTTTGACGGGGGAGCGAAGAGCTTCCGCCCCCAGACAACCACGGTTTATACGGGAGTGACCCGTATCGCGGACTGGTCGGACGGCCGTCCCCTGGTCGCGGTCAAGGAGACGGGCAGTATGCGGCGCGCCGCCGTCACCTTCTTCCCTCCCAGCTCCGATGCGGCCACGGATTCATGGAATCCCGCAACGGACGGCGATCTGCTCATGGGCAACGCCCTTTGCTGGGTCGCCGGAGCGACCACCACCGGTTGGCTCACAGTTGAAGAGCCCCTTACCGGCACGGTTCCCGGCTCCGGAAACGAGGAAAAAGACGTTACCATGGACTCCACCGGTATGACCCCCGGTGTGTATGATGCCACGATCAGGATCCAGAGCAACGATCCGGTGACCCCCACGGTGGACGTTCCCGCCAAACTCACGGTTATCCTGGACGATCTTGCCGTTACTCCGGAGGAAGATTTTGACTCCTCCGGTTTCGAGGGCGGCCCCTTTTCCCCCTCTTCCAAAACATACACCCTGGAAAATATGGGAACCTCTCCGTTGAATTGGGAAGTAACCAATTCTCAAACCTGGCTGGATGCCACACCCGGATCCGGAATCCTCAATCCAGGCGTATCCATATCTGTTGTGGCCGGCCTGACCACGAATGCAAATACCCTCGCACCCGGAAACTATTCGGATACCATTCTTTTCACCAATACGTCATCGGGCGCTTCCCAGGAAAGAAAAGCAACCCTCGAGGTCATCGAGGTAACGGGCGAGATCGACGTCACGGATTCCATCCCGCCCCCGGACGACCTCTCCATGCCGTTCGGGCAGGTGATCGTGGGGGGCTCCCGGATCGAACAGATCTCCATTACCAATACCGATCCCTCCCATAACCTCACCGTTACGGCCGTTACACTGGGAGGCGGTTATTTCGAGGATTTCGAAGACGGCCTGGCCCAGGGTTGGGATGAAGATCTCGACGCCAACTGGGAAGTGGTCTCAGGGGAATACAAGGCGGAAACCTCTGTGGAGGATTTCATGACCGCCACGTACGGGGGGGAAGAATGGGACGATCTCTCCGTGGAGATGGAGTGCCGCCGCTCCGGCGCCACCACAGTATCAACCGCCGTTGCCCTCCGGGCCACTTCTGATTTCGACGATGCCGTGGGATCGGCCTATGTCTTCCAGATCTCCACGGGCGGCAACTATGCGGTCTGGAAACAGGTGGGGGGAAGCTGGTCCTGGCTGCAGTCCTGGACCTCGAGCCCTGACATTTTGCCCGATACCAACGTGCTCCTGGCCAGCGCCGAGGGATCCAGCCTCAAATTCTATATCAACGGAGTCCTCACCTGGAGCGGGACGGACAGCGATCTCACATCCGGCCGGATCGGCGTTATGGGATACTCGAGTACATCCAGCTCCTGCATCCATTACTTTGACTATGTCAGTGTCGGGGAACCCGTCACCACGGGGGCCGGCGTCAGTGACGAACAAAAAAGGCTGAACGCTCATTCCCTGGAGGAAGGAGATCCACGCGAGATTCCATCAGAAGGAACGTTACCCGCATTTCCGGGCAAAACCGGAATGTCCTCCCCCATCACCCAATCCAGGCTCGCCACCCACTTCGATATCGAGGATCTTTCCTCCGTTCTTCCCCTGACCCTGACTCCCGGGGAAACCTTCTCCTTCGATGTGACGTATCATCCCCAATCCTACGAGGTTCATAATTCCGTGGTCACCATCGAGAGCAACGATTTCAACGAGCCCCAGGTGGAGGTCCTCCTCGGTGGCGAGGGCGTCGCCGACTTTCTCTCCGTAACCCCGGACACCGGATTTTCCTCCAAGGGACACCCGGGCGGGCCCTTTACCCCGGAATACAAGGATTATCTCCTGGAAAACCTGAGCTCCGCCTCCCTTGACTGGACCGCCTCGGGATTTGCCTCCTGGGTGGATGTCGCCCCAACGGGCGGCGCCCTGGCTGCGGGAGATTCCGTCACCGTTCGCGTGGAACTGAACGACGCGGCAAAAGCTCTGCCCGGGGGGACATACAACTCGAAAGTCGATTTCGAGAACCTCAGCTCGGGACAAATCCATACCCGGGATATCGATCTCGATATTTACACCAGCCCGGAAATCTGGGTGGATCCCGATTCCTTCCTGGTTTGCCTCAAACCCGAACAGGTGACCACCCGAACTCTTACCATCGGGAATTCCGGCGACGGGGAACTTACATTCAACATGAAGGTAAGGGAAACCGGCAGGATCATCCTCTCCGAATCACCAGCCGTTATCGAGGAATCGCCCGAGTCCCTGGTTCTGGAATATTATTTCGACTCCCCCATCGCCGACGAGAGGAACCAATACGATCTCTTGATTATACCCGGCCTCGAACCTTACGAACGGGTGGGAGCACCCATTGTCCCGGTCAAACCCGTTCGCATCCTGGCGCCCTACGGTATGGATCCCGTGGATATCCGCGTTACTCCCATCGGGGAGAGGGAACTTCCCGGGACATACCAGCTGGCCCCCGGGGAAAAGCCCTTCCCCTTAAGCCACCCGGAATGGGCGGAAGAACCGGCATGCGATCCCGCTATTTACGGGCAGGACGACCCCTGGCCGGGCCGGGATTTCGAGGATATGGGAATCCAGTCCAAACGCGGGTACCGGATCTGCCATCTGAACCTGTTCCCGATGCAATACAACCCGTCAACCGGACGCATTTCCAGCTGCTCCGGGATGCGGGTGGAACTGACATTCGCAGAAACGGAAAACGAGTCCGTGGTAAGAACCGCGGATTCCCTGGCGGATTCCCTGAAAAAGAGCGTGGATAATCCCGGGGCACTGGCCACCTACCCGGCCGGGAACAGCGCTCCCTTCCCGAAACAGGGCGAGGCCCTGCCGCCGGGAGGCCCCTACAAGTATATCATCATTACGAATGAAACCCTCGAGGCCGCCCCCGGGCCTCATAACTTCCAGGCCCTGCGCGATGCCAAAATCGCCGGGGGAATCCCCGCAACCATTGTGACCACGGAATGGATCTATGCCAATTACAGCGGCACGCGTCCCTCCGGGGGTGAGGATAACCAGACCCGCATCCGCAACTTCCTCATCGACGCCTATCAGAACTGGGGCGCCGAGTACGTCCTGCTCGGAGGCGGCAATTCCATCGTACCCGCCCGGATGTTCTGGGTCCAGGCCGCTGGAGAAACGGACACCATGCCCGCTGACCTCTACTATGGATGCGTGGACCCCGAGGCCTGCAGCTTCGATTACGACGCGGACGGCCTTTATGCAGAACCCACGGACGGCGTGGGAGGCGCGGACGTGGACCTGGTGGCCGAGATCTCTGTGGGACGCGCCACCGTGGAAAACTCAGGTGAACTCGCCAATTTCGTCCGGAAAACATTTGCCTACGACGCCACTGCCTCCGAATACCTCCCCCGCATCGCCATGCTCGGGGAATACCTCGGGTTCGGCGGGGTGGCGGATTACGCCAAAAACGCCATGGAACAGATCCGCATGGGCGGTAATTACGATGGGTACGTGACCACCGGTTTCGAAAACCATACCCGCCCCGATTTCATCGATTTCAATACCCAGGATTGCCTCCCCGCCCTGCCCTCCGATTGCTGGCCCCTGTACGACGCCGACGCCACCTGGCCCAAATCCGACCTCATTAACCTCATGAACGGCGGCATTCACGTGTTCAACCACCTGGGGCACGCCAACCAGACCTATTGTATGAAACTCTACACCTCGGATCTCTCCTCCCTCACGAACACCGATTACTTCTTCGCCTATTCCCAGGGGTGCATGCCCGGCTGGTTCGACTCCTCCAACTGCTTCGCCGATGTCATCACCACCATGGAGGAGGGGGCCTTTGCCGTTGTCATGAACGCCCGGTACGGGTGGGGCACCAGGAACAGCACGGATGGACCCTCCCAGAGGTTCGACCGCCAGTACTGGGATGCCGTGCTCGAGGAGAACATGCCCCAGCTGGGACGCGCCAACCAGGACAGCAAGGAGGACAACCTCTGGGACATCAACGGCAGCTGCATCCGGTGGTGCTACTACGAGCTGAACCTGTTCGGCGATCCGGAGCAGGAACTCCGGTTCTCCGAGAAGTGCGAATGGCTGAAACTCGGGAGGGAAAGCGGCAGCGCCTTACCCGGAAGCTCCACGAATGTGGACGTGGGGTTCTATTCCGGTACCCTTTCACCGGGAACATACGAGGGGGAGATCATCATTAACTCCAATGACAAGGACACCCCCACAACAAAGGTCAAGGCCACCATGATCATAAGCCTGGACGATCTCGTGGTGGATCCCAAGACCAATCTCGAATCCTCCGGTCCGGAAGGGATGCCCTTCGAGTTCGACCCGATCTCACAATCCTATACCGTGACCAACAATGGAACCTCCTCCATGGACTGGACCGTGGAAAAGACGGCGAGCTGGATCGATCTCTCGACCGGGGGAGGCGCCCTCGCTCCCGGAGCCTCGGTCATTGTGGATGTCGATATCAACACCCTGGTCACCGGTCTTTCCCCGGGAACTCATACCGATACGGTGACGTTTACAAATCTCGCGGGTGGTTATGAGGTGACCCGCCAGGTCAAGGTGGAGGTTTTTGCCCGCGGATCCGTGGATAACTTCGTATGGGATCCTGTTTCCTCCCCGCAAAAAACGAGCGATCCCTTCGGGGTTAAAATCACGGCCCGGGACGCCAACGGATATACCGCCACATCCTTTGCCTCCACCGTGGATATCGAGGGGACGAAGGGAGGCCTTGTCGGCGCTTCCTCCATTGTCATCACGGAATGCAATCCCAATACCCCGGACGTCCTGGAAATCCAGAATGTGTCCGGCGGGGTGGTGGATACCAAGGGATGGGTCGTGGCCATCAGCGACGATTACTCTTTGATCAATCAGGTCAATACGATCCTGTGGAACCTGCCCGACTCCATGGCTGCCGGAGAAATCCTGTACAAAACCGACGACAGCTCCGACAATTACTGGGGCAACAACATGTTCTGGAACGCCACCTCCAACTGCTGGGCCATGATCGTGGACGACACGGGCAACGTGGTTGATTTCACCTCCTGGGGATGGGGCGCCTCTTCCATCGCGGGGATGAGTCCCGTGGTGAACGGCTTCACCATCTCCATGGGGAGCGCCTGGTCCGGAGACGCGGTTCCCGCAACCGGGGACCCCGGTTCCATCCAGCGACAGGGCGACCAGGATCACGATAATTCCACGGATTTCATCTGGAGCTCCCCAACCAGCAAGGGCGTCCAAAACACGGGATTAACCGTTCCCTTCATCGGAGGTCGCGTGCCGATCTCCATCTCGCCCACTGTGAGCGGGGCGTTCAGCTCCGGTTCCTGGCTGGGCGATATGACCGTTCTGGAAAGCGGAGACAACGTTATCCTCGAAGCGGACGACGGATCCGGTCACAAGGGTTCCACCAACATGTTCAATGTCGTGGGAATCACACCCACCCCGACCCCCACACCCACGGTCAGTCCCACGCCTACGGCGACTCCATCACCCACGGAAACTCCCACGCCAACCCCGAGCCCGTCTCCCTCGCCAACACCCTCACCGAGCCCGTCGCCAAGTCCGACTCCCACGGCAACCCCGACTCCCACCGCAACCTCCAAATGGAGCCAGGACCCCAACCTGATCGACGGATTCGACGTGGCTTCCTGGATTTACAAGGATGAAGGACCCGTGGTGGTCGATGACTGGCAGTGCCTGGATGGGCGAGCCATTTTGCACATCCGGTGGTGGGGTTCCTACATCGGCTGGCAATCCGACACCCAGGATCCGGTGTCGCCCCCAACGGTAAAGCCCTCCGGTTTCATCCTCAGCTGGCATCAATACGACTCCGGAGTTCCCGGCGATATCATCAAGCTGGAGGTTTGCGTCAATTTCCTCGAAAAGTGGCATCAGTCCGTTCCCATGTGGGACAGCCCCGGAAAATGGGAGCATGAATTTGTTTATGACTGCGATCTTTCCGTTCCCTGGAACCAGGAGATGGGGACCGACTACTTCCTGAACATCCAGGCCCAGTTCGATTCCACCCCGGATTATCCCTGGGGATGGGCCAATTCCGAGGTTCGCTGGAACGCCCCGGCTCACAGATCGCCGGATGGCGGAATGAGCTGGACGGAACTCTACTGGCCCCTGGGCCACCGCCTGGAAGAGATGCCCATGGACATGGCCTTCGAGCTCTGGAGCGTCACGGCCACTCCAACCCCGACGCCGACCCCTTCACCGAGCTTTACCCCCACCCCGACATCGACGCCTTCACCGACTGTAACGCCAACTCCGACACCATCACCATCACCGAGCCCGAGCCCGACTCCAACACCCAGTCCGACCCCGTCGCCATCACCCAGTCCGACACCCCCGCCGACCCCGTCGCCGACCCCGACACCCTCGCCAAGTCCGACCCCGACACCATCACCGACACCGAGCCCCTCGCCAAGTCCAACGCCGACTCCGAGCCCCACGCCGACGGCATCACCGACCCCCACGGCCAGCCCCACACCGACGGCAACACCTTCAGTAACACCGACGCCCACGCCGCCCCCCGGCGTTCTCCTTGATTTCCTTCTCGGAAAACCGACGGGCCCCTGCAGGGATTGCAATGGAGACGGCTGCATTGATGTGTCGGATCTCATCATACAGATCATGGAACAGAAGCCATAGGTCGATTTTTTTAAATCGAACGGGTCCGCCACCTGGCGGGCCCGTTTTTTTTTAACCCCTTCGGTTGATAATAAAAACACGCGAGGAGACCAAAGCGACGGAAGAGACAAAAGGGTCACCCATGTCTTGAAGCTAAAGTGTTACCTATGTCTTGGAACAACCCGAACAACCAACAACCCCGCTCACCGCTCACCGCTTTACCGGTCCCCTCTTTGGTTTATATTTCTGTCATCCATTATTCGATAAAACCGTCTAAGGAAATATACCCCCTCGGACAGGGCATCGCAGGGGAAGGAAGATCTTTGCGGGGAGTTTGACATTGACTTTATTTCAGAGCCGGGTTTTCGTTTATTCAAAATTCATGGAGGAGTTCTCATGAGAACACAAGATAAGATTTACTTTTGGACAATCCTTTTCATGATTCTGCTGACCGCAGCAGCTTGGAATATATCGGCAGATCAGAACTCCATACAAATCGGCCCCGGGGACAAGAACCGGCAAACTCTCGCAAATCACACCGTGCCCTTTTCCGACGACTTCGAATCCGGCGACCTGGCCGGATGGCAAATCAACGTAGGTGGTTCGGGCGATACCCCCCTGGTACGGGCCGACTCGAGCCTCCAGGGCGGCGCCTCTCCCCATTCCGGCACATGGGTGGCCTATCTCGGCGATTCCACGGCTGGAAGTTATGCCCATTCCACCATGGATCTGGTGATGGACCTCTCCGCACTCGGATCCGCGGAACTCCGGTTCTGGTGGATCACTTACAGCCTGACAAGCAGCGAATACATCCGGCTCGATATCTGGGACGGTTCCTGGCACGACGACGTAAACGGCTGGGCCTATACCGGAACCACGTGGCAGGAGAAGGTTCTGGATCTCTCGAGCTATAAGCTGATCGACGGTTTCATCATTCGCTTTCATTCCTATATGAACTATTCCGAGGGGAGCGACGCCTCGTATGTGGACGACGTCACCGTGACGGGTGTGACTGCGGACGATTTGGATATCTCACCCAGGGAGTCGTTCCAGTCCGGCGGCCCTGTGGGAGGCCCGTTCACACCTTCCTCCAAAACCTACACCCTGGCCAACACCGGCGGCTCCTCCCTTGACTGGGAGGCATCCTGCACGGTGGACTGGCTGGACATTTCCCCCAACACCGGAACCCTGGCTCCCGGGGCTTTCGTGGACGTGGACGTCAGCCTGAACGCAAAGGCCGACGCCCTTCCCGGAGGGAGCTATTCGGACATCGTCTCCTTTTCCAATAAAACAAGCGGCATCACCCAGAACCGCGACGTGTCCCTCTCCGTTGGAATGAAGAACATCCTGTGTTACGTTCAATACGGGGATCTGTCAAGGGAGGTGCCCAACACCTTTACAGCCATCGATTCGGTCAGCACCCAGTATATCCGTACCGATTTTTCCGATTACACCCAGCTCGATAGCTTGATTGCCGGGCAGGACGTGCTCCTGATCCCGGAACAGGAAAGCGCCTCTTCCTCCCAGCTGGAAACTGTGGGAACGGCCTGGGCATCCACCCTCGATTCGTTTGTCGCAAGCGGCGGGGTGGTGATCCAGTGCGATTTTGCGGGCCGTTACCACATCCTGCCCAGTGCCGGGCTCCTCCCAATCACAGGATCCAGCAAAATAACCGACGCCCTACTTACCATCGCGGATCCCCTGGATCCGGTGGCTTCCGGGGTGTCCGATTACCTGGCCGGAAACGGATCCTCGAGTTATAGCTGCTCCGAGGGCAACGTGGTGGCGAAAATCTCCAGCAATGCCCCGGTGGTCATCAACAAGACCCACGGACTGGGCAGCGTGGTGGCTATCGGCCACGATTATTTCGAATCAAGCTCGAATCAGGATCGCATCGTGGGGAACGCGGTGTTCGACCTGCCCCCGATCCTGGACGACCTCAACCTGACCCCCCCCGAAGATTTCGATTCCACCGGACAGACCGGCGGTCCTTTCACACCCCAATGCAAAACCTACACCCTGGAAAACAGGGGAAGCTCGGATGTGGTGTGGGAGGCCTCCAAAACCCAGACTTGGGTTGACGTTTCTCCTCTCGGGGGCACCATCACCCCCGGAGCTACCACCAACGTTGAGCTCTGCATCAACGACGAAGCCAAAGGTTTTCCAAAAGGCAACTACACGGATGTTTTTAGTGTCAAGAACACCGCAAGCGGGTATATTCAGACCAGGGTCATCACACTGGATATCTATCCCCCGCCGCCCATTATCCGGGTGGTTGTTCCCAATCCCCTCGAGGCGACTCTTTACCAGGATCAGCAGGTTTCTTTCACCCCGGGATTCACGATCCACAACGACGGGGTGGACGACCTGAATTACACCATCAACATCGGTTATGGCGCCCTGGCCGCAGGAAATGAAAAATCGGGCAGTGTCAGGGGCGGCACACCCGCCCCTGACCGCGTGAATGAGGCCCTTGAGTCCTTTATCGCAAGAAGCGGCATCCTCGAGGAGCCCATCACGGTCTCGAGAACCACGGAGCAAGGGGAAACCCGGGAGATCACCCTGACGGATCCGGAGGATATCGCCGGGGTGAAAACCGCAACGGATCTCGGCGTTAAAACCGCCTCCACCCTGGATGTGGCCATCTGCGGAGCGGACCATCTGGATTACATGACCGATGTCCAGACAAAACTCCTGGGCACCGGGCTTTTCAACTCCGTTTCCATTGTTGATGTCGATACCGCCACCCCCACCCTTCCCGAACTCCAGGTCTTCGATTCCGTCATTGTCTATCAGAATACGGGTTACAATGATCCCGACGCCATGGGAAATGTGCTGGCCGATTACGCGGACGCGGGAGGCGGCGTGGTTTCCATGGTGTACGAGATCGGCGGCGCCTTGAATCCCTCCCTCGGGGGACGGTGGGCGACGGGCGGTTACGTGCTCATGGATCGCCCAAACAATGTCCGGGGACAGTCCTACCTGGGAACGGTTCACGATCCCACTCATCCCATTATGGCGGGTGTGACGAGTTTTGACGGGGGCACAAACAGTTCCCGCCCGGAGGCAACCACGGTTTATGCGGGAGTCACCCGGATCGCGGACTGGTCGGACGGCCGCCCCCTGGTCGCTGTGAAGGAAATGGGGGGTGTGCCTCTCGCAGCCGTGACTTTCTTCCCGCCCAGTTCCGATACCGGCACCAGCTCCTGGAATCCCGCCACGGACGGCGATCTGCTCATGGGCAACGCCCTTTGCTGGGTCGCGGGATCGTTCCCCTCAGGCTGGCTTACCGTTGAAGAGCCCCTCACAGGCACGATTGCCGGTTCCGGAAACGAGGAAAAAGACGTCGGCATGGATTCCACCGGCATGGATCCGGGCATATATGAGGCCACGATCACGATTCAGAGCAACGATCCTGTGAATCCCACAGTCGAGGTTCCCGCAAAACTGACGGTCCTCCTGGATGACCTCCTGATCACACCGGGCGAAGCGCTTTCATCCAGGGGCCCGAAGGGCGGACCCTTCGATCCCTCATCCAAAACCTACGAACTCAAAAACGCAGGAACAAGCCCCCTGGAATGGAGTGCATCCGTCAAGGACAACTGGCTCGGACTCAGCCTTTCCGGAGGGATCCTCGATCCCGGGGAAAAGATTTCCGTGGTTCTCGAGCTGACGGCCCAGGCCGCCCTTCTTCCCGGAGGCACTTACGAAAGCGGGGTTACTTTCACCAACAACACCAGTGGTGTGAAACAGACCCGCGATGCAAGCCTTTCCGTAGAGTCCGCCGCAACCATGCCCTTTATCGAGGACTTTGAGGGGGGCTCCCCACTTGATCCCTATTGGAAGATCACGGGAACCGCCGAATACAGAACCCAGGTCACCTCCCTCAATGATCCTCACGGGGGGTCATACCACCTTACCATGGACGATTTCATCATGGACAGCACCTATTCCCGGAATGAGCTCACCCTGACGATCGACCTGGAAAACTACGAAAACGTCAGCTTGTCCTTTTTTGCCAGGGAGTGGGGAGACGAGGCCCATGGTCCTCCCCCCACGCCTTTCACAGGTGGGGCCGATTTCGACGGTGTGGCCGTGAGCCAGGATGGAACCAGCTGGTACGAAATCCAGGATCTGCGAACCCTTTCCTCCAGCTATTCCCAGATCACGGTGAATCTCGACTCTGCCGTGTCTGCACACGGGCTTTCCTATAATTCAACCTTCAAGATCCGGTTCAACCAGTATGACAATTATCCCATTTCATCCGACGGCATCGGCCTGGACGACATCCAGATCACGGGAGATGTCAAGGACGATATGGTCGTGACCCCGCCGGAGCATCTGTTCTCCTCCGGTCTCGAGGGCGGCCCCTTCGATCCCCCCTCGAAATCCTATACCCTCACCAACCAGGGAACCGCTTCCATCGATTGGGAAGCCACCCGCTCCCAGAACTGGATCGACGTCGATCCCGCAAGCGGCGCACTCGGTACGGGTGAATCGGCGGTCGTTACGGTCAGTTTCAACGCGAATGCCGGAGCTCTCGCCCCGGGCGACTATTACGACAATGTTTTGTTCACCAACAACACCTCTGGGATCTCCCAGGGGAGGAACGTAACCCTTAAAGTCATCGAGATCACGGGCGAGATCGAGGTTACCGATTCCATCCCGCCCCCGGACGACCTTGCCATGCCGTTCGGCCCGGTCATCGTGGGGGACTCCAGATCTGAACAGATCACCATCACCAACACCGATCCCTCCCATAACCTCACCGTTACGGAGATCTCCCTGGGAAGGGAATACTTCGAGAATTTCGATGACGGGCAGGCCCAGAACTGGGATGAGGACCTCACGGACAACTGGAAGGTGGTCTCCGGTGAATACAGGGCGGCAACCGCAGTGGAAGACTTCATGACTGCCACGTACGCGGGCTCCGAATGGGACGATTTGTCCGTGGAGATGAAGTGCCGTCGTTCCGGCTCGACAACAAAGGCCGCTTCCGTGGTCCTTCGAGCCTCTGCCGACTTCGACGACGAGATCGGATCAGGGTATATCTTTCAGATCAATACAAGCGGCTCCTATGCGGTCTGGAAGCAGGTGGGGGGAAGCTGGTCCTGGCTCCAGTCGTGGATCTCGAGCTCCTCCATCGTACCCGGGACGAACACCCTTCTGGCCAGCGCCATGGGAAACAACCTCACATTCTACATTAACGGCGCCCCGGTATGGAGCGGCACGGACAGTACCCTGACAAGCGGCAGGATCGGTCTCATGGGTTTTTCCGGTGGCGACTGTATCCATTTCTTCGATGATGTCAAGGTTACAGAACCCGTTACCACACCTGTGGATATCGGCGAAGAACAGGAATGGTATAACAATCATCCCCTGGGGGGCGGCGATCCCCGTGAATGCCCGGCGGGAAACACGGCACAAACGTTTCCAGAGTTGCCTGAAGGCAATGATAATCTCCTTCCCCGGCTGGCCGGCGTGTTCCAGATCCCGGATCTCTCCTCCGTGCTGCCCTTGACCCTCGGCCCGGGCGAGGATTTCAGCTTCGATGTGACTTATACACCTCAAGCCTATCAGGCCGACGAGTCCGGCGTTGTCATCAAGAGCAACGACTTCGACGAGCCGGAGGTGGAGGTCCTTTTGAGCGGCGAGGGAGTTCCCGACCTCCTGGGGGTTTCCCCGGTTACCGGTTTTTCCTCGAGGGGGCATCCCGGAGGACCCTTCAAACCTCAAAGCACTGATTATCTCCTGGAAAACAATGGCGCGATTCCCATGGACTGGGAAATCGTGAATTTCCCCTCCTGGATTACGGTCGCGCCGAAAAGCGGCACTCTCCCAACGGGCGGTTCCACGAATGTCCGGGTCTCTTTTGCAGCTCCGGCATATACCCTGCCCGTGGGGAACCATACGGGTAAACTGGTATTCCGCAATCTCAATTCCGGTCATTTCCAGACCCGCGACGTCCGTCTCGAGGTGTTCACCAGTTCGGAAATCCGGGTGGATCCCGATTCCCTCCTGGTTCGCCTCAAGCCGGAACAGGTGACCACCCGAACCCTTACCATCGGAAATGCGGGCGACGGGGATCTCGAGTTTTCGCTCAAAACCAGGGAGACCGGCAGGGTCGTTCTCTCCCGATCGCCGGCAATGACCGCTGATAAATCCAACTCCCTTGTGATGGAGTATAGCTTCCCCTCTCCGGTGGCGGACGAGAGGGGGGATTACGATCTCTTCACCATGGAGGGACTGGAATTGTACGAACGGGAAGGGGCTCCGGCGGTACCTGTGAAACCGGTTCAAATCCTGATTCCCTATGGAAAGGAACTTAGCGACATTCGAGTCACACCCCTCGGTATTGAGGATCTTCCCGGGACGTACCATCTGGCCCCCGGGGAAAGGCCCTTCCCCTTGAGCCACCCGGAACTGGTCATGGACCTCACCCCCGATCCCGCGATTTACGAACAGGACACCCCCTGGCCCGGAAAGGACTTCACGGATGCGGGAATTCACTCCAGGCGCGGATACCGGATCTGTTATTTGAATCTCTTTCCCCTTCAGTACACCCCGGCCGCGGGTCGTGTTTCCTGTTGCAGCTCCATGCTTGTCGAAATTTCGTTTGAAGAAAGATCGAAGCCGAATATGGTCAAACCCTCGAAGACCGTGCTGGAGGCATTGAAAAGGAGCGTTGACAACCCCTCCTCCCTGGATTCCTACAACCCGGCCGCGATCGATAATGTAAAAGGGAAAATGGGCGCCCTGCCTCCGGGGGGGCCATACAAGTACATCATCATCACCAGTGAAGCCCTCAAGGGAGCAGCCGCACCTTACAACTTCCAGGCCCTTCGCGACTCCAAAACAGCAAAAGGCCTCCCCGCGACCATCATAACCACGGAATGGATCTATGCCAACTATGACGGAACCCGACCCTCCGGAGGGGAGGATGATCAAACCCGCATCCGCAACTTCCTGATAGAGGCCTATCAGAACTGGGGAACCGAGTACGTCCTGCTCGGGGGCGGCAATCCCATTGTCCCCGCCCGTATGTTCTGGGTCCAGGCCGCCGATGAAACCGACACCATGCCTGTGGATATGTATTACGGGTGTTTGGACCCCGAGGCCTGCACCTTCGACTCTGACGGGGACGGCCGGTATGGAGAACCCACGGACGGCGTGGGGGGCGCGGACGTGGATCTCGCGGCCGAGATCTACGTGGGTCGCGCCACCGTGGAAAACGCAACCGAGCTGGCCAACTTTATCCGCAAGACATTCGCATACGACGCCACCAATGCGGAATACCTCCCCAGGATCGCCATGCTAGGGGAACACCTCGGGTTCGGAGGCGTTGCGGAATATGCCAAAAACGCCATGGAACAGATCCGCCTGGGGGGTGACTACGATGGTTACATAACCACCGGTTTCGAGAATCACACCCGGATCGATTTCATCGATTTCGTCACGGAAGATTGTATATCCGGGGTTTGCTGGCCGCTTTATGATAAGGATGGTTCATGGCCCAAGGCCGATCTTATTACCCTTATGAACAGCGGCATCCACGTGTTCAACCACCTCGGGCATGCCAATGAAACCTATTGCATGAAACTCAATACTTCCAGCCTTTCCTCCCTTACGAACACCGATTCTTTCTTTGTCTATTCCCAGGGATGCATGCCGGGTTGGTTCGACAAATCCAACTGTTTCGCCGATGTGATCACCACCATGGAACAGGGGGCATTTGCCGTGGTTATGAACGCCCGGTACGGGTGGGGAAAGAGAAACAGCACGGACGGACCCTCCCAGAGGTTCGACCGCCAGTTCTGGGATGCCGTACTCGAGGAAGACATGCTCCAGCTGGGGCGGGCCAACCAGGACAGCAAGGAAGACAACCTCTGGGACATCAACGGCAGCTGCATCCGGTGGTGCTGCTACGAGCTGAACCTGTTCGGCGATCCGGAGCAGGAATTTCGTTTTCCCGAAAAGTGCAAGTGGCTCCGGGTCAATCCGGAAGCCGGCAAAGTCGCTCCTTCCACAGATTCGAACGTGGATGTGGGATTCTATGCCGGAAATCTTGCCAATGGGACATATGATGGCGAGATCATCATCTCCTCGAACGACAAGGATACCCCCACCACAAGGGTCAAGGTCACCATGGTCATAAGCGAGGACGACCTCATGGTATCGCCCAAAACCGGCCTGGATTCCATGGGTCCCGAGGGAATGCCGTTCGAGTTCGATCCCCTCTCGAAGAGCTATACCGTAACCAACAATGGAACCTCTCCCTTGAATTGGAGTGTGGAAAAGACCGCGGATTGGATCGATCTTTCGAGTACGGGGGGGATTCTGGCCCCGGGAGACACCGCCGCACTGGACATTGATATCAACGCCCTGGCCGCGAGCCAGGCCGCGGGCCGCCATACAACACAGGTGACATTCACAAACCTCGGGAACGGTTACACCATAAAAAGGGAGGTCCATCTTGATGTAATCGCCCGCGGTTCAGCTCATCTATTCGAATGGGACGGGATCTCCTCTCCCCAAAAGGCGGGAGATCCCATCAATGTGAAAATCACAGCCCGGGATTCGGTGGGATACACCGCGGTATCCTTTGAATCCACTGTCAATCTCAGCGCCACCCAGGGAGGGCTGGCCGGCTCTTCTTCCATCGTCATTACGGAATGCGACCCGAACACACCGGATGTCCTGGAAATCCAGAACGTGTCCGGAGGCTCGGTGAATACCAGCGGATGGGTGGTGGCCATCAGCGACGATTATTCTGTGATCAATGACGTCAATTCGATCTTGTGGAACCTGCCCGATTCCATGGCCGAAGGAGAAATCCTGTATAAGACGGACTACAGCAGCGACAATTACTGGGGCAGCAACATGTTCTGGAACAACACGGCAAGCTGCTGGGCCATGATCGTGGACGATAAAGGCCGGGTGGTGGATTTTGTTGCCTGGGGCTGGAACGCCTCCGCCATCTCCGGCATGAATCCCACGATAAACGGCTTTTCCATCACGATCGGCGACAAGTGGACGGGAGACGCGGTTCCCACCGGGGGAACCGGTTCCATCCAGCGACAGGGCGACGAGGATCACGACGACTCCACGGATTTCATATGGAGCAGCTCCACCAGCAAGGGAGTGCAAAACTCCGGGTTAACCGTTCCCTTTACCGGGGGACGCATCCCGATCACGATCACACCCGATACGAGCGGCGCCTTTGCCGCGGGCGAATGGCAGGGAGATGTCGCCGTTATTGAAACCGGTAAGGGAGTCATCCTGAAAGCCGACGACGGATCGGGTCACACAGGGGAGGGAGATCCCTTTGATGTTTTGAAAACAACCCCGACCCCGACTCCGACCCCGACGCCATCGAGTGATAAGATCCTGGAATACCTTCTGGGGAAACCGGAGGGGATCGCTGAGGATTGCAATCGAGACGGCTGCGTTGATGTTTCCGATCTGCTCGTCAGGATCATGGATGGAAGATAGTCACAACCACATTGATCGGATGGGTTTTTTATTGACACGTATTTCGTCTCGGGTTTATTGATATGATTACAATTGAATAGAATCGCCCGTAACTTGCTGCAGGCGCTCCGTTCCCGCTGTTCTGTTGCATTTGCTCAAGAAGGAGGTAGCTGTTGTGGTAGTGCGCAAGTTCTCGATCAAGCAGGTTGTCCGGAAGACGGGACTCGAAGAGAGCGAGATTCGTTTTTACGAAACCGCCTTCAAGGAATTTCTCACCTTTACCGCCCTGGATCCCAAACATCGCGAGTTCAACGAGGATCAGATCGATGTGCTGATTCGCATCAAGGATCTGATCAAGAAACGCGGCTTTTCCCCGCAGGAAGTCAAAAAGGAATTAAAGCGGGTGTTGAAGAAGGGCAAGCGGGGGGGGCGTCCCTATTCAACCAGGCCGTCCAGCTATGCCAGGGTGATCGCCGTCACCAGCGGCAAGGGCGGGGTGGGAAAAACCACATTTGTGGTGAATCTTGCCATCGCCCTGTCCCAGAGGGGGAAAAGGGTGGCGATCTTCGACGCCGACCTGGGACTCGCCAACGTTCATATCCTCCTGGGGGTCAAACCCCGCTTTAATCTCTGTCACCTGATCCAGGATGGTTTCGGCCTCGAGGACGTCATCGCAACGGGACCCCTGGGGATCCAGATCCTTTCCGGGGGGCAGGGAGTGCGGGAACTGGCCAACCTCCGGGAGGAGGAACGAAGGGCCCTGCTCCGTGAGCTCGATAAGCTCGAGCGGAACGTGGAGTATCTTATTGTGGATACCGGGGCCGGCATCTCGGAGAACGTTCTGCGATTCGCCACGTTCGCGGATGAGATTGTGGTGGTCACCACCCCGAACATCGCCGCCACCGCCGACGCCTATTCCATTGTCAAGATCCTTCTCAGCATGGAGCCGAAATCGAAGATCGGCCTGGTTGCCAACGAGGTGGGGAGCATGTATCACAGCAAGAACGTGTTCAACCGCATCAATACGGCCGCCCAGAGGTATCTGGGGTACTCACTGGGGGATCTGGGATACATCCTCACGGATGAATACGTCAAGGCGGCCAACCAGATGAGGAAGCCGCTCCTCGTTTCCTATCCCGCGGCCCCCTCCTCCCGCTGTATCAATGAAATCACCGATACCATCCTCCATGATAAGGTTTTCGTCAATCAACGAAAAGAATCCTCGTTCCAGGATCTGATGGGGGCCCTCCGCCGGACCATGGCGGGAGCCGCCGTATAGGTTCCCTGAACCTCTTCCCAAAGGAGCACGCCATGGAACTCGATATGATCGAACTCGTGGATCAACCGAAATCCCGGGAAACGTCTCCCAGCCTGCATTCGGACGACACCGATCCCACAATCTGTTTCGGCCTCCAGGAAAACCCGTTCCTCGATAGTGTCAATCCCGATTACTTCTTCCGCACCGAGGCCCACGAGGAGGCCTGCCTCCAGATGAAAAAATGCATCGAGGATCATATTTCCATGGGGCTTGTCACGGCCAGGAGTGGAACGGGCAAGACCCTTCTCACCCAGATCCTCCTCCAGGAGCTGGATCAGAATCGTTACAGACCTGCTCTGGTTCTGGCCTACCCCCGTATCTCCAGAAGCGCGCTTCTCCGGGAGCTGGCCAACGAGTTGGAGATCGAGGGTCTGCCCGCCCGCGCCTCCCTCCACAAGCTGATGACCGCCGTCCAGCAGCGGATCTATGAACTCCACGAGGAGAATAAAAAACCGGTATTCATGATCGACGAGGTTCATTTCCTCGGGGGAGACACCCTCCATCTTTTGAGGACCCTCAGTAATATCGAGACAGCCCGGAGGAAACTGGTGACGATCCTCCTGTTTGGAGAAGAAACCTTTCTTCGGAAGCTGGACGAACCCAGGTACCGGGCCATCCTCTCCCGTACCTTTATCCGCTCCCACCTGAGACCGCTCACACCGGGCGAGGTGGAACAGTATATCAAATTCCGGTGTCTCATGGCCGGAGGCGGCAATAACCTGTTTGGAAAAGATACCTTTGAACGGATCCGGGAGGTCACGGAAGGAGTCCCCCGGGAGATCAATCGCCTCTGTCACAATGCCCTCGAGCGGGCCGCCTCCCGGGGCCTCTCCGGCATCGATCGAACGTTCCTGGAAGAGGTGATTGAGACATCCTGGTGAGCGGGAAAAAAGATCGAAAGGTCCTTTTGAATTGTGAAGAAAAAATCCCCCGACAAGCTCTCGAAAACCAGGCTCCGAATGGGAGATCGCGAGGGAAACCCTGAATCGTCCGGCAGGCGCGCCCGCATCGAGGAGCTGTACCCCGAAAATCCCGTGGGGCTGGACGATATCCTCTTTGATATCTCGGGAGAGCCGCTGTTCCCACCCGAACCATGCCCGCTCCCAACCGGCCCCCAAAAACGCGATTGACCCTCGCCGGAAGCCGTGCATAAGATTCATACCATATTTATGGAAGAGGCGAACCGGTGGGGGAGAAACTTTTACAGGTTGACAATCTTCGCACCCACTTCTTCACCGATGAGGGAATTTCCCGGGCCGTGGACGGCGTTTCCTTCTCCCTGGAAAGGGGGAGGACCCTCGGGCTGGTGGGGGAATCGGGCTGCGGGAAGAGCGTGACCGCCCTTTCCATCCTTCGACTGGTCAGCTCCCCGCCGGGACGGATTGTCTCCGGATCCATCATGTTCAACGGACGCGATCTTGCCCGCGTGAAACAAAAAGAGATGGACCGGGTTCGCGGCAACCGGATCTCCATGATTTTCCAGGAACCGATGACCTGTCTGAATCCCGTTTTCACCATCGGCGATCAGGTGGCGGAGGTTTTTCGTATTCATCGCAAGACCACCCGAAAGGCCGCCCTGGAGGGCGCCGGCGAGATGCTCCGACGCGTGAAAATACCCGAACCTGATCGCCGGTTGAGGCAGTATCCCCACCAGATGAGCGGCGGGATGAGGCAGAGGGTCATGATCGCGATCGCACTGGCCTGCGAGCCGGATCTCCTCATCGCCGACGAACCCACCACGGCCCTGGATGTCACGGTTCAGGCACAGATCCTCGATCTCATGAGTGAACTGAAAGAACAATACGACTCCGCAATTCTCCTGATATCACACAACCTCGGGGTGATCGCCGCGGTTTGTGACGAAGTGGCCGTGATGTATGCCGGGATGCTTGTAGAGTACGCCCCGGTGAGAGGCCTTTTTCGAAACCCGCTCCATCCCTATACCAGGGGGCTTATGAACTCCATCCCGAAACTTTCGGACATCCGGGACGGGGTGAGACCGGTTCCCATTCATGGGAACGTGCCCGACCCGGTTCACCCCCCAAAAGGGTGCCGGTTTCATCCGCGATGCCCCCTGGCTGTGGACGAATGCCGTGGGGCCGTACCGGATCTTGTGGCCGTGGATGGGGAAGGGAGCCACCTGGTGAGGTGTATTCGATGGGATGTGTAATCATTTGCACATTTCGGGTGGTCAGAATCGGGAAAAGCGCGTGAATTTCATTAAAGATGGAGGAAAGGCATGGTTGAAAGCATCACGAAGAAGAGTTTTATCCCGGTGCGGATTAACCGGGAGCTTTGCAAGGGATGCGGGTTGTGCGTGGAGGTCTGCCCGCATCAGTTGATCCGGCTGAGTCCGGAAGAGATCAACAAAAAGGGCTATCATCCTGCCATATTCGACGACCCGGACGGGAAATGTATTCTCTGTACCCAGTGCGCCCTGGTGTGTCCGGACGTTGCCATAGAGATTGTTCAGATGATCGAGGAGTGAAGGGAGAATTATCTGGGAAGCTTATGGGGGGCGGTGGAGTCGAACAGCTCCTGGCCGCTATAGGAACAGGTGGGATCTTCATTCACGGGATTGGCCGAATATTCCCCCCCTGCGGGACAGACCGGTTTTTTCTTCAGATATCCGGTTCCATCGTCCTCGTAGAGGTACTCCAGATCCACGTAATCCCCTTTGTTCAGGTTGAATTCGAAGATGTAAATTTCCTTGGCATGCTCGATCTTGGTGAGGTTTTCCTGGCAGGATATCCCGCGGGTGTACTCGCGTTGCCGGATCCAACCGGGTATGGCGATGATCAGGATGATCCCGATAATCCCCAGGACCGTCATGATCTCGATCAGAGACATACCCAGATTTGAGCGGCGATTGTTCATAATAAGAAAAGAAAAGGAGGCAGGTCTTTTCTGCCTGCCTCCTGAACTTCCTGTGCTCGACATATCTTATTCGGGCATAACGTGATGCGTGAAAGGATCGCTGGTGGTGCCGATGGAGCACTCAGGATCGGTTCCGATATCATTTACGGTGTAAGTCCCGCTGGAGGGGCACTGAGGAGTCTTTTTGACATAGCCGTTGGCGCCGAAGATGTTTGCATCGCCCAGGAAAGCGGTACTATCGGAGAGGGGAGTCCCGTTGGAGTGCTTGAACTCGAGGGCCCACTGCTCCTTGGCACCGTCGATCTTGGTCAGATTCTCCTGGCAGGCCTGACCACGTGAATTTTCACGGGCTCTCAGGAAACCAGGCACGGCAATGGCGATCAGAATACCGATAATAGCCACGACGATCATGATTTCGACCAGGGTGAAACCTTTTTTCATGTAATTCACCTCCTTTTGTTCAAGTGGATTCTGCTTATTTTAAAGATGCAAGTTGAATGCCAGAAACATCCCCTCACTCCATTTCATGTCCTGGTTATTTTGTAAATGACTGATTTTGAATAACTTGGATTGGGTATCGGGGAAATATAAGCCATGTATGACGCTTGATTTTCCAGGAAATAATCCTGATCGGAAGGGATTTGAGTAATAACTTTCCCATTTACTGTTACGCGGGTTACTCAGATCACCCCGGAATGACGGAAAGGGCTATAATGGCAGGGAAACGGGCCGTTTCTCCCTGATCGACCGGTAAGCTCCCAGGGCCACATCCATGGCCCGCAGGCCGTCCTCACCGCTGATCCGGGGGGATCGGTCCTCAAAAATCGCGCTCGCAAAGTCCCTGATCAGGGCCAGGTCGTAATTATCGCCCCCGGAATGCGACGAGTGCTTCATGGTGCTGTTTTTGTAGATGTTGAGAGAGCGCGGGAAGCAATCCAGGGACAGGTCGGCCCTGGTCCCCTTGAACGCCAGGGTGACGTCTCCCCAGATCTTATAAGATGGCGGGCGGGACCAGCTGGCGTCCAGGCTGGCAAAACTCCCCCCGGACATCTTCAACATGAGCAGGCCGCAGTCTTCCACCTTCAAAGGATGCAGCCGGGTCGCCTTTTCCGCATACACCTCGGTGATTTCCTCTTCCATGAGATACCGGAGGAGATCCACGACGTGAACCGTATGATCCATGATGGCGCCCCCGCCGGAGAGTTTTTTTTCCACGAACCAGCCCCCGGGCATGCTGCCGTGGTTGGTGGTTTTCACGGCCAGGATGCGTCCCAGCTTGTTTTCTTTCAAAAGGCGTTTCGCCCGGATCACGGCCGGGCAATACCTCACGGGAAAGGCGATCTGGAGCTTGACGCCGGCCTTTCCACATTCCTCGATCATCTTCCGGGCGTCCCCCGTCCGGGTGGCGATGGGTTTTTCACAGAGCACGTGTTTTCCCGCCCGGGCCGCTTCGATCACCTGTTTTTTGTGCCTGCTGTTCGCCGATGTGACAATCACCGCCTCGCAATCCGCCTTCCCCAGGAACTGGTTCCAGCTGGTAAATGCCCTCGCTTTGGGGTGGATCTTTTTTGCCCGGGCCAGGCGATCCGGATCGTCCTCGAAAAAGGCCGTGAACAAGGTGTGAGGGCTCTCGACCAGGGCGTTTGCGTAACTCCAGGCATGCATATGCTCGAAACTGACAATGGCTGTTTTCAGCATTCGCGATCTCCTTTATTATACAGGAACCAGGACCCGGATATATTCCTCCAGGGAGGTTTCTCCCTCCAGCACCTTTGTGCGGGCATGATGGCTCAAGGGGAGCATCCCCTCCTCCCCGGCCCTTTTCCTGATCAGGCGGGTGGGGGGGCTCTCCAGGATCAGCTCCCGCAGCTTCTCGCTCATGTACAAAACCTCGAAGATCCCCATGCGACCCCTGTAACCGGTCCGGCGGCAGGCATTGCATTGCCCCGCCCTGAAAATGCGGGTTTCCCCCTCGCCGGCCATTTTCAGGATCCCCTTTTCTCGATCGGTAAGGATATGCTCCTTTTTGCAACCCGTGCAGAGCCGCCGAAGGAGCCGCTGGCCCACCACCGCCGAAACGGAAGAGGCGATCAGGAAGGGCTCCATTCCCATGTTGATCAGGCGTGTAAACACGCCCGAGGCGTCAGGGCTGTGGATCGTACTGATCACCAGGTGGCCGATAAGGCCGGCCCGGACGGCCATGTGGGCCGTTTCTTCATCGCGGATCTCCCCCACCACCATGACGTCCGTATCCTGCCGGAGCAGCATGCGGAGGCCGGTGGCGTAGCTGAGCCCCCCCACCGGATCGATCTGGGTTTGAGTGACCCCCTCGATCGGGGACTCGATGGGGTCCTCGAGTGTGGAAATCGAGAGGCCGTCGCGGCTTTCTAGCACCAGGCGTTTCAGGATCGAGTAGATCGTGGTGGTTTTCCCGCTGCTGATGGGGCCGGTCAGAAGAAGGGCGCCCTGGCGCGCCTCGAGGAAGCGGTTCAAACGGAGAAGATCCTCCTCACGCATTCCCAGTTCCTCGAGTTCGAAAGAGATTTTCGAGCGGTCGGGAAACCGCACCGTGGCTTTTTCCCCGTGAAGGGTCGGGAGAAACGAGACTCGTAGAAACCGGGCGCCCGCAGGATCCTCGAATTCGATCCGACCATCCTGCGGGGAACGGCGATCGAAGGTTTTCACCTTTGCCATCACCTTGAGCCGGGCCACGGCGTTGAGCATCAATTCCTTCTGGATGATCCCCACCGGATGCAGGATGCCGTCCATTCGGAGCTTGAGAAAGGCGCCCTGTTCCCGGCACTCGAGGTGGAGATCCGTTGCGTTCAGCTCGAGGGCGCTCCGGAGGATGAAATCGATCAGTTCCGGAATGCCCTCTTCCCCGGCCGCGGCCTTCTTCTCGAGTTCCTGTTTGAATTGCTCGAACAAATCACACGTTCCGTTAAAAGGATCGAATGAATAAATCCTTATGACGACTGGAGGCGGAGTTCAATCATAATATTTTGCGGCTTCCGTCTTCGTTCCTCGCAAGCTTAGGAACTCCGACGCGACAAGTGCGGCTGGGCGGGGGCGAATAAAAAAAACAGGGCGGGAAATTCCCGCCCCGGGTGGTTTTATGTTTGAGAGTGGTTTTTCTTATTCGTAAAGCGACCAGGGCGTACTCGGCGGCATGGTTTTGTTGAATCTAAAAGGTTTCCGGCATGTAGGAGCCTGGGGGAGTCATTGGGTCAATCTCCCGGGAAAGGGCCCGGTACACATAGGCCATGGCCACCATGGTGGTGGGGACGGTGGCGAAAAGGCCGATGCAGCAACAGAGCAACCCCAGGAGATTGATGATGGAAACCAGCAGGGCCAGGACAAACAGGTCCCACTTTGCCCCGAAGGTGATCCTGCCGCTCTCTTTCAGGGCCTCCAAAGGATCCATCTCGCGATCCACGATCAGGTAAATGTACTGGCTGTACTTGAGGGACCAGATGATGCCGGGAACGATCAGGAGAAGAAATCCCGCCAGCACGATCAGGGAGTAAAGGATCGTGGCGAGGATATACTTGAACACAAGGTGGATGCAGGAAAACAGGTCGGCCAGCTCCGGCTCCCTGTTGTCCACGAAACTAAGGGCGATCTTCATCTGGCCCATGGTGATCACCCCCCCGACGATGATCGAAAACAGGATGCTTATAATCTTGAGAAAGGGATTGGCCTCCTTGACCATTTCCTGGAGGAAGTTGGGAATGGCGTTGATGATGACGCCAATCACGATAACCCCCACGAAAAACCAGAGATGCTCCTTCATCACGTCCCATCCGAAACGGAGGGCGGCGTCGAGCGAAAACTTGTTTGTACCCATTTTCTTTGAACCTCATTTTCGGGTTATTTATTTTTCAAGTAGTCCCCGCGGGTTTTGTTTATTCAAGACTTTTTTTCGCGGGGCTGGTAAAACCAGATGTGATACACGGTGAAATGCGGCCATTCGGTATCCATGACCTCGAGCTCGATCCGGTCTTTCCCCGTGATTTCTTCACCCGGGAGGAGATACGTGTTGTATTGCCACTTTTTATCTTTGCCGGAGGCAAAAAACCAGGGCTTTTTCAAAGGGCTGCCGTTCAGGGACAGCTTGATCCGGATGGGCCATTCGTTGCCGAATCGCCCCAGGATGTAAACGGGCTTTCCAGGTGTGACCCGGATGGTAAAGGAGCAGGCGCCGGTGATTCGCCGCCCCCCATCCAACAGGAAGGAATCGTCCGGTTCCCGCCTTCGCTCCACAACACTGGTGCATTGCCTCTCCTTCGACATCGAGCGGAATGAAAAATCGAACGCCGATTCGGAAACGAGTTCTCCCACGTTGAGAACGGGGGACGTGAGTGTGACGTCATCCGGGATCTTTTCGAGGGAACCGGGGATTTCGGGTTTCTGCGACCCGTCGTAAACGGCGGGATTGATGAGGTATCCCGAAACCTTGTCTTCTCCCATCTGGTGACGGAAACCGAAGAATCCGTAATAGGGAAGCCAGGCCAGGGGAAACTCCGCAATCCCGGATCCCTCCTCCACGGATCGATAAGAAAGCACCCCTTTGATCCGGAGGGTGTCGGAGCTGAGAAGGGCGAATTGAAACGGCCGGTTGGGACGGACGAGGAGCTCGTCGTTCTTCTCAATGTACGGCTGAAAGAGATCCCATGTTTTGTGAACGGAGACACGGATCAGATTGTCCCCGGAGACCCCGGGAGGGGCCTCGATCTCGAGCGAATCCTCGATCCCGAGGACCATCGAGCTGATGTCGTCATGCCCCACCACGGAGCAGGCGGCCACTGCGGTTCGGGAACGTGGGGTGCAATCGATGTCCGGCCAGCCGAGGTTCAGATCGTCGAGCGCTGCGACCATATCCTCGTCGAGGCTCTTTTCCCCGCTGTCATAGGCTCCAATGAGGAGGAGGTCTCCCTGTCGGGCGGTTTTCAAAAAATCGCCCGGTTCCCGGGCCGCCGCCTTTTCGAGCACGGCGCCGCCGAATCCCGGGTACGTGAATCCATAAACGGGACAGCCCCTGATCCGCTCGGGCTTTCCCTCCCTCAGGATGCGCCTCATGCCCTCGAACACGCATCCCGGTCCCCCCCGTGTGGAAGAGGGGGTGAGGCTGGAGATGCCGAGTCCGAAGAAATCGAGCACATAATGATCCGTCTTGTACTTGAACAGGCCGGCGTCCGAAACCAGGAGCACGGAGGAGGGTTCCAGGTGTTTGTGTGAGAACTCGACCATTTTTCCGTTGCTCCATTTCATATCCCGGCAGTTGTCGCCGTAGAGATCCGCCCAGTAGAGCACGGTCCATCCGATGAAGAGGAGGAGGGCCGATCGAGCCACGAGGCGAAGGGTCTTTTTTTCCACGAGGGCCCTTTCCAGACCCACGGCCAGCACCATGAAACCCGCGGGAAGGTAGGGGATGAAGTAACGCTGGTGGTGCCACATGCCGAAGGCGATCAACCCTTCCACGAAAAAGCCGAACAGGAACAGTGCGGGGAAAATCCATTCCCTTCCACGGAGTTTTATCATGGCCAGGATCAGAAGCGGCGTCAGGGCCAGGAATCCGGTCCCGTATCCCCAAAGATATCGGAGGAGGTTGTTGTAGTTTTCATTGGTTCTCATCATGAGGAGTCCAAGCCCGCTGTCTCCGGAGAAAAAGGGGCTTTTCTGAACGGCTGTATTGAAGATCCGTCCGGCGCTCGTGAAGATGACAAGGTAACAGAGCCCGCAAAGGGCGGGGGCCAGGAGGTCGCCGATTGCGGATTTGAAATTGCCCCGTCGCAGATCCCATCCGGCCCACAGGAGGGAAGAGAGGAAAAGCAGGACCAGTCCCTCCGGCCGGGTCAGTGCCGCCAGGGCGAAAAGAAAAAAGAACAGCTTCTTTTTCTCCCTCGCAAACGCACATGCCCCGGTGAAAATAAACAGGGTGTACAGGGGAATTTCCATGCCGCAAAGAAATCCCCACACGACTTTCCCCATGAGAAAGGTGACAAGGACCGCCGGCAGGGCATGGGTGATTCCCCGATGTGTGTAAAACCGGAAAGCCGCAGCCATACATGCCGCCAGGGCGAGAAATCCCAGCAGCTGGGAAAACCAGACCATACCGTCACCCCGGAACCCGGCAAGATAACCGGCCGTGCAAACCAGGTAATACAGGAAGGAGGTGATCCCGAGGCTGGGGGAGTCCTCCGCATTATATCGGAAGGGGAGGCCGTGGGAGGCGTTTTGGGCATACACGAAAAAGATGTAGGGATCGTCCAGGGGCAGGTAGGGCTGGCCCTCCGTTTTCACGATGGCGTTACCCACAAAGAGGGCCGTGCAGAGGAGGGCGGCGGCGAAAAGGAGGAAATACCCCGGGGTTTGTCTTTTCCGTTCCATCTCGGGACAGAATCTTTCACTCGAGATTCGAAACAACGGGAGCGGCCTTTCCCGCACCCTTTTGCCGGAGTTCATATCTTACGGGTTTGGGAAAAGCAATGTTGAATTCTCTCCCCAACAATTCCATGTAACGGAAGAGACGAAAGAATCACAGGGAATAAATGGTGATTTCAGGTTAAAAGTGATACCCATGTCTTGGAACAACCGAACAACCCCGCCAGCCGCCCTTGTCGCGTCGAAGTTCCGAAGCTTGCGGGGAACGAAGACGGAAGCCGCCCGTGTCGAATACCTGTTACCGGGATTGGTAGATACGGAACAGTTCGGCAAAAAGGCAGGGGACTTTTTTCATGTTCTCCGGGGTTTCCACATAGGCGATCCGCATCTGGGTTTTTCCCGGATTCCTCTGTCCCTCCTCCACGCTGTAAAAGCCGGCCATGGGGGAAACCAGGAGGGTGAGCGACGTTCCATCGATCTCCACTTTTCCCTCGCCCGCACAGAAGAGCACGAAATCCTGAGCGTCAAAGTCCGGTCCGGCGATGTTGCGGACATCCACCACGGAATAAATCGATGCGTCCGGGCTGGAGACGATGATCCCGGGGACGAGGGAGGTCATTTCCCTGTTCAGCCGCACCATCATCTCTTTGTAATAGGATCTCAGCTCGCCATACCATTTCTGAAGGTCCGCATGATCCACATGGGCCAGGGATCCGAAGATGTACTGTCCGATCACGTTTGGACAAAGGTTGGCGGTGTTTTCGGCGATGGATCGCCGGTTGTATTCCCGGTTGTCCGTGACAATGGCGCCGATGCGAAGCCCGCAGGCGTTCCACACCTTGGAGGAGGTCTCGATACTGATTCGGCGGCCCGATATGCCGGGTACGGAATCTTCGGAAAGAGCCCAGATGCTCGAGTTTTTTTCATCGACATAGAAGAGTTCCCGGTACGCCTCGTCGCTGATCATCCACATGTTGTGTTTCACACACAGCCGTGCCAGCTCGATGAGGGTGTTTCTGTCGTAAAAATGCCCGGTGGGATTGTCGTACGGAATAACCACCATGGCGCCCGGTTTGCCTTCCTCGATGACCTGTTCGATCTTTGCGATATCGGGAAGGGAGAACTTGCCGTTTTCCCGGAGGGTGCGGGTTACGGATACGGTGGGGCGGCCGGTGCGAACGGCCATGGCTTTGTAATTCGTGTATGCGGCATCGATCAGGAGGAGGGGTTTTTCGTTCCCGCCGGCCGGTCCGCAGGTTCCAACGATCACAAGCTCCATGGCATGGCTCCCCCCGTCCGTTATCTGGGTATAAAGACCGGTTGTATCGAAATCGCTGGAGGCGATGATGTTGAGGAAGGCCCGGTTGGTTTCCTCGAATCCCACGGTGGGGGAGTACTTGACCACGCCGTCTTTGAAGGGGCTGGCCGGGTCTTTCATGTTGAACAGGCGCTTTTGCATGGCGGGATGCATGGGGAGGGTAACGTTGCCGATGGCCGTGTTCACGGCCTTCACCCCGTCGGTTCTCTCCATGAACCGGATCTGTGCCAGCCGGATGGCGCTGGGGGTTCTGGATTGAAAATGGGCGGACATCCGAGGTTCCATGATTCGTGACTCCTTCTCTCGTATTCGAATCGCCCGGGTTTTTCCCGGTTTTTATCTGTTCGATGTAAGTTTATATTCCTTGTATAACGGGCCGTTCCCGGTCATCAATCTTTTTCCGTGATCCCGGCCTTTCCCCCGCTTTTCTTATTGATTGCGACCGGTGGGGAGAAAATTCAGTAAATGAGCGCGTCTGACCCCAATAGAGGGACAAAAGGGACGAAAGAGACGATAGAGGCAGAACAATAGCACGGGGACGTTATCCGCTCTTGTCGAGTCAACGGCGCGCCTCGGGCGTGATGACGCCCTCTCTCCGCTCACCGCTCCCCGCTTCCCGGATAACCGCTCTTCTTTACCAGGTCTTTGTAAATGGATTCCAGGATCAGGGCGTTTTTGTTCCAGTCGTCCTTTTCCCCGATCAGGCGGACGTTCTTTTCCCTGAAAGAAGAAATCCATTCGGGGTGGCGCAAGATCTTCACCAGCTGTTCCGCGAGCTCGTCCGGATCGCCCCCCCGGAAGAAGAGCCCGTTTTCGCCATGTGTGATCCTTTTTTTATAACTCTCGAGCTTGGAGGTGACCGGAACACAACCGCAGGCCATTCCCTCGAGGAGGGAGATCGAGAGAAGATCCGTTCTGGGGCAGGAGACGAAACATTCCGCGAGGTTCAGGTAATGGGCCATCTCGAGCGGGGAGAGGAATCGATCCACGAAACGAACCCGTTCCAGGGCCTTTTCTTTCCCGAGGATGTTCCGGATTTTTTCTTCGTATGAGGGATCGCCGGTGCCCCGGAGAAAGACCGCAAAGGCCCCGGGAATCTCACGAAAAACAGCCGGCAGGGCCCGTGCGATGGTCTCGATTCCCCAGTAGGGTTTCATGACGCGGTTGCTGAGGATCACCCTGGCGTCCGTGGGGATGTCGAGTTCGGAACGAAGGCGACGTGTCTCCTCCCGGTAACCCGGTTTGAAGATATTGCAGTCCACCCCCCAGGAGAAGGGCCGGATCTTCGATTGCGGGGTGCCATAGATCCGGGTGAGGGTTTCAGCCAGTTCCAGGTAATTGGTCGTGATAATGTCGGCCTTTTTCAGGGCGGTGGTTACCAGGAAGCGGGCGATGCGGGATTTTTTCGGATCGTGGAGAATATCGTTTCCAAATGGAGTGAGCACCTTGGGAAAGGGGCCGGCATGCGCCAGGGCATACCCGTATCCGAGGGCCTCGAAGCCGTGGACCAGATCCGGTTTCAGACGGTTCAGCTCCCTCCTGTAGGGGAACCTTTTGTAAAAGTTGTTCCCGTAAGGTTTGGGAAAGAGGCGGAAGGCGAGCACCTTTGTGACAAGGCGCATTTCCGGATGGATCAGCCGAACTCCCCGGGGGGGTGAATGAACGGGTGGATCGCACAGGAGGGTCAGCTTGTGCCCCCGGGATACCAGAAAATCTGCCCATCTCCCGGCATGAATGTTATCGGCGTGTGCCAGGAAGGCGATATGCATGGCGGGGCGTCTCCTCACTCCGGAATGGGCTGTATCAAAAACCGGTCGTGAATGATCGGGCCTGTTTGGGGTCACGCACCGTATGTATTATGAATTTAAATGTAAGTTTGACCCCCTGATCTTTGTAACGCTTACTTTTTCCCGCTTTGATCGTCGTCCTTTTCATAGGACGTTTCGGATGTTTTTTTCACCCGTTTGATTTTTTCCCGCACCTGGGGCGTGGCCGTCGGGGTGGGGGGGGCACCGGTTCCCTCTTTGACCCGGACGATGGAGACCTTTTTCATGACCACTGGTTCGAGGGGCTTGTTTCTGGGGCCGGTTTTCACGCGGGCGATTTTTTTCACCAGCTCCAGCCCCTCCACCACCTCGCCGAACACGGAGTGGCGGTTGTCCAGGTGGGGAGTGGGAGCCTCGGTGATGAAGAACTGGCTTCCGTTCGTGTTGGGTCCGGCGTTTGCCATGGAGAGGATCCCGGGTTTTTCATGCTTGAGGGAGGGATGGAATTCATCCTCGAAACGAAAGCCGGGCCCCCCTGTTCCGGTACCGAGGGGGCATCCCGCCTGGATCATGAAATTGGGGATCACCCGGTGAAAGGTGAGGCCGTCATAGAAGGGCTTTTTGACCCATTTTCCTGTGGAGGGATCCTTCCAGGCCTTGGTGCCCTCGGCGAGCCCGATGAAATTGTCCGTGGTTTTTGGGGCTTTTTCTGTGAAAAGACGACAGGTTATTTTTCCCATCGTGGTATCGAAAACGGCATACGTGCCTTCGGGGAGATTCATCTTTTTTTCCTCCTTCTTTTTCGTCTCCTTCTTGCCGGGTGTGGGATTTTCCTTTTTCGCGGCCAGGGCCGTGAAAGGCAGGGTACAGATCACAAGAAAAACAAGGGAGAGATATTTTCTCATAACGGGAAACCTCCTTTGTGGAAAGAAATCTGGATTTTTATTCCCCGTGGGAGCCATGAAAATCAAGGGAAAAACAGACTGTATCAAAAGTCCGATAAAGGAATCTCCCCCCTCGAAGATGAGAATACATGCGGTGGTTAACCCCCGGATCCGCCCGAAGTGTTGTTTTCGCGGCAGTTTCTGGAATCTTTAAAAAGGATCAATCGCTTATTAGTCGGATGTTTGATACATCTCCTTTTGAGGAAACCGGGAGAACGGAGACGGGTGTGTTATTGTCTTGACAGGGGGAGGGGCTTTTGTTAACAGGATCGTTTGAAGTTCTTTGGATAAAGCTCCGGGGCCGGATTTTTTCTTTTGCGAATCACCAGGCGAACGGCCCCCTTGGGAAGGGGAGAGGCCGGAGTGGCGGAATGGCAGACGCAGAGGACTCAAAATCCTCCGAGGGCAACCTTGTGTGGGTTCAAATCCCACCTCCGGCACCAGACCTTTCTCCAACCCGTTTGACTGTTCTTTTTGAACCTTACCTTATTCTCGGGAAATAAACACAGGGTGAATTCAGGATCGCGTTTCCCTCCGGGAAATCCGGTCCCATTCCTTTAGAAACGGTGGAACGACCCCGTTTCCGGGATGGTTTTAATGGGAATTGAGTTGGATCACACCCAGTTGATTGTTTTTGATCTCGACGGCACCCTGGTCGATGCCTTTGACGACATCACCAGCGCCGTGAATTTCGCCCTGTCCGAAATGGGCCTCCCCCCCCGCACCACCAGAGATGTCCGCAAATACGTCGGGAACGGCGCCCGTCGCCTGATGGAACGCGTCCTGAATGATATTGGAGAGAAGGTCACCGATGCCGGGCTGGATCGATCTGTGGCTCTGTGGAGGGACTATTCCCTGGAGCACCCGGTGGACAAGGCGCGTCTTTACCCGGGTGCGGAGGCGGCCCTCGATCGATTGAGGACGCTTTCCATCAAAACCGCGCTCCTCTCGAACAAGATTCATGAGGTCACGCTCGGGGTTCTGAAAACCCTCGGCATCGAGGATCGTTTCGATCTCGTGTTGGGGGAGGGAGGGCGTTTCCCGAGGAAACCCGCCCCGGACGCACTTTTACATATCATGCAGCAGTTGGGGGCGGAGCCCCGCCGGACCTGGATGGTCGGGGACGGGGAGGCGGATGTCCTCGCGGGGAGAGTGGCAGGCTGCAAAGTTTGCGGTGTGACATCCGGCCTCCTGAACGCCGATGAGCTCGTCAGATTGGGTGCGGACAAGGTAATCGATTCTCTCAATGATCTGGTGAAAAAGGGGGATTGAAAGAAAAATTGTATTTTTCTCTTGCAAGCATTATTAAAACGGGTTAAGAACATCTGACGTTATATGGGATATTTTCAAAGGCGTTATAGACAGAGGGTTTCTTCCCTATTTCAAGATGGGGTGATGATTTATGTTGTTTGGTAAAAAAGTAACCGTGGGTGTCGACATTGGATCGAGCATGGTCAAGGTGGTTCAGCTTCGGCGATCCGGAAAAGACATCGAGCTCGAGAAGTTCGCCATGGAGCCGATTTTCGCCGGTCGCGACAAAAAGGCGGGCGGGCTGGACTTGAAGGAACTCAAGACCAGTGCCACACGGCGGGCTTTGGAAATGGCAGGCATCAGTGCCAAATACGCCATCTCTTCGGTGAGTGGAGAATCGATCATTGTCCGTTATATCCAACTCCCCGAAATGCCGGAAAACGAACTCAAGAATGCCCTGCGGTGGGAGGCGGAGGAATACATCCCCTTCCGGATTGACGAGGTGAACCTTGACTCCGTGATCCTCGGGAGAGCCGAGGGTGAGGGCGAGGGGAAAGTGGATGTTCTGCTGGTTTCCGCCAAAAAGGATCTGATTAACGAACATCTGGACATTATCAATCAGGTGGGCCTTACCCCTCTGATTGTGGACGTGGATTCCTTTGCCTTCCTCAACTGTTTCGAGATCAACCATGCCCCCGATACGTCTGAGGTGGTGGCCCTGATCAACATCGGAGCGGAGATCACCAATATCAATGTCTACATGGGGGGCACATCCCGCTTCTCCCGCGATATTTCCATCGCCGGCGATTCCATCACCAACTCCATCGCAGGCAAGCTCAATATCGATTTTCCCAAAGCGGAAAGCCTGAAGGTGTCCCAGGGCGCCCCACAGGTCAGTTCCGAGGAGACGTCGGAGGAAGAGGACGAGGGGCTCCTGGCCTCCATCCGGGGAACCGTGGAAAAGATCACCGGGGAGGATCTCGGGGACGATTCCCAGGAGGCGATCTGCCAGAAGGTGATCCGGAACAACCTCCAGAATCTCCTTGGCGAAATCAGCCGCTCCATTCAGTTTTTCGAGAATCAACCGACCGGTCGGACGGTTCAAAGGGTGGTCCTGGGGGGGGGAACCTCCCGGATGAGAAACGTCGTGCCCTTTTTCTCGAAGGAATTGGGTCTGCCCGTGGAAGTGATCGATCCCTTGAGGCGCATCACCGTCAGAAGCGGCCTTCAAAGCGATGTAAGTTCCGCC
>Ga0272442_10001548_pt1 | contig 34746 bp, 25 predicted proteins | sample SSMForm2O_FD_200262 | JGI IMG/M metagenome (GOLD analysis project Ga0272442, IMG submission 200262) | Marine sediment archaeal communities from Little Sippewissett salt marsh, Falmouth, MA, United States - SSM-Form-2O | ecosystem: Environmental > Aquatic > Marine > Wetlands > Sediment ... | reverse complement strand
CGCGCGCAGCGGCACATCCACCTGACCTACGTCCGCGACGTGGTGGAGGGCACCTGGCGGGCCGCCCGGAGCGCTCAGACCCCCGGCAACGTCTACTTCCTGGCCGACGAACGCAGCTACACCTGGCGGGAGATCGGCCTGATCGTCGGCCGGGCCTTCAACAAGAACCCCCGGCAGCTGACCATCCCCGAGAGCCTCAGCTGGCTGGTGGCCCGCATTGCCGAACTGTGGGCGGCCCTGCTGCGCCGGCCCGCCGTCCTCAACCGGGAAAAGCGCCGGGAGATGCTGGCGCGCTACTGGCTGTGCGACACATCCCGGGCCCGGGAGGAGTTCGGCTTCCGGGTGGATCATCCGCTGCCGCTGGGCGCCGAGAGCACCCTGCGGTGGTACCGCGACAACGGATGGTTGTGAAAGGAGAACGGGCATGGCGGGAATCGGAATCATCCTCAACAGAAACGCCGGAAAGGGCCGGTCGTTCCGCGGCGGAGCCGGAGAAAATTTCGGCTTCATCCTGGGAGATCCCCAGAGCCTCCGGGAGACCTTCGAAGTGTCCGAGATCGACGGCGTGGCCCGGCTCTTTCTGGAGCGGGACATCGATATCCTGGGAATCGGCGGCGGCGACGGCTCGAACCAGCAGGTGCTCTCGACCTTCATCCGCGTCTACGGCGAACACCCGCTGCCCCGGGTGCTGTTCCTCCGCGGCGGCACCCACAACGCCTGCGCCCGATCCATCGGGCTCAAGGGGACCCCGGAGGGGATCCTCGAGCGGGTGGTGCGCAAGTACCACGCCAACGAGCGGCTGGAAACCACCAGCCGCTGCATGCTGCGGCTGGAAGACGACGGCGGAGTGAGTTACGGATTCACGCTGGCCACCGGATTCCTCTACCACTTCTTCGAGCGCATGCACCGGGAGCAGCAGGACAGCCCCCTGAAGGTCGCCTCGCTGATCACCTCGATGTTCGGATCGTTCTTCACCGGCAGCAAGAGGATCGACCGGATGTTCCGGCCCCCTCCCACCCGGGTTACCCTGGCCGCAGAAGCACTGGAATGGGAATCCTGCAACGGCGTCGCCGCCTCCACCATGGAGCAGGTCGGCCTGGGAATCAGGCCGTTCTCGAGGGCCAACGAAAGCCCCGACACATTTCATGCAATGCTGTTCCGCATCCGTCCACAGCGGTTCGTCCGCGTGTCCTGGCGCCTGCTGCGCGGCCGCCTTGAAAACCATCCCCAGCATCTCAGCACCGTCGCCGACAGCCTGGTGATCGAGTCCGACGAACCCATCCCCTATGCCATGGACGGTGATCTGTTTCGCGGCGGCCCCCGCCTGGAAATCGGCACCGGGCCGCGACTGAAGCTGGTGCTGGTGTAAGGAGGAAAACGGCATGTTCATCCCCTTGAAGCTCAAAGACCTAGTCACCCTGGGCAACATCCTCGGCGGCCTGGCCTCCGCGCTGGCCGCCATGGAGGGCAGCCTGGACTGGGCCTGCATCTTCATGCTGATCGCCTGGATCTTCGACATGTGCGACGGTACCGTGGCCCGCTTTACCGGAACCGGGAACAAGTTCGGCAAGGTTTTCGACAACCTGGCCGACCTTATCTCCTACTCGGTGGCCCCCGGCTTCATCGTCTACGCGGCCTACTCCGCCCCCCGGCACCTGGGAGGGGCCGGCTGGCCCGTCTGGGCCGCGGGGCTGCTGGCGGCCCTGCCCGTCGTGTTCGGCTGCATCCGCTTCACCCGCAACAACGTCAAGGACTTCTTGATGCACGAGTTCCACCTGGGCCTGCCGCGCCCCATGCAGGCCCTGTTCATCGCCGGCATGCTGACCTCGCACCTCTTCCGCGGCCCCTGGATGACCGACGGCGCATCCGTCGTCAACCCGCTCCTCTACGGCCTGGGCGCGCTGGCCATCGCCGGCTCCAGCCTGCTGGTCCTGGGCCTGCGGCCCTACCACTCCCGCCCGCGCAAGGAGTCACATCGGCTGGTATTCTTCTTCGTGACCTGGTTCCTGGTCACGACACCGCTGGGTCTGCTGGTCGGCCTGCTGGCCGGAGTGCCCCGCCTGTTTTTCGACGTCCTGTTCGTCAACTTCACCATCTACGTCTGGCTCCAGCACCTGATCATCCCCGCCGACAAGCGGCACCAGGCCCGGATGGTGGTCAACCGGCTGGTAAGGGAGTGGAAGCAGGAGATCGGCTAGGCGTCCCGGCCGGGGAACTGCTCGTTCCACCAGCGCCCGGCCCGCCCGGGGGTCCATTCCTCGGCCAGGGGTATTTCGGCCAGCAGTGAAGCCAACTCGGCAACACTCTGCGGCCGGTCACGGGGCTCTTTTTTCAAGCAGGCGTGGACTATGCTTTCGAGCTTCGGCGGCACCGGGGCCTTTGCGCGGGTTCCCAGCCGGGGCGGTTCGGAATCCACGTGATCCATCAGGATCTCTCTGGACGAATCGCGCTCGAACACCATCTGGCCCGAGATCAGCCAGTAGGCCACGCACCCCAGCGAGTATATGTCCGAGCGGGCGTCGGGCTTTTGATCGCCCAGAATGACCTCGGGTGACAGGTAGGCCGGCGTGCCCCTGACCTTGTCCCCGGAGACAGTGGCTTCTTTGGCCTTCTTGACCAGGCCGAAATCCAGGACCTTTATGAAGTCGGGGGTTCCGCCCTTGCGGCAGATGAAAATATTGGCCGGCTTGATGTCGCAGTGAATCAGGCCGCGGGAATGGGCTTCTATCAACGAGTCGCAAACCTGCTGCAGCAAACAGACCGCCCGTTCGGGACACACCGGGCCGGTGCGCTCAACCAGCTCCTCCAGGTCCATGCCGTCGAGCAGCTCCATCACGTAGTACAGCGACCCGTCCTCGGTCGCGCCGTAGTCGTACAGGTGGATGGTGTGCTCCGAATCCAGCAGCGCGGTCGCCTGGGCCTCCTGCTTGAAGCGCTGCAGCACCAGCCCGGCGTCCTCCTCCCCGGCCCCCAGGGTCTCCGGCCGGATCAGCTTGATGGCCGCCGGCCGCGCCAGCATGTGGTGCTCTGCCCGCCAGACCTCCCCCATGCCTCCCTTGCCCAGCGGCTCGATCAGGCGGTAACTCCCCAGTTGTTTGGCCCGCTGGATGGCTTGCCCCAACCGGAAGACGATCCCCGCGCAGAAAACCGCGATGAACACCGCAAGCATGGTCGGCACGAACATGCTCACCTGGACGTGCAGGGGCGGCATCTCCTTGCCTAAGCCCACGTTGATCATCAGGCCCAGCGGATCCATCAAGGCTGTCAGCGTGGAGGTGACCGCGATCCAGGTCATGCTCCCCCCGGGAACGATGACCGCGTAGCAGATCACCAGGGCGGCCACCGCGGAGAACCCCCGGAACTCCATGTAGGCGTCCCAGGACTCCATCCGCTGGGCCACGGCAATCCCCAGGGCGAAGAGCACTTCCCAGATGAAGCCGATAGTTATGATGGTTGTGGCCTTGATGAACCTGATACGGGTGACGATGAACACCGCCGCCGATATCGCCACCGAAAACATCAATGCGGTTATCGAAATGATCCGGGAGTCGAAACCCTCGATGAACGACTCCTCGCTCTCGAAGAAAAACAAGAACCCGCAGAGCAGCACCAACGCCCCGAACACCGCCAGCAGCCCTAACCTCCGCGGCGCCGCCTCCAGCAAATGGGGCGGTACGGTCCCTTTGAACCAGTGTTTCTCGGCCACCGCTTCGGGAGCGGCCTTGAACGCTTGGGTTTCCTTTTCCATGCCCCACGCGTCTTTTGTTCGTGTTCTAATTGTATGAAGCTATATCAAACCCTGCAAAAAACTCCAAACACCGGGCAAATCATTGCTCCGGCGGGCAAGAAACCGCCTGCCGCCCGCCGGCCCGGCTGGCGGGGTCAAGCCTGCAATACATTGTTTTTACGGGAGAATACACCCAGGCGCCGATTGGCATGCCGATTGCTCTGTTGGCTGTACAGGCGGAGATTGGAGTCATGCATGTTCGGCTTTTTCAAACGCAGGAAAACAACTCGCGGCGAAAGCAAGCCCAGCCCGATCCCCCAGATCGACCCGATCCGCTGCATCCGCTGCGGGGCCTGCGCCGCGGTCTGCCCTCTCAACGTCATCGAGGTTTCGGATACGCTGGCCAGAATCACGAAAGGGTGCAATAATTGCGGGCAGTGCATACGGGCTTGCCCGCTCGGGGGGATAACTGAGTGAACGAGAACGTGGACATCGTCGTGGTGGGAGCGGGACCGGCGGGCTCGACGGCCGCCAGAGTGGCGGCGGAGTCGGGAGCCAGGGTGCTCCTGCTGGAGAAGCGCCGCGAGCCCGGAGTTCCCCTGCAATGCGGCGAGGCGGTGGGCGAAAAGGTCCTCCGGGACCAGGGCCTGGATCCGGACTCTTCCTGGGTGGTCCACAGGACCCATTCGACCCGGGCGGTCGCGCCTTCCGGCGTGTCCTTTCTGATGTCTACACAGAAAGGCTCCGGCAGGAGCATCTGCATGCTGGACCGCAGCGCCTTTGACCGGCACCTGGCCCAGGCGGCGGCCGAGGCCGGTGCGGACATCCGGGTGGGAACCCTGGTGGACGGCCTGCTGCAAGAAGGTGGGCGAGTCGTCGGAGTGGAGACGCAGCATCCGCTCGGCCGTTCCACTATCCGCGCGGGCGTGACAATAGCTGCCGACGGTGTGATGTCCCGCGTGTCAAGATGGGCCAAACTCCCCGTCCTGCTCAGATTGAATGAGATTGAATCTTGCGCGCAGTTTAGGATGGTCGGCATCGACCTGGAGTCGGCCGACACCTCGGAGTTCTTGCTCGGCAAGCAGATGGCACCCGGCGGTTTCGCCTGGATTTTTCCCAAGGGCCGGCGGAGCGCCAACGTCGGCCTGGGGGTGCTGCCTTCGCGCGCCGCCCGGCCCGCCCTGGCCTATTTGCACGATTTCGTACGCTCCCGTCCGGGCCTCAAGAACGGCAAGATCACTCAAATCCATGCCGGTGCGGTGCCGGTCTGCGGTCCGGCCCGGCGTTCCTTCGCCAATGGGCTGCTGGCAGCGGGAGACGCGGCCCGCCACGTTCATGCGCTGGACGGCGGAGGGATCGACTATGCGCTGCAGAGTGGAGCCATGGCCGGCAAAGTCGCCGCGAGAGCCGTTGCGGCCGGAGACGTATCATCGAAAGTACTGGGCGAATACGAGCAGCAGTGGAAAGCCAGGTACGGAAAAAGCCTGGACCAGTACCAGAAAGCCAGAAAGGTAGTCGACACCCTGACGGATGCCAATGTGGACGAACTGGTGAAATGCCTGCAGGGATTGAAGTTGGAAACCATCTCCGCCCGGGAATTCCTCAAGCTGCTGATAAAGAAGCATCCCCGGCTGTTATGGAAACTGCGGAAGTTGTTGTAGGAGGATGACGACATGGCGACAAGTCAAACCCGCTTTCTGGTTCTGCTCTCAGCTCTGGCACTTATTATGCCGCTGTCCGGCTGCGAGTCGGTGGGCTGCCTGGGGGGGGAGGACGGATGCGTAGTTCCGTCGCCTTGCCGGGAGATGTCTTTCGACTGCCAGGGGGGGCCGGCGGCGGTCAAGGTCATCGAGTGGGGCGACGAGATCCCCACCGGACAGCAGGCGCAAGGGGCCGCGGGGGACATCCTGCTTTCCAACGACCGGGTGCTGGCGGTGATCGATTCGATCAACCACCGCAGCTACCTGGCCCCCTCCGGGGGCAACCTGCTGGACCTGTCCACCCGCGGCGATGACAACGAGAGTCTCACTCACATGTTCCTGGCCACGGGGATACTGCCGGGCGACGCGGTGTACTACGAGGAGATGGAAATCGTGGCATCCGGCCCCGACGTGGCCGCGGTGCAGTTCCGCGGCCGGCTGGACGGGCACGATGACGCGCGGGTCTACACGCGCTACGAGATCCGGCGCTGCGACCCGGGGATACGCATGCGCACCGAGATCATCAACCTCGAAACCGAGCCGGTGCTCTGGCCGGTTTTCGACACGTTCTTCTGGGCCGGGCGGGAAACCCAGCCCTTCGTGCCTCTGCCCGGCGCCGGTTTCAACATCCCCAGCCTCGACCTGGAAAATATCGGCGAGATCCTTTTCGAATACCCTTTCATGGCCGCGGCCGCCCACACCGATAAATCCGCCTCCTACGCCGTCACCGGATGCGGCCAGTCTTCCCTGGAGGGATTCAACGACGACGAGGTATCCGCAATGGGCCTGGCCCGACGGCTGACGCCGCCGCGTGATTACCGCATCTACGAGCGTTTTATCGCGGTAGCCAACGGAACCGACATCGCCGCATCCGCCGACATCATCACCGCCGTGCGCGAGCAGCTTTACCACGAAGAGTACGTCACGGTTTCGGGCCGTAGCGTGCTTCCCGACGGCGAGCCCGTGGGAGGCAACGAAACCCGGGTGTCCTTGCACATCTCCGAAACCGGCGACGAGCCGACGCCCCGGTCGCAGGTTGTGCCGGGTACGGACGGGCGCTTCTCGGCCCGGGTGCCAGCGGACCGCGGCTACATCCTCGATGTGTGGGCCTTCGGCCGCGTTGTCGCATCCCGGGAATTCTCCGCGCTAAAAAACGACGTCGACCTCGGCGATATACAGGTACCTCATGCCGCCACGGTGGAATTTGCGGTCCAGATAGACGGTGCACCCGGCGACGCGTTGGTTCTGGTCCAGCCCGCCGACGACGAGACCCGCGAGGCGGTGACCGGAAAGCTCAACGGCCGCTTCAAGGAATGCGCGCCGCTCTTGGGGGCTCCCTACGGGCCCTCCCCCGCCTGCAACCGCGTTCTGATCCACGCCGGAGGGCCGGTGACTGTGAAGATTCCGGTGGGCCACTACCACTTCTATGCCACCGCAGGCCCTTTCGCGACCCTCGCGCGGAGAACCCTTAGGCTCTCTCCCCAGGCGCATGAGATCATCGACTTCTCGCTTCAACGGGTGCCGGTAAAGCCGGCGGGCACCCTCGCGGCCGATCTGCACGTCCACTGCGGGAGAAGTTTCGACTCCGTCTTTCCCGAACGCGACCGCGTGATTTCCATACTGGCGGCATCCCTCGACGTCATCGCCGCCACCGACCACGATCTGACCCACGATTATGGTAAAGCCATCGCCGATCTGGGAGTCGGCTCGCGACTGGTGGTCATGTCCGGTACGGAGGCTACCGGATACGTACTGTTCCTAAAGGTGCCGGGCATGTTGATTCCCAAGGTCATCGGTCACTGGAATTTCTGGCCGCTGCGTTACGAACCGTACAAGCCCAACGGCGGCGTTCCCTGGACCCAGCTGGCCGAACCCGGCGAGTTGTTCGAGCGCATGGAGCCGGCCTACACCTCGGAGCCGGTTATCCAGCTCAACCACCCCTGGCTGGGCGATTTCGCCGGCCGCGACCAGGGATGGCCGCGCGCCCTGGAGCTCAAATTCAACCAGCCGCTGCCCGAAAAGGATGACGGCACCCCCGCGGGCCTCTTCGCCCGCGTGCCCAAGTGCGGCCCCGAGCGGGCTACCGGCTGCCAGAGCGTTCACACGCGCAACGACGCCTACCACGTACAGGAGGTCATCAGCGGCACCAAGAACCGCTTCTATCTCCCCGACCGGGGCTTATGGTTCTACCTGCTCAACCAGGGCAAAGTGCACGCGGCCACCGCCAACTCCGACTCGCACATGCTGACCGACGACATGATCGGCTCCCCCCGGAACATCGTGTACACCTCCACCACCGTGGCCGACTTCGACCCGGATGTGTTCAACCGGGCGGTGCGTGAGGGCCGCATGTTCGGCACCAACGGACCGATGGTCGAGATCGCCGTCACCGACGCAAGCGGCGCAAGGCACATGCCCTCGACGCGGGTCTTTGAGGAGCCACCCGGCGCCAGCCTGGAGATCAGGGTCTCCGCCGCGCCCTGGGTGCCGGTCGAGGAGATCCGCATCTACGTAAACGGTGAGATCAAGCAAAAGATCACCGAAGAGCTCTCCCATCCCGCCGACCCTTTCGGAACCCAGGGCGTCCTGCGCTACCAGGGAGAAGTCCCGTTGGCCGGGATCCTGCCGGCGGGCAACCGCGATGCCTACATCGTCGTAGATACGGGAACGGCGCTGCCGCTCTCCGGCGACTTGAACCAGGACGGAGTTCTGGAAACCAGCGACAACGACGGGGACGGCCGGGTGGACATCAACGACGTGGATGAAGAAGACCGCAAAGGATGCAAACCAGGCTCGGGCCCCGGCAGCTGCGGCCCGTTGAAAAACCCCGCGGAGGCCGAAGACGACAGCGATCCCCGCTTCCACTTCACCGCGGTCATCCCGGAAAGCTACCCGCTGGCCTTCACCAACCCGCTGCTCCTCGACCGGGACGGCGACGGGGTCTTCACCGGACCGGGGCTGCCCGGAGGAGGCGAGTGATGCGCACCCCGCTAGTTATAATCCTGATGGTGGTGGCACCCGGCCTGTCGGCAGCCGGCGAAGTCTGTTCCGGCGGCGGCCTTATGGACGGGCCGCTGGGGCTGTCCTTCTTCGAAGGCGACATCGGGCGCCCCCGGCGGGTCTGCCCGCGTACCGAACTGGTGCTGGGCGGGGGCGTGATGGGCGTCGATGTCGCCGACGACCTGATCGACGGCGACGGCAACTTCTACGCGACCCTGGCGGGCGGCGGCGAGCTCTCCGGATCCTGGCAATTCTCGAAAAAGGGCGAGCTCTTCGCCTCCATCCAGGCAGTCAACTTCCGCTTCGTGCAGAACGCCACTATGGACCGGACCCGCGTGGGCATGGGCTGGACCTCGGTGGGCGTCACTTTTCACGGCTGGCAAACCGAAAAGCTCATCCTGGCCATGACCGGGCGGCTGACCCTCCCCACCGCCTTCGACTACTACGAACACGCCTGGCCCCTGGCGCTGGACGCCGGAGTGGCCGCCGTGTACCGGCCCCTGAACTGGCTCGGCGTCCACGGCCAGGTCGGAGCCGTGTCTTCGCTGGCGGTGAGCGGGGGCGATCACGACGCCCGGGCCGCGCTGCAAGTGGTGGCCGGCGTGGAATTCATCCCGCTCGAATGGCTGGGAGTGGTTCTGGACCTGGGTGCCCAGCTGGGCTACGATGCCCCCCTGGACCTGCTCAGCGTGGGCCTGGGCTTCAGGTTCCGCATCTGGCGGGGTCTGGGGCTGGAGCTGGCGGTTATGCTTCCGTACGCCGGGGAGTCGCAGGCCAACCTGGCCGGTGGGTTGCGAATCGGCTACCGCTTCGACAGGTGAACAAATGGGCGACATCGAGTACCGGGACTTCGACGGCGACTTAGACGCGCTGGGAGAAATGGCCCAGGGCTCCTGGTACGAAGAGTACGGCCTGAGCACCTGGCCGGACCTGTACAAGCCCGAGTTGGTCCGGCACTTGCTCAAAGACATCACCGACCCCCGCTACCTGGTGGGCGCCTACGACGGAAGCCGGCTGGTGGCCTTTTTGGCCAACCTGCCCCGGACCTACCGGCTCAACCAGAAGACCTACAAGGCGGCCGTGTCCTGCATGCTGGTGGGCCACAAGGACTACCGCAAGCGCGGCATAATATTGAACCTGATCAACGACTGCCTGCGCCGTAATGAGGACATCGGCGCGGACTTCGTGCTCATGTACCTGGAGCAGAAGCACCGCTCATCCCAGCTTTTCGAAAAACATATCAATCCCAAGCACCGCATCCAGACGCTGATTACCATGCACCCCATCGCCCGCCCCATCGACTTCGACCTGCTGGCCGGCGCCGAACGCTTGAAGTGGTACGAGCGCTTTGCCATCAAGCTCCTCGGCGCCCACCGCCCCCCCCGGGCCCCCAAGGTCCCCGGCACGGTGCGCCCGTACAATCAAGCCGACCTGCCCGCCATCCTGGCGCTGACTGCAAAATACCCCGACGACAACCGCCTGGTGCGCGTCTTTGACGAGAACTCCCTGGGCCACCAGCTGCACACCCCGGACGCCACATCGACTGTCGTCTACGAACGCGACGGCGTGGTGCGCGGCTTCATGAACTACACCCACCTCGACCTGGCGGGCCCGAACAAGCGCTACCCCTGGGCCTGGCTGGACTATCTCTACTGGGAGGGGCTGAGCGCCCGCGAAAAAAAAGCGTTGATCGCCGGCACCTGGGAGCTGGCCCAACAGCAGGGCATCATGGCGATCATGGAGTGGAACAAGAACTACTACCAGACCGGCCCCCTCTACCGCTCGCGCTTCATCCCCTACCCCCGCTACCTGGACCTCAACGCCTGGGTCTTCAACCCCGATCTGGATCTCTCGGGGATCAAGAGCGTCTTCGAACAGCAGGTTTAATCAACGATTCACGTGGATGACCTTGGGCGGAGGGAAACCGTTGAAGTTGGTAGCCGAGGCTATGCTGTAAGCGCCGATGTTATCGCTGTAGAGGTAGTCGCCGATCTCCAGGTCGGGGGGCAGGTTCTCGGCCAGGGAGAGCGTGTCCAGCGAGTCGCAGGTCGGGCCGAAGACCGCGCAGATGTCGGTGGGCCCCTTTTTGAACGACTTCACCGGATACTGGCAGTGGTCGAAGAGGATCCCCGAGTAGGTGTGGTAGATGCCGTCGTCCAGGTAGTAGCACATCTTCCCGTCCCGGGCCGCCCTGCCGATGATCTTGGCCACTACCGTGGCGGCGGTGGCCACCATATAGCGCCCCGGCTCGGCCAGGATCTCCATGTCTCTGGGGAACAACCGGTCGAACTCGGCGTTCAGCTTTTCGGCCAGTTCCGCGAACGGCTGGACGTTCTCGTCGTAAGGGGCGGGAAAACCGCCGCCGATGTCCAGGATGCGCACCTTCTCATACCCGCGGGTCCAGCTCTCCTCGAACACCGCCGCGGCGATCTCCAGAGACTGCATGTAGTTCTCGAAGTTGTTGCACTGGCTGCCTACGTGGAAGGCGATCCCCTCGACCACCAGGCCGGCGTCCAACCCGGCGGCGATCAGGTCCACCGCGTCGGCCGGCGCGCAGCCGAACTTGGACGATAGCTCCACCATCGACCCGGTGTTGGGCACCTTCAGCCGCAGCACCAGCCCGGCCTGCGGCGCGTATTTTCTGATCTTCTCGACTTCGTCCACATTGTCGTAGACCACCAGGGGCTTGTACTGGTCGAGTTGCCGCAGGGTGTCGATGTCCTTTACCGGGTGGGAGTAGATGATCTTGTCCCAGATGAAGTGCTGGCGCTTCACTCCCGGCAGGCCCTCGATTAACTTGTGGACGATCAGAAACTCCGGCATCGAGGCCACGTCGAAGCTGGCGCCGACGTCATAGAGGGTCTCGACGATCAACGGGTCGGGGTTGGCCTTGACCGCGTAGTAGGCCTGCACCCGCGGCAGGTGTTTTCTGAACTCGCGGTAGTTCTTGCGCAACACCCGGTGGTCCACTACGAACAGCGGCGTGCCGTGCGCCCCGGCCAGATCCTTGAGCGTTTTCTTGGCGACCACGTGGAAGCCCCCCCTAGTTGCGCTTCAGGTACTCTTCGGTCAGCCGCCGGGTCAACCGGGGCAGCTTGGAATAGAGACGCTTGGGCTTGCGCGGCTTGCGCCGGGCCAGGGCGTAGTGGCAGAGCAGCGGCAGCGCCACGGTGGTGTCCAGGTAGCAAACGATGGCGTCGGGCAGCTGGGCGGGGTCGACCTTTCCCCAGCTCACCGCCTCGTAAGGAGTGGCCCCGGAGAGCCCGCCGGTGTCCGGCCGCGCGTCGGTGATCTGTAAAAAGTACTCGTGGCCGAACTCCTGGATGCGCAGCACCTCCTGGATCTGCGGCTCGGTCTGCAGCATGAAGTTCTTGGGCGAGCCGCCGCCCAGCAGCACCGCCGCGGTCTTGCGGCCGGCCATTTGCGCGTCCAGGACGATGGCGGTCGACTGGTTCACGTCGATGCTGGCGTTGACCCGCAGGCGGTTGCCGGCCAGCTCCAGCCCGGCGACGTTCATCCCGATGGTGGAATCGCCCGGCGAGGGACAGAAGCAGGGCACCCCGGCGCGGTAGGCCGCGGCCAGCACCGAGGCGTCCTTCAGCCCGGTCTGCTTCTCGAACTCGGCGCAGTACTTGCCCAGCAGGTAATGCAGCTCGGCCGTCCCCATTTCCTTCTGGAACTCCGGCTGGGCGATGACCTTGCGCAGGATGTCGTCGGTGCGCATCAGCACGTCGTTGTAATCGAGCAGCACGTCGTAGATGCGCACCACTCCCACCCGGCGCAGCTCCGGATCGCTTACGAACGGCGAGCCCTTGTACAGAGGCAGGTTCATGGCGTGGTGCATGTCGTGGTACAGGTTGGCGCCGGTGGACACGATCCAGTCGACGAACCCCGCCTTGATCAGCGGGATCAGCGCCGCGGATCCCACCCCCGCGGGAGTCAGCGCCCCGGCCAGGCTCATGCCCACGGTGACGTTCCGCTTGAGAATCTTCTCGACGAACAGCCGGCAGGCCTCCTGCAGCCGGGCGCCGTTGTATGCCAAAAAGGCGTGATCGATCAGGTCCTCGACCGACTCCTTTCCGGTAATGGGCCTGGGCAATATGCGCCGGCCGCACAGGAAACGCTGCTTGCCCTTGGAAAACTTGTGCGGATACTTGCTCAAAAACTTCCGGGGAAGCTTGATCTTGCCCATCTTGAAGTCCCTTTCTCTATGTGCCGATCTTCAGCAACCGTTCGATGTTGTGCAACAGCAAATCGGCTGCGAACGGCTTGATAACATACTCATCCGCGCCGAACTCGAAGCCCTTCTTGGCGTCCTCCCACTCGGGATAGGCCGCGGTAAGCATGACCACCGGGATCTTTTTGGTGTCATCTTTGTTTTTCAGCCGGCGGCAGACCGCGAATCCATCCATCCCCGGAAGGTTCAGGTCGAGGATGATCAAATCGGGCTTCTTCAGAATCGCGAACCCCAGGCCGGCTTCGCCGTTTTCGGCCTGAGTCACCTTGTGCCCGGCATTGGTCAATATCTTCTCGACCAGTTTGCGTATATCCTTATCGTCATCGATTACCAGTATATGCGCCATGGCATCCTCCCCACTCATAGAATCATGACCCGTTTGCCAAAAGTCAATACCAATGGTATTCGGTGAACATGGCCGGGACTCCGCGCAATCCCTTCCCTACCGTGGACATCATCATCGAGCTGGCCAGCGGCGGGATCGTGCTGATCAAGAGGAAAAACCCGCCGCCGGGGTGGGCGCTGCCCGGGGGGTTCGTGGATTACGGGGAGTCGGTGGAGGCGGCGGCGGTGCGCGAGGCTTTGGAGGAGACCGGGCTGGAAGTCGAGCTGACCGAGCAGTTTCATGTCTACAGCGATCCCGACCGCGACCCGCGGCATCACACCATGAGCGTGGTTTTCATCGCCAAAGCGGCGGGCGAGCCGAGGGGAGGCGACGACGCCGCCGAGGCGCGGGGGTTTGATCCCGACGAGCTGCCGGAGCCGATTGCGTTCGACCACCGGCGCATCATTAATGACTACCTGAAGTACAGAAGAACCGGAGAACGAGTATGGCCGACGAGAAGCTGAATGCGGAAGAACAGAAGAAGCTCCTGGAAATCGCGCGCAAGACGATTATCGACAAGCTGAAGAAGGGCGAGATCGAAAAGGAACCAGCTTCGAGCCAGGGGCTGGAGAAGCCTTGCGGCGCGTTTGTTTCCCTGCACAAGCTGGGGCAGCTGCGCGGGTGCATCGGGACGTTCACCAGCCCGCGCCCGCTGGTCAGCACCGTGCAGGAGATGGCGGTTTCGTCCTCCCAGCAGGATCCGCGGTTTCCGCCGGTGCAAGCGGAGGAGATGAAGGACATCGACATCGAGATCTCGGTGCTTTCGCCGCTGAGAGAGATAGAAGACGTCAACGAGATCGAAGTGGGCAGGCACGGGATTTACATCACCAAGGGGTTCAACTCCGGAGTGCTGCTGCCGCAGGTGGCTACCGAGTACGGGTGGGACCGGGACACCTTCCTTGATCATACTTGCATGAAGGCGGGGTTGGCGCCGGGGACCTGGAGGGAGGAGGGGGTTAAGATCGAGATATTCGATGCGCAGGTGTTTGGGGAGAAAGAGTAAAACCGGGCACGGGCACGCGCGCGGGCACGGGCACGATCTAGATTATTTCTCGTTCACCCTCTTTTTTTGTTACTTCGGCGAAGGCTCTTGGCTTCAGGCCTTTCGGAAGAATCTTGAATAGCAGAGGCAGGAGGACGGCGCCGCCGGGGATGGAGAATATCGCCAGGGACGGGATCGTGCGGAGGATGTCCACCAGTTGGCGGCCCATCTTCTTGCGCTCTTCCTTGGTGAGATCTTCGCCCAGGCTGGTGCGGTAGAGCAGGTCGGCCAGGCCTTTCTTGGCCTTGATCTCCTTGGTGATCAGTGCGAGGTTTTCGCGCAGGGTCTGCTGCAACTGCTCGGGCATGCGCTGGCGGTAGGAGCGCACGGCGGTGCCTACCATGAAGAGGTCCAGGTAGGCCTTGTGAGTTTCGTAGAAGGCCACCACCTCGGCCTCCAGCCGGGCCAGCTCCTCCGGCGTAACGCCCAAAAAGCCGGCCAGCTCTCCGACGTAAACCCGCTCCCGCTCGCTGAAGTGGCCGTCCAGCACGGCCCCCAGAACCACCTGCTCCAGGAGGAAGTCCCGGATGCGCTCGTTCTTGACGGCCGCGGCTACCGCCTCCGCGGAAGCGGGCTGCCTGAGCATGCGCCTCAGCGCCCGGCGGGTCTTGCCCGGCAGGCCCGACAAACGGATCTGCCGGCGGACCACCCGCAGCGATCCGACGCCCAGGGGACGATCGGCGAGGGTCAGACCCACCATGGCCCGGAGCAAATGCGCCTTCTCACGGTCCTTGTAGTCGAGGACGCGGAGGATGACCGTACGATCTACGCGGCCGCGTTCGTAGTACGCCACCGCGATCCGGCCCAGCGTCTTGGCGTCAACGTAGTTGAAGCTGTTGTGGACGGGCAGGCCGATCAGCGGGTTGCCGGACAGGTAGGCCCGCCGGGGCAGCACCCGGCCGACCTTGGCGGCGTGCCTCAGCAGCTCTTTGGGAAGCGGGCCCTCGACTTCCACCGAGGGAATCAGAGCGTGGATCTTCTCTGCCAGGCCGAACTCCCGGCACAACAGCGCAAAGCAGACCAGCAGCTCGCACACCCGGATGTTTCCCAGGGTGCAATGTGAAACCGCGCACCCCACCTCCATGGCCAACTCGGCCTCGGCTCCCAGAACCGCCAGAAACACCGCCCGCCTCTGCGCGTATCCCTTGCTGGTGTGAAAGGCGATAGTCTCCTCGGAGGCCAGCGGCGTGCCGTACACCACCCCGTTCTGGCGCAGGCGGAACTCCACCCAGCGGCGGATAAGCTCGTCGCGTGACCAATCCGGGTGGTCGCGCCGGAAATTTTCCACGCGCGCCTCGGACTCGTCGTCGCGGAAGGCCCGCACGCAAGAGGACAGAAAGTTGATTATCCAGTGCTTCTCCACCATCTGATGTCTATCCCGGCATTTTCCAAAAGGTCAAGCCTGTTCATCGTTTGCATAAGCCTTATAAACCGTTTTTATCTTAAGCAAATCAATCCTTGCACCCGACCTTTCGGTTTGCTATAGCAACCACCAAAATGATACCCGAATCAATATCTTCCGTTTACGTTCTACCCTGCGACGAAGGGAGGATAGCATGAAGTTCCTGTTCTACTACGCACCAATCATCGCGGCGGCAGCCGCCCTGTTGTATGCACTGATCAAGGCGATCTGGGTATCCAAGCAGGATCCCGGCGCTGAAAACATGAAACGCATCTCGGGGTGGATAGCCAAGGGAGCCATGGCTTTCCTGGGCCGCGAGTACCGGGTCCTGCTCATCTTCGTGATCGCCGTGGCGGCCCTGCTGGGATTCTCCAACGCCGGGCTGGAAGACAGCCACTGGCTGATCTTCGTGCCCTTCGTGGTCGGCGCCGGCTGCTCGGGCCTGGCCGGCTACTTCGGCATGAAGGTGGCCACCAAGGCCAACGTGCGCACCGCGGCCGGTGCGCGCAAGGACCTGAACTCAGCGTTGCAGGTGGCCTTCTCCGGCGGATCGGTGATGGGGCTTTCTGTGGTGGGCCTGGGCGTCATGGGCTTGACGGTTCTCTTCATCATCTTCGACGCGCTGGGCGCCTCGATGTTTGACAGCGCAACCACCGAGGCCGAACTAATGATGTCGGTGCTCAACGTGCTGGCCGGGTTCTCCCTGGGCGCCTCATCGGTGGCCCTGTTCGCCCGCGTGGGCGGCGGGATCTACACCAAGAGCGCCGACGTGGGCGCCGACCTGGTCGGCAAGGTGGAGGCGGGTATCCCCGAAGATCATCCGCTTAATCCCGCCACCATCGCCGACAACGTGGGCGACAACGTGGGCGACGTGGCCGGCATGGGCGCCGACCTGTTCGAGTCGTTCGTCGGCTCGCTGGTCTCCTCGATGATCCTGGGCGTCACCTGGTACAGCGGGCTCAAGGCGGTCGCGCCCGAGATGGCCATGAACGCCGTCTACCTCCCGCTGACCATCGCCATGATCGGCATCGTGGCCTCGATCATCGGCACCTTCTTCGTGCGCACCAAGGAAGGCGGCAACCCCCAGAACGCCTTGAACATGGGCACTTTCTCTGCCGCGGGCCTGATGATCATCTTCACCGTGGGCGCGCTCTACTTCCTGCTGCCCAAGGAACCCTTCGACGTCGTCGCCAATCCGCTGACCGGCACCGTCGCCACCTACCAGTGGTGGGGAGTGGCGGTAGCAATCATCGCCGGACTGATCGCCGGGACCCTCGTAGGCGTGACCACCGAATACTACACGGCGACGCGCCGCAAGCCGGTGGGAACCATAGTAGAGGCCGCCAAGACCGGCCCGGCCACCACGGTCATCCAAGGCCTGGCGGTGGGCATGAATTCCACCTCGATCCCCATCCTGTTAATAGCCGCGGCCATCGGCGTGGCCTACTACTTCGCCGGCCTGTACGGCATCGCCATGTCTGCGGTGGGCATGCTGTGCACCACCGGCATCCAGCTGGCAGTTGATGCTTACGGCCCCATCGCCGACAACGCCGGCGGCATCGCCGAGATGTCGCAACTGGGCCGCGAAGTCCGGGCCCGGACCGATCACCTGGACGCGGTGGGCAACACCACCGCGGCCATCGGCAAGGGTTTCGCCATCGGTTCCGCCGCGCTCACCGCCCTGGCCATGACCTCGGCCTACATCACCAAGATGCACGGCCAGGTCAGCATCTCCGCCAACGATCCCTACACGCTGATTGGCATGTTGATCGGCTGCATGCTGCCGTTCAGGTTTTCGGCCACCGCCATGGTGGCGGTGGGCAAGGCGGCCCAGGACATGATCCAGGAGGTCCGGCGCCAGTTCAAGGAAATCCCCGAGCTGCGCCCGGCGCTGATCGCTGCCCAGAAGGCCGAATCCGAGGAGCGCGAGCCCAACGACGAGGAGCGCAAGGTCATCGCCGCGGCCGACGGCAAGGCCCAGTACGCCCACTGCGTGGACATCGCCACCGCCGCCGCCATCAGGAAGATGATCGTGCCCGGCTCGCTGGCCGTGGCGGTGCCGGTGATCATGGGGCTGATCTCACCGAACGCCCTGGGCGGGCTGCTGATCGGCTGCCTGATCTCCGGCGTGTGCATGGCCATCTTCCAGTCCAACGCCGGCGGCGCCTGGGACAACTCCAAGAAGCAGGTCAAGGACGACGGCCACGCAGTCTGGGGCGACTCCTTCGACGAGATGCACAAAGCCACCGTCACCGGCGACACCGTCGGCGACCCCTTCAAGGACACCTCGGGGCCATCGCTCAATATCCTCATCAAGCTGATCTCCGTGGTGGCGATGATCATCGCCCCGCTGCTGTACTCGATTCACTTCGGCTAGAATAATCCTGCTACCCACCGGTGCAACTCGACCACCACCGGTGCCATCACCAGGCTCACCACCGACATGAGCTTGATCAATATGTTCATCGACGGACCGGCGGTGTCCTTGAAGGGGTCGCCTACGGTGTCCCCCACCACCGCCGCCTTGTGGGCGTCGGAACCCTTGCCTCCCAGGTTGCCCTCTTCGATCCATTTCTTGGCGTTGTCCCAGGCCCCGCCGCCGTTGAACATCATCAGGCCCAGGACCACCCCGGTCAGCGTGGCGCCGGCCAGAAAGCCGCCCAAAGAGGCGGGCCCCAGGACGCCGCCCACCAGCACGGGAACCACCACCGCCAACACTCCCGGCACAATCATCTCTTTCAAGGCAGCGGTAGTGGCTATGCTCACGCAGCGATCCGAGTCCGGCTTGGCCTTGCCCTCCATCAGGCCCTCGGTCTCCTTGAACTGACGCCGGATCTCGGTGACCATCTCCCAGGCGGCGCGGCCGACGGCCTTCATGGTGATCGCCGAGAGGAAGAAGGGCATCAGCCCCCCGATGAAGAAGCCCACCACCACCTCGGCGGAGATCAGGTTGAGAGTGAAATCCCCCATGCCCGGCAGGTTGGCCACCGTGGCGGTGTAAGCCGCAAACATGGACAGCGCGGTCAGGGCGGCGGAGCCGATGGCGAAACCCTTGCCGATGGCCGCGGTGGTGTTGCCCAGAGCATCCAGGGAGTCGGTGATCCGGCGGGTCTCGGGGCCCAGCTCGGCCATCTCGGTGATCCCCCCGGCGTTGTCGGCTATGGGGCCGTAACCGTCGACCGACATGGTCATGGCCACGGTGCCCAGCATTCCCACCGCGGAGATGGCGATTCCGTACAGGCCGGCGAAGTGATGGGCGGCGTAGACTCCCACGGCGATGGCCAATACCGGGAGCGCGGTCGACTGCATGCCCACCGCCAGGCCGGTGATTATATTGGTGGCCGGGCCGGTCTCCGAGGCCCGGGCGATCGCCCGGACGGGCCGGGCCGAAGTGTAGTACTCGGTGAAGGCGCCGATGAGCACCCCGGCCAGGATCCCGGCCAGCAGCGCCCAGAAGGGCCCCAGCCAGCCGCGGATGCCGACGGTCTCCAGGTAGCCCGGCTCCATCGAGCCGGTGAAGTTGCGCACCACTAAAAATACCAGCCCGATGAAAACCACCACGGACAGGTAAGTCACCCAGCGCAGGGCCGCCTGGGGGTTGATCTTGCGGAAGACCTTCACTCCGAATATCCCCACGATGGAAGCCAGCAACCCAACCATTATCACGACCATCGGCAGGGCCATCCAGGCGGCCTTTTGAGCGCCCATGGTCACCCCGATGGCGATGGCCGCCACCACCGAGCCCACGTAGGACTCGTACAAATCCGCGCCCATCCCGGCGATGTCCCCCACGTTGTCGCCCACGTTGTCGGCGATCACCCCGGGGTTGCGCGGGTCGTCCTCGGGTATCCCCGCCTCCACCTTGCCCACCAGATCGGCTCCCACGTCCGCGCTTTTCGTGAATATCCCGCCGCCCACCCGGGCGAACAGGGCCACCGAGGAGGCCCCCATGGCGAAGCCGGAGATGACCGCCGGGTCCGAGTCCCAGAAGATCCAGAAGACGGCCCCCAGGCCCACCAGGCCCAGGCTGGCAACCGACAGGCCCATTACCGAGCCGCCCATGAAGGCCACGTCCAGGGCCTGGGACGTGCCGAACTTGTCCGCGGCGAAGGCGGTGCGGGCGTTGGAGCGGGTGGCCGCCTGCATGCCGATGAACCCGGCCAATAGCGACAGCAACGCCCCGGCCAGAAAGGCCGCCGCGGACCAGCGCCCCAGGGTGAAGAACAATATCCAGAAGACGATGAAGATGAAGGCGCCGATTATAAAATACTCGCGGCGCAAAAACACCATGGCCCCGGCGTGGATGGCGTCGCTCAACTCCTGCATCAACTCGGTGCCCGCGGGCTTGCGCTTGATCAAAAAGTAGATCAGCACCGCCAGCAGCAGCCCCCCCAGGCCGACGAACGGAGCGAATTGTACCCAGAACATCGGTCGGGATCGTATGAAGGTTTCAGGGTATATGCAAGACTAGAAGAAAACTACCAATCCGGCGCGGAAGATGAAGCCGTCCAAATGAATGCCGCCGAGGTTGATTGGGGCGCGGGTAATCTGGCGCTTGGCGACTTCATCGTCTTCGGGGGCGGGCTCGTTCATCTCGTCGTAGACGAACGGCTGCTTGTAGCTCCAGCCCACCTCGAAGCGCAGGCCCATAGTGAAGCCCTCGCCGGGATCGCCGGGGTTCTGACTGAACCACCGGCGCAACAGGTTGCGCGGGGTGAAGATCTCCACCCCGATGACGCCCTGCACGCCCAGCCGGGCGTTGGCCCAGTCGGAGAGCAGGGTCGCGTCGTCCTCGCGGATTTCCAACTCGGCGAAGTCCAGGGTGCCCCCCACCCGGCCCACCGCGTTCATCCATTCGGTCACCGGCAACCGGTAGGCCGCCGACAGCACCATTCCGTGCATCAGCAGCTCGGCATCCAGCCAGGGGTCGGCGCCGGGGAACATATCGCCGTGATGGGTGCCGCTCTCCCAGGCGATCTCCAACGACAGGCCCGGGAGCACCTCTTCGAGCTCCAGGCCCAGCTCGACATGCGCCAGGGCCAGCGCATCGTCTGCGGACAAAGGATCATACTCGCGCTGCGCCACCACGTGCCCGGTGCCGCAGACCGAAACCGTATAGTCCCGGGCAAGGGAGAACTGCGGGCAGGCCAGCAGGCCAATCACGGCAATCAGTAGACTAGTTCTCATGACACACCTCTCCTAGCGGGGGTCCAGAAGGCCTTCGAGCACGAAGCCTTCCAGCATGAGGGCATGGTTCCGGTCGAAACGATCGGTGGGCACGAAGGTCAGGCTGCCCAAGGGGTTCTGGTGCTGGAAGTAGGCCCAGTTGGACGCGGGCACCAGCCCCACGCCGACCGGGGCCTTGTCCAGCCGCATCGATTCGTACTCGCCGGTCTCAAGGTCGAGGACGAAGGAGATCTCCGAAGTGCCCAGGGCGCCCAGCATGGAGATCCCGTCGCTGCCGAAGGTGTAACTCGAAAGACTCTGGTCCACCGAGTAGGTGGCGATGCGGTGGCTGTAGCGGCCGGAGGTCTCCAGGGTAATCATGCGCACCACCCGCAGCCCGGGGGTGGAGGTCTGGCCCAGCTTGGGGTGAAAGGCCACCAGGAAAGAGCTGTCCAGCGGACCGGCTACCCGGTTGAAGGCATCCTGCAGGTGAACCGTCTCGGTGTCCCCGCTTTCGGGATCCACCACGTAGATCTCCCCCGAGATTGTGTTGGTGTGATACACCGCCACGAACTCCTTGATGCCGTCCGGGCCCAGCAGCCGGCGGGCGGCGTTCACCGGGACGGGGAAGTCGAAGGACATCTCGTCGGTCACGATGGCGTTGGCGTCCAGGAGAGCCGCGCCACCCGTCGATGTGCCGTAGACCACGAACACCTTGTCCTCGAAACCCGCGCCGTGCAGGACCAGCAAGTCGGAGGGATGGCTGCCCGCGGGCACGTTGAGGAAGTTGATCGAGCGCCGCAGCGCCCCCGAGTCGTCGCGGGTCAGCCGGATGGACAGCACGTCGCTTCCGCCCTCCAGCCGCACGAAGATGTAGCCTCCGTCTCCGAAGAACGGGCCGAAGACCACCTCGGCCGGCTGGGCCAATCCGCCGGGGGTGTTGGTGAAACGCACCCACAGGGGCTGGGCACCGGGGTCCTCCATGTCGACGATCACCAGGCCGTTGTCCACCCGGATCACCGCCAGGTTGTCGAAGCGTCCCGAACCCGCGGGCAGGAAGTCCACCCCCAGGGGGCTGAGCCCCCCGGTCTGCAGCGCCAGGGGGGTGTGGGCCCCGACCGACTGGAAGTCCAACACCTGGACCTGGTTGAGGTTGCGGATTCCGGCGGATTGCCCCGCCGTCTTGGAGAAATAGGCGATGGCGTAGCGGGTCGACGGCGCCAGGGCCAGCCGGTCGAACTGCTCGCCCAGCGGGATCCAACCCATCTCGCGCAGCCCGGTGGCCCCCAGCAACGCCACTCCCGGCTGCTCTTCGTCGTCGTGCAGCACGGCCAGCCGGGACTTATCCGAAACCTCGATGATTTCGCGCGGCCCGGGGCGCAGCCAGGTGCGGTCGCTGGTCACGCTGTCGGGGGTAACCCGCAGGCAGACCAGATCCGCCAGGCTGCGGTTGATGTAGCACAGGGCCCCATTGATCGGAAAGGGGCCGATGGTGACCAGGTCGTCGTCGTAGACGTCGCGACGCCCACCGCAGTTTATCAGCAGGGCGCCTGCCAGAATCAATACGATTATCCGGTGCATGATCGCCTCCTGGTTATTCGGCGTTGAGTTCGTACCCGGTCACCGCGCGCTTATCCATGCTGGTCATGTCCACGAAGGTGATCTTGCCGTAGCGGTGCTCCTGGGCCACGTAACCGATTTCGCCCCCGGGCAGCACCCCCACGAACTGGGGCAGAGCCTCCAGGGGAACCGAGTCCATCTGCAATGTCAGCCGGTAGAGGTCGAGCACGTGCAGCTCGTTGACCTGCAAGCCCCCGTCGAACACCGTCAGTATCGCGTGCCGCCCGGTGGAGGAGAAAGACAACGGTCCCAGGCCCGCCTCGGTCACCTGCTGGAAGGTGGCGTGGGTGGCCAGGTCGATCAGGGTGTACCCGTGCAGGGCGTCGATCTCCCGCTCCACCGGATCGGTTTCTTGCGAGCCCGGCTGGGGGCGGTGAACCACCAGGGCCGCCCGCCCCCCCGGCGACAGCACCACGTAGTCGACCAGCTTGTTTATCAGACGCCCCAGGTAGTCGATGCTCAAGGAATCGACGTCCATGATGCTGATCTCCTCCTTGGGATCCTGATTGGTGTACAGCATGGCCTTGAGCCGCCCGCTCACCGTGTACATCTCCGATTGCCCCACTGCCAGCGGCTGGCCGTACGGATCCATGGCGATCACGTGGGCCAGATCGCCGGGCGCGGGCGTACCGTCCCCGTCGGGGTCGAAGTAGCGCACCCCGTCCACCCGGACCACGTTCTGCAGGTCCGAGTCCAGATCCAGCCGGGTCACGATGCCTTCGGCCCGCTGCACCACCAGGGCCCGGTGCCCATCCGGCGACAGGTCCAGGTCGGTGGGCAGGCCGTGCAGCATCAACCGGGTGGAGGTTTCGTCGACGATGTCCACCACGGTGAGCTCGGTGGTGTTGAAGTTGCGGAAGATCAGGTGCCGCGCGTCGGGGGTGGCCAGCACCTCCCGGGCCTGGACCACCTCGGCGTCGGGATTCTCGATCCACACCCGCGGCAGGATCCAGGTGGTTTCCAGGCTGTCCAGGTCGGCTACGGCGATATCCGCCTTGGAGACGATCAGCACCCGGGAGGAGAAGGGGCCGTGCGGGCCGTTCTGGCGATCGAAGATCACGTCGGTGACCCGGTAGCCCACCGCGTATTCGTACACCCGGGGATCGCCGGCGAACACCGAGTTGATGTCCACGATGGCCACCTTGTTGGCCGAGTTGGAAGGATCGGTGCCGGCGTCGCTGGAATCGAAGTAGACCACCACGAAGGCCCCGTCGGGCGACATGCTCATGGCGGTGTAGGGCTGGCCCACGTCCACCTCGTGAACGACGTCCTGATCGGGGGAGGCCACGATGACCGAGACGCTGCGCGATCCCTCGTTGAGCACCACCGCGGTGTCGCTGCCGGGGATGGTGTAGAGAATGGTCGGGCTCATGCCCACCGGTATGGAGCTAACCTCGATGTTGGACAACGCGCCCGGATCGATCTTGGCCACCGTCGAAAGGGTGGTGTTGACCACGAAGACGTAGTTCTCCGATCCCACCGGAGGCTGGAACTCCATGTGCTCGTCCTCCGGCGGCCCGGCGTCCACCCCTCCGCCCGCGTCGGGGATCGACACGCACCTCCCGTTGATGCAGGCAAGCCCCGGCCCGCAGTCCTGGTCGGTCTTGCACTCGTCCGTCTGCCCGGCGTCATACCCCCCGCCGCCGTCATAGCCGCCGTCGTATCCGTACTCCGACATCGCCGAGTCGGCACAGCCATGCACGAGGAATCCGATCAATCCCGCCGTCATCAGGGCGCACGTCACCATCAGGCCGTAGCGTTTCATCTCCAACCTCCGGTCCAAAAAGGGAGTCAGGGTTTCCCCGATTGCAAAGCAAGTTATGTGCCAGGGATCACAGCTATTTAGTATAGGCAATAAATACAACAAGCTGGAAGCGACTCTGCCAACCTGGAATTAAGCAAGAGCGCGACATTTATGTCAGCCGGTCCGGGGAATAAACCGCGTCGCCCCGGCGGTTGTGCTAAAAGGCGGGCCGCAGCGCGTGAACTTGACACAAACGGCACTTCCGGACGAACATTCCCTGCATCAGGAGGGCCTCATGCGAATCACAGGTACATTGTTCATTCTCTTCTCCCTGGTCGCCTTCGGCTGCGGGCCAAAGTTGATCCCCGGCCTGGGCATCGAGCTTTCCGACACCCCCGACCACCGCGCGCTCTTGACGGTTCTGGACGAATTCGCCCAGGCCTACGAGAGCAAGAACATCGACAACCTGGTGGGCCTGGCCTCCAAGAACTTCTTCGAGACCTCCGGCTCCACCGAGACCGACGACGACTACAACTACGACGGTCTGCGCAAGCACTTCACCGAGCACTTCAAACTGGTCGACAAGATCAAGTTGGAGATGCAGTTGAAAGACGTGGAGGTGGTCGAGGACGAAGCCACGGTCGACTACCGCTACGTCACCCGCTACCTGATGAAGCTCCCCTCCGGCGACAAGTGGAAACTCACCGAAGACGTAAACCGCATGAAACTGGCCCGCGAAGAAGGCCAGTGGAAAATCCTCTCGGGAATGTAGAGATCCGAGGGTCAGACACTAGCACTTTGCACTTATTCCAATCGTAACTACTTGTTATACAAAGCATACCCTGATTGCTATATGCAAAGTGCTAGTGTCTGACCCTCTCATCTCTTTCTTCGCCGCAGCCACAGGACGACTACTATCAGGCCGAAGAGGAGCAGTGTTGCGGAGGTGGCGGTGCAGGCGGTGCCGCTGAAGGAGCATGACGGGGCGGGGACCACGGCAATCGAGGTGGCGTAGCGGGCGTAGGCGCCGTGGTTGTCGACGGCGGTCAGGGAGACCGGGTAGCGGCCGGTCTTCTGGTAGGCGTGGGATGTAACCAGGCCGCGGGCGGTGTGGCCGTCGCCGAAGTCCCAGATGGAGGTCAGAAGCGGTTGGCCCTCGGGATCCTTGGTGGCGCTGCCGTCGAATCTAACCTCGTGGCCCAGGTAGACTTCGTCGTCTTCCAGATCGAATTCGACCACCGGGGTCTTATTGCCGGCGGCGCGCTCGAAGCGCACAGAGACGCGCTCCTCCTCGCCCTCGGGGACCGGAACCGTGCCGCCGCGGATGGCCGGGACGGATACCTTCAGGTAATAGATGTTCTTGCCGGCCTCGCCTACGCCCACGTCGGTCAGCCGGATGTCGCCGCCGTCCTTGGGGAAGCGGTAGCCCTCGGGGACGTCGGGCAGGTAGGCGCGCAGCATGCCCGAGATCTTCTTGGGCAGGCCGTTGTGGACTTCGAACAGCAAACTGGAATCCAACGCATGGGAGAAGGTCGGGCCGGGCAGGCCGCTGCCGGTCACCCAGAAGTTGCCCGAGGGGACCGACTTCCAGCCCCACTTGGGCAGAAAGGCCAGACCGGTCAGGTGCGGACCGTCGGCATCGATCAGCCGGTAGCCCCAGTACCCGTCGTCGCGCTCGGGCGTCGCCGAGGCGGCGGTGACCCGCATCTGGTACAGGCGCTTTCGGGCCCGGATGCCCGAACCAACGGCCAACTCCCCGCCGGGCTCGACTACCGTGTCGATGTCGTCGTGGATGTGGCCGGTAAAAATATAGGAGGCGTGCTTGGCCGCCAGGCGCAGGAACTTTACCGCGCTGTTGTCGGTCTGGCTCTCGACGCCGCGCCGGTCTTTCGGATTGGAGTCCCATTCGCCCTCGTAGTTCCACTCCTGGAACTTGCGCAGGCCCAGCGGCTCGGTGGGAAACGGCTGGTTCTCGTGGTAGCGCCGGCCCCAGGGCAGCGAGCGGTTGCCGCGGGGGTCGTGGTGGAGGAACAGGACGATGGTCCGGCCCCGCGCACTGGCCTGTTCGAGATCCCGCTGGATCCACTTCAGCTGTTCGTCGGTGAGCGTACCGCCGTAGTTGTCCACCGGCGAGGCGCCGAAGTCGATCCCCAGAAAACCCAGTGAGAGCACGAAGGCGTGGCGGCGCTCGGCGGTCCCGGCGTGGGAGTTGATCCCCACGAAGTGGAACCTGCCCAGGTCGAAGCTGTAGTCGGAAGCCCCCAGGTGGCGGTGGAAGTAGTCCAGGCCGTCCTGGGACAGGTCCTCGAAGAGCATCTTCTTCAGATCCCCGAACAGGCAGGCCAAGAGCTCGAACACCCCCACCGCGGTGATGTCGCCCTCCAGGACGTACTTGGCACAGCGCACGCTCTTGAGAGCGTCCTTCCACCAGCCCTCCTTCAGGGCCAGCTCGTACAGGGCCAGGGCGTCGTGGTTGCCCGGCACCAGGAAGGTGGGCAGCGGGCGGGCCCACCACAGCGCCAGCGTGTCGGGATACTCCTCGCGGTAGTCGATCCCGTACACCAGATCGCCCACGTGGATGACGAAGTCGGGATCCAGAAACGATATCTCCTGGAGCTGCTGAATCAGCATGCTCTCGGCGTCGTTGTCCCCCCGGCGGGGATAGGACCCGTTGTTCAAATCGCCCCCCGAAAACCGGGTGGTGGGATCGCGCAGCTGGCTGTCGCCGATCACCACGAAACGAAACCGCTCCCGGTCTCCGGCCGCGCCCAGCACCCGCACCGCGTAGATCCGCGTCCCCTGCAGGCCTCCGGGGCCGGCCACCGACAGGTGATAGGTGTCCCGGGGCGGGCGGGCCCCCAGGCGGACGGTGAGCAGCGCCAGGCCGGGAAGGGTGGCCGCGCGGACCTCCTCGACCGCCAGCACGTAGCGCAGGTCGACCGGCTGGCCGGTCCATTCGCCCAGCGGTCCGCGGGTGCGGGTGGTCAGCGCCACCACCCATTCCTCCGGACGGCCCGGATCGATGCCCGGCGGCAACATCACCGTGACCTGGAACGACTCCCCCCAGCCCACCAGCGCCGGGGCGCTGCTGGAGGGGGCCACCACCGGCGAGAGCGGCACGACAGGCGGCTCCGTCTGGGGAGTCAGCGGCCCCGAGAGGTATCCGGGATCGTACAGGTCGGGCGTCGCCGCCAGGATGAGATACAGAAGCAGCCGGATCATGGCCGGGCGTCCCCATCGTCGAAGTCGAATTCCAGCAAGCTCAGGGGATCGAAGGACAGCCCCTCGATCCGGGTGCCCAGGTGCAGGTGCGGGCCGGTCACCCGGCCGCTCCTGCCCACCTTGCCGATCAGCTGGCCCTTCTCGACGTCGTCGCCGACTTCCACCAAAAACTCGGAAAGGTGGAAATACAGCGAGAACAATCGCAGCCCGTGATCGATCACCACCGTGCCGCCGGCGTAGTAGCGGTCGGACACCATCACCACCCGGCCGGCCCCCATGGCCAGCACCGGGTCGCCGGTCTTCCCGTCGATGTCCACGCCGAAATGCCGGCTCTTGAGCCTCTGGTTGAACATCCGCTTGGCGCCGAAGGTCGAGCAGATCTCGTCCTTGCGCGGCCAGACGAACGAGCCGCGCCACTTGCGACCGCTGGGCAGTGCCCGCCAGACGCTCTTCATGGCCGCCCGCTCCCGCCTGATCCGCGCCCGGACCTCCTTGGGCGGGCGCACGTACTTGGGGTTGACTTTCAACTCCTGCTTCTCGAACTCGAACTCCAGGACCGGCACCGCCACTCCCTGGATCACCGGATCGCCCCGGGGCGGCTGCACGGTCACCACCAGTGAGGCGTCGCCCGGCTCCTGCTTCCAGGAGACCGCGGTCAGCGCCCGGACCCGGCCCCGTTCGTCGATGAAGAAGCGCAGCTTGCGCCCGGCGAATTCCCCGCTTACCCGGTCACCCGGCTGGGCCCCCTCCACCTGCACCAGCAGAAACTTGCCCTGGGCCGGCCGGGGCGGAAACACCTTGACCGCCAAATCACGCACCGGCTGGTCGGTCGCCAGCAGAAACAAGGGCATCAGGAGTTTGATTACCATCATCATTTTAAAACGCTTCTGACCGCCTCAACATTCGCGTCGACCGGCACTGGCTTGCGGTCCACCGCCGAAATGGCGGTTTGCACGTCCTTGAGCCCGTTGCCGGTCACCAGCACCACCACCCTTTCCTGCGGGTCGATCCCGCCTTCGGAAACCAGCCGGCACAAGCCGGCGAAGCCCGCGGCGCCGGCCGGCTCGGCGAAGATCCCCGCCCGGCGGGCCAGGTCGCGCATGGCCGCGAGGATCTCGTCATCCTCCACCGCCAGCATGCCCCCCCCAGATTCGTACACCGCCCGCAGCGCCTTGATGTGATCGCGGGGCTGCCCGACGCAGATCGAGTCGGCGCAGGTGCTGGCCTGCCGGAGCGGCGCAGCAACCTTCTCGCCCTTTTCGAAGGCTTTGACCAGCGGGGCGCTGCCCGCCGCCTGGACTCCGTAGAGCCGGGGCAGCCGGTCGATCAGCCCCAGCTTCTTGAAGTCGCAGAAACCCTTCCACAAACCGCCGATGATGCAGCCGTCCCCCACGCTGACGAACACCCGGTCGGGGGGATCGAACCCGAGCTGCTCGCAGATCTCCAGCGCCGCGGTCTTCTTGCCCTCGCCCAGGTAAGGGTTGACCGCGGTGTTGCGGCAGTACCATCCGCGTTCCAGGGCGGTCTGCAGGCACAAATCGAAGGCCTGGTCGTAAGTGCCCCTGACCGCCAGGACTTCGGCGCCGAAGATCAAGAGCTGGGCCACCTTGGCCTGCGGGGCGGTTTCGGGCACGAAGATCACCGCGCGCATCTTGGCGCAAGCGGCGAACAGGGAAACCGAGCTGGCCGCGTTGCCGGTGGACGCCGCGGTGATCACCGCGCGTTTTTCCTCGACGGCCCGGGCCACGCCCACCGACGACGCCCGGTCCTTGAACGAAGCCGAGGGGTTGACACCGTCGTCCTTGATCCACAAATTCCCTAGACCGAGCTTGGGCAAATGATACAGCGGCGTCCAGCCCACCCGCGGATGCAGGCTCTCGGGCCGGCCGGACACCGGGAGAATGTCCAGGTAGCGCCAGTGGGAAGGCTCCCGGTTGCCTGCCAGGGCTTCGGGCGTGAGCACAGCTTTGATTTTGTCGTAATGATAGCGGACCGTCAGAGTGCCCAGATCGGGACCGCAGTCCGGGCAGGTCAGCTCGACCTCCTGGGGAGCGAATCGCCTCGCGCAGGTGTCGCACTCCAGATGTGACACTTTTTCTTTGAATTTCAAGAGCTTCCCTCCAGGCAGCGAGTCTAGTACACCTGCCGGGGCGAGGCAAGTCCATCGGCCATTTGACCTATTGAAAAAAATCCGGTCAGACGTGTTAAATTAGCAGGCTATAGTATAAGATGGATATGATGGCTCCTTCCGGAACCAAGGAGGTTTTCTCATGTTTTCCAAGAGACTAACCCGGTGGACCTGGTGCGCGCTCCTGGCGGCCGGACTGATGCTTTTCGGATGCTCGGACTCCTCTAACGGCGGCGGCGACGGCGGGCCGGACGGCTGCGTCGGCAGCGAGCGGCTGCTCTCCATCGTGGGAAATCCCAACCGCACCATGTTCCCCGGCGACTCCGACTCCTTGCAGGTGGTCTTCCTCGAGCAGTGCGTGGGGGCGGTCTCCGGCGAGCAGATCACCTTCGAGATCATCGGCGAGGCCTACGGCAGCGTCCTCGACAGCGGTTCGTCCACCACCGGAGCCAACGGGCTGGCCTCGGTTGCCCTGACCGCCGGGGATCCCGGACAGATGCAGCGCTCCTTCCAGGTCTGGGCCCACCATCCCGACGACGCCGACGGCCGCTACTTCTCCATCAACCTGAAGCCGGTCTTCCGCGAGCTTACCGGGGGCGTCAACCTGGAATGCTACGTGAACGAAACCCTCGACCTGAACGCCAAGGTCACCGACATGAACAACAACACCCCGGTGCGCGGCGTCAGCGTCAAGTTCCGCATCAACAACCCGCCCGCCGGCGGCGACGCCACCATACCCAGCGACGTGGCGGTCACCAACCTGTCGGGCATGGCCACGGTCACCTTCCACGCCGGCACCATGGCCACCCTCTACCAGGTGGTCGCCGAGGGGCTGGACGAGGAACTGGGCAACACCACTTACAACATCACGGTAAAATCGCGCCAGACCTGCGTAGACGACAGCGACTGCCCGGCCGGCTACGTCTGCGTGAACGGCTCCTGCCGCGAGACCGGCGGGACCGAGTGCCAGACCGACGACGAGTGCCCCGAGGGCTACAACTGCGAAAACGGGTTCTGCCGCCCCGAGGGGGCGCTCCCCGGGAGCTGCGACACGTCCGACGACTGCCCGGCGGGGTACTTCTGCGAGAACCACCAGTGCTACCCCTGCCCGGAGGATTCGACCGATCCGCACTGCCAGAACCCGGGCCAGTGCGAAACCAACGAAGACTGCCCGCCGGGGTTCGAGTGCCACAACGGCATCTGCGTCCCGGGCAACCCCCCGGGCGCCCCCATCCCCGAACTGGGCGGCACCTGGTACACCCAGCACTACTTCAACTTGTCCGAGGCCATCGGCGGGATGACCACCGTCAACATCATCAACACGCTCAACGAACTGCTCAACTACTGCGAGCTCACCGGCATCGGCTTCATCGACGATTTGCTCTGCGACTTGATCCACGAATTCATCCCCGAATGGGCGCTCACCCTGGTCGACATCTTCGCCAACCTGGCCAACATCCTCTCGGAGCTGCGCGCCGAGGGCGAGATGGATCTGACCCACCTCAACCCCCGGGAGTTGATCTCGGGCACCGAGACCTGGGACATCATCTTGATCCGGTATCTCAACGCCTGCTGCGATGGGCAGCCGGCCGGCTGCAACCCTTACAACCAGCCCGATTTCCCCGACTGCGCCACCATCGACATGGCCCGCGAGGACCTGGGCCCGACCGATTCGGTCTTCAAGGTGGAGGCCTTCACCGGCAAGGTCAACGTCGATGACAGCGGGGCCATCGTCAAGTACACCCTGGGGATCGACAAGCGCAAGATCCGGATCAACTTCTCCAAGTTCGTCAGCTTCATCATCGACCTGCTCATCCAGATCTTCACCGGCTACGACAGCCTGGACGAGGCCCTGATCGACATCATCGACTGCGAGGCCATCAACGACCTGGTGGAGGATATTTCGGGGGGCTGGGCCCCCGACATCACCCAGGCCTGCGAGAACATGAAGCCCAGCGCCGCCGCGCTGCTGCGCGGGCTGCTGGATCAGATCGCGGTCGAGTGGTCGGTTCTCGAGTTCAAAGGCTGGTCCACCATCACCACCGAGGACGACCCGCCCTACGGAATCCAGTTGGGGTTCTCCAACCACGAGACCGGCGGCGACGGCGTTTGGGACGGCGACGTCACCATCATTCTCTCCGGAGGCGTGGACGGCTCCTGGTGGGCCGAGCGCTAAATACTTCCTGATAACCTACGGTTATCACCAGTGACCCCTGCCTAAAAAGCATTTGACAGTTCTGCTGAAAACCCTTTAGTATTGCACCGCAGATTTGGCAAATAACGTAAACAGGCCACTCTAGCTGTTGTGAATTGAGCTACACAAACCCGTTGAAGGAGGAAGAAGATGAAGAAGTTTCTAGTTTGTACAGTCGTGGCTCTGGCAGTGCTGTCCCTCGGGCTGGTGCTGATCCACTGCGGCGGCGGAGGCGAGGAGAAGCAGTGCGAGACCAACGAGGACTGTCCTCAGGGCTACTGGTGTGACCGTACGGTCTGGGAGTGCAAGGTAATCGACTGCATCCCCAACTGCACCGGCAAATGCTGCGGCGACGACGGCTGCGGCGGCACCTGCACGGATAACTGCCCGAACGGGTACGAGTGCAACGCGACCACTTGCGTGTGCGAGTCCACCGGCTGCACCAGCGACTCCGACTGCACCGCCACCCAGTGCTGCCTCCAGGGAGTATGCACCGAGATGTCCTGCGGCAACGGTACCTGGGAGTGCGGCTACGACTCGGTGTGCACAACCAAGAGCTGCGGCACCTGCACCACCGCCAACACCCACTGCGACCTCACTACCCACACCTGCGTGGCGGACGTCAACTGCACCAGCGACGGCGACTGCCAGGCGGACGAGTGCTGCCTCGGCACCCCCGGAGTCTGCACCCCCATGGACTGCACCGGTAGAGAGTGCGGCAACGACCCGGTGTGCGGCAAGAGCTGCGGCACCTGCAATGCGGGCGAGGACTGCGTAAACGGCGTATGCCAGACCCAGGGCACCGGCAGCCTCGGCAGCCCCTGCACCTTCGGCGACGTAAACGCCACCGCCGGAAACTGCAACACCGGCCTGGAGTGCCTGGGAATCGCCGCCGACGGCACCGCCGGCACCTGCCCGGGCGGCAACCCCACCGAGTGCACCAACCTGCTCGAGGAATGGAACCGCGACTGCGTGGGTAGCAACTGCGGGGCCAGCTTCTGCTCCCAGGAGTGCGACGCCGGCGGCGGCTGCCCGGACGGCTTCGTGGGCCAGGACGTCGGCGATCCCGCGGTTTGCATGTGCGTCCCCGCCGCGCAGGGCGCCGGCGAGGGCGGAGACCCCTGCCCCTGGAACGACGTGAACGCCTCCTACGATGACTGCCAGGCCGGGTTGGCCTGCCTGGGCAACGAAGACATCGGCGACTGCCCCGGCGGCCAGGACTCCGAGTGCACCAGCGTGGCCGACACCTGGAATCCCGACTGCCAGTCCACCAACATCTGCGGGTTCAGCTTCTGCTCCGAACCGTGCGGCACCGGCGACACCTGCCCTACGGGCTTCTATCCCGGTGACGTGAGCGGCTCCTGCTACTGCATCCCCGAAGAGGGCGGAACCTCCCAGATGGGCGAACCCTGCCCGTTCGGAGGCATGAACGCCTCTTACGACTTCTGCGCCTCCGGCCTGTCCTGCCTCGGAAACGACGACGCCGGCACCTGCCCGGGCGGCAGCGTAACCGAGTGCACCGACATCCCGGACATCGACAACCCCGACTGCGTGGGCGGCATCTGCGGCTTCAGCTTCTGCGCCGGGCCGTGCGACGCCGGCGGCAACTGCCCCAACGGGTTCGTTCCCTCAGACGTCGGCGGCAGCTGCTACTGCGTGCCCGGAGAGACCGGAAACTCCCAGGCCGGCGACCCCTGCCCGTTCGGCGACGTGAACAGCACCGCCGACTTCTGCGCGGCCGGGCTGGCCTGCCTGGGCATGGCCGCGGACGGCACCATCGGCACCTGCACGATAGCCACCGACTGCACCACCAACGACCCGCCAATCCCCGCCAACCAGAACCCCGACTGCGTGGGCGGCAACTGCGGGGCCAGCTTCTGCGCCGACGAGTGCGACGCCAGCGGCAACTGCCCGACCGGCTTCGCCCCTCAGGACGTCAGCGGCACCTGCTACTGCGTGCCCGCCTAGTACCCTGTAACTGAAGAACAAAAGCCCCCGGCAACCCGGGGGCTTTTTTTTGTCCGTTTCCCCCCTCGATCCCCGGTCATATCTATAAAGCCGGTACTATTCCTTGCTGAGGAGGTAGAAGATGAAGAGTTACGTGTACTTACCGATCACGGTCCTTTTGGCCCTCTCTTTGGGCATGGTCCTGATCCACTGCGGCGACAACGGAGACGGGCCGGAATGCGAAACCAACGAGGACTGCCTGGAAGGCTACTGGTGCAACCGCACTACCGGATTATGCGAGTGCATCAAACAATGCACCGGCAAGTGCTGCGGCGACGACGGCTGCGGCGGCACCTGCCCGGACAACTGCACCGCGCCCCTGACCTGCAACACCGAAACCTGCACTTGCGAATCCCCTGGCGAGTGCACCAGTGATCAGGAATGTATCAATCTATACGGCACCAACTACACCTGTAACCTGACAACCTTCGAGTGCGAGTGCAACCCGGACTGCACCGGCAAGTGTTGCGGTGACGACGGCTGCGGTGGCACCTGCCAGGACACCTGCACCGCGCCCGCGACCTGCAACCCGACCACTTGCAACTGCGAGACGGCATGCACCGGCGACGGCGACTGCCAGGCGGACGAGTGCTGCCTGGGCACCCCCGGAGTCTGCACCCCCAAGGACTGCACCGGGCTGGAGTGCGGCAACGACCCGGTGTGCGGCATGAGCTGCGGCACCTGCACGGCTCCCGCGACTTGCCAGGACGGCAAGTGTGTTGGCGGCGAACACGGTCTCGGCAGTCCCTGCACCTTCGGCGACATCAACGCCACCGCCGGCAACTGCGACACCGGCCTGGAGTGCCTGGGAATCGCGGCCGACGGAACCGCCGGCACCTGCCCGGGCGGCGACCCCGCCGAGTGCACCGGCATGATCGAGGAATGGAACCGCGACTGCGTGGGCAACAACTGCGGGGCCAGCTTCTGCTCCCAGGAATGCGATATAAACGGCGACTGCCCGGACGGCTTCGTGGGCCAGGATGTCGGCGATCCCGCGGTTTGCATGTGCGTGCCCGCAAAGATCGGCGCCGGTGATCCCGGCCAACCCTGCCCCTGGAACGACGTGAACGCCTCCTACGATGACTGCCAGGCCGGGTTGGCCTGCCTGGGCAACGAAGACATCGGCGACTGCCCCGGCGGCCAGGACTCCGAGTGCACCAGCGTGGCCGACA
>Ga0272442_10001547_pt1 | contig 34850 bp, 30 predicted proteins | sample SSMForm2O_FD_200262 | JGI IMG/M metagenome (GOLD analysis project Ga0272442, IMG submission 200262) | Marine sediment archaeal communities from Little Sippewissett salt marsh, Falmouth, MA, United States - SSM-Form-2O | ecosystem: Environmental > Aquatic > Marine > Wetlands > Sediment ... | reverse complement strand
CTGTCCGGCGCTGCGCGCCGGCCATCAAGCGGATGCAGCGGTCGGTCATCCACGCGAGCAAGCTCGCGCGTTCGCCCGCCGCTGATCCGCGGGGCCGTTGGGTTTTTATGAAGAAATTGCGAAACAGATACATTTTCTTGGGAATTGTAATATTTATTACAACGACAGGATCTCTTTTATACCCTAAATATATTAGCCTGAAGGCCAAACTTACTCATGAGTTCGATTTGACGGTTCAAGGCGCTTCTTTAGCCTTTAATGAGTCAGTTAACAGGCATGTAGATTATCTTAACCAAAACCTTGATGAATCATTTAGAAATCTTGAGTTGTCATTGATTAGCCAGTCAGAAGAGCTGGATAGTTACCTGAGCAGAATGTCCCAGGGAGAACCCGATGTTATGGAAAAAGTGTCAAATACATTTGAGGCAGCTTATAAAAAGCATATTTATCCTGCCATCGTTGATTTTGAAAAATCATACGAAAATGAACTTGCCCAACTGGAAGAGGGATTGTTAATACGTTTGAATCATTCAATTTCGATTGGTAGTTTTAAGACTAAATCTATTGGATTGAATCAACCTACATTAAGAGTTACAAATATTCTTCGATCCCCGAAGGGTCTAATCATAAAGGTAGTTGATGATTCCTTTGAATGGGTTCCTATAGTTGGTGATGCATGGGGATTTCTAAAGATAGTATATGATCCGCGAAAAGAAAATATTGAAAATAAGATTGTTGAGGTTACAGATGCTCTCAGATCTTCAATAAATCACAAACTCTTAAAATATTCTACACTTACCCCCTCCCATATAGAGAAGGTTTGTAGGGATTCTTTTAATGGTAAATCTGCAGCTATTTATTATATATATCTGACTTATTTTTAGGAAATAATCCCTATGCTTAATCAAGTAAATAAAATGGGTTTCCTCCGAAGAAGTATTATTTATTTTTCGGCATTTTTCATGCTTGTTGGATTTAGCTATCCAGCAGAAGCTGGATTTTTGTCAAAAATAGGAACGGGAGTTTTAAAGATATTTACCAAGTTTACAAAGAAAGAAGCCGACGAGCTGGGTGAAAAAGGAGTTAAGAAATCCGTGAACAAACATACAGATGATGTCGTAAAGAAGGGAGCAATAGGGCATCCTGCAAAGGTTGGCAAAAAGGAATTCTATCCGAAGGGCGAAGAGGCACTTAGGTCTAAAGGTTACAGATATCTTGACGGTGATAAAGCCATAAAGGGTAAAGGAAGAGCTCATCGTAGAAAGCCCGACTATATTGCAGAAAAGGATAATAAAGTTGTAATTGGTGAAACGAAGTCCCCAGACGAACCGCCAACTTCTTCTAGCTGGAGGCATCGACAGCCTAATGATAGCCAAGAGATGGCAAATGTACGTGCAGATGTGGCTGCAAGTGAGAAGGCCGGAAAGCTTGATCCAGAGGTAGGCGGGCATGAGATTATTATTAGAGGACAAATTCCAGACTATGCAAAAAACATAGGGAAGACATATGATATGCCTGTTGATGCAGCAGGGAAAAAGATTATGGGAGGTTATACTGTTGATGCAAGCCAGGGGAAAAATGTCGAGCAAGCCTTAAAGAACTGCGGAAAAAAAAGTTATGAAAAGATTGATAATGGAAATGGGTCAATTACATATGTATTTAAGTTATAAGCAAAACTCAACAAATAAAGGATTAGTTCCGAGTCGAGGAACGAGTGCTCGGAACTAATCCATGGTTCAAGAAGCGGCGGAGTATAGGGAAAAAGGTTGATAGTTGCAGGACGGTTTTGCAGGTCAGGTCATGGAAAAGATCCAAAAGAAAATTTTTAAGAGACGGTCGATGCCAAATCAAGTGATTCATAGACATAAAAATCCTGATTAAATCGGTTAAAAACCGGCATCCGGGCACAGAACAATCAACTTGCTTTTGGTATCTTGACAAAAAGGCATGAAAGTATAAGTATATCAAGCGTTCATTTATTTATGCTTGTTGCATTAAATAAATACAACCGGAGGCCCCATGTGGAAATCAGACCCCGTTTCTCGGATAGAGAGGTGGGGTTTTGTTGTCTATGCCTTTGATTTTAACTTACAAAGCTATTCTGGATCATCTCCAAAAGAGTTGATCCAAATAACGGGTTCTTTGCTCCGCTTACGCTTCGCTCAGTCCCACTACTTCGTAGCGGGTTCCCGGTTTCAACGGGCCAAGGATTCAAGGTCCCCAGTGGCATACTTTGAAATTGCAGAGAGTTAAACGGTTGATAAAGAACGTATATGCCTTGCTTGCATATAACAAAACGTTTTTTTTAAAGATGACTGGTGCGTTTTGAACTCCCAAATCATAAAGTTAAGAAGGTACCGTAAATATGATCGGCGAATTTGCACAATTTTCAGGGCAACTGTGCACAGGTTTTTGTGCAAAGGCTTGTTCCAAAGTGGTGCAGAAGGATTCAATAAACGGGGAATAATTCTCACTACTCACTAGATGGCACGGACGCTATGCGCCGTGCCATCGGCCCCGCGTATTATCATCCGCATGCTGTCCGGCGCTGCGCGCCGGCCATCAAGCGGATGCAGCGGTCGGTCATCCACGCGAGCAAGCTCGCGCGTTCGCCCGCCGCTGATCCGCGGGGCCGCTAGGCATGGCATGTGACTAGCAGGGTGAAAGTCCCTGTACCAGGTGTTCGCGGAGCCTAAGGTTAGGAGAAGGGCAAGGGCGTCGTCGTGAGGCGGGGTCTGGAGGAAGCCCAATCCAAAAGCGCGGGGCGACGTATCACGCCGTTGGCGTGACGCAAGCGCTCACCGGATCTGAGGTGTGGTACGTCCGGGGCGAGTGGGCACGTGACCACGAAGCCCTCCATCCGCAATCGGGGCGTGCTTTATAAATCCGGCGTTTACGCGCGGAAAGCTCTGTGTCTTACCCCGGGAGGTCTCCATTGTGCCTTTTGAGAAGTCGCGTGCGACGGAATTTTGGCTGAGAATTGAGCAATCAATTCTGACCGCAATGGAGAAGTCAGCAGAGGGCATAGTAGTCTAGGAAGTCACGCTAATGCATGATTGGGAACGAGCTGTGAAAGAGCGGAGGATTCACCCGACGAAGGCCCGAACGGTTAGAGAGAGCAAGTAGGCGTTCGTGCAGTAGACATTAGGCCGGCGCTCAAGCGTGGTCGCTTACTGTTGAGTGAACAAATTGTATGCTGTGCTGAATTAACTGAAAACTCGGCTGGTCTCACATAGGCCAGCGTAATCAACCGAACCGCCGTGGTACGTGATCCGTATGCCAGGTGGTGTGGGAGGGGGGAGGCCGTGAGGCCCCTCCCTATCCCGATTAGTGCCCAGAAGAGATGAATTGTTCCGCAGCTGCTGCGAGGAGTTCAGAACGTTTCAAACCATGTTTTCCCCTATACTCATCTACATCATTGAGAAGAGATTCGGGGAAGATGACATTAAATCGTTTTTTGGGTTCATTGATAATTTGGCTTTTTGGCTTAGGAATCGGTTTACCATGTTTTTTGGCAGTCTCGATCCATAATTTCATAGCTGTTTCTATTTCTTTAAGAGCTTCTTCTGGAGTTTCGCCAAAAGCTGAGCATCCTTTAAGCTCTTCGATTTCAGCTATGTAATCACCATCGCCTTCGGGGTCGGGGAAAATTTTTAAGGTATATTCCATAATTACTCTCCATCAATAATTTTAATCGCTTGCTTTACCTGATAAGTTTTAGCAGTGCCATCTCTCTTTTTTTGGATATTAATAGGTGTTTCGATAACTGGATGAACAAAAATATGATGACTCCCACTTACGCGATCAAGGGAAAATCCATTATCTTCCAGCCAGCTTATAAGATCTTGGAATTTTACGTTTTTCGGATTCCTTCTGATCTTTCGATGTTTTTTATCAGTTTTTGTCATAATTTAAGAAATAGGATTTTCCATTTTTCAGATAATTATAGTGTGTAATTACACATTTGTCAAAATAATAATCACAAAGAAGCACTAACATCCTGCTGCAAGGGGTGGCGCATAAAAATGCGCCACCCCTGGGAAGACCGTTATCTGATTAATATATGGAAAGTGTTTGGAAAAAATGGAAATTGATTATCGAAACTTTTTTAAGGAATGGAAAAATTGGGAGGAATTTGAACCACAAATTGATGGTATCAATGGAGTGTATGCATTTCGATTAATGAAAGCCTTTGGCAGGCTTAATGGTAAATCGAGCATTTTGTATATCGGAAAGGCAGAACAGAATCCCGAAAGGAACAAAAGACCCGGTATCTGGCACCGCTTAAAGAATTACCGGCAAAATAATAAGGGTGCATCAGAAAGATTGAAGGAGATAGAGGCTCATTTTGAAGGTAGACAGTTTATAGAATATGCTTATGAAATTTCCGGAAATCCACGTGATACAGAAAAAAGTTTATTGGAAAGCTATTACAAAATGCACTTAGAGTATCCGCCACTTAACAGGAACTCATGAATTTAGCACAATATGTCAAATAACATGCTGCTGGTAGTTATGTAAAGTGGGACGTCCTTAAACAATCAAATAAGTCAAGGTAGAATGAAAGAATGGGGGCTGAATCTACACTCTTAACAAATGACAGGATAGATACCTGATGCTTGAAAAATACATAAAGATCTTTTTAAACCTGCGGACAGACCATTATGCGTGCCCATATTCACTTGATTCCGAGATAAGACGGCGATAGCCCGAATCCCAGAGGCGGCGTAAGGGGCGTCATACCTGACAAGATGGCATATTGGAAGAACTTAGTGTGAGTTCAAGGCTTTTCGAAGTTTCAGTTTGCGATCTCAGCGTTTTCTTTCTGAGGTAATTTAAAATCACTTTGACTATTTGTATCCTACGAGATACACTTAGGGCATGAAATACAAACTCCGAAGTACGAAACAATTATGACAAATGGTTTTCCTACTGGCCGGTGGTAACAAGTCCAGCCAGGAAAAAGATATTGAAAAGGTCGCTGAACTTTTGAAAGAATTGGAGGATTGAATCATGAAACTTAAAACAAAATCGTTTGATATTGCCGAACATTTGAATACCCTTGAAGAGATTCGCGTCTTTCTGCAAGAGGTTGTTGCTACTGGCGACGAATCCGACTTCATCCACGCCTTGAATACCGCTGCCAGAGCAATAGGCATGACCGAGGTCGCTAAAAAAGCCGGAGTCACCCGCGCAGGCCTATATAAATCTCTTGCCGAAGACGGCAATCCAAAATTTATCACAATCAGCAAAGTAACAAAGGCCCTTGGCTGTAAGATAGGTGTTTTGTAAAGGGCATTTCAAGAACATATTTTCAACCGTGTAAACGACTTTCCAACAACTGCAGTATAATTGGGGTCGCCGAGATAACCATCTTAAATAAGGCTAAAATGCCGGAATTTTGAGCATTTTTTGACAACAGGTCCTTTTGGAATGATTAACATGTGTAATCAATAGGTTGGCGTGACCCCAAATTCCACAAATTCACCATTAAATAACCCCTTAATCCACCAGTTTTACTGGTGGGTCCCAGCTATGCTAAGCGGGTAGCGTGGTGGTGACAAAAAAAGAATACCTCCATAATATCGGGGTAGGTGACCCTGAAGATAAAAGGAGGTATTCAATGAATGATTTTAGAAAATTAGCACATGCGATCTGGGATTGCAAATACCACATAGTTTGGTGCCCGAAATATCGATTCAGGATTCTGAAAGGTGCAGTAAGAAAATCAGTCTGTGAAATTATAAAGCAGCTGTGCGAATGGAAGAAGCTTGAAATTCTGGAAATGAATGTCCAGAAAGACCATGTGCATCTTGTGATATCAATACCACCGAAGTTATCGGTTTCGGAAGTAACAGGTTTTTTGAAAGGCAAATGCGCCATAAAGATCTTTGATAGGCATCTGGAGTTGGAAAGGCGGTACTGGGGAAGGCATTTTTGGGCGAAGGGATACTGTGTCAGTACCATAGGACTGGATGAGGAGAAGATCAGAAAGTATGTCAAATGGCAGTTGGAAAAAGATAAGCGCATGTAATTGCCTAGTATAAGGATGTAAATGTTACCCTTTTAGGGTCACCTTTTAGTCCACCCCTTTTAGGGGTGGTTGTTAAATTCATCAAATTCCACAAATTCAAGGATTGCCAAGGCTGTTTGTCAAACCGGCTTAATCAACCGAACCGCCCTGGTACGTGATCCGTATGCCGGGTGGTGTGGGAGGAGGGGAGTTGCGAGGCTCCTCCCTATCCCGATTAACCGTTTGGAAATTTCCCCCTTGCCAAAAGCTTTTTTATGATCTATATTAAGACCAATAAAAAAACATAATATAGCACATTAAAGGAGTTGAAAATGGAATCGGTTTTAGCAAAATGTTCAGCAAGTATTTCAGAGCTAAAAAAGAATCCCTCTTCTCTTATCCAACAAGCAGAAGGCGAGCCTATTGCTATTCTGAACCACAATAAGCCGACTGCATATCTTATTCCGGCTGATACATACGAAATAATGCTTGAGCAGATAGAAGATTATCACCTGGGCTTAATCGTCAAAGAACGTCAGCATGAAAAAGAGTATGCTGTCGAGGTGAACCTCAATGAGTTATAGGCTTAAATTCCTTCCATCGGCATTAAAGGAATGGAAAAAACTCGATAACTCCTTGCAACCCCAATTAAAAAAAAACTTGCTGAGCGATTTGAAAATCCACGAATTATTTCTGCTAAACTTTCGGGATTTGAAAATCACTACAAAATCAAACTAAGAGCAAGCGGTTATCGACTTGTATACGAAGTTGTTGATGAAGAACTTATCGTGTATGTGATAGCTGTTGGAAAACGAAAGAGGAATGTCGTCTATAAAAAAGCAAAAAATAGATGATTTCGGTTAACAAAACGCTGCAGCCGACCCGGGTGAGCGCGGCTTTCTTATAGTCCTTTGTTTTTGATAAAATTTGGCTTTTACAACGTACTCGGCAATTTTCCCCGGTGGGCTGAGCTTAACGTTATGCGCCTTGCGACGAAAGCAAAACATTCCTTTATTTGTGGTTGTGCGGAGGTGTAGTTTGGTTTAGCAGAAGCGGCCAAGGATATGAACTACCCTTGTCCGCCCAAATCGCCGTAGCGGGTGTTAACTGATGGATTGCCTATCGGCATTTGGTCTTGCCGTTTGTCAGTTTATTCGTGAAAGGTTGCTATGTACTTGCTGTTTACTTCAAATCCATCTTTTCGGGTTCACACAAGAGGCCCGGATTGATAGCCGTCTTTCCGCAATTTTTGCACGAATACCGATTATTGTTGACACGATTTTGGCAGGCTTGGGGTGGAGGCAGATCTTTTGAGCCGCACCAGTCTGCTTTGGTGATCCTTCCGGCAGGGTTACATATATTGTTTTGATCCAAGGATACGGCACCGCAGTTGCCGCAGTAGAACGCCTTGGTGTCTTTAGGCAGAGGCGTGTGTTTTTTCATGTCAGCTTCAGTCATCTACAAATCTCCTTTTAAGTTCAACCATTTAATAAACCGGGGCTTCCCATATCAAGTTTAACTCATGTAATCTACCTTCTGTGGAGTTATTTCCCATTATGTTCTATTTGCGCTTGGCCGTCAACAACTGGCAATGAATCGGTGCTGAGCATTTCTTCCACCACGGGTTTCTTGCAGATCGAACAGCACCTTCGTTTGACAAGTAGTACCAGTGGGGGCACATAACAACTCATTGGAGCCGACTGCAATGGGCGTGCACCCCTGAGTCTGGCCCATTTCCAAAACCCGCTTCCGCTTCAACTTTGCGCTCGACAAACGGTTGACTCTGAATCATGTCGTCAGTTACACTGGCACCAATGAAGTGGGCGCAAATGCTCGATTAGCTTGCACCCTTTCATCGGCTCAATTCGGGCGTTAGGGCGTAGGAGCTTAGCAATTCTCTTAATGAATAGCCATGACAGTCTTCGATGATATCCGGCTTGCATTATTCATCGCCACAATTGTGGTAATGACGTTCATTTCACGGAAGACTATCCTCAATTTCCGATCACACGGATTCTATCGGTTCCTTGCGTGGGAAGCAATCGCTGCACTAATCATTTGGAACTTGCCTCATTGGTTCTCTGATCCTTTCTCCGTCAAGCAGTTGATATCATGGATATTATTAATTGTATCTGTTTATGTTCTATGGCAAGGGGTGTCGCGGCTTCGCGCAGCGAAACGATCCAACAGTCGCAGCTCGAAGGAATTGTATGCCTTTGAACGGACATCAGAACTCGTAACCTCAGGAATCTACCGCTATATTCGACATCCACTCTATACTTCCCTGTTTTACCTCGCATGGGGGGCATTTCTTAAGGAGATTTCATGGGTTTCCATCATTCTGATAATCATGGCAAGTTTATCACTATTTGCCACTGCCAGAGCTGATGAGCACGAGTGTATTCAATATTTTGGTGATCGGTACAAAGAATATATGGAGGGCACGAAAAGATTCATTCCATTCGTATTTTGACTCTATGCAACTGCCACTGAGGGGTCGGTGAGGGGTGGGGTGGGGTCGGGGTCGGGCCATGGTAACACTCTGAAATAACTTCGAAAGACGACTGAAAAGGGCCTGAAATAGGGTCTATATTGCGTTTTTTGATACCAAAAAGGGCATTATAGGTTCTTGGTGATGGCAAGAGCAAAAAGACATTTGAGATGAAAAGAGGATCGATGGTGTAGGGCGCACCTGTTTTTAGAGATGTCGAATTCGCTTTTGCTTGGAGGCGCAGTCGTCAGAAAGATAAAACAATCCGGAGAGGGCTATGAGCTTCGAGAGCCTGTAAATCCCTATATCGTCAATTTTGAGGCTGAAGACGGCGATACAGGCCTTGAAAACAGGTATTTTTGGAATGATTAACATGTGTAATCAATAGGTTGGCGTGGCCCCCAAGTATCAGAAAGGTGATGACTAAAGGATCATAAAACCATACACACAAACCACTAGCTTCTACAATATGTGAAGCCAGGAAAATGGTCTGAACCGTCAACTAGCAGCATCCGGACATGGACTGCCAACTTCAATTGGACTTTATCTACAGAGTCGTTGGCATCCAGCAAATTTTTCTTGAAATACACCAAAACAACCTATATTTTGTGTATATGTGATTGGAGGTGATCATATGGGCAGAACAAACGTGGTGATTGATGATAATCTGGTCAATGAATGTCAAAAATTGACCGGAATTCGTACACGGCGCGCTCTTATAGACTACGCGCTACATGAGGTGCGACGCCGTGGTCGTCAGAAACGATTGCTTGAACTGAAGGGCACTATCAAATGGGAGGGTGACCTTACCGAGTGGCGGGAGGCTCGTGATTAATGGTGCTTGTCGATACATCAGTTTGGATCGACTTATTTGCAGGCCGTAACGAGTCACATGTGATGTCACTTCAGGAACTGATCGAGAGTGAAGAGGATTTGTCACTCTGTGGAGTTATCCTTGCGGAAGTTCTCCTAGGTATCCGTTCTGATGCAGATTTTACCAAAACAAAGGAGTATCTTGGCGACCTTATTTTCCTGCCCATGCGGCAAGCATCATTTGTAAAAGCAGCTGAGCTCTATAGGTCCCTTCGAAAGAAAGGGGTTTCAATTCGGAAACCAGTTGATTGTATGATTGCTTCTGTTGCAATTGAGTACAATATCCAACTGCTTCACAATGACCGCGATTTCAACCATATTGCCAGGCACTCAAAGCTTAGAATATTTTGATTGAAAATGCCAACCACAGTTTGGAGAGGGACCGGGAAAACTGGGCCGTTTTTGGCCAGTCTTTTCATTGCTTCTTCTCTGGCTGTCTCTTCATTCAGTGGTAATCGGTCCCGGTCTCTCAAACTTAAGTTTGCAATCATCACAGGAAATCTAAATGAAGACAAGTAGTATTGATTCAACAAAAATCGACGGCAATCGAAGCATCAGGCAAGGTGGAACATTTATCCGGGCAATTACATGCTTAATGCTCCCGGTAATCATCTCTATTCTGTTGATGGGCCTTCCTTCGGTCGGGCATGGAACCGAGGATCCCCTGACACCTGAGGAAAGAGCCTGGCTGAAGCAGCATGACGAGAAGATTATTGTAAATAATGAAGCAGGCTGGCCGCCGATTATAGATAGGGATAACGATGGCAATTCGTTTGGAATTGTTATGGATTATCAAAGATTGATTGAAAAGAAGCTTAATTTTAAGTTCAAAATGGACAAGTTGGACAGCTGGAAAAACTTTATGGAGAGGTTTCGTAAAGGAGAAATTGACGTAAATAATAATCTTCAAAAATCTCCTAAGCGAACTGAATATGCACTTTTTACAAAGCCCTATATAGAGATTCCAAATGCCATCATCGTCAGAAAAGAAAATAAAAGCGTTCTCACCTTAGAAAAGATGCGTGAAATGAAAATCGCGGTTACCAATGACTTTGCCATTCATGGCTACATCAAAAACAATTATGATTATTTACAACTCATACCGCTTGATGATGATCTCAGTTGTTTGCTTGAAACCTCCACCAAAAACGTAGATGCAGCGGTCGTGAATCTGGCTGTTGCATCATTTATTATAGAAAAGATGGGGATAGCCAACCTTCGCGTCGCAGGATATGCCGAGTATACAAATGCGCTCTGTTTTGCGTCAAGAAAGGATTGGCCGATCCTGAACCGGATACTGGATAAGGGACTTAACCTCATCAGCCAGGCAGAAAGGAAAGCCATTTACAGAAAGTGGATCTCTTTGAGATATATACCTTTTTACAAAACCCGTAATTTCTGGATCGTTTCCTGTAGCGTAGCCGCGGCAGTTATAGCAATTATCATTATGATACTTGTTTGGAATCGAAGTCTGAAAAGGCAAATTGAGTTACGAACAGAGAAACTTGAAACAATCAATGTTCAATTGAAAAATGAGATAGATGATCGCAAGAAGGCGGAAGAGTCACTAAAGGAGAGTAAAGATAATTATCGCATTTTGTTCGATAATGCCCCCGACTTAATTATCGTAATCAATACTGAAGGAATTTTTCTTGATTTAAATAAAAAGTTTGAGCAAGAAAGCGGTTACAGCCGAGAGGAGATGATAGGGAAAAGTGTCTTCACAAGCGGGATATTAACAGAATCATCTGTTAATTTATCAATACCTTACTTTGAAAAGCTTCTTGCGGGGGGGAAACGGGCCTTACTTGAAATTGAAGGTGTGACAAAAGGTGGCAGTAAAGTTCCTTATGAGCTAATGGCGGTTCCTATTAAGAAAGATGGTAAGATAGTGGCAGCTCAGGCGACACTGAGGAATATGACCGATCGCAAGCAGGCGGAGGAGGAAAAAGATAAGCTGCAGGAGCAGCTGTCCAGTGCTGTGGAAATGGCCCGTCTGGGCCATTGGGAGTACGACGTCGCCAAGGACCTCTTCACGTTCAATGACCATTTCTACAAAATATTTCGCACCACAGCCAGGCAAGTCGGAGGGTATACGATGTCATCGGCTGAATACGCCCGTCGATTTGTCCATCCTGACGATATGACTGTTGTCGAAGAAGAAAATCGAAAAGCTATTGAAGCAACCGATCCCAACTTTAGCCGACAACTGGAACACCGAATGGTTTATGCCGATGGGACGGTCGGCCATATCACCGTTCGGTTTTTCATCATCAAGGACGCCCACGGTAGGACGGTCAAGACCTATGGCGTGAATCAAGATATTACCGAGCGCAGGAGGACGGAGGAGGCGTTACGGAAGAGCGAGGAGAAATACCGGAATATTCTTGAAAACATTGAAGATGGCTATTATGAAGTAGACATTGCTGGAAACTTTACTTTTTTTAACAAATCAATGTGCAAGATCCTTGGATATTCAGCCGATGAGTTAATGGGCAAGAATAATCGTGAGTACACGGATGGAGAAAATGCAAAAAAGATTTTTCAGGCCTTTCATGACGTGTATCAAACAGGAATAGCCACCAAGGCACTTGATTGGAAACTTATCAGAAAAGATGGTTCCGAGTGTTTTGTCGAAACGGTGGTGTCTCTTGTAACGGATTTAAATAACAACAAAGTGGGATTTAGGGGAATCGCCAGAGATGTCAGTGAACGCAAGTCTATCGAAGCACAGCTTCACCAAGCACGAAAAATGGAGTCAATCGGCACCCTGACAGGCGGCATCGCCCATGATTTTAATAACATTATGGGTATTATTGTTGGAAACACGGAACTGGCTTTAGATGATGTCCCGGAGTGGAACCCGGTTCATTCCAACCTTGAAGAGATCAAAACAGCCAGCCTAAGGGCAACAAATATAGTAAGGCAACTTCTCAGCTTCAGCCGCAAGACCGACCAGAAACTGCAACCCATGGAAATTGCCTTAGTCATTAAAGATGCACTCAGATTTTTGCGATCAACGATTCCAACCTCCATAGACATTCAGCAGGATATTCGAGCCACGGATGAAGCTATTCTTGCAGAGCCAACCCAGATCAACCAGATCATGATGAACCTGTGCATCAACGCTTCCCATGCCATGGAAAAAACCGGCGGAAATATTGCAGTCAATGTGGAAAAGGTGATTCTGGACGATAGTTCGGCCAAAGACTATCCAGATTTGAGAAGCGGCAAACATGTCAAGGTAACGGTAAGCGATACAGGCCCGGGAATAGACCCTGCAATCATCGACCGAATCTTTGACCCCTATTTTACCACCAAGGAAGTGGGAAAAGGCTCAGGCATGGGCCTTGCTATGGTGCAAGGCATTGTCAAGAACCTTAGCGGAGCGATTTTGGTTGACAGTAGGCCCGGCCAAGGCACTACTTTTACGATGCTTTTTCCACTGATTGAAGGAAAAACAGCGGTTGAAACAGAAACAATACAGGTGCTTCCCAGGGGAAGTGAAACCATACTATTCGTGGATGATGAACTGTCGATTGTAAAGATGGTGCGGAAAATGCTCGAGCGCCTGGGATACAAAGTCGAAACCTCCATGACGCCGCAAGATGCTTTGGAACGGTTTCGCCTGAATTCCGATCAGTTTGATTTAGTCATTACTGATATGACTATGCCGCAGATGACCGGTGTTAAGCTGTCTGAAAAGATAATGGAAATCCGAGAAGATATCCCAATCATCATCTGCACGGGGCATAGTGCCCTTGTCGATGAAGAAAAGGCGAAAGAATTAGGTTTAGCCGCCTATATCATGAAACCAATAAACATGTCAGTAATCGCGCAGACCATTCGGAAGGTGTTTGACAAAAAATAATTCCGCGTCAATGATTATCCCTGTACGTAATAAAATAGAGATTGACTCTTGAGTGTCTAAGGGTCGTCATCCGCCTGCTTTTATTGGTAAACCTTAAGAAAGGGGCAGATATGACCCGAGAGATGATAAGACCATGGCATGAAGGTTTCCCCCCCCAGGACTTTGTCAAAGGCTTCAAACCCATCCCCTTTATATAGACCTTAAACCCGCTTAGGTCCGTGGTGACGGCAAGAGCAAAAAGGCATTTGAGATGAAAAGCGGATCGATGTTGTTGGGAGCACGTGTTTTTAGAGATGTCGAATTCGCTTTTGCTTGGAGCCGCAGTCGGCAGAAAGGTCAGGCAATCCGGAGACGGCTATGAGCTTCGAGAGTCCGTAAATCCCTCGTCAATTTTGAGGCTGAAAACGGCGATACAGGCCTTGTGAAAACAGGTATTTTTGGAATGATTATCATGTGTAATTACCAGGTTATCGCGACCCCAAGTCTCCACCCTATCCTGATTGGCCTAACTTAATCGGTGACCACATCGCTCAAAATGGCTATACTTAGGCTATACATTAGGAGGTGATCAAATGCTTACAAAAATTCAGAAATGGGGAAATATCCAAGGTCTTCGTCTTCCCAAAAATTTGCTCAATGACGTACAGCTTGGGGTCGGTGATGATGTGGATATCAGTGTAAAAGACGGTGTAATTATTGTCACACCAGCCAAAATGGTCCGTGGCTTCTTATGTCCCAAACCAAGGGGATATTATCGCATTCACCTTTGATCCCCAATCCGGTCACGAACAAAAAGGGCGACGTCCTGCTTTAGTTGTCAGTAAGGAGCTGTTCAATCGAAGTACCGGTTTAGCTATTGTGTGTCCTATTACAAATACACAGTGTGGTTTTCCATTTCATGTCCCTATACCAAAGGACAGCAGGCTAACAGGTTTCATTATGGTTGAGCAAATTAAATCAGTTGATTTTAGAGCCCGGCGTGCCAAACGAATTGAGCAGCACAGCAATGATGAATTGCTTTCTGAAGTCCTGTCTATACTGGATGCCTGCATTTATTAGGCGGCCAACCTAAGGGTCAACAAGGACCAGCTTTTCCGGCTTGCTTCAAATCCGGCCTGTTACCCAGGCAGTGTGCCGGGCATTGCACGTAGCTAGTGAGGTGCTCCATGCCGAAAGACTGGGAAACGGATATTATCATCTTCCCCCGGTCGGAAAGGCCATCTCGTCGCACCTCCAGCAACCCTGCTCCCTGAAGTCTTTTTCAGGGTCGATACCCTTATCACAAAGCCATCCATATCCGTCCCTGTCCTTGAAAAACTTCAATGGCCGCGCCGGTTTGTGGGTATCGGTTGTAATCTTTTCTCTATCGTCATAATAAGTTTCCTCTGCCATGGTAATCTCCTTTATTGTCTGGGGTTGAGGTTGAATCACGCCCTGTTCATTTTATATATGAGCACAATCCGTGCCAGGGAAACGGATTCGGCTGAACAATAAATTGTCCCGGTATTTCAGGAAGATATGATGCCAAAAGGCAGGGGATAAGAAAGGGGGAAACAATCGTTAAATGCAACTTCGCTACCTGTTACGGATTTACCGGTTGCAATACTGCTTCCTTATTTTGCCCTGTTGGAACTGCCCACCTGTTCAGGCGGCCTGATGTCGAGCTTTTTCATCTTGCGGAACAGCGTTGTCTTGTGGATTTTCAGCTCTTTGGAGGTGGCGAGTCGATTCCATTTATTCTTTGTAAGAACTGATATGATGAACTGCTTTTCCACTTCAGCCAGGCTGGAAGCGGTGCCCATATTTTCTGTCCGGGGTCGCAGCGATTCGGGTAAGTGCCTGACCCGGATTAAATTGCCGGGGCACAGGACGCAGCCATGTTCAATGATGTTTTCCAGCTCCCTGACGTTTCCGGGGTAATCATGGCTCATCAGTATGGTTAAGGCATCAGGGGAAATACCGTTGATATCTTTGTCGTGAAGGGCTGAAAATCGCCCGATGAAGTGATTTACGAGTAACGGCACATCTTCCATCCGTTCACGAAGCGGTGGAATTTCCAGCTTGATTACATTAATCCTGTAATAGAGGTCCTGCCGAAATGTCTTTTTGGCAACCATCAATTCCAAGTCACGGTTTGTTGCAGTGACAATTCGAACATCGGCCTTCACGGAACGAACACCACCCAGGGGTTCATATGTTTTTTCCTGAAGTACGCGGAGGAGCTTTATCTGAAGGAGCGACGGGAGGTCCCCGACCTCGTCAAGGAACAGCGTGCCCCCTTCGGCCAGGGCGAAACGTCCAGGCTTGGCCTTGACGGCACCGGTGAAGGCGCCAGCCTCGTACCCGAAAAGCTCCGACTCTATAAGCGTTTCCGGAAAACCGCCGCAGTTTATGGCGACAAACCGTCTTTTACTACGTCTACTGAGGTTGTGAAGGGCACGGGCGAAAACCTCCTTGCCCGTTCCACTTTCACCCGTTATCAAGACGTTGCTCTCATTCAGGGCTATGGTAGGCAGGATGTCCAGGATCTGTTTGATTTTGTTGTTTTTGCTGATAATATCTTCAAAGGTATATGTCTTTTCTATTTCTTTTCGCAGCTCTTCAACGTGTCTCAGATCCCGGAAACTCTCCACCCCACCGATCAGTCTGCCTTGTCTGTCTCTGAAAAGCGCCGTGGAAACGCTTATCGGGATCTGCGCCCCCTGTCTATTGGTGAGGTACACCGTAAGGTTTACGACCGGTCTGCCGGTTTCTATCGTATACTGTATGGCACAGGCATCTCTGCAGATGTTTGATTTAAAAACCTCATAGCAGCGGCGCCCCAGCGCCTCCGAGCGCGGTATGCCTGTGATTTTCTCTGCAGCGCGGTTAAAGCAGGTAATACGCCACTCACGATCCACAGTAAAAACTCCCTCGCTTATACTGTGAATTACCGCCTCAAAACGCTCAGGCGACGGCTCGCCCAGAAAAGCCGCTGAATTGAGTCTGTCCTTTTCCGTCATTTTTCCCTTTCACATTCCACCGTCTGCGGCTGACCGAGAGCAATACCGTGTGGTTGCCGGAACGACTTGCGTCGTAAAACCAGGGGTGGAAGGCGCCCTTTCAATCTAAGGAGTGGCATTATATGAGTGTCCCCTGGTCAATGTCTCCATCCGCTTTTTTGAATATCCCAGGATTTCCCAGGCCTCTTTGTAGACCGGCCTTCCGTCCCTGTTAAAGGGATCAATAAGGATTTTTCGATTAAAAAAGGGAGAAGGCTTTAAGTGGCAGTCTTTACACCCTTTGGATCCGAGGGCAAATTTGCCGCTGACCACATTATGGCTGAGATCAAAGGGTTCGCAGCATTTGAACCCCCCGTCGCGCGTAGGCATTAGAGCCTTGTTCAATTGATTGTGATCGAGATAATATATCATGCCGCCCTTTACCAGAACAGGCGAGTGGTACACGATCCGGCACCCGAATCTGTCCTTGCCCTCTGATATGGCCTTGAGGTATGTCGTTATTTCTTCCGCAGTGTTTACCTGTTTTGATCCGTTTAGCGCCTCCAAAAGGGCATAGTTGGTGATGGAAAAATTGTTCTTGGGTCCGGCTCCGGTGAAGTCCCTGATTCTCCACAGGACAATGGGGATAACACGATGAGAAGACCTGTCCCAATCTCCCCACCATACGACCTGCATAGGGTCAACCGGCTTGATCTTTCCTTTGTATTTTACAAACGCGGGGCACCAGCTGCTTTTCGGAAACCTTCGGCAGGATTGAGCGGGATTCAGGGGATCATTAGATAAAAAATCCGAGGTCAGGTATCGGATACTGTGTCCTGTTGTCGCGTTGTCCATTACTGAAGTGGCTGCGTTGATTTTGTACGGGATATGACATGTTTCACAAGATATTTTATCGATATGCAGATCCGGGAATTTATGATCAGGTCTCGGCGCACGGCTGTCCGCTCCCTTTAAATGACAATCCGCACAGCCCTTCATGCTCACATCAATATCATCCCTTACGGACCCGACCAGTATGTCACCCTTGGCAATTTCATGATTTTCACCGCCGCTGTGACAGTATGTGCATGATAGATTTTTTGCCTTGTGGACGTCTGTTGCGGCATCCCAGCTTCTGCCTCTTTTCATGCCGTCAGGCATGACATGACAATTCCAGCAGTTTTCGTCAGGGACCTCTCCGGTTATGGATGCGGCAAGATCCGCCGGGTCGGCGACCCCCGTCTTTGTGTAATCAAGGCCGAATGAAAGGGCTTTAGCAGGCAGTGAAGGAAGGGCCGGTTTAGACGCCTTGAGATCGCGATACCATCCGGCCCCCACCATGGGTGCCTCGTAAAAAAATCCTCCTCTAAGGGCGAGCGTCCGTGCTTTCCAGTCATACCCTTTGAGGTGGCAGCTCAGGCAATCAGCCTCAATCACGCCGCTTTTTGTCCAATTTGATTGATAATAGTCACCGTCAAGATAATTATCGCCTCTGGGTATGATATTATTGGCGGGGTCTCTTGCGAATTCATCGTAGCGATTTCCCTTGCGGTCATACTCGCCTGGCCCACCTCCCGGATGGCAGACGCCGCAGGTCTTTGCCCAAAAATACGATGACTTGTCAATGTCACAGCGCCTCATGTTTACCTTCCTTGCCAACTGGCTGGAATCCGAAGAGGGGGGTCACCACTTGCCGTACATGCCGCGTGAAATCAGCCAGGGGTTTTTGGAGTCCATGTCGTCCCTGACGATTATATTGCCCGCAGCATCGGTTCGACCATGTTGAAAGTGATAGGCGTTGGTTATGGCGTCATAATCATGACATTCCCCGCATGTGTTTTTGGGGCTGTAAGGGATGTTGCTCTCAAGCGGTATTTCATTTCCATCGTAATCCATCAGTATGACTTCCGGATGGGGTGCCTTCTCAGAAGCCTCGGAAACGGGAAACAAAAAGGGCATCAATAACGTCCACAAAATAAAAAGAAAGCCAGATTTTCGCATGGGGAGACTCCTTTCACAGTTGGTTTAAACCGGTTTTCCTTTTATCGTACAGGTCCGGTGCCGTGAAATAAAAAAAGAAACCGCTATGGATCGGAAGATATATAAGGCTTCAATCCCGCAAATGATAAAGCCGCCCTTTCTCCGGTTCGGTGTTCGATCCTTCGGAATTTATCTCCTGTGTAATTGCTCTGCCTGATCCAGAAGAAGGGACTTGAAATGATCAAGCTTTACGGGATATCCCTGGATCGGAATCCCCATCCAATCGGAGTACTCCAGGAATTTCTCCGGGTTTTTAGCCATATACTTTTCAACATATCCGATTGCATCAAGTACGATCGCACCTCCCGTATGCCGGGGAAAATTTTCATTGGCAAGCCCCTTGTCCCAACCTTTGAAGACATTGTGCCTGAATTTGATCCAGCCGGGCGTCATCCACCAGATTTTTTCATCGCCTGCCACCTCCCGAGCGATTTGTTCACGTTCCGCTTCACCGGCGATCATATCCATGCAGTGTGTCGCCTCAATTCTCGCCACACCCGGGCCTTGCTCTTCAATGACTTTGCGCATGGTGCGAGCGGGCTCCTTGGCGTTGACGTAACAGAACTTGCCCCCGTATACTACGAGGACCTTGTCCACCTTTTCCTTTGCCTTGTTGATTTGCTCAATGAGTTGATGTTCCAGTTCAGGGACATCTTCATGGAGCCCGGGCGTTGTGAAAAACAGATGATGAGTATCCAGAAAGCCTTCCTCCTTTAAATGGTTCAGTTCCATAATCAAAGTGCCGCACGAGACCACCGCAATATCAGAAAAGGACACCTGGTTCATTTCCATACCTCCTTTCAGGTTGAGGATTGGATAATCCTTACCTAATTCCCTGTTCATATATAGGCACAATCCATGCCAATGAAAACAGGCCGGTCTATCCGAGAGATTATCGCAGGTATTTCAGCATTATACAAACGCCTGCGATGAAAACTTAAAATGGGGGAAAGCAAAGGGATGCAATATTGCTACCTTTTAGCCTGCCTACGATTGCAATATCGCAACCCTATTTTCCCTGGCAATATTAAGCAAAATAGAAGAATGGAGAAAGAAACCGGGGCTGCCCTGACAAAAAGATATTGACAGGAAAGGCCGAGAGGAGTTAATAACTTAATAGTTTAACTAAACGTTTAGTTTAACTTTCAGGCATGGGCTCACCTTTGAAAGGAGAAAAAGTGAGGGACAAAAAGAGGCGGGAGACTGTTAACGTCATACTGGATGCGGCCACGGAAGTGTTTGCAGAGGTGGGTTTTGCGGGTGCTCGCGTCGATGAGATAGCCGTAAAGGCCGGAGTAAACAAGGCCATGATCTATTACCACATAGGGGACAAAAAGACCCTTTATGCGAAAGTGCTTCAAAGGGTCTTTAAAAAGACTACGGATACCATTTCTCACGATATAAGAGACGATCGTTCACCTGAAGAGAAACTTGGTACCTATGTCGGAAACATGACATCGGCAATAGAAAACAACCCGCATATCCCTCCTATCATGCTGAGGGAACTGGCCTCGGGTGGAAAATCGTTTCCTCCGGTCGTTGCCGAGGATTTTTCAAATCTTCTTTCCACCCTCTGCGGCATCTTAAGTGATGGAGTTGATAAGGGCGTTTTCATAGAGGTTTCCCCTCTGATCCTCCATTTGATGATAGTCGGTACCTTTGTTCTCAGCAGGCGGGTCGATGTCCTGACTGAACAGGTTGAGGCAAAAGGCGCCTTGCGTGAAGCCATGAAGGGAGAAGGTCCTGAAACCGTTTCGGATCTGATAAGGCGGATACTGCTTAACGGTATAATAAAAAGGGATTCAAGGATTCCAGGCTCCGAGGGTTCAAGTGGATGATATTTAAGAATGGTATCGCTGCATCATCGAATCTTCTATTGTTTGTATGAACATATTTTATAGATTAAAAAATAGGGATCATCTCCAAATTAGTTGGTCGATGATCAGGATTCAAGGATTCAAGGATTCAAGGGGTCGAGGGGTCGAGGGGTCGAGGGGTCGAGGGGTCGAGTGAAAGACTTAATAATTACGATAATATGAACGTAGCCCAATATTATATTATGTCAAGACTCTATATCGCCCATAGATGGAATATAAGGCCGTTAAAGTAAATAATGCCATCTTTTGAGCTTTTTTTATCTAAGAGTCGTGTGCTTGAGGTAAAAAAGATAATTAGTTCTTGTACTTAAATATCTTTTACTTACAGATAAAACGATTAAAAAAAACAAACACTTGAATCCTAGAACCCTAGAATCCTTGGCCACTTTCTCCCAACTAATTGGGAGAAGAACCAAAAATAGAACCCCAATCAATTTTTCTTTGTTTTTGACTCAGGCACTTGGCCTCTTGACTCCAGGAACACTTGGACCCTCTTCGCCAACTAAGTTGGAGAAGAATTAACGACCCCGGAAGATAAATTAAAGGTGAAAAGGACATGAAAAAGCTCATAAGGATATTACTCCTGATCCTCATAGTGGGCCTTGGGTTCTGGGCATACCACTCCTTTATCAAGGGCCATGGCAGGGATGATTCGTTAACCCTTTCAGGTAATATAGAGGTTACCGAGATTCGACTCGGTTTCAAGGTCTCCGGACGGATGACCGAGCGTCTTGTAGATGAGGGAGACATCGTAAGAAAAGGACAACTCGTGGCCCTGCTTGAAAATACTGATGAAAGAATAGCGGTTTCCGAGGCCGGGGCAAGACTTTCCTACGCAGAGGCGGTTGTCTCGGAGCTAGAGGCGGGCAGTCGAAAGGAGGATATAAGAAAGGCCCTGGCAATGGTGAGGGAGAAAACCGCCAGGCTCCGGGAGCTTCAAAAGGGATTCCGGAGCCAGGAGATAGAGGCGTCACGCGCTGAAGTCGAAAGGGCCAGAGCATTACTTGAAGGGGCCGGGTCTCAGCTTGAACTGGCAAGGGCGGATTATGAACGCTACAAAGACCTCAGAAAGCAGGGGGTTGTCAGCGAAAGCGAATACGATATCGTTTACAGGAGGTTCGAATCCGCTCTCAGTTCTTATGAGGAGGCAGGGGCGGGGCTCAGGAGCGCCGGGGAAAATCTGGATCTCAGACAGGAAGGAACCAGATCCGAACGAATAGCACAGGCTCGTCAGGCCCTTGAGCAGGCAGAGGCAAACTATGAGCTTGTAAAGACCGGCCCCAGGATCGAGACCATTGAACAGGCAAGGGCCCAGGCCGATGTCGCCCGCGAAGCACTTCGCAGCGCTCAACAGAAACTCATCTATACAAAACTCTTTTCCCCTTCAGACGGTATCGTCCTGTCCAAGGCGGCCGAGCCGGGTGAGTACGTCAACCCCGGTTCTCCGGTCATAACCGTGGGCGATCTTGATAATGTGTGGCTCAGGGCCTATGTGAATGAGAAAGACATGGGCCTGGTGACCCTGGGCCGGGAGGTTGAGGTCACGACGGATGCCGGCCCCGGGAAAATCTACAAGGGAAAACTCACTTTCATAAGCAGTGAGGCGGAGTTTACCCCAAAGTCGGTCCAGACCTTTGAGGAGCGTGTGAAATTGATGTACCGGATAAAGGTGAGTATACAAAATCCAAACCGGGAGCTTAAGATAGGGCAGCCTGCCGACGCAAGATTCAGGACCGGAAGGTAGGCCCATGGCCCGCTTTCACACGGCAATAGAGGCCAAAGGCCTTACAAAGCGCTTTAATGAGCTTACCGCGGTTGACGGGCTGTCCTTTGAAGTCGGACCGGGTGAAATCTTCGGACTCGTAGGGCCTGACGGTGCCGGAAAATCCACTACCCTCAGGATGCTGACCGCTATCCTGACACCATCGGAAGGGACCGTACGGGTCGCAGGCTGTGACGTGACCGAAGACCCCCTCGGTGTAAAGGACAGGATCGCATACATGAGCCAGCGCTTTGGCCTGTACATGGACCTCACGGTAAGGGAAAACATAGAATTCTACTCGCGCCTTTACAATGTCCCCAAAAAAGGCAGAAAAAAGCGAATCGAAGAACTCCTTGACTTCAGTTACATGTTACCCTTCAAAAACCGGAGAGCGGGAAACCTTTCAGGGGGAATGAAACAGAAACTTCAACTGATCTGCGCACTTATCCATACCCCGGAGGTCCTGCTGCTGGATGAGCCTACGAACGGGGTCGACCCCGTAAGCAGGAGGGATTTCTGGCGCATCCTTTACCGGTTGTTGAAGCAGGGTGTCGCCATAGTGGTTACTACCGCGTATATGGACGAGGCTGAAAGATGCGGCAGGGTGGGACTGCTGGACCACGGCAGACTCCTGGCTGCAGGGTCCCCATCCGATGTAAGGGGCCTTGTAAAGGGAAAGATAGTCGCCGTTCGAAGCAGTGAGGCGAGAAAGGTGAGCAGGCTGTTTTCCAGGAAAATGAGATCTGAAAGCATCAATGTGTTTGGAGATAATGTCCATGTCTTGACCTCCAATCCGTATGATACGGAAAGACAAGTGAGAGAACTGCTTGAAGCCGGGCGGATTCCATGGAATGAAATCCGAACTCAGGCCCCTTCCATGGAGGATGTCTTTGTCAGTATACTGGGAGGCAACAGTGACAAAAAAGAGATCAGGATGAAAGGAAGGGAAATTGTAAAACAGGAAATAGAAAAAACTTCGAAGGAAAATGACTCACATGCCGTGAGCGTGAGCCGGCTTACAAAGCGCTTCGGTGATTTTACAGCGGTAAACAGCGTGAATTTTGAAGTGGCAAGAGGTGAGATATTCGGATTTCTGGGGCCTAACGGCGCGGGTAAAAGTACCGTGATAAAAATGCTTTGCGGTCTTCTTCCTCCAAGCGAAGGAAGCGGCACGGTTCATGGATTCGATGTCAATACCCAGTCCGAACAGATCAAACGCCACATAGGGTACATGAGTCAGAAGTTTTCCCTATACGAAGACCTTGCGGTCGAGGAAAACATAGATTTCTACGGCGGAATTTACGGGCTCAAAGGAGGTCGTCTTGAACAGCGAAAGGCCTGGGCGGTTGAAACGGCAGGCCTTAAAGGACATGAAAAAGATAAAACCTCGATCCTGAGCGGGGGATGGAAGCAGCGCCTGGCCATGGCCTGCGCCTGCCTGCACCAGCCTCCCGTGATATTTCTCGATGAACCCACAAGCGGGGTGGACCCTCTGAGCCGCAGGCGCTTCTGGGACCTTATCTATGAGATGGCGGAGGCCGGAACTACGATTTTTGTGACCACCCACTACATGGAAGAGGCTGAGTACTGTGACCGGATAGCCCTCATATTCAGAGGCGACATGATCGCTCTCGGAACACCGGCTGATCTGAAGACAAAAAGAATGCGCCATAAGATACTCGATATCAAATGTCCCGATCCTGAAAGGGTGCTCGAAGCTCTGAGTTCCTTGAAATCGGTAAGGGACGCGGCCCTTTTCGGAGCGGGCATTCACGCGGTTGTGACAGATGATGAAAAGGCTCTCAGCGAAATCGGCTGCGAACTCAAAAGACTTGGTTCCGAGCCCTATGAAATTGAAAAACGCTCTCCCACAATGGAAGATCTCTTTGTATCTCTTATCGAAGAGGCATCCAAATGATAAGCCTTAATCGATTTTACGCTATCGCGCAAAAGGAATTCATACATATTGTCAGAGACTGGCGAAGTCTCTTCCTAGCGTTGGCTATCCCCATGGTCCTCATACTTCTTTTCGGTTACGCCCTAACCCTGGATCTCAAAAATGTCCCCACCATAGTGCTTGACAGGTCGGGCTCACCTCAAAGCCGCCGGCTTTTGAGTCTCTTCGACGGATCTCCCTATTTTTCTATAACGCGGTTCTGTTATGATTACAGGGAGATCGAAGATGCCCTTGACAGGGGAAGGGCGATGCTGGCGATTGTCATACCGGGCGATTTCAGCAGAAAGCTTCTTTCCGGTAAGAATGTGAAGATCCAGGTCCTTGCGGATGGAAGCGACGCAAACAGCGCCCGGCTGGCACTGGGCTATGTGAAAAGCCTTGCAATGATATATTCGGAAAAAATCCAGGCCGAAAGGGTCAGCCTGGCAGGTAAAGACAGTGTCGCCACTCCCGTAAGACTCAACTTCAGGGCCATGTACAACCCCGACCTGAGAAGCCAGAACACCATAATCCCCGGAATACTGGCAGTGGTTATGGTCGTAATCGCCGCCATGCTTACGAGTGTTACGGTCGCCAGAGAATGGGAGACGGGCAGCATGGAACAGCTCATAAGCACCCCGGTAAGGGTGCCCGAACTGGTCCTTGGCAAGGTGGGTCCCTACTTCATAATCGGCATGGTCGATGTCGCAATTGCCGTTTTTATGGGACGCTGGCTTTTCGAAGTTCCCCTTAGAGGCAATGCAGGCCTTCTTTTTGCGGTGGCGGCAATATTTTTGACCGGGGCGCTTTTTTTCGGCATGCTTCTCAGTATCGTTCTAAAGACCCAGGTCCTTGCCAACCAGATGGCCATTCTGGGAAGTTATCTTCCTACCCTGCTTTTGAGCGGGTTTGTATTTGCAATAGAAAACATGCCGCACCCCATTCAGATCCTTACATATATAGTGCCTGCAAGGTATTTCATAGCCCTTTTAAGGGGTATTTATCTGAAAGGAATCGGGCTTGAGACATTGTGGTTAAACGTCCTTCTGCTGACCCTCTACGCGCTTATAATGGTCATCCTGGCAAACAGGAAGATGAGACTTTCCCTGGAGTAAAATATGCTGGAACGGATTAAAAGGATGCTGGTTAAGGAGTTCCTTCAGATGCTGAGAGACCCCCGTATGAGGGTGGTGGTATTCGGCGCCCCCGTCATCCAGATGACCGTTCTTGCCTTTGCCCTGACAACTGACGTGGATCGGATAAAGATGGCGCTTATCGATTCGGACAGGAGCCCTGCCTCCAGACAGATCGTCGAGAAAATGACATCAAGCGGCCATTTCGAAATCCATGAACTGCCTGCCAAAGGGGCCGGCGACCGGCTTCTTGATGAGGGATCGGTAAGGGCGCTTATGCATCTGCCCGCGGGCCTTGGAAACGATCTTAAACGGGGAGAAAGCGCAGGCATACAGCTGCTGGTAGACGGAACGGACAGCAACACTACCTCTATCGTACTGGCATATGCCTCTCAGATCATACAGGAATATTCAAACCGGCTGCTTGCCGAAAATCTGGAAAAGGCCCCGGGCCTTTCCGTGGTGCCGGGCCGAATCGAGATAGAGGCGCGCGCCTGGTTTAATCCGAACCTGGAATCCAGGTACTATTATGTGCCCGGACTGATCGCTGTTATGCTGCTTCTCGTCAGCATGATACTTGCCAGCATAGCGATAGTTAAAGAAAAGGAGATCGGGACCATCGAGCAGATAATGGTCACACCCATAAGCCGCCTCGAATTCATACTGGGAAAGACCATTCCCTTCATGATCACCGGTTTTATAACAATGACGATCATGTTTATGGTGGCCATGCTTATATTCGGTATCCAGGTCCAGGGCAGCTGGCTGCTTCTGTATATACTTACCGGAGTTTATCTCGCCGGCAATCTGGGCCTTGCCCTCCTTGTAAGCGCCGGGTCCTCCACACAGCAGCAGGCCCTGTTGACCGCCTTTTTGATCCTTATGCCCTCCATCCTTCTAAGCGGTTTCATGTTCCCCATAAGCAACATGCCTGAGCCCGTGCAGTATGTCACGTTTCTTAATCCGATGCGCTGGTATCTCGAGATATTGAGGGGCGTAGTCATGAAGGGGGTAGGCATAGAGTCCCTGTGGGGCCCTGCAGCCGCGCAGTCGGTCCTGGCATTCCTTGCAATTCTGACCGCCTCTCTGAGATTTAAGAAGACCCTGGAATAGGCAGTAAACCCGTCACCGGGGCCTGTTTTTCCCGCATAGCCCGGGAAAGACTCTCCCTTGCCTGCAGGTAATAGGACTGGAAATGTGAAGGCTTCCGTGGTAATCTCCCTGCATTAATTTGTGCACGCCCGGCCTGGCAGGATGAAATTTTTGCCCCTTGAGTTTTTCCCGGGTGAGCCTTCAAAGGTTCTTTTTGATTAACAATAATTGATGGTATTTCAGATTATGCAGTCAAAGTGGGAAGATATTTATGAAGGCAAAAGGGTCACCCTTGAAAAGGCGCTCCAAGCCGTAAAAAGGGGGGCAAAGGTATTTATCGGGACGGCGTGCGCAGAACCGCAGTTTCTTTTTAACGGTCTCATAGAAAACGCCTCCAACCTGAGAGGGGTGGAACTGCTGCACTTTGTCACCCTCGGGAAAAAGCCCTATAGTGAAAAGAGATTCGACTCAAGGTTCCGCCACAACGCATTTTTTGTGGGACCCAACAGCCGCGATGCCATAAATCAGGCAAGGGCCGATTATACGCCCGTTTTTATCTCCGAGATCCCCGACCTGTTCAGGCGGCGGATCGTATCTCTTGATGTGGCGTTGGTGCAGACTTCCTACCCCGACACCCATGGATTCGTGAGTCTCGGCATATCCGTGGATATTGTAAAGGCTGCGGTCGAATCATCAAAGGTAGTCATTGCCCAGGTAAACAGGCATATGCCCCGGACACTTGGTGAAACATTTATCCATTTAAGCGAACTCGACTTCATAGTCGAGCATGATGACCGGCTGGTTGAATTCGAATATCCCGAACCTGACGAAGTCGGCATGAAGATCGTAGCCAATGCCTCAAAACTCATAAATGACGGGGACACCATCCATGCGGGGTTCGGTCATCTTCCCTATGGCGTGCTGTCCCGTCTCAAGGGCAAAAGAAACCTCGGTATCCATACCGAAGTTATGAGCGACGCCATAATCGATCTTATAGAGTGCGGCGCGGTTACGGGAAAATACAAATCGATCAACCCGGGAAAAGTAGTGTGCAGCTTTTGCATAGGAACGGAGAGGACCTATGAATATGTTAACGATAACCCACGAATTGCCTTTTTCCCTGCCGAGTATGTCTACAATCCGATCATAATAGCAGGAAATGACAGGATGGTTTCCATCGGAAGCGCGCTCGAGGTTGATCTGAGCGGTCAGATCTGCTCCGAGTCTAAGGGCTTTCACTTTTACAGCGGAATAGGGGGAAGACTCGATTTTATAAGAGGCGCGGCCATGTCCAAGGGGGGGAAGTCGATCATAACCCTTCCTTCCTCCACAAAGGACGGCACCCAGTCAAGAATAATGCCGCACCTTCAGGAGGGCTCCAGTGTAGTGGCGACCAGGGGCGATGTCCATTACGTTGTGACCGAATACGGGATAGCCTATCTGCACGGCCGTTCGATAAGGGAAAGGGCCATGGCCCTTATAAATATAGCCCACCCCAAATTCAGAAAAGAACTCCTGGAAGAGGCCAAAAGAAGGGCGTACGTCTACCCTGACCAGATCTTTATCCATACCAGGACCCATCCCTATCCGGAAGAGGAAGAAACGAGTGTGAAACTGATTGACCATACCAAGGTGACCATACGCCCGGTAAAGCCGACGGATGAGCCGCTTCTTCAGGATTTTTTCTACTCGCACTCCGATGAAACCATTTACAGGCGATATTTCCGCTCCGTACGCGCGATGCCTCACGCGACCGCCCAGACGCTTGTTAACGTGGATTACAAGGATACCATGGCACTTGTCGCCACCCTGGGTGCCATAGGTTTTGAAAGGATAATCGGGGTGGGCCGCTATGGGGCTGAATCCGACAGACCTGGCATGGTCGAGGTGGCCTTTACTGTACACGAAGATTACCAGGGCAAGGGCCTTGGCGCCATACTCGTCAAGCGCCTTGAGGACTACGCGCGTCGTAAGGGCTTCAAGGGGGTGTCGGGGTATCTTTTTCAGGACAATACAGCCATGTTGAAGATTTTTGCAAAACAGGGCCCTTATCACGGAGAAGATTTCGAAGACGGTATATTGAGGGTCTGGCACATGTTTGATGAAAGGGAAGAGGCGGATAAGACACAACAGGCCCGGAAGGAACCGACTCCCAAATGACGGCAAAAATCAAATCGGTTTTCATATGTCAGAACTGCGGGTACCAGACTCCCAAGTGGATGGGCAGATGCCCTGACTGCGGTCAGTGGAACTGCATGGTAGAAGAGCTTGAGGAAAATGAAAAGGCCGTCAAAAGGCCGTTTCTTAAGGGCCGTCCAAAGGGTATAAACAATATATCCCTTGTGTCCGAGATGAGGCTCAAGACCGGCATGGATGAATTCGACAGGACCCTGGGCGGGGGAGTAGTCCCCGGCTCCCTTATCCTTATAGGTGGAGATCCGGGCATAGGAAAATCCACCCTGATACTCCAGGCGGCGGAAAGACTGGCACAGAAGGGGCTTGTTTGCCTCTATATCTCAGGAGAGGAATCACCGGCGCAGATCAAGCTCAGGGCTGAAAGGCTGAACGTTAATTCCGAGAACCTCTATGTAATAACCGGAACCTGCATCGAGGCCCTATTTGAGGAGGTGGAACCTCTAAAGCCCGACCTGATGATCATAGATTCGATACAATCGGTCTACACCGATTCCCTGAACTCGGCCCCCGGCAGCGTAGGTCAATTGAGAGAGACCTCATCACGGCTCATGGTCTTTTCAAAGGAGACCGGCATCCCGGTGTTTCTGATAGGCCATGTAACCAAGGAGGGCGCGATCGCAGGTCCCAAGGTGCTCGAACACTTGGTAGACACGGTCCTCTATTTTGAAGGGGAAAGAGGGCATCTTTTCAGGGTCCTGAGGTCCGTGAAAAACCGTTACGGATCAACTAATGAGATAGGCATCTTTGAGATGAAAGACAGCGGCCTTGCCGAGGTCGGAAACCCCTCCAGGCTTTTTCTGGAAGAGAGGCCGCAGGATGTCTCAGGCTCCGTGGTCATCCCATGTATCGAGGGAACCAGGCCCCTGCTGCTGGAGATACAGGCCCTGGTCGGCCCAAGCCCCCTGGGCATGCCCAGAAGGACCACCCTGGGTGTTGATCACAACCGGATATCGCTGCTGGTTGCGGTGCTCGGAAAAAAGATGGGTCTGGAGCTTGGAGATCAGGACATATTCGTCAACGTGGCAGGCGGCCTGAAAGTGGATGAGCCTGCAGCAGATCTGGGTATAATATCGGCCATGATATCCAGTTTCCTGGACAGGCCTGTGGAAAGGCATCTGGTCATGTTCGGTGAGGTCGGTCTTGCAGGAGAGATCCGGGGGGTAAGCCAGCCTGAAATGAGGATCAGGGAGGCGCGGAAACTGGGGTTTTCAAGGTGCGTCCTGGCCAAAAGCAATCTTGAAGGGTCGGCTTCCATCAAGGGTATGACACTTGACGGGGTGGAAACGATAAAGGAACTCTACGACATACTTTTTTAACGGCCCCACCGAACCTGCCGGCCGTTTAAGATCAGGTTTGCCGGTCTTGGGCAGGCACCTGATACGTAACCACCTTTTCGGAAAATCCCTTAATCTCCACAGGCGGTTTTTTTGACAGGGGCCGGGGATTTTACCCTTTTCGATCCTCTCCCTTTCGGAAAGCCCCCTTATCATGCGGTTGCCTGCATCCCCCAGATCCCCGATCTCGTCATTTGAAAAGACCTTTATCCTCGTGGAAAAATCCCCCTCCCTTACCCTGCCGACGACTCCGAGTATCTCATTGAGAGGGTTGAGGATCGATCCCTCCACCAGAGAATTCAATCTCAGCGCGATAAAGAAAAAGACGCCCACCAGAGCGGCGGCGAACATAAGGATCTCTTTTGCCAGTTCATAGGGCGATATGGGAAAGTCTTTGAGCTCCAGGAGTGTCAGAAGCAGGGCCTCTCTGGTTAATCCCTCCATCTTACCAGTTCACCGATGGGGGCGCGTTCAGACCTTGCCATGTTGATTTTTCCTTCAGGGTCGGGGTAGCCTATGGCTATCCCTATTACCACCTCTTTTTCATCAGGAAGGCTTAATTCTTCCTTTATATCCTCGTCAAAGGCTGTGATTATTCCGATCGGGCATGTGCCAAGCCCCTTTGAGTGGCAAACCAGGAGAAGATAGCCCACAAATACCCCCAGATCGGTCAGGCGCGCCTTTGAAAATACCTTGTCAATAGTGACAATTACGGCGGTGGGAGCTCCGTAGAAATTGCAGCTGCCTTCATTGATGAAATCCTGAAACTTCTTCTCAGCCGGCAGATGCGGAAGCATAACCTCCAAAAGCCCCCTCTGCCTGTTTATGAAGTATTGCTGAAGGGGGTTCTTTGCTCCGGGACCGCAGGAGATATTTCTTTCTTTCATTCTTTTTACCAGCAGGCGGCTGAGCCTCTTTTTCTCCTCGCCCGATACCACCGTAAGTTCCCATGGCTGCAGATTAATCGCGGAAGGGGCCCTGGCGGCGATAGTAATAATCTCCTCCAGCCTCTGTCTTTCGACAGGTCTTGCCAAAAAAGCCCTTGTGCTTCTTCTTTCTCTTATCGCACTAATCAGTTCCATATGGTTCCTCCCTGCTCAGCCGGCACAATTTCAACTTGAATTGTCAATGAGACCATCACTGAAATGCGGCCATGTCAAAGGCAACTGCGGCTTTACGGATCAATAGATATCAAAAGGATCTAATCATTGCCGCCGAATATCTACTAAAGGGAAATCTTCAGAAGGGTATAACCCTTTTCCGACAGGACAGCCTTTATCTGCTCCGGGATTTCCAGATCCGTCGCCATGATCCTCTTCCCCTGTTTGTCGGAAAAAACGATTGAAGAGAGACTGATTTTGATGTTTCTTTTCTCTTCTCTTGCCGAAGCCGATATATAATTTGGAGACGGGTCATATTTTACACTTAGAAAATCGAGGGTGCGGGATACCATTTTTATCGGGTCTGTTTCTTCGGCCAGGGTGAGAACCGAAAAACCATGGTCCTTTAAAAGGGCTGTCATTTCATCTGAAAGGCCGCTGAAATCTATGATCGCCTCTGTGCCTTTCAGTTTAAAGAGAATGTCGGCCTTTATTATTACACTGAATCCGGCCTTTTCGCTTTGAACCGCAGGTATATCCTCCCTGGAGGTAAAGGAGTGGCCACTGAGACCAAGGATTGTCTCTATAAGTTCTCTGGCTCCATTGACGGAATCAAGCTGCGTGATCTCCCTATTGTCAGGGGATGTTTCCCCCTCTTCCGGGTAGTCTACTACCCTGACACCCACCTGCTCAAGGTATTCCCTCACTGCGGCGGGAGTCGATGGAGTATCCTTGCCTCTGAGTGTGATTACCGCAACTTCGGGATCAGCTCCGGGGCCCTTTTCAGAGGAGACCACTACCCAGTCTCCCGTCAGGATAAGGGGGATCTCTTTCCCCAGTTTATAGGGCTTACCATTCTTGTAGACCCCGGCATAATTACACGCCGAAAACGCCTTTTCCAAGGCCGCCCTTAAGTCGTCTCCTTGGGCAAGTTTTATGATCCGGTAGTCCTTCCACCTCGATTGGATGAGTTTGGACATCTTCTCAGGGAGAAGACCACCAATGTCGCAAATGACCTGGATGCCGTTTTTCAGATTTATTATGGGAAATGCCTCTGCCTTGAGATTGATCTGCCCCTCTGATTTCAGGGGGACAAAGTGCTCCCCTGAATCCACCCATTGCTCTCCCATCTTGAGAAATATTTGCTTCATGGCCTCAATAACGGCCCCTTTGCCGCTTCCAAGAGGCAGCGAACCCCCCTTTTCTTCCTGAAACGGTCTTTTTTTAATAGGTTTTCTGAGGATTTGAGGGGAATAGATCGGCAGTCTGATAAACTGTCCCGGATATACCCTGTCGAGGTTGTCAATGGACGGATTCAGTTTCTTTACAATCGTAAGGTACTCTTTAAAAGTATCTTCATCGGAGATGTCGTATCTGGCATCTATGACCTTGCTTATGGTGTCGCCCGGTCTTATGGTGTAGCTTTCAAAGCTGGTGTCCTTCAACTCCTTGAGAGGTTTTACTTCCTCTATGGGGGAGATCTCCTCCTGAAATCCCCCGACTGGTAAAATCTTGAGGGGAATGATAATCTTTTCACCCGGGTGCACCAGGTCGAGATTTTCAAAGGAGGCGTTCAGCTCTTTCAGGGTGTGGAGAATCTCGGCGACCTGGCGGTTATCAAGCAGGCCCTTGTTTCTCAGTACCTTATAGATGTATTCTCCCTTCTTAATCGTGTGAACCTCGGTGAGCACCTTCTTGTCGCCCACTTTGCGGATGCTTTTGTCCACCTCCGCGGTCTTGACAAGGGATATGGAATAGGTCTTTTCTTCTTCTGCATTACAGACAGGGCAGGAAAAAAAGGATAACAGCATTACCATCAAGAGGTATACGGGAAACTTTAAAAAGGGGAGGCATGTGTTCAAGTCTTATCCTTTTTGGGAGCAGTGGTGAAATGATAACCGAAGATCCTTGGGTTTAATAATAGATAGGAGCTTCAGAAAATGTCAATATCATTCAAGATCGACCGCTTGTTTCATTATGGAAAACCGTGAGTCATTTTATGTTGTTTTTTTTGAGCGGCAGGGTTCCTTGCTTCAGCCGGCGGAAAAACCCGGCATGGCCGGTCCTGTGGGCCGGGATTCTATGGCTCACTATATATTGATGATTCAGGTACAGGTCGATACATTATGTGGTATTTTAGCTTTACATCCGCATCTTGATATGATAAAAAATATCTGCTTAGCGGTTGCTGGCAGGTCCCTTTCCGGAGGCAGCTACTTATCCTGATCAGGCAGTGAAAATCGCCCGATTTTGACGGATTTTCAGTTCACTGCGGGAAAATTTGAGAGGCAACCAGGGGCATCGGAGGAGGTTATGAGGATCAACAGGCTTTCAATACTCGGTTTCAAGTCGATAATGGACCGGGTTGAAATAAAATTTCCACATGGAATAAGCGGAATAGTAGGCCCCAACGGTTGTGGAAAAAGCAATATCGTCGACGCGATAAGGTGGTGCATGGGCGAGCAGAGTCCCAAGCAACTTCGCGGTCGGCAGATGGAGGATCTCATATTCAGCGGCACCGGGGATTACAAGCCGATGGGCATGGCAGAGGTATCTCTTGCCTTTGCAAACGGCGACGGCTCCTTTCCGGAGGCCTATGCAAACGAGACGGAACTTACGGTAACCAGGCGTTTGTACAGGTCGGGGGAAAGCGAGTACCTTATTAACAGCATGCCTTGCAGACTCAAGGACATAGCCGAGATATTCATGGATACGGGCCTTGGAAACAGGGCCTACTCGATCATAGGCCAGGGTCAGATAGGCACTATCCTGGAACAGAAACCGGAGGAGACCAGGGTAATGCTGGAGGAGGCCGCAGGGATTACCAAATACAGGAAAAAGGTGGAGGCCTCCAGGAAAAAGATAGAACTTACGGAGGCCAACCTGCAGAGAGTCGAAGATATAATGGGAGAGATCGAACGGCAGGTGAGGTCTCTCAAAAGGCAGGCCTCCAAGGCCAGACGCTACAAACAGCTGTCTGAAAAGATAAAGGAACTCGAGCTGATAATGCACGCAAATAACTACAATCAGCTCAAAGAGAAATCGGGCGAAAAACTCAAATCAACTGAAGAACTTGTTCAAAGAGAATTCACTCAGCAGACCGAATTGAGCAAGCACCAGACGGACGTCGAGGGGATGAATCTCAAGCTTGATGAGATGGATTCCTCTCTTTCAGGCCTTAGAAAGGCCCATTTCCGTTTGAATGAAAAGGCGAACAGAAAGTCGTCCGAGCTGGAAGGCCTTCAAAGGGAAATGGGGATGCAGGAAGAACTCGAACGAAAGCTGGTTCAACAAGAGGAGGATCTCAAAAGAAAACTTGTTGAACTTAGATCGGAAAGAGAGAAAATCAAAAAGGAAATTGATGCGAAAGACAAGGCCTGCGATGAACTTGAAGGAGAAATCGAGCTCAAGAAAAACCTGCTTAAAGGACGCAGAGAATACCTCAATTCAGCTAAGGATGAGTATGAAAAGGCAAGAGCGGAGCTTGCGGAGGGGTCCAACAAGGAAATCGGACTTGATCACAAGTCGGGCTATCTAAGGAAGATGATCGACCAGATCAGTGACAACAGATCCAGATTGGAAAATGATCTGGATGAGATCGAGGAAAAAACGGAAAAGATCCTCGCGGCATCGGAAAAAAAAGTCCAGGCAAGAGATTCTACGAATCAAAGACTGTCCGATATAGAGCGGTCCACTGAAGATCACAAGCTCAAGCTGGAAAAGTATGAGGATAAGAAAAACAGCCTTGAGGCCGAGCTGAAAGCAAGGGAAAAGGAACTGAACCTGAGTCAATCCAGGCTCTCAAGCCTTAAGGCCCTGACTGAAAGTTTCGAAGGATACAAGGTCGGAGTCAGAACGATAATGAAGGCCCAGGACTTCCAACCAAAGCAGGAAGGTCGGATTTTGGGAGTGCTGGCGGATCTGATACAGGTGGAACCTGAATATGAACCTGCTGTCGAGGCCGCCCTCACAGACAGACTTCAATATGTAATCGTTGAAACAAAGGAGGATGGGGAAAAGGCTGTAGGCTATTTGAAAAACAAGGAAAAAGGCAGAGGCAGCTTTGCGCCGCTTGATGAACTCAATCTTCCTGTGAAATCTTCAGAGAACTGCAAACTCCCGTTTTTGTGTGACTATGTGTCCATAGACGA
>Ga0272442_10001546_pt1 | contig 34872 bp, 26 predicted proteins | sample SSMForm2O_FD_200262 | JGI IMG/M metagenome (GOLD analysis project Ga0272442, IMG submission 200262) | Marine sediment archaeal communities from Little Sippewissett salt marsh, Falmouth, MA, United States - SSM-Form-2O | ecosystem: Environmental > Aquatic > Marine > Wetlands > Sediment ... | reverse complement strand
ATGATCGACAATGAATGCATAAAAGAACTTGAATTTAATATTATAAATCTTCATTTTAAAATCGTCTCTAAGCCGGATGCTATTAAATAGAAAAAATCCACAATGAACGGCAATATAAAGCTGAAAACGCTGATCACCGAAAAACAGATTAAACAGAGAGTGGCAGCGCTATCCAGAGAAATCAGCGCTCACTATTCAGGTGAGACATTGATGATTGTGGGATTGCTGAACGGCAGTTTTATTTTTTTGGCGGATTTAGTGAGGCAATTAAATCAGTACAAATTGCATCTGATCGTTGATTTTATGCGAATTTATTCTTATGGATCGAATACGGTTACATCCGGAAAACCGACACTGTGTCAGGATGTCACCATTGATGTAAAAGGGCGACATATCCTTATTGTGGATGATATTTTGGATACCGGGCATACCATTGAATATGTCATTCAATATCTAAGCGCTTTTAAACCACTTTCTCTGCGAAGCTGTGTCTGCCTGGATAAAACCGGGCGACGTCAAGCGAATGTCCAGGCGGATTATGTGGGATTTACGATTCCGGACGTTTTTGTTGTGGGGTACGGGCTTGATTATGACGGACGGTTTCGTGAGATACCCGATATCTCCATTCTATCCTGAGTACCCTGTCTCGAAGAGAGAAGCGGATCAGAAAAGCCGCGATTTATTTATAGCAAGATAATTCCGAGGATTGTGATGAATTTTAATTGCTTTTTTTAGTTATTATCATCAGGGGAGCCTGTCATGAATAAAAATAATTTTATGATTTGCCTGCTGCTGTTCATTGTAAATTTTTATTTAACCGCTCAGGAAAATGTGTCCGTTTTACAGAGCGGGGAACGGTTATTAATAAGCACACAAGGACAATTTGCTCTGGAATCGGGTATTCTCGAAGAAGATGCGGCTCTTTTGGCAAGGGCAAAGGCGAGGTATGCATCCATTCAAAACGCGACTCTGTATTTAATGAAACATCCCTCGATTGTGCCGTCCATGAATAGTAAAAGTCAGGGTGCTATACTGATGATGGGATTGATTTCCATTGAAGAAGAAACGCCTGATAAAATGTATGCGGACGGTCAGCAGCATGTCGTTATCAACACTGTTATGGCATTGAATTTAAATTCGCTGAATCAGCGTTTCAATCAGATTCAAAACAAGCCATGGCTTTTTAAAACATATGAGATGGAATATGAACGTTTCGATTCGCTTTCTCTGAAGTTGTTAACAATTGCGTCTCAGAATCAGACTTCAGGATTTAAAGAGGTTCACTTGATGGTTAAACAGTTCAAATCTTCAGAATGGGTAAGCAAGGGACTTCGATCGAACAATGCTGCTGTTCAGGTTCAGCAATTTGACCAGGCTATTTTGCTGGATCCTGATTATGCATTTGCGCGTTTTCAGAGGGGCAAAGCATACAGCCGCTTGAAAGCATATGAAAAAGCTCTGGAGAATTATGATAGTCTAATTGATCAATATCCAGGCTGGACAGAACTTTATCATGCCCGGGGTTTGATTCACGGTTACCTTGAAAATTATGAAAAGGTCATTCAGGATTATCAAATGGTACTCAACGAGTATCCGGATTGTATATCCGCCCTGATTAACCGGGGGATTGCATACAGTAAAACCGACCAGTTGGAGCCCGCCCGGAAAGATTATCAAAAAGTATTAGAAAGCCATCCGCAACATGTAGTCGCGAATTACAATCTGGGATGCATCCATACACTTCAGGGAGATACGTCCGCTGCTTTAAAAGCGATCGAATCTGCTCTTCAAAATGGATATTCTGATTTTGATGCCATTTTCGAGGATGATGATTTAAAACCGCTTCAGGATAATCCGGAATTTAAAAAGATGATTGATCAGTATAAAAAATTGACACTTGAATAAACAGTGAAGCATATAAATGTTGTGCCCGATTTATGGTAACCCGGCAGCTTTAATTTTTTTTTGATATGTAAAATCCAGTAGCGATTTTAAATTTTAACGTATGTCCGAAGTCACTGAGAGTTTTTAATTTGATAATGGATTTACTTTCCGTAATAAAGCTCAATCCGTGAAATCTGTGTCGGTTCCAGAAACTCAATTCTGATATATTGTGCGGATTTATCCGGAGGCTTGGATTCATAACATACAGGACGCCAATACGCATAATCACCAGTACCGCTGAAATTACTGGTTCGATTGATATTTATTTCTGAATAGGCCTTATTGTCTTTTGCGGCAGTGACTGAGATTGTCGGATTTTCTGATTCAGCAAATGCAAAGATTTTGATCCGGGTCATCAATCCCGGTGTCCGATATATGAGACAGCTGCCCTCATTTCCCTGAAGCCTGACCATGTCCTCTTTGAATTTTCGGTCGTCATTGATTTGAAAAGAAACATCTCCCTTTATATGATATGCGGCCATCCGGTTTTCCATTTCATCGATAAGGCCCTGCTCAAGCACACGGACGGGCCCCACAACATTTGAAGGCAGGGATTTGCCTGATTGATTCCTTGCAACCACCCTGTAGTAATAAACGGCGCCCAGCTCGGCACACGCGTCATGGAATAATGGACGGTATTGAACAGCGGCATCCGATATATTGTATCCAACGATTTTCCAGGGTCCCCCAGGGGATTCGGCGCGTTCTACGTTATAACCGCTGGCTCCCACAGATCCGCGCCAGGAAATAGATGTGACATGAGAAACCGGCAATAGCGTCGGCGCCTTCGGTGCTGGCATCGGGGGCGCCGACTTGCCCTGAACAGCAAACGCATTTTGCCTCATCACTGTCAGGAGATTTTTTTCATCGTATTCATTGCCCGAGTCAAATCCCGGCCAGTGATAAGCTTTGTACAACCCATATCCCAGCGGCTCCGAGTGCCAGTAAAATCCACCGGCATGCCGGTGGTATCGCAGGCTCCAGATGAGTGCTCCAGCCACGTCATTCTGTTTAACGATATAATCGATGATATCCCTTATACCGGTGGTGCTCAGAAATCCAAATTCGCCCACAATGTAGGGTTTACGTTTTCTTACAACGTTACGGTTTGATTCAATATTGATCAAAACATCCGCAGGATTGGTTTCGTAATGATGCGATGTGACGATATCAATACTGGGCTCGGTCATTGCTTCTTCCCGGACCAGACGCTGATTGATGGCATTGTATCCGTCCATCACCAGATGATTGGGATCCAAACTTTTAATATAAGCGGTGATGGTTTCTGTCCATGAATGGGGGCAGGGCAGTTCATTGCCGGTTTCCCAGCACAGGATCGATTTATCTTCTCTGTATGGAATACCGGTGACCGTGTTTGTCCGGGTGATCACAAAACGGACTGTCTTTTTAAAATCCTCGATCAATTGCGGGTCTGTCCAGAAATCTTCAGCAGTTTTTCCCCGGAATGCTGCGTACTGTGGCCGGCCGCCCATCCATTTCCAGGCGTTCAGCAGCGGCAGGATCAAGCGTACTCCGGTCTCATTGGCAAGCGCCAGCATGGTGTCCATTGTCACAAAAGCCCGCTCGCTGAATTCGCCGGGAGCCAGAACATATCTTGGAATTTCCGGTGAATCCGTTTCCCGCCTGACCGGAATGGTATAGGTTCTGATCACATTGCCGCCCATTTGCATGACGGACTCCATCGCGTCGCGCATTTCGAAAGCTGTCGGCAGGGCAAATGGATGCGATCGTTCAAAATCCATCGCGTCCTCTACAAAATTCAGGTTTGGAATATTAAATGACAGAAAGCGGAAATTCCGGTTGCCATCCATCAGATGATAGCCGTCAGCCGTGATAAAATTTTCAAAGGCTGCTGTATTGTTTGCAAATAACAGCACCGTTAAGACAATGGCGATTGTTGATGAGATCCTGAAAGGCATGATCGCAACTCCTTTCATGAAATATAAAAATGACGAGGGACCCAAATGAAACAACACATGGACACATTTCAATAAAAAAAACCCGGCAGGATTTTGATGCCTGCCAGGTTTGAGCGGTTATATGAATGATATTTATCCATTCTTTTTCGCGAAATCTTTCATAAATGCCGTCAATTCTTTGATGCCCTGGGGTTCCAAAGCATTATACATGGATACCCGAATTCCGCCTACAGAACGGTGCCCCTTGAGTCCGCCGAAACCGGCTGCCAGTCCATCGGCCACAAATTTGGCTTCCAAATCTTCTGAGGGAAGCCGGAATGTCACGTTCATCAATGAACGGCTGTCTTTCTCAACTGCCCCCTTGTAAAAATCACTCATTTCGTCAATCATACCATAAAGCAGATCCGATTTTTCCTTATTGCGTCTTTCCATTGCCTGCAGTCCGCCAAGCCCCTGGACCCAGTCTAATACCAGCTTCATAAGATAAATGGAATAGGTGGGAGGGGTATTATAGAGTGAATCTTTATCAGCCTGTGTTCGATACTGCAGAATAATCGGGATATCCTCTCTTCCTGCGTTGATAAAGTCTTCACGGATAATGACGACAGTGATTCCGGAGGGGCCCAGGTTTTTCTGTGCGCCTGCATAGATCAGTCCGAATTTTGAAAAGTCGATTTGCCGGGACATAATGTCGCTCGACATGTCTGCAATTAGAGGCACGCCATTTGTTTCAGGAAATGTCTGAAACTGTGTTCCGGCGACTGTATTGTTCGATGTAATATGGCAGTAAACCGCATCTCCGCTGAGATTGAGTTCATTCTGTGCAGGAATCCGATCGAACTTGGTGTCTTCAGAGGTGGCCGCGACATTGGCGGTTCCCTGTATTTTCGCTTCTTTCAATGCTTTCTTCGACCAGTTGCCCGTGATGATATAGTCCGCCGATTTTCCATCGCCCAGCAGATTCATGGGCACCTGAGCGAACTGCAGGCTTGCGCCACCCTGCAGAAACAGTATTTTGAAATTATCAGGAACACCAAACAGACCACGCATCAAAGACAAAGCGTCTTTATGGATCGCGTCATATTGCTTGGATCGATGGCTGAGCTCCATGACAGCCATGCCTGTATTATCATAATTTGGGAGATCGGCTTTCGCCTTTTCCAGTACAGGCAGTGGCAGCGTCGCCGGTCCGGGATTGAAATTCCAGATTCTATTGGCCATTGTCTTCTCCTTACCCTTTAAAATTCTCAATGATCTCAACAACCTGATCGCCAATGCGGAGCAGGTTTTCTTTGGTTGATGCACCGATATGAGGCGTCATGGTGACCTTGGGTGCAGATAAAACAGGATAATCTTCTGGCGGCGGATCACTCGGCCAGACATCCGTTGCATAATGGGCAACCTTTCCTGATTTCAATGCGTCACCCATATCTTCTGCATTCACGCACAAACCGCGCCCTGTATTGATGACCACAATACCATCTTTCATTTTTGCTATGGTTTCTTTATTGATCAGACCTTCAGTATCAGAATTCAGAGGAACATGCAGAGAAATGTAATCAGCGGCTGCCAGTACCTCATCCAGCGATTTTAATTCCACCAGATCTGAATAGGTCACAAATTTGTCATAACCAATCACATGCATCCCGAACGCGCGAGCCCGGTTTGCCAATACAGTTCCAATCCGGCCAACGCCAATTAATCCCAATGTCTTTCCCATAAGTTCTGTTCTTTTCAGGGCTTTTTTCTCCCAGCGTCCTTCTTTCATGGTGCTGTGAGCTTCGATTAAGCGATTGGGTACGGATATCATCAGTGCAAACGCCAATTCGGCGACTGCCACACTCGACGCTTCGGGCGTATTGTGCACTTCGATTCCTTTCTCTTTGGCATAATCCAGATCGACGTTGTCTAATCCGACACCACCCCGGATAATCAGCTTCAGATTCGGAGCCGAGTCGATATAGTCTTTTTTGGCTTTGGTTTTACTCCGGATCAAGACGACATTGGCATCCGCGAGCTGAGATTTATCGTCGGTGACCTCGCCGAATTTTTTCAACCGGTTCGGAAGAGAAGCATCGAATGCATCGGAGATTAATATTTTCATTGTATTGCACCTCCTGATCAAATTGTATGAAAAAGATTGTTATTTATCGAAATGTAGCTGATTCTATAGAGAGAAGCAACTACAACTTGATAAATTTCCGGAAAAAGATATCAATCCATGGTATGAACAATTAATCCGCTTCTGAGTTTAGGTTCGAACCATGTTGATTTAGGCGGCATGACCCGGTCTGCATCTGCAACTGCCATGATTTGATCGATGCTTGTTGGGTACATGGAGAACGCCACACGATATTTTCCGCTGTCCACCAGACGCTCCAGTTCACCCAGCCCCCGAATACCGCCAATAAAGTGAATACGCGCATCGTTACGGGGATCCTGAATACCCAAAACGGGATTGAGCAGATGATTTTGAAGGATGGATACATCCAGTATTTCCACAGGATCGTCAGAATGTTTAAACGCGTCTTTAGTCAGAATTTGATACCATTGCCCATCGATGTACATGCCGAATGTGTGTTCTTTTACGGGATGGTATGCTCTGTCAAGCTTTCCGTTGGGGGCAATATAAGGTATCACATCAAATTTTTCTAAAATTTTATTGAAAAACGTTTCTTTTGAGAATCCGTTCAGATCTTTAACTGCCCGGTTGTAATCCAGGATTTTCATATGATTGTCAGGAAAAAGTACAGCCAGAAAGTAATTGTAGGGTTCTTTACCTGTGTGGCTCGGATTATGATTGCGATGAAAACGCATCACCCGGGTTGCTGCAGCGGACCGATGATGGCCATCGGCAATGTACAGGGCGTTCACATCTTTGAATATGTCGATGATTTTTTGAATCAGCTCCTGATCGGAGATACAGTACAGGGTATGCTGAATGTCATAGTCGCTTATTATATCATAGAGAGGTTCGTTGATGCGCATGCCCTCTGTGATTAATTGATCGATGGTTTCACGGGCATGATACATAAAAATAACCGGACCGCAATGGGCGTTCATAAACAGAATATGATGTGCGCGGTCCGATTCTTTAGCAGGTTTGGTATGTTCATGCTTTTTAATTTTATGCTGGATGTAATCTTCAGCAGATATGGTTGCGACCAGGCCGGCCTGCTCATGGTCTCCCATTCTCATGCGATATATATAGAAGCACGGCTTGTCTTCCCGAATTAATATCCCCTGTTTAACCAGTTTCTGAAGGTTATTGACACCCTGATTGTAAACTGTTTTATCATAAACATTAATACCTGCAGGCAGGTCGATTTCAGACTTGATAATATGCAGGAAGTTTATAGGATTATTTTTTGCTATTTTTTTCGCTTCTTCAGAATCAAGCACATCATAGGGAGGAGAAGCCACTTCTGCCGCTTTTTCCGGTACCGGTCGCAATCCTCTGAATGGACGTACAGTTATCATCAGGTTTACTCCAATTGTCAATAGTATTATCAGATCTGGTTGTCATTTTTTCATTCCATGAAAAAATGTCCGATCGATTTTGCCGAATATCCATCGAATTGACAGGCTGTTAATTCGGAACCAATGCATAGACGCGAATATTCATGATATTCGCTGTGAAATGTCCGGGTTTTCCGCTAAACCAAAAACCTATTTTACCTTTGTTATACAGGCTTTTTCTGTCTCCTTTATCTCGAAAATCGTGATACCGTTTTCCATCTACGAATAATTGCAGGCGGTTTCCGGTTTTTATAAAGTCGATTGTGTATTGTCGATTTTCCCGGCAAGGATCTTCCGGTATGTGGGAAAGAAGAATATTCCCGGGATTTTTTCTCAAACGGCTGTGTGCGTGATGTTCACCCTTCAGATCATAACAATGCATGGAAATTTGATAATTTTTTAAATTCGCTTCAGAATAACTTTCATAAGCGCCCGGCTGCAATTTTTCAATATTAAGGGCATTTTCATCATGCAGCCCGGCAGTCCCTGCATAAAGAAGATGCATGCCCAGTGTATCATTAAAATTCAATTGATATTCAACCTGATAACTGTTTTCAAAATCTTTATCCAGCCAGATGATCACTCCCAAACTGTCTGTGAATGGTGCAATGATCAGTCCGGAATCGGGGGATACCTGAGTTGTACCGGCGCCTTCGATTTTCCATTGGGGATCAATGCCGTCAAAGTCTTCAATAAAAATACATTGTGTGTCGAAACCAGGATATTGGAATACAGGAGGATTGTCAGGAATTCTATTACATTGAAAACATACTCCAATTATTGAAAAAATGATAATTCCTGTTTTCCAGACCTTTTTACTCAGCCTTTTCATGTGATCATCTATCTCGGTTCTGAAATATTTTATTTTTTATTCTATTATTGAACCAATGTTTTGGCTTTCATTAGTTTTTCTTTCTTGCGTTTTTCCCATTTTTTTCGTTTTCTTTTTAAAGCAATATGCTTCCGATTCTGCTTGCTTTTACTTCTTGCCATTTAAAACTCTCCTTGTATGTCTCATCTGGTGTTTTAAAAACAGATTCGATAATGTAAACAATTCAGCCTGAAAAATCAACAATTATGTCATGGAATTTTCATTTATAAATAAGGATTTCTTTAAAAATAGGGATAATCGTTTTCGGGATGGATACCCCCTTCATGTTTCGTTTTTGCCCGTTTGATTTAAAAGAGGATTTGCTATTTCTTTTACGGCAGAATATTAGACAGCAATCATCATTAAGGGCGGGATTCATTTCAAACTGATCGCAAGCCCTCCTCCCGGCGCCAATGTAAAGGTTTTTATGGTTTCGGATGTTATTTCCATTTCCACAATTGTTATATCAAGCGGATTATCCCGGTAATGGGCATTTGCCCCATCCTGATAAAACCGAGCCTGATAGGTTTTACCTGGTATGAGAAAATTGAAAGGAATGGTGATTTCCCGTTGATTTTCATCAGTAATACTTCCTACAAACCAGTGGCCGGTTTTTCTTTCCTCTCGGGCAACAGTCACATAATCTCCCACCTCTCCGTTAATTACGACTGTTTGTTCCCAATCGACTCCCACGTCCCGAATAAACTGGAACGCAGGCTGATCGATATAATTTTCGGGCAGGTCGCAGGCCATTTGAATCGGGCTATAGATTACCACATACAATGCCAGCTGTTTTGCGAGTGTTGTATTGATCTGATTGTGTTCCTTTAACGGCAGTTCAATGTTAAGCACACCCGGTGTAAAATCAATCGGTCCTGCCAGCATCCGGGTAAACACAACAATAGGAGTATGCTCCGGGGGATTACCGCCATCAGATGCCCATGCATTGTACTCCTGTCCCCGAACTCCTTCCCGTGAGACCGCATTCGGATAAGTTCGGCGAATTCCTGTGGCTTTAATCGGCTCGTGAATGTTGACAGCAATCTGATATGCCGCTGCTTTTTCCAGCACATGCCGGTAATGGTTAACCATCCACTGTCCATGGTGATATTCCCCTTTCGGAATAATGGTCCCGACATATCCTGTTTTTACAGTGTGAATACCCAGCCTGCGCATCAGGCTGTACGCAGTATCCAGCTGCGCTTCGTAAGTTCGGGGAGCGGCGGATGTTTCATGATGCATGATTATTTTGATCCCCTTTTCTTTGGCGTATCGTATCACTTCTTCAAGGCTGTAATCCGGATAGGGAGTCACAAAATCAAAGACACCTTCTCTGTCTTCAAATCCGATCCAATGCTCCCATCCCGTATTCCATCCCTCAATCAAGACCCCCTTGATATTATTCGCTTCAGCAAAATCAATGTATCTTTTTGCGTTTTCAGTGGTTGCTCCATGATTGCCGCTGGCCAAATCCCAGGATGACAGGCCGATATGCATTTCCCACCACACGCCGACATATTTTTTCGGCTTAAACCAGCCAACGTCCCCGATTTTATTCGGTTCATTCAAATTGAGTATCATTCTGGATTCGATCAGGTCGGCTGCTTTGTCAGCGATTTGCACCGTTCTCCAGGGAGTCTTAAACGGGAGAGAGCGTTTCACTTTATATCCCAGGCGATCCGATCCCACCAGTGCGCTTTTCAGCATCCATTGATCGTTGTCGACGCGTAATGTCATCCCCGCATAATCTGTCAAAGCCGCTTCATGGAAACTGAGATATAATCCCGCTTCTGTTCTCATTGTTACTGGCGTATTCACCGCATTTTCCGGAATCCAGGTCTGCGCCAGATTCTCATTGTCCCGCAGGGCAGTGGCATCAATCTTCGAAAGGGGAGTGGTATGATAGAGATGTTCGTATATATCCCAGTCACCAGGAATCCACCAGCAGGTATGGTCTCCGGTCAGCCTGAACGCAGTGTTTTCATTCATGATAACGAGGCTGTCCGCATCATCCTGAGCAGGAAATTCATACCGAAATCCAATGCCGTCATCATAGGCCCGAAAACAGATATTCCACAGCCGCTTTGGAAAAGCCGTTTCTTTTAACCGAACGATAAGTTCATTGGAATGATTCCTGACTGTGCGCTGTTCACCCCATGGCATTTCCCAGGTTTCATCAACGGTTCGGGTTGAGGTTCCGATAATTCTCAATCCATTTTTCAAAGGCGGCTGATATTTAAAATCGAAATCCATGGACGAGGTGTCAATAACTGTCCTGTTTTTGTGTTTGACCCGATAATAGGCCGATCCCTCTTCTGACAAGCCAAATTCAATGATGTTTATATTTCCCGGCGATGCAATTTCTATGTCATCTCTGACCTGTGTGCACGAGACTAAAGAAACCAAAGACAGGCATATTAATAATGATATCGTGTGATTCATCGTTCCTCATTTCAAATTTTTCATCATTTATTTCGTAACAGAATGGTTGTGCTCAGCAGGGACAGATCCCTTTCGGTTGTCAATCCAGGAGCTGAATTCCCCGGACGTGCCATCATTATTTTTTTTGGCATTGCATCCGAATCGTTATGGATCCAATTAAAGCACAGATGATCAATAGTATTACTATAAATGCTTGTGGTTCAGGAAGGACGATAACAACAAATACAGAGTAAAGTGTAAATAAAATGTTAGCAAAAATAGTGATGTTGTAAACGGATGACATATAAATCTTAAGTGAAGTAATATTTAGCAATCCCAAAAAAACCAAACCGAGTCCGGTTCCGGCAAACCATAGGGCATCTATGGAAAAAGGTTGATAGAATACCCGGGTCATTAAGGTATGGATGACACCCAGAATGAACAATAGATAAGAAGATATTTTATAAAAAGTTTCCATATAATGCTCTTTATTACTGCTGTCCAATATAAATTATTAAGATATCTATTTTGAACAAGCGTGTCTCAATCCAAAAATTAATTTTTTTTTTCATGGGCTAAAGCCCGAATTATTATTCAATCATCGTTTCCACGAGCTGAAGCGCGTGGCTATTTCATTTTTCCTATTTGGATGATTGATGATATTTCTATAAAAATTTCAAGCGATCGTTATCTGTTTTTCCAGATAGACATCCTGTATCGCATTAAGCAGAGCGACGCCTTCTTTCATGGATTTTTGAAATGCTTTCCTGCCTGATATGAGGCCCATCCCTCCTGCTCGTTTGTTTATAACGGCTGTTCTGACTGCCTGATTCAAGTCATTCTTGCCACTGCCTCCCCCGGAATTGATGAGTCCTATTCGACCCATATAACAGTTGACCACCTGATACCTCGTAAGGTCAATGGGGTGGTCGGTTGTCAATTGTTCGTATACACCCGGATGTGTTTTGCCAAAGTTAATAGCCGTATAACCGCCATTGCATGTCGGCTGTTTTTGTTTGATTATATCCGCTTCGATTGTCACGCCGAGATGGTTGGCCTGGCCTGTCAAGTCCGAGGCCGTATGATAATCCACACCGTCCTTTTTAAAGGCGCTGTTCCTTAAATAACACCAGAGCACTGTAAACATGCCTAACTCATGGGCGCGTTCAAATGCCTGAGTGACTTCTTCTATCTGACGATTGGATTCCGTTGAACCAAAATAGACAGTGGCACCCACTCCGGCTGCTCCCATATGAAAGGCCTGCTCGACAGAACCAAACATACGCTGGTCAAATTTGTTGGGATAGGTCAGCAATTCGTTATGATTCAGTTTGACAAGAAAGGGAATTTTGTATGCATATTTTCTGGAAACAGCACCCAGCACGCCCAGTGTGGATGCCACGGCATTGCACCCGCCTTCAACAGCCAGTTTGACAATATTTTCAGGATCAAAGTAGATCGGATTGGGAGCAAAGGAAGCACCGGCCGAATGCTCGATGCCCTGATCCACCGGAAGAATTGAAAGGTAGCCTGTACCTGCAAGCCGACCATGATCAAACAGTGATTGTAAATTTCTGAGTACGTTGTTTGGCCTGTCACTGGGGATCATGATTTGATTGATGAAATCAGGACCGGGCAGGTGCAGATCTTCTTTTTTTACAGTGTCGCATGTATGTTCCAGTAATGCTTTCGCTTCGTTTCCGAGTAATGCTGAAATTTTATCTAACATAACGAGTTTCTCCTTATACTGTTATTTGATTTTTCCCTGTCTTGCCACGGCATCCATTGCCTGATTCACGGCTTCAGAATCGCCCAGGTAATAGTGATTGATGGGTTCCAGGGAATTATTTAATTCGTATACAAGGGGCATGCCCGTGGGAATGTTCAAATGAACGATTTGATCATCCGGGATTTGATCCAGGTGTTTGACAAGAGCGCGCAAACTGTTACCGTGAGCAACAATTAAAACTTTTTGACCCTGTTTGATACTTGGGATGATTGTTTTATTCCAAAAGGGCAGAAAGCGATGAATGGTGTCTTTTAGACATTCTGTTTTTGGCAATTCGTTGTCATTTAAATGCCGATACCTGGGATCATGAGCCGGATAACGGGAATCCGTCTTGTCCAATACGGGCGGCTGTATATCATAACTCCTTCTCCAGATTTGCACCTGCTTTTCACCGTATTGCTTTGCAGTTTCAGCTTTGTTTAATCCTTGCAGCGTACCGTAATGACGTTCATTCAGTCGCCAGTTCCGTTGCACGGGAATCCACATGAGATCCATGGTATCTAATACAATCCAAAGCGTTCGTATGGCACGTTTCAAAACAGATGTATAGGCGATATCAAAGGTAAATCCCTCATGTTTTAAATGACCACCTGCTTCCCCGGCTTCTCGTATTCCTTGTTTTGACAGGTCGACATCTGTCCAGCCGGTAAATCGGTTTTCTTTATTCCACAGGCTTTCCCCGTGTCTTAAAAGGACAAGTCTATACATTGTGTAACGCTTTATATTGGAAATATATCAATATTGTTAATTATTTTCTTTACGGATCTGCTGTTTTCCTTGCCCTTAAATTTCTCCCTGCAGTCCGATCACATAGGTCCTTGGAGGCATGAGGTTACTTTCCATGGGGGCATAGTTGTAGTTGAAGAGGTTACGAACGCCGGTTTTCAGAATAAGACGGCCGATATGCAGGTTCAGGCGTACGTCCCAGAATCTCATAGGCACCCGATCATTTATAGGATATAATTTGACCTTGTCAATGCGGCTGGCATACCGATAATCCACCTGCAGGTTGAACAGGCCCGCCCGAAACGCAGTTTTCAGCGTTGCCAGCGTATTGGGACGGTAGGTGAGGGGTTCGTTCCATTTCAGGTCCCTGTGATCCATGGCAGTGACACTCAGATCTACGCTGGGTGTGAAACGGAATCCCGCAATGCGTAGCGGCTGACTCCATTTGGTGGTGGCTTCGACACCCTGAACGCGGGCGCGGCCCACATTGCGGAACTGGATCAGACCACGAAAAAGATCCAGATGCGCCTCGATCAAATTTGTGTAATCGTTTCGGAACACCGACAGATCCAGGTTCCAGTTTTCTGTGAAGTGCTGCCTGATCCCGGCATCGTAGGCCCAACAGGATTCGGCTTTCAGATCCGGATTGGATTGAACCTTCAGGTTCATAACAGTTACCTCCAGAAAACGCTCGACGATCGTGGCCGCACGGAATCCGCTGCCCACGGATCCTCTCAGGCTGGTCGTGGGCCAGGGCTGCCAATTCACGCCGAACCGGGGGCTGAAAAGATCTTCCTTGAGTCCATGGATCAGCTGATACCGGTCATAGCGCAGACCCAGTGTGGCGCGCAAATTTTTCAGAACAGACCATTCGTCCTGAACATACGGGCCCAGAAAATATCCGATATGATTTCCGAAGTATATTGCGCTGCCGGCATCATGCTGAAAATTGAGGCCGCCTGTGACCGTATGCGACGGATGCGGGATCCAGTCGGCCTGAATCTCGGCGCCCTGCCCGAGTGAGGGATTGATATCGGATGTTTCGCCGAACTGGTCTCCCAGGATGCTGCGCACCATGGATGCCCGGAACCGCAGGCCGAAACTCGGAGACAGGGGCACGGCCAGTTTGGTATACAGGTTGAGCTGATTGGTTTTTCCATAGTTATCCAGATTCGTTTCATCCACCTCATAGGGATCATTGGGACCTTTCCATTGAAAGAAAAATCCCCGGTGAATATAACTGTAGGCCGCGTACGATGTCCATTTCAGTCCATTCGCAAAGTGAACATCAAACTTGCCGGTGAGATTGTATTTGATGAAGTCTCCGACTTCCGTGTAACCGTCGGACACGAACCGGCCGGCAGACACACGCATACCCAGTTTTCCGAACTGACGGCTGTAACTGATATCTTCCCGGTTATAATAGAGTTTGTTATGATCCGTCCATTCCCATTCCTCGTATTCGGGATATCCATACTTGCCGCCCGTAAATGCAAAACGCAGCCGGCCGTCCCGGGAAGGGGGACGCGTGATAATGTTGACCACGCCTCCCAGCGCGGACGTGCCCCACAATGTCGATCCCGCTCCTTTGAGCACTTCGATCTGCTGAATGTCGAGCGGGGGAAGCATGTCCCAGTTAAATTCTCCCGTGTCACTGGCGTACACAGGCACTCCGTCCAGAAGCAGCAATACTTTGTTTCCGGCACCGAATGTGTAGCCGGTGGAACCGCGAATGTTGATCTGATTCCCGATAAAATTGACTCCCGGTGCGGACTCCAGAGCCACAATCAGATCTGTGGCGCCTTTATTCTCGATTTCACGGGCAGAGACCACGGAAAGAGAGGCATTGGCCTGGTCCAGACGCTGCCGGACCTTTCCGCCTAACACCACGATCGGATCGAATTCGATTGGTGTTTCCCGCAGTTCAATATAGACTTCAGCCGTCTGATTCTCCTGGATTTTTACATCCACAGTACTGGACCGATAACTGATCATGGACACGCGGATCCGATACGCACCCGGATAAATATTTTTAATTTGAAAACGACCCTGAACATCCGCGCTGCTGCCGAGCACGGTGCCCAGCACCTGGATGTTGGCACCGGGAAGGGGCTGGTCAGTCTGACTGTCGACAATCGTGCCTTCGATTGCACCGAATCCAAAAACGGCTCCGGAAAATCCTGTGCAGACGATCATGATGTAACCAATCATTCGGTTCATTGGCCGACCTCCGCAGGATAGATCGGATCGATGTGGTCCCAGTCTACAAAAATATCAATGTCTTCCTCTGTTTCTTCGGGATCCAGGAGCAGCCGGCCGGGTTTTTCCGGATCATCCGGATCCATATATTCTGAAATGATCTGAATTTCATAGAGCGGTGATTTTTCGGGCAACCAGAATACGGCAATATATTCGATCGACCCGCTTGGCACGGGCAGGGTAAAGTGATGTTCTTTTACACCGGTTTCCACTGTGATGTCTATGGCCTTTAAATAGACCAGATAATGAACGGTGGTTCTCGGCCGCGGCATATAAGCGGCAATGGCGACCACGTCTGTATTTTCCGGAAAATTTCCTGTAAAGTGGACCGTCCCCTTGATTGTCGCGTCCCGGAGCATGTAATCCCAATACACGCGAAGTGTTCTCTGAACAACGGGCTGCTCGGGGCTCAATGTAAATCCGATCGGTCTTCCGGTCATGAGATCAAAGGGCATGTCCAGGATATCCGCCAGATTGGACCGGGTGTCCTTGCTGTACCACCAGAGCCCGCAGGCTTCATATTCGCCGTAGGGAAGGTCGATTTCGGTCATCACCGTGTCCTGATTTGTAGGCAGGCTGTTGGGGCTTTGAAAAAGCTCATTAATTGCATGGGGCGGAAATTGCGGCGCGACAATCAGATAGACACCCTGCGTATCTTTCGGAGGATCTCCCTTGAATGTCACTTCCACCTGGAGTTTACCGGGCTGCGGAGAGAGACCGTGGTCCAGATCACAGGCGAATTGAATCAGGAGAATGAACAGAAAGATAAAAAGAAAAAACCGTTTCATAAGAATGCTCCTGATGATAATCAAATTCCAGAATCAGGGACAATCCTGACCGCATTGCTGTTCGGGAGGCCATGATTGTCCCTTGTATATATACGGGTGATGAGGGTCTGTTTAATTATTTAGTTCAGCAAAATCATCTTTTTCTGATCCTGCCGGCGGGATGTATTCAGCCGGATAAAATAAACACCGGACGCCAGACCGGAGACGTCCAGCCGGATTCGATGCGCCCCTGCCTGCTGCGGTTCATCGAGAAGGCTGGCAACGCGGGTTCCGTGAACATCATACAGATGCATCTGCACATGTTCCGGTTCGGTGAGATGGTAATGAATCACCGTAGACGCGTTGAAAGGGTTGGGATAGTTCTGCATTAATCCGAATTTTTCCGGCCGACTGACCGGTTCTGTTTCCAGTCCGGCTTTGATCGGCGTATCGTCCACTGTGATGGTGTCATTGATCCATTCAACCAGCTTTTCAGCGGTTTGGCGCGTTTGATTGGCTTTCAGGAAAAAGCAGGTGAAGCTGAAATCAAGATTCAGTGCTTTCTCTTCGTCTGAAGTGTTGGAAAAACAGAGCCCGTTGTCTCCGTAGGATCCGGATTCGTACCCCGTATCAATCCCGATCAGCAGATCGTCATCCATCTGATAGCCGTTTTTATTGTCCCAGTAATAGAGGGAGACTTCATCCCAGGTGGTCTCGGCAAAATGATAAAAGTTGAAAAGCGAGCCCTGGTTTCCAGTCACCAGGGACCATGACTGCAGGGACCTGCCTTCAATATCCACGGTTTTGTTCGGTGTGTCCGGATTCCCGTCAATGACGATCTGGCTGTTTTTGTCATTGAAAAACTGCATACCTGACGCATGGCTGCTGAAATCCCAGGACTGCCTTAAATAATCCACATCGAGGAGAAAATCTTCCGAAGTACCCAGCGCTTCTTTGATGGAATCCGGGTCAAGCACGGTTCCCCCCTGAAATGTGCCTGAATAAGGATAGAATTTTGTGATTACATAGAATTCAGTGTTTTCACTGTAATAACCAAGCTGGTTGTTTCCGATGGCGTAACGCACCTCACGAACCACGCGTACGACGGGATCGGCGGTGTATGCGAGGTAGGTTTCGTTGTCCATCAGATAGAGAATTCCCTCATTGGCGCTGTTCGCGTCATTGTGTTCAGGCCCGAACCAATAATGCGCCCACGGCCCCAGCCATATTTCTCCGTTCATACGCAGTTTCTGTTTGTCAAATATATCCTGTCCGCTGCCGAAGCCCTGTTTTAAAACAATGTCTGAAATCAAACCATCAGTCTGGTTCATTCGGACGGAATAAGCCTGACTTTCAGCGGTGTGCGTGTTTTTATTAAACTGCATGCCGTACTGACTGGCGACTGCATCGGGCATGCTCAGTGTGCTTGACTGAAATACATATACATAGGCCGCGTCCCCGGTTGAAGGATCCTCCAGCTTTAATTCGATGCGCTTATGCATCTCGGCGTCCTCATTGTCGATCCAGGCGTCATCGGGCGCTTTGTCTCCGCAGTCCCGGATCATAAAAACCAGTTCGTCATTCACATCGAACAGAGGATTCGTGTCGGCTCTGTCATTGCCCGAATATTCCGGATTTGTGTTGGCAATTACATAAAAATGCCGCCAATGGTCGTCCACTTCCTTGGTCAAATCCGGGTCGTCCAGTTCGACGCGTTCATCAATCTGAAATGGGATCATCTGCCAGCTGTTATTTTTGTAAGCATAGACAAACAGTTCATTGACCGGGATGCCCTGGCAGTCATATATTTTTTTACCGATCAGCACCACCGGTTCATAAATCCTAGTTTCATAAAGCTTTGCGCCAAGCAGTATGCCCGCTGTACACAGCAGAAGCAGGCCCTGGCTGAATCGTAATAATGATTTCATGACGAACCCCCTGGTTAATTTTTACAGACCTTAAATTATACGAACGCTTTCTGTATTGGTTTCTTGAGATGATCCATACTTCCAATGGATGTTTAAAAGTCCATCAGCAATTATCGGACCGGTATTCAATTTTGCCGACGTTTCATTTGATAATCCACCGATCATTTTTCCGGTCCGAAGGCAATCAAACAGTTCCGTACACTTTGGCGGCATCCAGAATCAGTTTCGGGTGCTTCAACAGGGCGGTTTTGAAAATCTGCATGATCGAGCGTTTTTCCAGGGGAATGCCGTTGACCGACCGGGCAATTTTGTTGAGATCCTGATCGGAGAATTTATTGACCACCTGCTGAATACGGTAACTGCGTTCATTATTTTTACCTTCTGCCTTGTGCCATTCCTGCACATACGGACGAAGCTGTTTCTCAGAGGTGTCGCCCTTTCGAACGGCTTCTGCAGCGACACGGCCTGCGATTTCTCCCGCGATCATCCCGTTTAAGATGCCGCCGCCGGTCATCGGATTGACCTGATGTGCCGCGTCCCCGACGAGCATGATCCCGTCTGTGACCATATGCTTTAAGGTGTCCACACAGGGAACACCGCCGGCGACCAGGGTCAGTATTTTGGCATCGGGAAAACGTTTATCCGCGAACCGGCGCAGATAGGTGATGGGTTTAGTTTTACCTGAATATTTTCCGGAAATGCCTAATCCGACATTTGCCATGCGCGGCCCTTTGGGAAAAACCCAGGCATATCCACCGGGCGCCACCTGGTTCCCGAAATAGATCACAATGGTTTCAGGATCGATATCGATATCGCTCAATGTCATTTGAGCGCAGGTATCCATGTCTTTTGGTTTTGTCCGGGTTTTCAATCCCGCCCAGCGGCCGAGCCTGGATTCGACACCGTCTGCGCCGATGATCAGCCGACCCCTCAATTCGATTTTTTGTTCGAGATGCTCTATTCGAACCCCTTCTATTTTTCCGTTTTCCCGAATGATATCATATACATACGCGCGGGTCCATACATCCGCACCTGCTTCACCGGCCATGGCCGCAAGATCATAGTCAAACAGTTTTCGGTGCAGTATGTATCCGACCTGTCCGGCCGTCCCCACATCCACAACCGTTTCATCCGGCGCGACCAGCTGCGCCCGGGTTATTTTCTGTGAGATCCATTCGGGCTTTACAAATCCCAAAACCAGTTTTAAGCCGGCCTGAGAAACACCTTCGGCGCACCGTACCGGAACACCGATTTCACGGTCTTTTTCAAGCATAATCACAGAGGCGCCGTTTTTGGCGGCTTCTCTGGCAGCCATAGATCCGGCGGGACCGCCTCCGACCACAATAATATCATATTGCTTGTTCATGAGCACACCTCCGGAACACCCAGAGGGCAGATATCCACACAATTTTTACATAAAGTGCAGAGAGTCATGTTCACCCGGATCGTGGATTCTTTCAGTTCAATTGCATCGGCCGCACAGACAGCCACGCAGGTACCGCAAAAGTCACAGCGTTCGTTATCGATAATTATGGTTGTTTCAGCCATTCAAAATCCTTCGTCTTGTTCCCAATGTTCAAGCAAGTGCCGATCTTATGAAAATGTACGACTATTTATCGGTAAAAATCAATATTTTGTTGTATAAATTTTATCAGGTGACCTTTCGAATGTTCTTTACATTTTGTATCAGTTCCCTGAGTGATCTCGGATGGATCAGCAAATACCGCTGGGTATAGCAGGTGGTCCAGCATCCCCGGCAGGATCTGTATTCATCCAGGCGCTTCCGATAGGCGTCCGATCGGATGATTTCATCCAATGTCTGATTAAAAATGTTGCCGACCGGATCCCCGTAACAGAGGTGAACAGCGCCGTCTTCCATGATGGTGAACCGTGTGGCCAGCACCGGCGCATCCAGAAAGGCACAGATATCCGAAGTTTGCGAGGAGACAAATTCCGGCACGCCGGCCAGATACGATTTTAAGTTTAAAACCCGGGGGTGCTCCATTAAAGCGGCGATCGTTTTGTCGAGACGTTTTCCCGGTAAAAGACGCAATTCATCATCCTTTCGGGTGGTTGCTGTTAATGAATGGTACATGCCAACCGTGGTTTGCCAGCCCAGGTCGTTTGCCCGCCGGATCAATACGGGCACCTGATCAAGATTCAGATGATTCATGACAATGTTTGCATAGAGCAGAGATCTTGAATTGCCGCGGTGTTCGGAAATCCAGGCCATATGCCTGAGCACTGTATCAGAGAAATGCCTGACGCCTCGAAGATTATCGCCCAGACTACCCAGTCCGTCAAGTGAGGTCTGGATATGAATATCATGATCCAGAGCCGTTCGGGCTGCTTTTTGAATGATATCGGTTTTATTGTATAAGCCGGTGACCAGAGTCGTGGCTAATGCAAAGGTTTTTTTTGCCTCGATCAGCATCCGGTCCAGATCGGGAACCAGCGTGGCTTCTCCGCCGGAGATAAATCCGATGAAGGCTCCATAATCCTTTAATCGGGTCATGATCGCTTTGAATTGTGCCAGAGTCAGGCTCGGGGGATCCGTTGTTTTTTCGTACACGCTGCACTGCCGGCACCGCTGTGTGCATAAACGTGTCAGCCGTATTTCCGTGCTGGAATTGAGGGGTTTTCGGGTGAGCCCCCGTCGAATCAGTCGGTTGGCCAGATAGACAGTCTGCAAGAGATTCATTTTTGCTCCGGAGAGTGATGCGTTCGGTTTTTCCAGTGAAAACCGGTCAGGGTGCCTTGTATCCCGATAAAGACCACATAGGGTATCTGGATGAGAAACCATACCGGGAAAAAAGGCAGGAGGTCTGTTCGCTTGAATATGCGGCATCCGCTGATAAACAGGCTCGCCTCGACCAGCCATTTGATTCCCCATCCGATAAGAACAAGACCAGACAAACCCGGTACTATCAGTATGATAGGTACGGATCCCAATAATATCAGATTGGCCAGAAACGTTATCACCACATACATAAAAAACAGTTTGTTGAGTTTCCATTGATAGGAACCGTTCGACGCCCATCTTTTCCGCTGATTGATCAGCGCCGAAAGGGTGGATTCCGCCTGTGTATGCGTATAAGCGTTTTGTGAAGAGGCAAAACGCACTTTCCAGCGGGTCTTTTTTCGAATCAGTTGCAGAAGCAGCACATCGTCGCCGGAGATTCGGTGGCCGATTTCTGAGAATCCCCCCACTTCATGATAGACAGATTTCCGATAGGCCAGATTCTGTCCGGAAGCTGCCCAGGCCCATCCCAGATTGGCTGATCCCCGGGCCGCAGCCATGAGCATTAAAAAATCCACGGCCTGCAGTTTTTGAAAATGAGTACAATGGGTATCCGGGGCGCATAATTGAGAAAATCCCACCACCATACCGGTATTTTCGTTAAAATATGAAATCATGGTTTCGGCCCAGCCGGGCAATACACGGCAGTCTGCGTCCGTGGACAGAATAATTTCACCGCGGGCACGGCGCAGCGCCTGGGTTAGCGCATTTTTTTTCGCTGTGAAGCCGGGTATGGTCGATTCAACGGATATCAAATGAAACCTCGGATCCTGCCGGGCAAAACGTCGGACAATTTCGGCTGTCCGGTCCTCAGAGTGATCGTCTGCGATGATCATTTCCGTTCGGTCGGCAGGATAGGTCTGTTTTGCCAGATCCTCCAGCAGATCGGGTAGATTTTTTTCTTCGTTTCTGGCTGCGATAACAATGGAGATGCCGGGTTGATCCTGTGACCGGTGAACCTCCTGTTTTTGCAGACCTGTCTGAAAAACCAGAAGCACGCCGGCATAGATCAAGACCGGCATGAGGAGGATGACAGCGATGATTTCCACAATAGGCAACCTGTTAAATAATCTTTATAATCCAATACTCATATAGTTAATTCCTGTTCATTTGCTTCGAATATCGTGTTTCTTTCCACTTGAATTTTCCAAATTGTCCCCATAATCCAAAAATGACCACATAAGGAACATGTATCAGCATGGCGACAGGGAAGCATTTGAGCAACCGGCATTGTGAAAACAGGCGTGCCGTACGATCAAGCAAAGCAAATTCCAGGCAGACCTTCAATCCGAACACCAGCAGCAGCCATGGGTAAACCGAGGGGAAAAACAGAGCCGTCAATAATGACAGATTGAAGAAGTAGACGCCGATGAGACCCAGTTTTAATCCCGTATGATAATGAAATCCCTTGGATGCATGTCGGGTTCGCTGATGAAAAAATTCCCAAAAGCTGCGGGCCGGCACGGCCGGAACCATGGAACGGGGATCCACGGCAAACCGAACCCGATCGTCTGTGCTGTGTGCGATATGATGGAGCAGCAGGTCGTCGTCTCCGGAAACAAAATGACCGATAGACCGGAATCCGCCGAGCGATTGAAAAACAGATTTGCGGTAGGCTAGATTTCGGCCGGTGCATGTCAAAGGCAATCCGGCGCCGAAACTTCCTGCTGTGACACCCGCTAATCCCAATGCTTCGAGGGCAATAAAGGCGTGCAGAACAGAGCCGGATTGCATGGCTGTCAGAGGTGAATACCCGGCAACGAGGGCCACATCCTCTTCAAAAAAGGATACCATGGAAGCAATCCATCCGTACTGAGGCCGGCAGTCTGCGTCCGTGGACAGAATAATTTCACCCCCCGCTGCTGTGATTCCCTGCTGAAGCGCCCATTTTTTCGGTGCCATCTCGGGATGACGGGAAGTGATGTCCAGGCACTTCAAGTTGGATGAAACGCGCATCATTGTGCGGACGATATCCCCGGTACGGTCTTCAGAGCGGTCATTGATGACAATCACTTCAAATTTATTTTGCGGATAGGTTTGATGAAGCACAGCGTTCAGGCAGGATTCAATGTTTTTTTCTTCGTTTCGCGCGGAAATAATGACCGAGACAAAGGGATGTGTTTCAGCGGTTCCCCCGGAAAGCGCTTTGAATCCTGAAAGCAGCCGGATGCAGATGCTGAAATAAAACAGACCGAATAAAAGAACAGAGGCAAGTATAATCCAATTCACGGAATCGCCGTTTTGTTTATGAATGATTCAGGATCCATGATCATGACAGATTTTGGAAAGCCGGTTTAAATGTATGTATGGCCATGTCCGGCAACCATGTAAAATAGTTACAAACCAATCTTATGAAAATACAAAAAAGCTGGAAATAATTCAACCGATTTTCTGGAGCCATGATATTTTTCTGCAAATCATTGTTTATTGGAGCCGGATTGTTTCAAGACTATCTCGATGTTTATTTCATTGAACGTCAATTAAAAAAGCGTCTTGATTATTTATTCTGAATTCTCTAAGTTTCAATCATTGGGTTAAATGATTCTAATTAAGGAGGCATATATGATTTTTAATAAAACCGGTTACTCTTGTTTATGCACAATCCTGCTGTTTTGTGCTTATGTATATTCGCAAAGCCTGGAATCCAGCGTCACGTTAACTTTGGAACTGCTTCCTCTGGAAAAACAGGAAAAATTAAAGGAGTTTTACGAAACCATTGAAAGATATATCGATGAGTATGACTGGACCGGCCACGAATATGATGAGCCGCTGACGGTCAACATCAATCTTCAGCTTCAGGAAGCCAGCAGCAGTTTTGAAGACCGCTACTCAGGTATTTTTATGATATCCAACAATTCAGACATGCAGTATTATGATAAATACTGGCGCTTTCCCTATTCTCCTGAGACGATACTGGAACATGGCAGTGTATATCATCCTTTCACGGGATTTGTCGATTTTTATGTTTATGTGATATTGGGAGGAGAATTTGACAAGCTTGGCCCGTTGATGGGCACGGTTTTTTATGATAAAGCCAAGCAGGTAGCGGATCAGGCCTTGTTTGATGCTCAGTTCAGCACAGGCTGGAAAGAACGCTCGGAGTTTATCGATAGGCTCATGAGCGATGAGAACAAACCTTTCCGGCAGATGAAGGACCGGTATTATCTCGGATTGTCCTATGTGGAAGATGAAGACGACATGGTGAAAAAATACTGCCGGGAAGCCATCGATCTTTTAGACGGCGTACTGCTGGAGAATCCGGATCATAAGGATGCCATAAATTTTCTGAAGGCGCATCATCTCGAGATTATTGAAATATTTAAGGATAAGCCGGATGTGCTGAAAAAGATGATGAAGATGGATCCGGACCGGTCTGAAACGTATAAGAAATATATATTGTGAATGTTGTATGTTATCCGTTTGTATGAGATAATCGCCCGGAGGGTGTTTTTTATTCCTGCAGAGCGATGACGCTGAGTGCTTCGTTTTTCACTGAGCGGATGGCCTGCACCATGGCCCAGGAGGCGGACAAGGTGGTCAGGCAGGGCACGCCATTGGCCAGCGCGGTTCGTCCGATACTATATTCATCGGCGCGTGATATTTTTCCCAGGGGTGTATTAATGACCAGGTTGATTTCTTTATTGATGATCAGATCCACGGCATTCGGACGTCCCTGACCCACTTTTTTAAGCATTCCGGAGGGAATGCCTTCTTTCCGCAGCGCCCTGTATGTGCCTTCAGTCGCAAGAATACGAAATCCCAGATCATAAAGCTGCCGGGCAATGGGCATGGCCCGTATTTTATCATAATCATTCACGCTGATAAAAACGGCTCCGCTGCAGGGGATTTGATTGCCCGCAGCCAACTGGGCTTTGGCAAAGGCACCGCCGAAATGGGTGTCCAGACCCATCACCTCACCGGTGGATTTCATTTCCGGACTTAAAAATGTATGCACATGGGGGAATTTCATAAACGGAAACACCGGACTTTTTACAGCAATGCGATGGTCCGGCTGACGCTCTGACACATTCAGATCTTTCAGTTTTATACCCGCCATCACCTTGGCGGCTATTTTTGCCCAGGGAACGCCGGTGGCTTTGCTGACAAACGGCACGGTTCGCGAAGCCCGGGGATTTACTTCAAGCACATAAATAATTCCGTCTTTCAAGGCAAACTGCACATTGATCAGTCCGCGGACATTGAGCATCCGGGTCAGTTCCACGGTCTGTTTGCGGATCGTCTGGTAATCCTCGTCTCCGATCATATAAGGCGGAAGCACACAGGAACTGTCGCCAGAATGCACACCGGCCTCTTCGATGTGCTGCATGAATCCGCTGATCAGTGTCTGTTCTCCGTCGCAAATAGCATCCACATCAAATTCAAAGGCATCTTCAAGAAATTTATCCACCAGAATCGGATGATCCGGAGAAGCCAGGGCGGCTTCACGGATATATTTTTCCAGGGTGATGTCGTCATATACAATTTCCATGCCCCGTCCGCCCAGAACATAAGAGGGCCGCACAAGCACCGGATAACCGATTCGCTGTGCGATTTTTTTTGCTTCCTTGAAATTAAAGGCCGTCCCCCAGTCCGGCTGCCGGATTTTTGAATTCTTTATCAAGGCGCCGAATCGCTTCCGGTCTTCGGCCAGATCGATATCTTCTGGAGAGGTGCCCATGATCGGCACACCTGCTTTTTCCAGACCCTTGGCCAGTTTCAGAGGAGTCTGACCTCCGAATTGAACTATAACGCCCTCCGGCTGTTCAAATTCAATCACATGCAGCACATCCTCCAGGGTCAGGGGCTCAAAATAGAGCTTGTCGGCTGTGTCGTAATCCGTTGAAACCGTTTCGGGATTGTTGTTGATCATAATGGTTTCATAGCCCTCTTCCCGAAGCGCCATAACCGCGTGCACACAGCAATAATCGAATTCAATGCCCTGACCGATACGATTCGGACCGCTGCCCAGAATGATGATTTTGCTTTTATCCGAGCGGGTGGCTTCATTTTCGGTTTCATAGGTGCCGTAAAGATAGGATGTTTCCGAGTCGAATTCTGCCGCGCATGTGTCGACAATTTTATAAACCGGTCCGATGGCCTCATTTTGCCGGTATTTGATTATCTCGCTTTCTTTTTTACCGGTCAGAGAAGCCAGCCGCCGGTCCGAGAAACCCATGCGCTTGGCTTTGCGCATCAGTTCTGCGCTTAAGGATTGTGATGTCATCCATTGTTCCGTTTCCACAATGGTCTGAATCTGCCGGAGAAACCAGGGATCGATGCCTGTGATTTCATACAATTCTTCCAGGGATTTTTCGCGGCGAAACGCTTCTGCGAGGTAATAAATCCGTTCTGGATTGGGTTTTTTCAGCTGTTCCATGATGGTTTCTTCGGTCGCATCTGTCCGGTCATCCAGACCCCATGAGTCAATTTCAAGAGAGCGCAGCGCTTTCTGAAAAGATTCCCTGAATGTGCGGCCGATGGCCATGGTTTCTCCCACAGATTTCATCTGAGTACCCAAAAGGGGTTCTGTCTGGGGGAATTTCGCAAAATCCCATCGGGGAATTTTCGTGACCACATAGTCAATGCTTGGCTCGAAAGATGCCGGTGTTTTTCCGGTAATATCGTTCGGTATTTCGTCCAGAGTCAATCCCACAGCCAGCTGGGCGGCGATCTTGGCGATCGGGAATCCAGTGGCTTTTGAGGCAAGCGCTGAGCTGCGGGAAACCCGGGGATTCATTTCAATAACAACCATGCGTCCGGTTTTGGGATCCACTGCAAACTGAATGTTCGATCCTCCGGTTTCCACTCCGATTTCCCTGATTATCGCCTTGGACGCGTCCCGCATCAATTGGTATTCACGATCCGTCAGTGTCTGAATCGGAGCAACAGTAATGGAATCGCCCGTATGAATGCCCATGGGATCCAGATTCTCAATAGAGCAGATAATTACTACATTGTCCTTGAGATCCCGCATTACCTCAAGCTCGAATTCCTTCCAGCCGATAATGGATTCTTCGATGAGTACTTCATTAATGGGACTGTTTTCCACTCCCCAAAGGACCAGTTCATGATATTCCTGCATATTGTAAGCAATACTGCCGCCAGTACCGCCCAGCGTATAGGCCGGGCGGATAATGGCCGGGAATCCAACATGCGGAATCAGCTGCAGGGCTTCTTCTAAATTGCGGGCGAATCCTCCCCTGGGCAGTTCCAGCCCGATATTGAGCATGGCTTCTTTGAAATGTTCCCGGTCTTCGGCTTTTTCAATGGCTTCGAGCTGGGCACCGATTAATTCGACATGATGTTTTTCAAGAACGCCGGATTTGGCCAGATCCACTGTAATATTCAGCGCGGTCTGCCCGCCCATAGTCGGAAGAATGGCATCCGGCTTTTCTTTTTTAATAATTTTAAGGACCGTATCCGCAGTCAGCGGTTCCACGTAGGTTTTATCCGAGATTTCAGGGTCGGTCATGATTGTCGCTGGATTCGAATTGATCAGGATCGTGTTATATCCGAGTTTTTTCAGCGCCTTGACCGCCTGTGTGCCTGAATAATCGAATTCACAGGCCTGACCGATGACAATCGGACCGGATCCGATAATTAAGATTTTATGAATGTCTGTTCGTTTAGGCATGTGTCTCCAGGTAAAATAGTATCAACTTAACTAAGAGGCATTCATCATCAGCTCTGAAAACCGGTGAAACAGGTAGAGAGAATCGTGGGGGCCTGGAGAGGCTTCCGGATGATACTGTACGGAATAAAGCGGCAGATCCTCATGTTCCATCCCCTCTACAGTCTGATCGTTTAAATTCAGATGCGTCATGCGCATGCCCTTGTTTCGGATCGATTCCGGATCAACGGCAAAGTTGTGATTTTGCGCGGTGATTTCGATGACTTCTGTTTTCAGGTCTTTGACCGGGTGATTACTGCCGTGATGCCCGAATTTCAATTTATAGGTTTCGCCACCCAGGGCCAGACAGAGAATCTGATGTCCGAGACAGATGCCGAACATCGGTGTCTCTCCGACCAACGCTTTCACCGTGTTGATCGCATAATGCACTCCTGCCGGATCGCCGGGGCCGTTTGAGAGAAAAAGTCCGTCCGGATTCAGTTTTCTTACCTGCTCAGCGGTAAATGAAGCGGGCACAACAGTGACTTTGAAACCGAATGACCGCAATAAACGCAAAATATTGTGCTTGATGCCGTAATCGAAAGCCACCACATGTAATATCCGGTCTGTAAGCGGAACGATCTTATCGTAGTACCAGCGTTTCGGTACTTCCGGCTTCCAGGTTTTTATTTTATCCGTAGTGACATATTGCACCATGTCACGGCCTTCCAGGTGAGGGTGCTGTTTCAGACGCTCGTTCATTTCAGGAATGCTTAATCCTTCGGAAGACAGGATTCCGGGCAAGGATCCCTTTTCACGAATATGCCGGGTCAACTCCCGTGTGTCGATCTGCTGAATGCCTTGGATTCCGTGCCGTTTCAGATAGGCATCCAGACTCTCACTGGACCGGAAATTACTGGGGACCTCGCAGAGTTCCCGCACAATGAATGCTTCCACTCTGGGTTTGACAGATTCCACATCTTCCGTATTGATGCCGTAATTTCCGATATGCGGGTAAGTCATGGTCACCATCTGACCTTTGTAAGACGGATCTGTGAGGATTTCCTGATAGCCGGTCATACTTGTATTGAACACCACCTCGCCGATAGTCGTCGTACCCGATGCTCCGAAACACTCTCCCGTAAAAACCTTTCCATCTTCAAGAAGCAGGATGGATTCCATAGTTGCCTCATGTTTTATATTGCTTATATTGCAGATTTTATACTGCTGCCATTTCTTGATCTATAGATTGCTCCTATACGTCATGGCTTATCCGATCACAGTACCCGGGGTCAGCACACCGTTTTTTGGAACAATGACAATGCCGTCCCGGATTACATAATTGTCTTCTTTGATTTCATTGCTGCGGTTCCGGTTCAATATTTGGACATTGTCTCCGATACGCGCGTTTTTATCAACAATGGCTTTTTCAATGATACAGTTTTCGCCGATCGCTGTATCCGGTATACCGTTTTGGTTGTTTGTTTTTTGATCTTCTTTGGTTTCATAAAAATCGCGGCCCATCAAGATGGAATCCCGGATCTGAGCGTTTTTTCGAATTCTGGATCGAATTCCAATCATCGAACGCTCCACACTGCATTCCTCAAGAATCGAGCCGTCGCTGATGATTGATTGACACACATGGCATCCTGCGACCTTGGCTCCGGGCAGATATCGGGGCCGTGAATAGATCGGCCGCTGCTGCAGATAGAAATTGAATTGCGGCACGGGTGAGCACAGGTCCATCATGGCATGATAATACGAGCCGATGGTTCCTACATCTTCCCAATACCCCTCAAAGACATAGCCGAACACTTTTCGGGTACGGATCGCATGAGGAATGATTCCTTTTCCGAAATCCGGATGATCCGATTCGGTCAGTAAATCGCAGAGGATGTTTTTCTTAAAAAGATAGATGCCCATGGATCCGAGGAACGGATTTGTATTCGATTCGTATCCGTGATTTTTCATCCAGGAGTTTGAGATTTGATAGGGCGCCATGGCTTCATCGGTTTTCGGTTTTTCAATAAAATCAACAATTCTGTCCTGGTTGTCGAGTTTTAATATGCCGAATTCCGGTGCTTTCTGCCGGGAAACAGGAAGCACGCCTACGGTGACATCCGCGTTTTTTTCGATATGATACACCAGAAGTTTCTGATAATCCATGGAGTAGAGGTGATCGCCGGCTAAAATCAGATGATAGTCGATATTTTTGTTTTGAAAGTAGCGCAGATTTTTTCGTACGGAATCAGCCGTGCCCTGATACCAGTCTGTATATTCCGTTGTCTGCTGGGCTGCGAGAATCTGCACAAATCCTTCAGAAAACGGAGCGAAGAAATAAGTACGCGAAAGATGCCGGTTCAGACTGACGGAATTGAATTGAGTCAGCACAAATATTTTTCGGATCGATGAATTGATACAGTTGCTGATTGGAATATCGATCAGCCGGAATTTTCCAGCTATGGGAACAGCTGGTTTGGCCCGGTCTTTGGTCAGGGGCCACAGACGGCTTCCGGCACCGCCTGCCATGATAATGCCCAGCACATTTTCAGACATGACATTCTCCCTTGCAATGATTGCTTGTCAAAGTGCCGGCTCGCGTTGGATATGCCGGAATGCGATTGCATTTAATCATGCCATCTGAATGATAAGTTACACGAAAGTAACGATAATTATGCATAAAAAATTCTTTATATTGAATATATTAACTAAAATATTCATTTTGCCTGTTTTTCAGTAATATACCAAAGTCCTCTGATATTTGCAAGAGGGATCGCAAATAAAAAATCCTTCTGCATGATGACACATGAAGAAGGATTTTATATTTAAATAAATGAATGTCTTTACTGTCATCACAGGGCCTCTTTCAGTTTTTCATCCCGTTCGACAATCTGCAGATTTTCAATGATTTCTTCGAGATTGCCCGATAATATTTCCTGAAGCTTGTACAGGGTCAAATTGATGCGGTGATCGGTCACTCGACCCTGAGGAAAATTAAATGTTCGGATTTTCGCGCTTCGGTCTCCTGAACCGATCATGGACCGGCGGCTGGCTGTGATTTTAGCTTCTTCTTCCTTAATTTTAATGTCATACAAACGTGCGCGTAATACTTTCATTGCTTTGCTTTTATTTTTATGCTGTGATTTTTCATCCTGGCAGGTTACCACGAGTCCGGTGGGTATATGGGTGATCCGCACCGCTGAATCGGTTGTGTTGACACTCTGGCCGCCCGGTCCTGATGAACGGTATACATCGATGCGCAGATCATTGGGATTGATTTCGATATCCACATCTTCGGCTTCAGGCAAAACCACAACCGATGCCGCTGAGGTGTGAATCCGTCCGCTGGTTTCCGTGGCTGGCACGCGCTGCACCCTGTGCACGCCGCTTTCATATTTTAAAGCGCCGAATACATGATCACCCGTGATGGAAAAAATAATCTCCTTGAATCCTCCCAATTCTGTGGGATTCGAGTTTAAAATTTCCTGCTTCCAGTTCTGTTTTTCTATATATTTGGAATACATCCGGTATAGATCGCCGGCAAACAGAGCCGCTTCATCGCCGCCTGTGCCGGCCCGGATTTCCATGATGGTATTTTTTTCATCCTGAGGATCTTTAGGAATCAGCAATACGCGCAGTTCCTGTTCCAGAGACTCCAGTTCGGTTTCCAGTTCGGGCAGTTCGTCTCTGGCCAGTTCTTTCAATTCGGGATCTGATTCTTTTTTCAGTATCTCATTGTCTTCTTCGATCTGCTGAATCAGATTAAAATAGGATTTGGCCTTGTCGACCACCGGCAGAAGATTTTTATGTTTTTTAGTCAGTTCTGCTAATTTTTCCGGTACCTGGATCACTTTCGGATCTTCCAGAGATTTCATTATTTCATGATACTGGGTTTGCGCCTGGCGCAGCCGGTCTATCAATCCCTGTTGTTCCTGAGAAGCCATGGTTTATTTTCCATCTTTGGAGCCGATCCATTGGATCTGGCTGCCCACATCCTGATCGAGGGCCGCTTTTAAAGACACCAGCGCTACTTCCAGCTGACTGTCATCCGGTTCTTTGGTGGTAATGCGCTGCAGCCAGAGCCCTGGTGCCACCAGAACCCGGGCGATTTTTTTTCCGAACCTGGAACCGGAAAGCCGGATGATTTCGTAACTGATACCGCCGATCAACGGAATGAATAACAGACGAATCAGCCGTTCATTGATATTGTCCGGTTTCCCCAGCGGAATAAAGACCATAATGGAGACCAGCATTACGATTAGCAGAAAACTGGTTCCGCAGCGGGGATGATGTGTTGTAAAAGATTTAACACCTTCAATTGTCAACGGCTGCTTGTTTTCGAAGGCGAATACGGACTTATGTTCGGCGCCGTGGTATTCAAATACACGCCGGATGTCTTTCCAGAGGCTGATTAGAAATAAATAGATCAGAAAAAAAGTCAGGCGTATCAGGCCATCCACCAGATTGAATGCGAGGCCGGTCTCAACGCCGGTGCTGTCAGTAATGATCAGGGGCAGGTAGAAGAAAAGACCGATCCCTAATGCAAAGGCAAGCATCATGGTCAGAATCACGGTGATATCGCCGGTTTTTTTCGGTTTTTTTTTGGTCTTGTTCTGTTTTTTTGATTTGGATTCTTCTTCGGCTTCCATGGCGACTGTGCTCGAAAAATTTAGCGCTTTGATGCCCATGATCATGGATTCGATGAGAATTACACCGCCCCTGATAAACGGCCAGCCGAGGATTTTATGCCGTTTTGTCCACGACTGGAAAGCGTCTCTTTTCAAGACAATACTTCCATCCGGCTTGCGCACGGCAACGGCCACGTATTCCGGTGACCGCATCATAACGCCTTCTAACACAGCCTGACCACCTACTGTAATTTTTGATTGTTCACGCATGGTTCATTTCCTATAAAAAAACGGAATACAGGTCGTCGGAACCCGTATTCCGCTGATTATCATGTCATGAATCCTTTATGATTCTTTTTCTTTATCATCAAGTTTATATTTTCGTCTGAATTTCTCCACCCGTCCGGCCGTGTCTACGAGCTTCTGCTTGCCCGTATAGAACGGATGGCAATTTGAACAGATTTCTGTGTGTATGTCACCGGCGACCGATTTTGTTTTAAACGTATGCCCGCACGCGCATGTGACCGTCGCATCTGTATATTTGGGATGAATTTTCTGTTTCAACGATTTTATCCTCCAAAATCTTGATTTTCAGCCAATAAAGGTAATAAATTCAATGCAGGATTGCAAGCAGAATTTCGGATTTTTTATCCTAATACCCGGGTCTCACATTCGGGATTAATAATTATAGATGAGGATTTTATATTTTGAATTGATTTTTACTGATAATTTTTGTATTGTGATTTTATATATTTCTTACATTGATATTTTCAATGCTGCATTCGTAACCTTTCTAGGGGAGAATTCTTTGTCATTCGTTGTATGGGTCATTTTCTTTCCCGATAAACAAAGGATGAGAATGATTAAAAGCGATCAGTCCACATCGAGTCTGGCAGCAAGGCATGCATCCTGTTCTCTTGTATCATATGAAGATGTTCATTCAGAAAATGAATATCATGTACAATCATCCGGCCAGGCGCAAAGTTGCAGATAAACAGAAATATGCGATAGCCGGTTCAGTTTGAAATCAAATATATGTTGATCATTCAGGAATTTGAAACGGAGTTTCTTGAACAGGGGCGTTGCGTTCCAAAACCGGAGTTTTGGAACGAGAAAACGAGAAAACCATTGAAGATTTCTCACCCCGCTTCACGGGATTCGAAATGACAAAGGAGGCCTTGTTTTCATATGATCTCCGGAGTTTTGGAACGAGAAAAGTCAGGATGTATGTAAGCGGGAGGGTTATTGATCATGAAAAAAATACAATTGAAAATTATTTTTATACCGTTGACTGCCAGTCTCATTTTTACGTTTAGTCATTGTGAAAAAAATCCCGAAGCTCCTTCTGAAAAAAGATATCCGGAAGATACCTATCAATATGAAAGTTATTTTAAGAAAATAGCCGGATTATCAAAGTCTGTTCATGTTATAGTCACTGATACTGATAGAATATTTGTCGGCACAGAAGCCGGTGTTTATCGACTTTCCAGAAATGAAGGTCAGTGGACCAATCTGGGTTTAACAGACAGTTACGTTACATCGCTGATTGTGGATTCCCTTGATAATATTTATGCAGGGAACCATCTCGGTGAAATCTATAAATATCACATAAGTCAGCCTGACTGGAAAATGGTTTATAAGGATTCACTTTACAATAGCATTCAGTCTATGGCCTATCATATGAATAATGGCTGTATTTATGCCGGTACCAGGCGGGGTGAAATATATCAATCTGCTGACGATGGCGAAACCTGGGATCTGGTTTTTCAGGTTCGAGATTGGGCTCCCTTTGAGATTTTTTGTTTAAGTATCAATTCGAATGGAACTATATTCGCCGGATCTGAATTGGGCATATATCGTTCTGACGATGATGGTGAGAACTGGGTCAATTTAAAAGAAGGATTCTATATGACGGATGGCTATCCGCCCGCCTGGTCAGTTCATTTCAATTCTGTGGATCATGTTTTTATCGGGACCGGCTTTTCCATTTATCGGTCAACAAATAATGGCGATGATTGGTCTATTGTTGAAGACAATCGTACTCAATCGGATTTAATTGTTATCAATTCAAATGATCATATTTATAATATCGATTATGAAGAAATATTTTATTCCACTGATAATGGCGACACTTGGCAGACGATAGAATATAAACATGTTCAGTTTCCCTATTACTGTGTCGATGTTGATGTAAACGGATATATTTTGTTGGGTGCCCAAAACGGTATTTATAACAGTATACAATCGACCGCCGTTGAAAATTAGTACTTCAATATTTGAATTGATGACAACCAAGGGTGTTTTGTGAAATGTGAATTCAATTATCAGTAATGTCTGGTTAAGTGTTCTTAAAAACAGTACGATACATACCCCGAGTCAGATATTGATCATGACAGAAGGCTGCCTTCAGATCATCATCGAGGACAGGGGCGTTCCAAAACCGGAGTTTTGGAAAGAGAAAAAGCTGGAGTTTTGGAACGAGAAAAACAAGAAAGGATGAAGTTATGCAAAAATTAGTTATCACACTATCATTGATCTGTTTACTGGCAGTCAGTTATGTATTCGCTGTTACAGGTATCGGTGAATCAGACTCAGGATACCTGACATCACTTCCTCCAGACCCGCCGGAGCTGTCCAGTCCGGCTGATGCAACAGTGGATCTTTCGGATG
>Ga0272442_10001544_pt1 | contig 34934 bp, 28 predicted proteins | sample SSMForm2O_FD_200262 | JGI IMG/M metagenome (GOLD analysis project Ga0272442, IMG submission 200262) | Marine sediment archaeal communities from Little Sippewissett salt marsh, Falmouth, MA, United States - SSM-Form-2O | ecosystem: Environmental > Aquatic > Marine > Wetlands > Sediment ... | reverse complement strand
AGGGAAGAGCATAGTAGGGACGATGCTGGAAGGGGCAGGATTCATGGTAACTGATGTAGGAGTAGATGCTGGGCCTGACAAATTTGTAGAAACAGCTAAAGAGAAGGGTGCTGATTTAATAGGAATCTCAGCTCTTCTTACGACTACCATGACGGGGATGGAAGATGTAATAAAAGCGGTGAGAGGGGCCGGTCTAAAAGCCAGGGTAATGATTGGGGGAGCATCTGTGACGCAAGAATTTGCAGATAAGATAGGAGCTGATGGATATGCGCCTGATGCACCATCTGCCGTCGGGAAGGCAAAAGAACTGGTTAAAAGTTAAACATGGGGAAGCCAGATTCAAATAAGAAATAAGCTGAAAAAATTTAACTTAAAGGGAGGCAAGAAATAAATGAGAGGCGTATTAACTTTTCTATCTGAGGAGGAGGTAGGGTGGATACATGAGGCGAGCCTGCGGATTCTGAAGGAAACAGGAATTAAGGCTCTGAGTGAAAAAGTGCGGAGGCTGCTTGGGGAGAATGGTGCAGATATAAATGGTGATATTGTAAAGATACCTAGCTCTCTTGTAGAAGAAGCAATTAAGAAAGTGCCTGAAAGGATAACTCTGTGTGCGCGGGAGCCGAAATGTGACCTCAAACTTCCCACAGACGAGTTTCCTTTTCTAGCCACGAGTGGTTTTTCGCCATTTGTGGACGATTTTGAGACTGGGAAGAGGAGAAAGCCAACTCGCTCTGATCTAAGGGATTTTGCCGTAGTAAGTGATTACCTTGATACGGTTGATTTCTTCTGGCCTACCATAATTCCTGGTGAAATAGCACCGCCGCTGCAGGAGCTTTATGCATTAGCAATCTCGTTTGAGAATAATAGAAAGCATATTCAATGTTCCTGTGTGACTGAGAAAACAGCCCTGTGGCAACTTAGATTGGCAGCTGCAATTGTTGGTGGTGAAGAGGAACTCAAAAAAAGACCTCTTTTTTCAACCATTCACTGCCCTGTTGCTCCGTTAATGTTCGAAAAAGATTCATCCGAGGCGATGGTTGTATTGGCAAAGGCAGGAATCCCCACTGCGCCTATGACTATGGTATTAGCTGCTACAACTGCCCCAGTAACAATAGCAGGGACTATTGCGGTAGCAAATGCCGAGGAACTCGCTGCCCTGGTCATTGTTGAGTGTGCCAATCCTGGTGCGCCTATGATCTACACTTCGGAAGCAGCCCCAGCGAATATGAAGACTGGCGAAATTAATTATAAAGCGCCCGAATACCCCTTGATTTGCGCTGGAGTTGCTCAAATGGCGAGATTTTACAAGATTCCAGATTTGGTGTCAGATATTTCGTTGGAAGAAGCACCTTTTGACCCGCTATCTTTCGAGCGAAACGTATTGAAAGTAGCTATGTCCTTTATGGGTCGCACCGATATTTCCCCATGGTTGGGCTCCAGAGACCTGGCACTGAGCGCCTCTTTAGACCAGCTAATCCTCGATGCCGAGGTTTGTGAACATGCCCGTGCGTACTTACGCAGATTCGAGATAAATAACGATACTTTAGCGCTGGACGTCATTCAAAAAGTTGGTCCCGGCGGGCATTTTTTGGGAGATAGGCATACCGTGGAGCACTTCAAAAAGGAAATATGGAGCAGGACAATGGCTGATACTTTCCTTCTCGACCCAATGTCGGAGGGCTCTTTCTCTGAAAAGGCGAAGGCGAAGGTGAAAGAGATACTCTCCACGCACAAAGCTCCTCCCATTAAAGAGGCCGTGCACAAGGAGATGGAACAGATTCTTAAAGATGCTGAGAAAGATATACTGGGGAATGGCTAACCATTCCCCAGTTAGCATAGATATATAAGGAGGATAACAAAGTAATGAGTAAACCTAGCATTAATTTTTTGTCTCAAGATGAAATAGAGTCTATACATGATACTTCACTGAAAGTTCTCGAGAGAACTGGCGTCAAAGTCATGAGTAAACAGGCGCTCGACATATTGAAAAAGGCAGGAGCAAAAGTTGATTATGTCAATGAACGTGTGACCATCCCAAGAAATCTGGTTGAAGAGGCATTGGAAATGGCTCCAAAGACTATCACATATGCCGCCAGAAACCCGAAATACGATTTTGTGCTGGATAAAAAGAAGACTCATTTCTGCGCAACCGCAAACCCCCCACTAATGATAGATGGGGAAACTGGCGAATGCAGATACTCAACGGCAGAAGATATTGTCGACTGTTTGGTGGTAGCTGATTACCTCAATAACGTTGACATGGTCTGGCCGTTCGGAGCCGACCTAAATGTGCCCGGGCCGATGTTGCACATACTTAACATGTATACATCGCTGCTCCATTCGGGAAAACACTTTGAAGGTGACGCAGTAACCACAGAGCAAGCCAAATACCAGCTGGAAATTGCGGCTACTATTGTTGGTGGCAAAGAAGAACTCAAGAAACGACCAATCATTTCGACAGTTATCTGTACCATATCCCCTCTTATGTTCGATGGGGGCATGACGGATGCAAGTATAGAATATGCCAGGGCAGGTGTGCCGGTTCTCATAAACCCCATGACCGCAGTGGGACAGCTAAGCCCTGCTACCATGGCAGGTACTATAGTGGTTAATACGGTAGAATTTCTGGGCGGCCTGGTTATCCAGGAACTTGCCAATCCCGGAGCACCCGTCGCCTGGGCACCTTCATGTGGCACTGTGAATTTCAAAACAGGGAGACACAAATGGTCGCCCGAGAGCAGCCTGATGAGCATGGGCGTTGGCCAGCTAGCCCGTCGCTACGGCTTACCAACTAAAAGAGGAGGACTTGGCAGCAGCTCCAAACTCCTGGATGCACAGGCAGGTTATCAAAAAGCTATCTCACTCATCACGGACTTGCTGCTAACGCCCGATATTGCAGGCGGCGTTGCAACTTTAGGCCCAGGCACCTGCCTGGAGACTATGGTTATCGACAACGAGATTATTGATTACGCTTTTAGATACCTCGAGGGGCTTGAGGTGAATGATGATACTCTAGCACTGGACGTGATTGATAAAGTTGGCCCTGGCGGCCACTTCTTAGGCGAAAAACATACATTACAGCACTTCCGAGAGGGCTGGATGCCTGAAATTACCGACATGGAGACGTTCGAAATATGGGAGAGCAAAGGGTCCAAGTCGATTGCCCAAATAGCCAAAGAGAAAACAAGGGAAATACTGGCTACGCATAAACCCGAACCCATACCACAGGATATTCAAAATGAAGTATCTAAAATCCTGAAGAAAGCCGAGGCAGAATTACTATAGTGGCGCATAGCAAAGACATAGACCGAATTAACAAGAACCGGGGAGGCTGTAAAAACCAGTAAAGCAACCAGCATAAAGACTGGACAAACCATGCATACTAAGTAAAACGTGCAGTCAATAAATAGAATATTCGTAGTGGGGTTCTCATGCTGCATTGAGAAGCGAGTTGGTAAGGAGCACAGATATGAGTAAACCGAGAATAGATTTTCTATCACAATCCGAACTGGATGCTATTCATAATGCTTCGCTGGAAGTTCTGGAGAGAACCGGCATCAAAGTAATGAGTACACAGGCGCTCGATGTATTGAAGAAAGCCGGGGCGAAAGTCGACTGTGCCAGTAATCATGCGAGCATCCCCAGAAATCTGGTTCAAGAGGCGCTGGGCATGGTTCCAAAGACTATCACATACGCCGCCAGGAACCCGAAGCACGACTTTACGTTGAATAAGCAAGAGCCACATTTCTGTGCAGATGGAAGCGCTCCATTCATAATAGATAGCGAAACCGGAGAACGTAGATATTCAACGAGTGATGATATTGCTCGTTGTGCTACGATAGCTGATTACCTTGATCATGTTCACGTCGTTTGGCGAATGGCGACTGCCATGGACGTGCCACAATCCATGCAGAACATAGTGGGCATGTATACTTGCTTAAGCAATACGGAGAAGCATTTTGAAGGGGGCATTTCGAGTGGTAAGGAAGCTCAATACGCTATTGAGATTGCTTCTGCCATCGTTGGTGGCAAAGAAGAGCTTAGAAAGAGGCCTATTATATCAGCTATTGAGTGCCCCTTCTCTCCCCTCACATATGACAAAGGAGTAATGGAAGCAAGCATAGAACTGGCTAAGGCTGGTGTTCCAGTTGTCATATATACTATGCCCAGAGTAGGAGCGACAGGGCCTGCTACATTGCCAGGCACAATGGTTATGAACAACGCTGAATTTCTAGGTGGGCTGGTTATCCAGGAATTCGCCAGTCCCGGTGCGCCTGTGGTATATGCGATCGATGTTAGTACCATGGATTTCAAAACAGGCTCTTCGTGTGGATCACCTGAGCGTAACCTTATGGATGTGGGTCTGGCTCAATTGGCCTACCGTTATGGTTTGCCTACAGAGAAGGAGTCTTCTTGGGGTAGCTCCAGGATTCTGGATGCCCAAGCCGGTTATTCAAAAGCTATCTCACTCATCACCTGTATGTTAACGGCTCCTGACATTATTCTTGGATTAGGAGGGTTGGCAGATGGTACATGCCCTGAGGCGATGGTTTTTGACAATGGGATTATGGATTATGCAATGGGGTTTACCCGGGGGTTTGAAGTGAATGATGACTCTTCAGCAGTGGACATCATTAACAAAGTTGGTCCTGGCGGAAACTTCTTGGGTGAAAAACACACATTGGACCATTTCAGAGAAAGATGGGTACCAAGATTTAGCGTAGACAGTCTTGAAACATGGCAGAGAAAAGGATCTAAATCAATTGCCAAAGTGGCCAAAGAACAAACGGAGGAAATTCTAGCAACACACAAACCGGAACCTATTCCTGAAGATATTGAGAGGCAAATATCTGAGATTCTGAAGAGGGCCGAAGCTGAAGGAGAGGAACTATTAACATGAATCAGAGTTGTTATAGCATTTTAGTAAACGGAGGAGCAATAAGAGAACTATCATATTATTAGAGGCCGGGCTACAGGGTGGTTGGGATACCTTGATTTCAGCATTTGCCTGTTGTGGGCATCTCTCGTAATACTTGATTGATACATTGGTTGGCTTGAGATTATGGTTTGGCAAGAAGAAAATTAAAAACAATAAGGAGGTAACGAATATGAAAGTAGTTTGTTTAGGAGGAGCAGGAGCCATGGCTTCTTCCTGCGCATACGACCTGCATAAAACAAGTGATTTTGATGAGATAGTTATTGCAGATTTTGATGAAGGAAAAGCAAGACAGGTCATAGATTTGATGGACAGCGACAAGAGGTTTTCGTATGTTAAGCTCGACGCCTCTAAGAAAGATGAAATAGTCAAAGTATTGAAAGGTGCCGACTATGTTGTCGATGGGTTGCCTTATCAATACGTATATAACTTCATGGATGCAGTAAGGGAAGTGGGAATAAACGGTGTGAGCTTAAATATGGTAGAGGATTTGGACAAGATGTCATATTACTCTTCCGTTCTGGAGAAAATGGGCAAAACTATTCTCATAGGGAACGGCGGATGTGCAACTACGTGCGAAATAGCGATGTTAGGGTGTGAGGAAATGGATGAGATAGATGATATTGATATCTACTGGGGCATGTGGAGGCCGATTACCCATAGTACCGTTGGTCTTGCAGACACAGTCGTTGGCGAATATAATCCCAGTTCAGACGCAAGGGTTTACTGGGAAAAAGGCAAAATCATCCGTAATCTTCCTCCTTTTGCTTTGGCCAAGGAATTTGAATTCCCAGAACCTATAGGCAAACAAGAACCGCATATCATAATGCATTGGGAACCTGCGACTCTTCCTTTAGTCCCCATAATAAAAGAGAAGCGAGTGAAGCGAGTCGTAGTCAGAGGAATATGGCATTACGGGTGGACGAGATTCATAAGGACATTGCTGGAGGACGGTATCTTCGAAGCAGAGCCAGTTGAGATCAACGGAGTTGAGGTATCACCCTTTGAAGTTGTTATGAAGCACATAAAACGGCAAAGTGCAGAGAAGTGGGAAGATCCCTATGAACTGGCGGGGAAACTTGGGTTTAACCCTCAGTGTATATTGTCTGTAGAAATAACTGGATATAAGAATGGCATGGGCAAAAGAACCGTATACCATAGTCAATTACCTTACCCATTCTTTGATGGCAAGCCTATAACCGCTTCAATGGAATATGGAACGTATGTTGGCGTGGCATGTTCGGTGTCACTTCAGATGTTACAACACGGAGAGATACCCATGAAGGGAGCAGTCACAATCGAAACAACCAGTGTGCCTCCAAAGAAGTACCTCGACGAATACGGGAAGAGGGGAGCGAAACTCACAAGGCAAAAATTCCTTAAGGATGGGGATATTATGGAGGATAAACCTTCCATACCGAAAAGTATGAGGGAATATAGGCATTGGAGCCTGCAGCCATAATCAAATAATCCTGCAGTAGAAATAGAAATTGTAGGAAAAGAGAAAGAGGAGGATAGTGAAAGAATTTAGTTTCGTGCCACCGGGGAAGACTGTCTTTGGAGTGGGGGTTTCCAAACGGGTGGGGGAAGAAGCAATGATGTTTGGCAAGAGGGCATTAATTGTCTCTGACCCAGGTGTGGTTAAGGCGGGGCTTGTAGAGCCGATCAGGAAAAACCTTGAGGCCAAGGGAATAGAAACGGTACTCTTTAGTCAAGTTGCCCCGAACCCCAGGGATGTTGATTGTGGCGAAGGTGTGGCTGGGGCAAGGAAATTTGGCGCAGATGTACTGGTGGCTGTGGGTGGTGGTTCAGTGATGGATACTGCCAAATGTGTCGGGGCAATCCTGACCAATGGAGGAGAGCCTAGGGACTGGTTTGGATTCGATAAACTTGAAAAGCACCCGGTCCCATTGATAGGTATTCCTACTACCTCAGGAACTGCAAGTGAAGTGACAACATGTGCCGTGATTACCAATTCTGAGACCAGGGTTAAGGAGTGTATTCAGGATGCTAAGATAGCTTTCAGCGTCGCCTTGGTCGACCCTGAGATGACAGTTTCGGCGCCTCCGTTGCTTACAGCATCTACAGGTATGGATGCTTTGTGCCATGCGGTAGAGGCATATACTTCTATTCCAGCAAATCCGGTGACGGATATCTTTGCTTTGAAGGCTATCTCCGTTATCGCCAGATGGTTGGGAGCTGCTTTCACCAATGGAAGTGACATAGAGGCGCGAACCCAAATGTCATTAGGGTGCCTGCTGGCTGGGTACGCTTTTTCTAACGCTGATACGAGTGGCGTACATTGCATGGCAGAATCACTGGGAGGTCTTTATGATACGCCACATGGCATAGCATGTTCCATATTTCTGCCCTTTGTCACCGAATTCAATATAGCTGCGAACCCGCAAAAACATGCTGATGTTGCAAGGGCTATGGATGTGAATATCATGGGCCTGAATTTGGAAGAGGGAGCTATGAAAGGTGTCGAAATGATGCGCAGGGCTTGCACTAATCTGAAAATCCCTAAGCTAAAAGATCTGGGGTATGTAAAAGAATCTGATTTTCCTGAGCTGGCAAGAAGAGCTTCCCAAAATGTCTCTGCTGATAGCAACCCGAGGAAAGCGGGCGAGAAAGAATATCTTGAGCTCTACAAGAAAGCATACGCGGCTTGATTTAAATAGGACTCAAGGTTTGCCTTGAGCCTTATTTTATCCGCGCCAGTAGAATATAGAAGAGACTTTTGCGCTATTCACAATGCTTCAATACGAGTGTTGGAGAATACAGGCATTAAGGCCATGAGCAATAAGGCTCTGGATATTTTAGGGAAAGCTGGAGAAAAAGTTGATTGCGAGAGAAACCACGCAAGTATTTCTGGAAACCTGGGCGAAGAGGCACTAAAGAGGGTTCCGAAGACTATAAGATGTGCGGCTAGAAGTCCGAAGTATGACTTTGTGTTGAACAAACATTTAGACTGGCAAAAATAGAAGCTGCTGGACTATAATTAGCCCTGTGATTTCAGTTGAAGAAGCTTTGGAAGAGATTTTAAATTACTTTGCAGTTCTAGAAGCTGAAGAGAAACCTATTCTGGAGTGTTTAGACCAGGTTCTGGCTGAAGATATCTACTCTGCCATCGATATTCCCCCACTGGATAATTCTGCTATGGATGGTTTTGCTGTAAGAGCTGCAGATACGCGTGGCGCATGCGAATCGTCGCCGAAGATTTTTACTGTTATCGACGAGGTTGCTGCTGGCTCTTTGGCTGGCAGAGAAGTCGAGCCAGGAACGGCAATTCGTATTATGACAGGAGCGCCATTACCCAACGGAGCTGATTCCGTGGTGCAGTTTGAAGATACCGACGAAGTGGTGCGAAAATCATCCGGAGGTAATCTGTCCCAGATTGGCATATTGCGTCAGGTGGGGAAAGGATTAAACGTTAGATGCAAGGGAGAAGATATTGCAGGGGATTCGCTAGTTTTGCGAAAAGAAACTGTACTACACCCCTCAGAAATAGGCATATTAGCTTCTCTGGGGCATACTACTGTTCTGGTTGTACGCCGCCCGGTCGTTTCGGTTCTGGCTACAGGTGATGAACTTGTGGAAGTTGGGCAACCGCTAACTACGGGTAAAATTTATAATAGTAATTCCTATTCCATTGCTGCTCAGGTCCTGCGTTATGGAGGGCTTCCTAAGATTCTTGGTATAGGACGTGATTCGGTTTACTCGCTCAATGAAAAGCTTGATGAGGGGCTGGATGCTGATATGCTTATTACCTCTGGTGGTGTATCTCTTGGGGATTACGATGTAGTAAAGAATGTTTTAGCAGAGCGTGGGGAGATTGCCCTTTGGACAGTGTGTATGAAACCAGGGAAACCATCTGCTTTTGGTGTGATTAAAAATGGAGAAAAGAGGATACCTCATCTGGGGTTGCCAGGCAACCCTGTTAGTTCTATGGTTACCTTTGAGCAATTTGCACGTCCGGCTATTTTAAAGATGTTGGGAAAGAAAAACTTTGCCAAGCCATGGGTTCAGGCAATTATCAAGGATAATGTGAGAAACACTGATGGACGCCGTCTTTTTGCAAGGGTAATAGTTGTGAAGCGTGGCGAGAGATATTACGCTCGTCTTACAGGTCCACAGGGTTCAGGAATTCTTACATCGATGGCAAGAGCAAACGGCCTGGCTGTTATCCCAGAAAATACAAAAGGAGTTAAGGCTGGGGATATAGTTAAGGTGCAAATGTTGAACTGGAGCGAAAATTTGATACTGGAGGACTAAAAATGTGTTCAGTAGTTTCTATTGTGGGTAAATCAGGAGTTGGTAAGACAGCTCTTGTTGAGAAGTTGATTGTGGAGTTCAAAAAACGAGGATATCGAGTGGCTACTGTGAAACACAGCCCTGGTGGGATAGATATAGACAAGCCAGGAAAAGATAGCTGGAAGTTTGCCGAAGCGGGCAGTGATGCTGTAGTGATTAGTTCTCCTGACAGACTTGTCCTTGTCAAAAGAGTAGAACATGACCCCAACATTGAAGAGATTTTGAGGGTTGTTGGCAGCGATTTTGACCTAGCTCTGATTGAGGGATTCAAAAAGGGCAAAGCTCCTAAGGTCGAGGTGCACAGAAAAGAACTGGGAAGTGATTTTGCATGCCCCTCCAAAGTGCTCTCTGCCATAGTCACTGATGAATTCCTGGACATAGATGTACCCCAGTTTTCAGTGGCTGATATCCCAGCAATAGCCGACTTCATAGAAAAGGAATTTATCTTGCAAAGCAAGAGCGACACATCTCTTTTTATTAATGGTAAACAGGTTTTTATAAAACCTTTTGTAAAGGATATTATCGCCAAAGCCTTATTAGCTATGGTTTCAACACTGAAAGGTGTTGGAGAGGTGAGGAGCCTTGATATTTCAATGAAGAGCGAAGTTGGCTCGAACATCAACTCTGAGCCAAAGCCCTGAAATATAGCGGATAGCCTTTGATGCAAGCATCGCAGGCAGAAGGATTATTCGTTTTTCTCGGGGTAGTAGTAGGCGAGCGGCTCGCTACAATGATATATTATAAGGAAACATGTTTCGAGTAGGAGTACTGACGGTTAGCGATAAAGGTTGGCACGGCGAACGCCAGGATAGAAGTGGCGAAGTTATTCGTGAAATATTTTCTGGCGCGGGTGTACGCGTTGTAAATTATGATATTGTTCCTGACGAGAAAAACCTTATTGCTGATAAGCTAACTGAGTGGGTGGATGAAGATAAATTGGATATCATCATTACTACAGGAGGTACTGGCCTTGGGCCCAGAGATGTTACTCCTGAGGCTACCCTTTCAGTAATGGATAGAGTTGCTCCTGGATTTGCTGAGACAATGAGGGCTGAAAGCTTGAAAAAGACGCCTCATGCCATGTTGAGCCGAGCGGTCAGCGGCATTCGTGGAAGTTGTTTGATTGCCAATTTGCCAGGTAGCCCTAAAGCAGCTCGTGAATGTCTTGAGTCAATCTTGCCAGCTCTTCCTCATGCTGTAGAAACACTCAGTGGGCAGGGAGGCGACTGTGCTGCCGTCGAGGAAACTTCATACGAGAATAGCCCGTAATCCTCTTCATATATCATTGTATCACCCCTTTCTCCGCTCTTTTGGCATTCACTTTTTCTATCCAATTGTATCTCTCTCCCACAAATAGCGCTCTGAAGAAAAACGCCTCACTCACTCCCTGAAATTGTCTAACCCGTTCTATTGTTTGTAGATTCCTATCGTTCATGATCACTTCCATGTCCCAATCATAAACGAGTTGCCTCCCCTCTCAGGTTCACCTTGTGTTAGAAATCGCCCTTCCCTCCAGGCTCAGCGTGTATTGGAAGAAACTATACTTTGACGAGCCCATGTATTACAATTAATAATTAAGAGGAATGGGTCTATCAAGTTAAGTGTAGCCCACGGATACGTAAATGCAAATTCAGAACTACCGCCAGGTCAAGGGCAAAGAAGAGGTAACAGGAGTGGTTATGCGCATCGTTGTCGGCCCTGATGAAGGAGCACCAAATTTCGCTATGCGTGTCTTCGAGATACAGCCACAAAGCTCCACCCCTTATCATTCCCATAACTGGGAACACGAAGTCTTCATCCTCTCTGGGAAGGGCATAGTTAGAAGCACAAAAGCTGAAAGAGCCCTGCGAGAAGGAGATGCCATTTTTATCGCTCCTGATGAGCATCATTGTTTCACTAACACGGGCAACGACCTTCTTCGCTTGATCTGTGTCATTCCACTCATCGATAGAAAATTACCAGCTACACCTCCAGCAAGACAATCAAGATAACTCGTAGTTTATACATATCTCATAATTTCCCTTCCAAGAAGCCAATATTACATGTTAGAATGGTAATGAAACTAAGCTTAGCATAGCTTAGAGACAGCGAGATTACAGGAGAGTTTTCAAATGAACAGAAAGCTTAACGTGTTAAATGAGAAAGAAAAATTACACATTTTAGTGCCAGTAATCTTGATTTTAGCTATGAGCGCAATTTTGTTTCCTGGATGTGCTGGAGATACATACACACAAACTATTAAGGTTACTGCCGAGCCAATAAATGTAAATGGCCTGGTCGCTAAAATCGAGTATCATCGAGATAGGGAATTGGTAAATTCCATGCACTTTATCGATGGGAACGGCGATGGTGTTATCGATGGAAAAGCAGGCCATTCAGAGGATGGCCTTTGGCCTAAAGGCTGGGAATGGTTCGATGACATGTACAACGACGTCACCGTAGGCTACTCCACGATAGTAGTAGCAGGTGAGAAGATAAAAATCCAGAATAGCACTACTTACGAGTTCCTGGCAGGGGAATATGAGTGTGAGCAGGTCGGGTGAAATAACAGCAACACTTAACCAGGAGTGAGCATGACCGAGAAATGTCTTTTTTGTCGCATTGTTGCTGGTGAGATACCCGCTGAGATTGTTTATCAAGATAAAGAACTTATAGCTTTCAGGGATATTAATCCTCAAGCACCCAAGCATTTGATTATCATACCCAAAAACCACTTTACATCTTTGGCAGAACTCACTGAGGAACAACAAGGACTTATGGGACGCCTGGTAATCCTGGCCACAAAATTGGCCCAAAAGGAGGGCGTGGCAGAAAATGGCTATCGTCTCACAGTGAATTGTGGGGTCGAAGGAGGGCAGGTAGTACCCCATCTTCACTTCCACCTTATCGGGGGAAGAAAATTAAGCGGTCAACTCGGCTAGAACCCTTCCTCTATCTCGTCTACTGAACTTGCTTCGACATTTTGTGTTTCGTGGCCAATATTGAAAGCTAGCCCAGGGATTTTAGCTTAATCGCCACCTCTTCTATAACCTCTTCCGGAGTGGATGTCCCGGCAGTGATGCCAATATAGCGTTTACCCACAAGCCAGAAATTATTTAGCTCACTTGCTCTTTCCACTAAATGAGTCTCTACTACTTGTGAACTCGCCTCAACAAGATGTCTGGTATTAGCGCTATCATGTCCTCCCACCACTATCATAAGTTGGCTTTTCTCTGCTAAGCGTGCAGTAGCGGCTTGGCATCTTTGTGCTACCTGGCACAAAGTGTTAACAATACGCAACTCCCCTATCTTAAAATGGGAACCAGCTACGAATTGTGCAATAAACTCACCAAAAGCAGAATAGCTCTGGGTTGTTTGGGATAGAATACCCAGACGAGGAAGATTATTGTGCCTCGCCTTCAACAATGAAGAGTCTATAACAATTTGTTTTGCATCAAGTGCAGCTACACCGCTACCCTTCGCCCAACCTAATAAGCCCCTAACCTCAGGATGTTCTGTCTCCCCAAAAATAATAACCCTAAGGCCAGACTCAGCTAATTCCTTAGCAATGCCCTGTGCCTTACGAACTATAGGGCAGGTAGTATCAATAACACTAATACGGCGAGCCTTAATCTCGGCCAGCGTCACAGGGCTTACTCCATGGGCAGTTATTGCCAATATTTTACCCTTGACCTGATCCAACCCCCTCACTGGCTTTATACCTAATTTAGCCAATCCCTGCACCAATTTTTGATTGTGTGCTACAGGGCCCAGTGTTTCTAGCTCTCCATATTTATCTGCCGCCTGTTTCAATAGTTCGATAGCTCTTTTCACGCCAAAGCACAAGCCGAGTTCTCCAGCCTTCTCAATCTCCATAGACGCCCCTGTTATCTGCCGGCAGAAGAGCAGCGATTTTATTCATTATCAGGCCAGTCAACAATCGAGTTTGCCCTCTGGTTAACCTGGTTTCAATTGAAGGAGGATTAAAAGGGTGCCCGATGTTAATAATTATTCTGGGGCGTTTCCACAGCCAGTGTATGCCCTTAAGTTTCTCCGTGCCAATAATGCCTACAGGAAGTACAGGAGTCCCCGTTTGCGAGGCAATTACTGCAACACCTGATTTACCAGGTAAAAGCTTACCATTACGATTTCTCTTACCCTCAGGGAACATGCCTAAAACCAGGCCTCCCCTCAGCATACCCCTGGCTTGTTTAATCGCCTCCCTCTTATCCCCAATTGTCCCCTGGCGACGTATTGAGAAAGCTTGTGCCCAGCGGATAGCAAATCCCACAAGCGGGTAACGGAAAAGTTCCTGTTTGGCCATAAAACTAAGCCATCTGGGAAAGCTAAGCTGCAACAATATGGGGTCGACAAGATGAACATGGTTTGCTACCACAATAAGCGAACCATCCAAAGGCACATTCTCCCTACCCTCGATTTCCCAGGAAAGTAACGGTTTTAGTAAGAGTTTGATTATGGCTAAGACTATTCTTTGAGCTAGAGTCACTCGATTTGGCACCCCTCCAATATCATTCTAAGGCACAGATAAAAACCTTTAACTATCAAGCCCCACAGCCAGGTTATATATTTTATCGACCACCTGTTTTAAGGCGAGCCCATCAGTGTCAATAATTATGGCGTGAGCATCGGGTTTAAGTGGTGAAATACCTCTATGGCTATCATTCTCATCTCGTTCCTTCAAGTTAGCAAGAATAATGCTGTAATCCACCTTCTTCTCCCGCCCCAGTAATTCCTTGTAGCGGCGTTCAGCTCTCTCTTTGACGGAAGCAGTTAAGAAGATTTTTAATTCAGCCCAGGGCAAAACAACTGTCCCTATGTCCCTGCCTGCCATTACCAATCTTCCTTGCCGAGCTAATTTACGCTGCTCGGATACCATCACTTGCCGCACACCAGCTACCTTCGATACCACAAAGACCTTTTCTTCTATTTCGGGGTAAAATAACTTGGAGGAAACATCCTCACCATCAAGGAGCACTGAAAAAAATCCTTCTTGACAGGGAACAAAGTCAAATTTAGTTATATTTGCCAGATGAGAAAGTTCTTCTTCACTATCATGGCAAACATTTAGCCTGAGCACTTTCCATGTAAAGGCTCTGTACATAAGGCCGGTGTCGAAAAATGAGAAGCCCAATCGCTTAGCTAGTAATTGACCGACACTACTTTTGCCTACCGCTACCGGCCCATCCAGAGTAATTAACTTCAGTTTCAAATTATCTATCATCTTACCACCTTAAACTAAACTATCAAAGGCTCATTATTAGAGCGTCTATCAACATAGTAATTTGTGTTGTTCTGATGGGCACCCAACCAGAATTGCTATAGGTGAAATAATATTTGGATAACCTGGTTGAATAGCAAGTTCTTGGGCGAAGTTAGAATTTTCTTTGAACAAAACCATTGCACTGGCTTCTGATTGTCGCCCGCAGGGATGAAATATACCTTGCCCAAAATTCCAGCCAAAATCAAAAAGGTGAAAATTGGCGGAGGGGGTGGGATTCGAACCCACGTTCGCTTGAAAGCGAAAACGGTTTTCAAGACCGTCACCATCAGCCTCTCGGTCACCCCTCCCCAGCATAAAAGTATAAGTAGCAGACTTGCCGATAGTCAAACTAAACCAGGTAACAACTTGGTATTACGAGCTTTTGCCAATTTATGTTACTATTCTCCATGGAAATGCCTGTTCAGGAACTGCGTATCGTTGACGCTAACCTCAACCGTGCAAGCGAGGGCTTGCGATTTCTCGAAAATGTTGCCCGTTTTACCATTGGTGATTCACCATTATGCCAGCAATTCAAGAATATGCGCCATGATTTAGCCGAGGAAACTAAATCCTTGGGCATAAACCTTCTATCACACAGGGACGCAGGGCACGATGTTGGCGCCAGCATAAAAAGTGCCGCTCACAGGCAAGGCCGTCGAGACCTATCCAGCCTAATTACGGCTAACGCCAAAAGAGCGGAAGAGTCACTACGGACAATAGAGGAACTGGCTAAATTACCGCAGCTAAGCCCAATTCTAAAGTCAACCAAATTCGAGCAATTACGATTTACCCTTTACACTCTGGAACAACAACTGACCTCCAGGATATTACGCCAGGATAAGATGAACCACCTGAGTGGCCTTTATGTTATTCTGGACAGGCAAATTTTAGCCGGCAGAAACGAACTAGAAATTGCCAGGCAAGTTATTCAAAGCGGCGTCAAGATCGTCCAACTTCGAGACAAACAAAGTGGCAAGGCAGAATTATTGCCAATCGCTCAAAAAGTTAAAGACCTTTGTGCTAAATCTAATGCTCTACTTATAATTAATGATTATCTTGATTTGGCACTGGCTATCGATGCAGATGGGCTCCATATAGGGCAAAGAGAGCTGCCTCTGCCCATCATGCGACGGGAATTACCCATAGATAAGATAATTGGCTGTTCTGTCAACACAATATCACAAGCGACAAAGGCACAAGAAGAAGGGGCAGACTATATTTCTGTAGGCTCCATATTCCCTACTGGAACAAAGGAAAACGCAATCGTAGTTGGAATTGATAGACTCAAGCAAATCAGGCAAGTGGTACCTTCTCCCTTAGTAGCTATCGGCGGCATCAATGAAGACAACATCAGCCAGGTTATGGCTGCAGGCGCCAACTCTGTAGCTGTAATCAGCGCTATCCTGGCTAAAGAGGATATTAAAGGAGCTGCAAAAAAGCTGATGGCAAAGATGGAAATGGGCTAATGTACACATTGGAGAAATAGATTCCCTCAAAAAAAATGAGCTGTATGTTGAGATGCTAAAACCAGCAGGAGATTTGGAAACTAAACTTGATAGGTTTAACCATTGAAAAGTCCCTAAACATAAACTCCCTGCTATCTTAAATATTCCTTTTGTAGCTAGAGTACATCTGTTGACTATTTGCTTCAACGCATAAACAATAAGAAGAACCAGTAGTATTTACTTTGCATCAATGAACACCCTATATGTGGAATAGTCAAACCACCCGACATGAAGATTCCCTATTTCAGGGTTTCCTAGGAATCAATAAAGGTCAAACGCATGGATGCGGGACGGTATGAGAAATGATTGCATTAAAGCACAAAAGACAAGGAGGCGAATTAGTGATAAAAGCAACTAAATGGATTGTTAAAGACCCAAAGGAAGAAGATATATATTGGCCCAGCGATGAGATGAAGAAAAGAGCCTGGTTGAGCGACGCCTCAATATATGATGAGGCAAATAAAGACCCCGTAGCGTTCTGGGCAGAGCGAGCTCGCGAAGGGCTATCGTGGTATAAGGAATGGGACAATGTCTATAAGTGGGAACCACCATATTTCAAGTGGTTCATTGGCGGCAAGTTGAACGCTAGCTATAATTGTTTAGATAGACACGTTAAAACCTGGCGAAGGAATAAGGCAGCAATAATAGGAGTGCGCGAGCCCACTGATGAAGAGGCTAAAACGCTGACTTATTATGATCTTTATCGAGAGGTTAATAAATTTGCCAACGTCCTGAAAAGTCTTGGCGTCAAAAAAGGAGACCGCGTAAGCATTTATATGCCTATGATTCCAGAGGTTCAGATAGCAATGCTGGCTTGTGCTCGCATCGGAGCGCCGCATAGCGTTGTTTTCTCCGCCTTCAGTTCTGCCTCACTTAAAGACAGGATAATTGATGCCGAGAGTAAGATATTAGTAACTTGTGATGGCTATTACCGCCGCGCCCGCCCAGTAAATCTAAAAAACAACGCAGACGAAGCAGTGAAGGGCACCACCATAGAAGGCGTAATAGTATTTAAAAGGACAGACGGGGAAGTAAATTGGGTCGAGGGCAGGGACCATTGGTGGCATGAACTAATGAAGGATGCACCTCTCTATTGTGAACCTGAGGTAATGGATAGCGAAGACCCACTGTTCATCCTGTATACCAGCGGCACTACGGCAAAACCAAAGGGAGTTATACACACTACAGGCGGTTACATGACACAAGCATACTGGACTACGAAGTGGGATTTCGATCTTCAGGATGATGATGTATTTTGGTGTACATCAGATGTCGGCTGGGTCACTGGACACACCTACAACTGCTATGGCCCACTCTCTGTGGGCGCTACCCAAATATTTTATGAAGGAGCCCCAGACTACCCTGGGCCAGATAGAATGTGGCAGATAATCGAGAAATACGCTGCGACCGTCTTCTATACGGCACCAACAGCAATAAGGATGTTTATGAGCCAGGGGGATGAGTGGCCAAAGAAGCATGACTTAAGCAGCTTACGTTTATTAGCCACCGTAGGCGAACCAATCAACAGGGAAGCCTGGATGTGGTACTTCAGCGCCATTGGTGGAAGGAGATGCCCTATCATTGATACATGGTGGCAAACTGAGACAGGAGGGACATTAATTAACTCCCTGCCTGGCATAGGGCCATTTATTCCTTGTGTAGCTGGCAGGAGTTTTCCTGGAACCAGGCATGAAATCCTTGACGAAGAAGGCAAACCTGTAGGCTTGGATGAAGGGGGTTACCTGGTTGAAAGGCCACCGTTTGCCCCAAGTATGCTCAGGGGTATCTACAAGAATCCCGAAACGTATAAAGTCAATTACTGGTCCCAATATGGCAACGAGGCTTACTATACCAGCGACGGAGCAAGGATGCCAAAAGAGAAACTCTTCCGCCTTACCGGCAGGGTAGATGATGTAATGAAAGTCGCCGGCCACAGACTTTGCACCGCTGAGTTAGAGGATGCCCTAGATGGTCACCCATCCGTTGCAGAATCTGCCGTGGTCCCAGCTCCAGATGAAATCAGAGGCCAGGTTCCATGGGCTTTTATCAGGCTTAAAGAAGGAAAGGGCTCAGATGAACTTGCCAAGGAAATAAGGACACACGTTGGCAAAACTTTAGGGCCAACATGCCGACCAGATAAAATAATATTTGCCACGGATTTGCCGAAGACCCGGAGTGGGAAAATTATGCGTCGTATCCTGAAAAGTCTGGCAAAGAATGAAGCAGTAGGAGATTTAACCACTATTGAGAACCCCGGCTGCGTGGAGGAACTTAAGCAACAAGTTGGTGGCAAAGCAACAAGTTAGGAAATAGCATAACAGCTCAAATTCAAATTTGTAAGAAGATGGTGCCAGATGTAATATAGAGTATGTCTGGCACCATTAATATGCACCAAGGATTTGGAGGGGGTGAAATTACTATGGCGCAAGAAATTAAATGGGGAAATCCTGGAGCTTTAGGGCTCGCCGGATTTGGCTTCAATACTATTCTACTGCAGATACACAACATAGGAATAATATCTAATGTAGAGCCATTACTCTATGGATTCTTCTGGGGAGGCCTAGCCCAGCTAATAGCGGGGATAATTGATGGTCGGCGGGGAGACACTGTCGGGCTGACCGCCTTCACTTCTTGCGGGATATTCTGGATGGGTCTGAACTTCATATTCCTCATGGATTGGATCGGTGTAGCTCATTATAGCGCTGCAGGGGTGGAGGGCACTATATGCGGTGCTTCTGCTGTTTATGCCTCAGCGGCCGTGCTCCTAAACGCAACATATGACAGGCGGCTTCTACCTATCAGGCTGCTATCTAACTAAAACTTTGCTGGAGGCAAATAAGAACCATGATGCTACCAAGTAAGCTGGCAGTGCATCTAGACATCCAAATTACCAGCATCATATTAGCTATCGCACTGTCTGTAACCCCTTCTTTAGCAGTGTTAGCTCAAGAAAGTGACAACGAAGCCATTACTATCACCATGACTACAAAAGCGGTAATAGAAATAGAATTGGATCCTCCAAATTGGGAAACGGGCACTATAAGGCCAGAAGAAGAGAAAAAAACGGAAAAAGACCACTTCACTATAATCAACAACGGCAACTGTGAAGTAGATACCTATATCAAAGGCGGAGACGCTGTATGGATTGATGCCCCTGACACATACAAGTGGGAATTGAGCAACGATGACAGTAACGGCACGCAAAAATACGTGCTGTGGTATGAGCAAGCGAATGAAACCAGTTATACGCCTATCAAGAAAGCTAAAAATGGATTTGGGGATTTGTTTATTCCTAATCTAGGAATAGGTGAAGGCAGTTCAAGGAAATTCGGATTGAAATTGAAAGCTCCCCTGGCTGATTATGCTAAAGACGGAATTGAATATTTCTATGAGGGCGGTGAAATGGAAACCATTGTTACCATAAGCGGCGTGATTGCCTAATATTATTACAAAGTATATGCTCAAGCAGGCAACATAATGAAGATACGGACAACAAGCATTATTTTAATTATCGCCCTCGCTTTAATTCCCTGTTTACCAACACTGGCTGAGGATAATGGCACAGTGACTATTACCATGCTTACCGATAAGCACATAGAAATTACGCTGGAGCCAACAGAATGGAATATAGGAGATGTAGAACCAAACACGGAGTATTTGACAAGTCCAACATGGTGCACCGTAACTAATAGTGGCAATTGTGTAGTAGATATTCATATTGAGGGCGAAGATGCTGTGTGGGTTGACAGCCCTGCCACAAAATGGACATTGAGCGGAAACGGAGATAATGCCCAAAGCACATACGCATTGGGGTACCACATAGCATATGATGACGCAGATAGTTATACCATTATCACCACAAGTGACACCCAAATGCAAAAGGAAAATGAAGACCCAATAAGACTCATAGACAGCAATGATAGTAAGCAATTCGGGCTGAGATTATTAACTCCCAAAGCTGATTTCCTTGCGGGCGAAGTGGAATACTTCTATGGCGGGAGAGAAATGAAAGTCACCATTACCGTGAGCGCGGTGGTGGATTGATGATGCGACAGAACAAATACATCTGGCTAATCACTATCCTGGTGGCTTTGCTTCTGCCTTCTCCAGTCTTAGCCTGGAGTTTCAGTATTGTTCCTCCCGAGATAAAAATATATAACATATCTCCAGGGCAGGAAGCAGAATTTAACTTTACTATCCATAATAAAGACGACATAAACCATACCTTTATATTGACTACTTACGCTCCTGAAGAGTCGAAGCGAAGGCTAGAAAGAACTGAATTTCCTGATGCCGCCTGGCTCAGCTTCCCCCACCAGGTTGAAGTACAAGCCAATTCCGAAGCTAAGACAAATGTAAAAATAGCTATTCCAGCACAGCAAGAATGGTCAAATAGGAATTGGGAAATATGGTTGAGTATCACACCTCAAGACAAAGATTTTTTGGTGGTAAATTATTATGTTCGCCTTCTAATATCAACAGGAGAGGGAGACGAAGAAATAGAAGTTGGTTCGCATAAAGTAGAGCCCAGTTCTCACATAGTCTTAATTATGGAGGTTATCATACTATTGCTTCTAGGCTGTAGCATTTATTATTTCAGGCGCAAGGAGAAACCCAAATAACTCAAGGTAACAAAAAATGTATTGCTGGAGTAGATGCTCTATGGGTTTCACACATCTCCGTGCTTGACTAATTCAAAGCTACTGTGTTCTATGGTTGCTCAGGCAATTCCCACAGCTTACCAGTATCTTTTATGTGATCAACATACACAATGCCATCGAGGTGGTCTATTTCATGTTCTAAAGCTTGGGCCAGGAGCTCCTCCCCCTTAAGGCGAAATTCTTTGCCCTGTCGATTTTGTGCCTTAATTTTAACTGTTACTGCCCGCTTAATTTCCCCCTGATACCCTGGCACAGATAAGCATGCCTCTTGAAGCACTCTTTCCCCTTGCCTCTTTATTATTTCAGGGTTAACCAACGTGATAACTTCTTCTCCAGGTATCCTAATAACTGCTAAGCGTAGCGATACTCCGACTTGCGGAGCGGCCAAACCTACCCCTGCATTAGCATGCATAGTATCAACCATGTCGTCTATTAATTTCTGAATGGAGCCATCGATTTTGCTTACTTTCCTGGCTTTCTGCCTTAACACTGGATCAGGCAAAGTACGCATTTTTAATACTGCCATACTTACTTAACCTCGAAAATATAATCGTGTATCTTACGCTACCCTTATTCTAGCACAGGCTATTGGCGAAGCCATATAGGCAAGTCTCTTACAATACACGGTGAGACTGAGAGGAAAAGCAACTAGCTTATAGTTGAGGCACGTAACTGATCATTAGCGCGGAAAGTCTGTTGAACTTTAAGGCTCCACTGCAAAGCTGACATTACGACTTTCTGCAAATCCACATAGACATTGGGTGGCCTCTTTGATATCACGGATACCTGCTAATCGCAACTCCTTAATCCCAGGTCCATGACAACCTCATCGCTGCTATCGTTGTCTCTTCCTCACCTAGTAAAGCCAGACTTCCCTTTGATTCATGGCTAATGCTCCTCCTTTCATTTAGGCACCTCCTTTAGGAGTTGCCTATTCTTTACCATCCTTCGCGGAAAGAGGACATTTCTATCGAGTTATCTACAGGGCATTATCGTGGAGTTTCAACATAGTCGATTTCACTGCTTCTACGATATCTTCAGCAGTCAAATTATATTTTTGGAGTAATTCTTCGGCTTTGCCAGACGAAGCATATCTATCCTTCAAATTGACAAAGGACATAGGTACCGGTTTTTCTCTTGCTACTATCTGAGCAACTCGGCTGCCTAAACCGCCATGCGCCAAATGCTCTTCAGCAACAATAATACCCTTCACTTCTGAAGCAGTTTCGACTATAGCCTCTTCATCTAAGGGTTTGAGAGTATGTATGTTAATGACACGACAATCTATACCTTGCTTCGCCAGTATCTCGGAAGCTACTAAAGCCTTGGCTACCATGATACCCGTAGCCATAATAGCAACATCCTTGCCCTCTTTCATAGTCACTGCTTTGCCCAACGTAAAGTGATAATCTTCAGCATATACAAGCGGCGTCTTAGAACGGCTTAATCTTATGTAGAAAGGCCCATGCATACTTGCAGCCACCTTAAGTGCCTCAGCAGTTTCTATAGCGTCAGCGGGGACAACCACAGTAAAACCAGGGAGGGAACAATACAAAGCCAAATCCTCAATAGCCTGATGAGAAGCACCATCCTCTCCAACAGTAATACCACCATGAGTAGCTACAATCTTGACATTTAAGCCTGTTTGAGAGAGGCACATCCTCAGTTGATCAAAACAACGACACGAAGCGAAGACAGCAAAGGTGCTGGCAAAAACAGTTTTCCCCGAGGCAGCCAACCCTGCAGCCATGCCCACCATATTTTGCTCTTCTAAGCCACAATCAAAAAAACGATCGGGAAACTTCTGGGCAAAAAAACAAGTCATTGTTGAAGGCGATAAATCAGCATCCAGAACAATAATATCCTTATTTTCTTCACCAAGTTCCACTAGTGTATGACCGTATGTTTCTCTGCTAGATACTTCAGCCATTATTTTATGCCCTCTTTAATCCTTTCAACCTATTCGAGTTCCTCCAACGCTCTTTTCGCTTCCCCAGGGGTAGGCACTTTACCGTGGAATTTCATATTATTTTCCATAAAGCTAACACCCCTGCCTTTAATAGTATGAGCAATAATGACAACAGGCTCAGTTTTTATCTTCTGAGCTTCCTGAATAGCTGTTAGAATTTGTTCAAAATTGTGTCCATCTATATCAATAGAATGCCAGCCAAAAGCTTGCCATTTCCGATTCAGGGGTTCGAGGTTCATAATATCCCGAGTCCAGCCACCGAGTTGTATCTTATTATAATCGACAATAGCTATCAGGTTACCCAATTTATATTGCGCTGCAGACAAAGCTGCTTCCCAAATTTGTCCTTCCTCACATTCCCCATCGCTAAGCAAAACATAAGTATGGTAACCTCTATGGTCAAGTTTGCCGGCCAGGGCAACCCCAACTCCAAAAGATAAACCCATACCCAGGGAGCCAGCGGACATCTCTACTCCAGGAGTAAGGTTCATGTCTGTATGCCCCTGAAGGCGGCTGCCCAATTTTCTCAAGGTTGTTAACTCCTCCACTGGAAAGTAACCACTCTCAGCCAGAGCGGCATACGCAATCGGAGCAGCATGTCCTTTGCTCAATATAAACCTATCACGACCCATCCACTGCGGATCCTGCGGATTATAGCGCATAACTTTAAAGTAAAGTGCAGTAACAATATCAGTTGCCGATAGAGAGCCTCCTGGATGTCCACTGCCTGCCATGGCTGTCATAGTAATTATATGGCGGCGTAACTTCTTAGCCATCTCTGCGAGATCTGTCATAGATAAGTCAAACTTGTTAACTTGCTTAGGTGGCAGAGTATTTTGTGAACATAGATTACTTTGGCTCGACATTTGCTATGAGCTAAATTGTAAACCAATAAGAGGTCATATGTCTATAAGATGCACTAGCTGAGAGACATAGTTGACACTGTGTTATGGATTTTAGCAAGTTCCCTTCCAATATACTTCCCAGGGGTAAGATAGACAAGAGACTGATGAGGGCAGTTGAAGTTATACTCAACAAGCCTCTCGGTTAGCAAGGGATTGAATTCTTCGGGGTTGAAAGATAGATTAGAGTTGTAGAGCCATTCATACTCCAATGTCTGGTTAAACCTTTCTATCTCCGAGTTATCCTTAGGGGTTTTGGCTCTTGAAAAGGACCTTTGAATACCTAATTTGATAGAGGTTTTTCAAACTCTAAAGCGAACTCGCTACCATTATCTGCCTGTAATTCCCCGCTTAATAAACTTTCTCCAGGAGCTCTTTCTCTCTAACTCGCATCCTAGCCTCTTCTTCCGGATGCTCATGGTCATAGCCCAAAAGATGGAGGATTCCATGGATGAGTAGTAATGCCAGTTCTTGCTTAACAGAATGTTTTTGTTCATTGGCTTGCCTCGCTGCCTGGGGATAGGAAATGATTACTTCTCCCAGATGAGCTATGCCATCAGGAGAGGGGATAAAAGAGGGCTCGTTTTCTTGTTGAAGCGCCATGCAAAAGGAAAGTACATCCGTGGGTTCATCCACGCCTCGATAGTCTCGATTGAGCTTTTGCACGGCTTCAGAGTCTGTGAGAACAATACTTACTTCGTATGGTAAAGCTGTGCGCTCGGCCTTAAGGATAGCATGGGTTAGTTTTCTCGCCCATTCTTCATCAATAAGATCCTTAAAATTTTCCTCAATTTGGACGCCGATTTCTTCCATCATTTAAGAAGTATCTATTGCAGCATCATAACAGATGAACTAACTCGTTTCAATGGAGTTTTTATAGTAAAATACTATCTAAATGGCGATAACACCACTGAGACGCCAATATCTGAGGGTTAAGCAGCGTTATCCTGAAGCTATAGTCTTCTTTCGGCTCGGCGATTTTTATGAGACCTTCGATGATGATGCCAAAGTCGCTTCACGAGAGCTAGACATTGTTTTGACTGCTCGTGAGATGGGCAAAGGACACAAGGTGCCAATGGCGGGAATACCCTATCATGCTCTGGATAACTATTTGGCCAAGCTTATTAACCGAGGTTATAAGGCAGCCATTTGTGAGCAGCTTAGCCCTCCGGGCAAAGGGTTAGTGGAAAGAGATGTCATCCGTGTAGTGACGCCGGGGACGGTGATTGAGCCCAATCTTCTGGAGAGCAAGAGCAATAACTATCTGGCTAGCTTAGTCAGTGAAGGGGAGAAGGCAGGTATTGCTTATGTTGACATAACTACAAGTGAGTTTGCTGTTACTCAGCTTCCTACTAACAGGATTCTCTGTGAATTGGAGAGACTTCAACCCAGCGAGGTTCTTATCCCAGATCCTTTGCCCGCAGTGCTCAAAATGACAGGGGTTCCTGAATCTCTATCAGCCACTATAACTCAACTTGATGATTATTGGTTTGACTTAGAAGTGGCTCAGCAAACTTTGCTGGAGCATTTTGAAGTGGCTATTCTGGAGGGCTATGGCTGTGCTCACTTACCTTTAGCCATAAGAGCTGCCGGCTCATTACTCCATTATGTTAAAGAAACTCAAAAGGAAACCTTATTACATCTAACTGGCCTGGCCATCTATTCTATAGATTCCTTTATGGTTATAGATGGGCAGACATGCCGTAATCTGGAACTTTTTCAAGGTGGTAGATTAGGGGAAAGCACAAATTCACTTCTATCTATTATTGATTTAAGTAAAACAGCTATGGGAGGTAGGTTGCTTAAGAATTGGATGGGACACCCACTTGTTGATATCACAAAATTGACACAGCGCCAAGAAGCTGTTGACTGGTTTTATCAACATACTTTGGCTCGTCATAAAATCGTGGCACTTCTGGCAGACATCGCTGATTTGGAAAGACTGGTTAACCGGGTGAGGTGTACGAAAATTATGCCCAGGGAGTTAATAACGTTGCGCTCTAGTTTGGCGAAGATACCTGAACTAAAGACAGCAATGAAAAGCGAAGGCTCTGTAGCTTGGTTAAGCGATAAGTTGAAACCTTTCCCTGACGTCGTGGATTTAATTGGGCGTTCTATTTCTGATGAGCCTGGGGCTCTTGAACAAGGAGGAGTGATAAAGGAAGGGTTTTCTCCTGAGCTAGATGAACTTCGTCGTAGCTCGAAAGAAGCTAAGCAATATCTGGCTAGTGTAGAACAAAGGGAGAGGCAACGCACGGGAATTAAGTCATTAAAGGTAAATTATAACAGGGTGTTTGGCTATTATATTGAGGTATCTCAAACCAACCTTAACCTAGTTCCCGCAGATTATATTCGTAAGCAGACATTGGCAGGAGCGGAAAGATTTTTTACCCCTGAGCTTAAGGAATATGAATCTCTAATACTCAATGCACAGGAAAAGATTACTGAGAAGGAAAGTAGTATTTTCCGGCAAATTTGCCAGCAAGTAGGTGCTGCTGGAGAGCAAGTGTTGATGACTGCTGGAGTTGTCGCTCAGATTGATGCTTTCTGTAGTTTTGCTGAAGTAGCATCATGCTATGGCTATGTTAGGCCAATTTTGACTACCGAGGATGCTATACATATTAAAGCTGGACGCCATCCTATGGTGGAGAGAAGCGTCGGAAGCGATAATTTCATTCCTAACGACACTTATTTAAGTAATAACGATAATCAATTTATTGTGCTCACTGGGCCAAACATGTCGGGGAAATCTACTTACCTGAGACAGGTAGCCTTGGTAGTTCTCATGGCTCAGATAGGCAGCTTCGTCCCTGCTGAATCAGCCACCGTTAGCATTGTTGACCGCATATTTACCAGAATCGGTGCTCAGGAGGATTTAGCCGCAGGACAATCTACTTTTATGGTAGAGATGACTGAGACGGCGAATATCTTGCATAATGCTACACCTCGTTCTCTGCTCATTTTGGATGAAATTGGCCGTGGCACAAGCACCTATGATGGACTTTCTATTGCCTGGGCAGTAGCCGAATTTATTCATAATTATCCCAGAATAGGCGCAAAAACTCTTTTTGCTACTCACTACCATGAGTTAGTAAATTTAGCCAATATTTTGCCAAGGGTGAAAAACTTTAATGTAGCTGTAACTGAAGAGGGGGATAAAGTTATCTTTCTGCATAAGGTTATCTCCGGAGGGGCTGATAGGAGTTATGGTATCCATGTGGCTCAGCTAGCTGGGTTACCAAAATCGGTAACTAATCGAGCCCAGGAAGTTTTGGATGAACTAGAGAAACATGCTTCTAAGGAGGCTAAAATTCCTCGACGGAAAGCACAGCAGATGCCGCTCTTCTTTGAAAACTCTTTACTGGTTAGTGAAATTGCCAAGCTTGATATTGACTCTATATCACCGCTGGAAGCAATTACTAAGCTTTACGAGCTAAAGCGGATGATAAAAGGGAAATAATTTCTTCTTGAAGTTTAACGTATGGTGTGCTTCCCATGATTAGGGGAGCGGATTTCTTTGATGCGGTAGCTGAATGTGCCTGCAGGAGCAGTAAATTCAATTGTTTGTCCCTTTTCTTTGCCTAGAAGAGCTTTGCCTATAGGTGAAATAGTTGAAATTTTGCTCTTGATTGGATTTGCTTCCCGAGGATCAACTAAAATATAGCAAAGTTGTCTGCCTGACGATAGATCGTAAAGCTCAATGCTATCTCCGATTTTTACTCTTGAAGTGCTTCGGTTTTCATCTATGATTGTTGCTGATTTCAAAGTTGATTCTAGTTTCTGGATTCTTCCTTCCAGATGTGATTTATTCTCTCGAGCTGCTTTTAAAGGGGCGTTTTCCCGGAAATCTTTGTCAGCTGCTGCTCTGCGCAATTCTTCAGTAACATCTGAGCGTTGCTTCTTTAACTTGGCTAGTTCTACTTCTAATTCATTGTATCCCTGAGAAGTTAAGGTAGTTTGAATTTGGGAGTGTTGTTTAGGGAGAGTTATTTTATGTGATGGTTTTTTCGCTCGAAGATGTACTGCCAAATTTACTTTACAGTATCCTTTTTTGTGAATATAGGAGAGAAAAGACTTAACTGGCTTTGTTTCGGGAGACATTATTTGATCACTGTACCTGTTTATGTCGAGGGGGCTAATATTACTTGCCTTTCTGTGTAGGCCAAGCCAACGGATAAATTTGTATACTTTTTCCTGTGCCTTTTCTCTATCGTGTGGGGGTAAGCTAACTAAGAAATCAGTGGCTACTTCCGCCAGCGTAGAATTCAGATTAGAAATATTACTCACTGAGAGAATAATAATAGAATAGAAAAGCGGTAGTGTCAATTGTTTTTGTAGGCTGTTGACAAAAGCTTTTCATAAATGCTAGCATGTTTGTTTGCACCATGTCTGCTGTTTTCTTCTCGTTTTTCTTTAACCTTGGATTCCCCATTGCATATGCACTTAATAGATGCATTAAATAGTAGACTATTAGACTCTTAATCTTTAAGGAGAAAAAATATGGCTGTTTCGGTGAAACCTAAATATAAGTCAGTAAAGTCCTTCGCTAAATTACCTGAGGTCATAGAGGTACCTGATCTAACTAAAGTTCAACTTGACTCTTTTCGTTGGTTTCAAGAAGAAGGCTTGAAAAAACTATTTGAAGAGATTTCACCTATCCAAGATTATACTGGGACTAAGCTGGAATTATATTTTTCTGATTACGAATTTCGCGAACCTGAACATTCTATTACGGAATGTCTTGAGAGAAGCTTGGCTTATTCTTCCCCTCTTCACGTTTTAGTTCGCCTAATAATAAAGGGAACCGGCGAAATTAAACAACAGAAATTATACTTGGGTAGCTTCCCCCTAATGACAAATAGAGGTACTTTCATTATTTCAGGGACAGAACGTGTAGTAGTTAATCAGTTGACACGCTTCCCAGGAGTTTACTTCACTTTGGGAAAGGATAACATGCGAGGACGACGCTTGTGCTCCGCTAAGCTTATTGCCGAGCGAGGGGCATGGCTCGATTTTGACACTTCCAATAGCGATGTGATTTCAGTCAAAGTGAACGGGAAACGGAAGATAGCTGTCACTACCTTATTGCGTGCCATAGGATTTGCCAGTGACGATGATTTACTAGCTCTTTTTCAAGATGTAGATAATTCCCCTACCCATTCCTTTATTCAATCAACAATAGAACGAGATCCCCTGATCAAAAACAAAACTGGAGCGTTAATTGACATTTATCATAAATTGTCCTCTGGCACTCCCCCAAGTCTCAGCAGCGCCGAAACATTGCTTAAAAATTTTCTGTTTAATCCTCGTCGCTACAGCTTAGGCGAGGTCGGCCGCTACAAGCTTAATAAAAAATTAGGGGTAACCATCCCTGAAAGCTATCACGGCTTAACACCTGAAGATTTAATACAAGTAGTACATCACATAATCTTAATCAACAACGGTAAAGAAACTCCCGACGATATTGACCACTTAGGCAATCGACGAACGCACACCGTAGGTTTACTAATGCAAAATCAATTCCAAGTTGGCTTATTCCGTTTAGAGAGAACCATTAAAGAGCGTATGAGCATTCTTGGCCCTGAGGCAGCGACTCCTTCAGCTTTGATCAACGTCCGTCCCGTAGTAACCGCTGTAAAGGAGTTTTTTGGCCGGTCCCAACTATCTCAGTTCATGGATCAAACCAACCCATTGGCTGAATTGACTCATAAACGCCGTCTGTCTGCTATAGGACCTGGCGGCCTCTCTCGAGAACGAGCCGGCTTTGAAGTTCGCGATGTACATCACTCCCACTACGGAAGAATTTGCCCTATAGAGACACCTGAAGGTCCCAATATTGGCCTCATCGGTTCTCTAGCCATTTACGCTTCAATTAATAAGTATGGCTTTGCAGAAACACCATATCGCAAAGTTATCCACGAAGTGCCTAATGCTATACCACAATTGCTGGGAAGGACAACTCAAGAGGATGTGTTGGATAATAAAAACCATCTAGTAGTCAAGGCAAAAACGTTACTTACAGAAGAGCTTGCAACAAAGCTAATTTCCCTTCCAGCACAAACTATTAAGGTTACCCCTTTCGCTTCTGACCAGACTGTCCATTTAACAGCTGATGAAGAGGACCAATATATCATCGCTGAAGCTAAAGTCCCTCTCAACAAAAGAAGTGAATTTGTTGAAGAGAAAGTTAGCGTAAAGAAAGCTAACAAATATTTTAAGCAGGCAGCGGATAATGTAGATTTCATGGATATTTCCCCGAAACAGCTGTTTAGTGTATCTGCTTCTCTCATTCCATTTCTGGAACACGATGATGCTAACCGTGCTTTAATGGGCTGTAACATGCAACGCCAGGCAGTACCTTTATTGCATCCCCATGCCCCATTGGTAGCTACAGGCATGGAAAGAGAGGTGGCTAGATATAGCGGGCAAGTGATATTCACTCCCACCAACGGCGTAGCAACATCCGTAACTGGCTCACAGATTGTAATTGAAGATGAGAAAGGCGAGAACCACATTTACAAACTGAACAAGTTCGTCAGAACTAATCAGGCAACGTGTATTAATCAACACCCAGTGATAAACAAAGGAGACATAGTTAAACAAGACCAAGTCATAGCAAACAGCTCTGCGATAGATGATGGACAGCTAGCTCTAGGACAGAATGTTATCTGTGCTTTTATGAGCTGGAAAGGGTATAACTTCGAAGATGCTATTATCCTCAGCAGAAGGCTGGTTAAAGATGACATCTATACCTCCACTCACATTGAGAAGTTTGATATTCAAGCACGTGATACAAAGCTTGGTCCAGAAGAAATCACCAGAGATATACCAAATGTAAGCGAGGAAGGGTTGAGCAATCTCGATGACCAAGGTATCATACGCATCGGCGCCGAAGTAAAGTCTGGCAGTATCCTGGTAGGAAAAATTACCCCCAAAGGCGAGACAGAGCTTTCAGCAGAGGAGAAATTACTACGAGCTATTTTTGGCGAAAAAACGCGTGAAGTGAAAGATAACTCGCTCAGAGTACCACCTGGAGGACGAGGAAGAGTAATTAACACTAGGGTTTTCTCTCGTGATGATAACGATGAATTGCCGGCAGGAGTGAATAAACTCGTGCGGGTATGGGTTGCCCAGAAACGCAAAATCTCAGTGGGCGATAAAATGTCAGGAAGACATGGTAATAAGGGGGTCGTTTCAATCATATTGCCCGAGGAAGACATGCCATTTTTGCCTGACGGCACGCCCGTAGACATTGTTCTTAACCCGCTAGGTGTTCCATCTCGCATGAATATTGGGCAAGTCCTAGAGACCCATCTAGGATGGGCAGCTTATATATTGAATTTCAAGGTAGTTAATCCGATTTTTGATGGAGCTGATGCTCTAGATATTGAGGATGCCTTAGCCAGAGTCTGGATAGCATGGAAGGCAAATGCCGTCAACATTAACTCAGGAAAACCAACTGACACGCCAGCTAATCAAGAAAAGATCAGCGCCTGGCTTAATGAACACGGTTTTGATGATGCAAAAGTCATGGATGAAAGACATAAGGGCGCAGCTAAAAGAGCCTCCCTTTGCTTGTGGCTTGAAGAATTGGGAGTAGACGCGCGGAACCTGAGTAATACTAATTTAGAGCAAGTAGCACAGAAACTTTACACGGAACAGAGGATATACCCCCCCACCTTTGGCAAAATGGAGCTCCGAGACGGGAAAACTGGCATACCCTTTGACCAACCCATAACCGTAGGCAATGTTTACATGGCGAAACTAGTACACCTGGTTGAAAACAAAGTGCACGCTCGTTCTACTGGGCCATATTCTCTCATCACACAACAACCATTAGGCGGGAAAGCTCAGATCGGTGGCCAACGCTTCGGAGAGATGGAGGTATGGGCATTGGAAGGCTACGGTGCAGCTCATACACTTCAAGAAATGCTTACCGTAAAATCTGATGATGTGATTGGACGAGCTAAAGCATACGAAGCCATTATCAAAGGTGAAGCTATTTGTCAACTTGGCGTCCCCGAAGCATGTAAGGTTCTATTCATGGAATTGCGCAGCTTGGGTTTCGCTGTGGAGTTGATTTCTGAAAATAAAGAAAATTAAATTATTTTGCCGACCTTAAACCAATACTTAGAATTAGCCTGTATTGTGAGGTGATAAATAGATATGGTTCAATTTGATGAGTTAGATGCTATCCGAGTAAGCCTTGCTTCACCAGAACAAACCAGAAGCTGGTCTCACGGAGAGGTGACTAAAGCTGAGACGATAAACTATCGCACTTTAAAACCAGAAAGAGATGGCCTCTTTTGCGAAAGGATTTTTGGTCCTACCAAAGACTTCGAGTGCCATTGTGGCAAATATAAAAAGGTACGGTATAAAGGCGTCATCTGCGACAAATGTGGAGTTGAGGTAGCTCATTCCAGTGTACGAAGAGAGCGTATGGGGCATATTGAATTAGCTGCCCCCGTGGCTCATATTTGGTTCGTCAAATTGGTACCTAGCCAACTTGCACTTCTACTTAACATCTCTCCACGAAATCTAGAATCGGTTATCTATTTTGCTCAACACATCATTATTTCAGTTAACGGAGAAGCTCGGCAAGAGAGAATTCGTCGGTTTGAGGAGGCAATAAGCCAGAAAATTAGCGAGCACGAAGACTTGATAAACAAGGAAATTGAAGAACTACAAGCTAACGCTAAGCCAGAAGAAGACAATGAGCTTATAGTAGAAAAGGTAAATCAGTTACGTGCCGGGATTGCACAAACAAGAGCAGACCTTGATGAGGAGTTAAAAATAAACAAGGCAGAGGTAAAAGACATTAAGCCACTAAAGTTGCTTGGCGAAGAACAATATCAAAGATTTAAGAATAAATATGGTGACATTTTCGAAGCGGGCATAGGCGCTGAAGCTATTCTAAAAATCTTAAAAACGCTTGATATAGAGGGATTATGTCACGAACTCTCCGAAGAAATACATGACGCTTCTGGGCAACACCGCAAAAAACTCAGCAAGCGACTACAACTACTTGAATCTCTCAGGACAAGTGGGAATAAACCTGAATGGATGATTCTGACTGTGCTACCCGTATTACCACCAGCACTTCGCCCTATAGTCCAGCTAGACGGTGGGCGCTTTGTCATTAGCGATATTAACGACCTCTATCGGCGTGTTATTAACCGCAACAATCGCCTCCGACGCCTTATAGAGTTGAGCGCACCAGAAGTCATTATCCGCAATGAAAAACGAATGCTGCAAGAAGCTGTTGATGCACTTATAGATAATGGGCGAAGGGGACGTGCAGTTACCACTGGTAATAACCACACCCTAAAATCTCTTTCAGCTATGTTGCGAGGAAAACAAGGGCGTTTCAGACAGAATCTTTTAGGCAAACGAGTAGATTATAGTGGGCGCTCAGTCATCGTTGTTGGCCCACAGCTTAAGCTTCATCAATGCGGCTTGCCACGGCATGTGGCCTTAGAATTATTTAAACCGTTCGTCATGCACAAACTTATAGAGAAAGGTTATGCCAATAATGTAAAGGTGGCTCGACGCCAACTGGAGAGAACCACACCTGAGGTCTGGGATTTACTTAGCGAAGTAGTCAAAGAACGCCCGGTATTGCTTAATCGCGCCCCCACCTTACATCGCTTGAGCATCCAAGCTTTCGAACCTGTTTTAATTGATGGTAACGCTTTCCAACTCCACCCTTTAGTTTGCGCTGCTTTCAATGCAGATTTTGATGGCGACCAGATGGCAGTTCACATACCATTATCCCAGGCAGCAGTGAGCGAAGCTAGGGAATACATGCTTAGCGTACATAACATGTTGCTACCCAGTTGTAGCGAGCCAGTTACAGCACCTAACCTTGACATTGTCTTTGGCTGTTATTACCTCACCTTCATTAAACCTGGAGCTAAAGGAGAAGGTAAACTTTTCAGCAATTTTGAAGCGGCTAAACTAGCTTGCGAGTTAGATATCATTGACTTTAGCGCTGAAATTGAAGTGCGAGACAAAAACAACGGCGGAAAGCGAATAAAAACCACCGCGGGGCGAATTCTATTCAATGAAGTTTTGCCTCTACAGCTTCGTTTTTACAATGAGACGGTAGATAAAACCGCATTAAAATCACTGGTGTCTGATTGTATTCGCTTCTTAGGCAACAACGCCACTGCCACTGTCCTTGATAACATTAAGCAAATAGGCTTTGAATATGCTACAAAAGCAGGAATTTCTATCGCCATGAATGATATTGAAGAACCCCCCAGGAAAACCAAGTTCCTTAAAGAGGCTGACAAATTAATTGGCATTACTGAAGACCAATTTGCCCATGGCTTTATCACAGAGGATGAGCGCTATGAGAACGCAGTTCGGATCTGGATGGAGACTACTGACAAAATTGCCAAGGATTTGTCTCAATCCTTAGACCGTTATGGTTGTATCTACATGATGGCTACATCAGGAGCAAAGGGTAATATGTCCCAGATTAGCCAGATGGCTGGAATGCGGGGGCTGATGACCGACCCATCAGGAAAAATAATAGACTTTCCTATTAGGTCAAGTTTCCGGAATGGGCTATCCCCTATGGAATATTTCATATCCACGCATGGTGCCCGCAAGGGGTTAGCTGATACTGCTTTGAGGACTTCCGATAGCGGTTACCTTACTCGACGCCTCATAGACATAGCCCAAGATGTTATTGTGACCGAGCAAGACTGCGGTACCACTGAAGGGGTTTGGATATCAGGAGGGAAAATTGGAAGTTCTCTACCTTCGCTAAGTGAACGGATCATCGGTTATCTAGCAGCAAATCAAATCGTTAACCCACATACAGGTGAAATTATTGTTGAACGTAATGAGGAAATTGATGAAGAAAAGGTTAAGCAAATCACTACGGCTGATATAACTCAAGTATACGTGAGATCACCTCTCAGTTGTCACTCTAAATTTGGTATTTGCCAATACTGTTATGGTAGAGATCTGGCTAAAAGACAGCTAGTAAATCTTGGCGTTGCTGCAGGTATCGTTGCCGCTCAGAGTATTGGTGAACCTGGAACTCAGCTCACTTTGCGCACTTTTCACACGGGCGGTGTAGTTGGCACCGATATCACCAGCGGATTACCTCGCGTGGAGGAGCTTTTTGAAGCCAGGACACCAAAAGGCTGCGCTATCATTTCTGATATTGGTGGCACTATTGAAGTAGTTGATGAGGAAGGAGGAAGCGTGGTCAAAATCACCAATTCTGAATTTTACCAGGATGAGTATGAATTGCCAGCAGGGATGGAAATGACCGTGACTGATGGGCAATCAGTTGATGTTGGAACCATTCTATTCTCATCCACCCCTTCTTCACAAGAAGGCAAGGAGCAATTACCAGCTATAGCTGAACA
>Ga0272442_10001542_pt1 | contig 34956 bp, 38 predicted proteins | sample SSMForm2O_FD_200262 | JGI IMG/M metagenome (GOLD analysis project Ga0272442, IMG submission 200262) | Marine sediment archaeal communities from Little Sippewissett salt marsh, Falmouth, MA, United States - SSM-Form-2O | ecosystem: Environmental > Aquatic > Marine > Wetlands > Sediment ... | reverse complement strand
ACGTTTCTGGGAGGATGCGGATGAGGATTATATCCATGAGGTCCAGGAGTTCGCGACCCGTTTGGTGTACGGTGTTCATCAACATTGTGAAGACATCGACAACAAGATTATGGCCTATGCAACCAATTGGCAGCTGAAACGGATGGCGGTTATTGATCGCAATGTTTTGCGTCTGGGTGTTTTTGAACTGTTTTATGCCGAGGATATCCCCCCCAAGGTTACCATCAATGAGGCGGTTGAATTGGCTAAGAAATACGGCGATCTAGAGTCTAGTAAATTCGTCAACGGCATTCTCGATAAGATGCACAAGACCGAGATCGTCGAGCAGCCGGACAGGAACGAGGATGCCGAATAAATTTTTTTGCGAAAGAAGCCTGAGTTGAATAAAGTCGCTGATTTGCATGTCCACACTCATTTTTCCGATAGCACATTTTCGCCCCTTGCGGTGGTCCGGGAGGCGTTGAAGCAAGGCTTATCCGGGCTGGGCATAACGGACCACGATACCTGCGAGGGGGTTTTGCCGGCCCGAGAGGCCGCCGAAGGATCATGGTTGGAGATCATCCCCGGGATTGAATTCTCCTGTTCCCTGAAAAATAAAGATATTCATATCCTCGGATATTTTTTGGATTGTTATAATCACAAATTGCAAGAACAACTGCGTAAATTCCAGGGGGCCCGGGTCGAACGGATTTACAAGATGATTAAAAAACTTAAGATGCAAGGTGTGGATAATATTATCCCGGAGGATGTTTTGCGCCTGGCCGAATCGGATGCAGTGGGCCGGCCGCATCTGGCCAGTGTTCTAGTCGAAAAAGGCTGGGTGCCGGATATCCGCAGCGCCTTTGATCGTTATCTGGCTGAGGACCGGCCGGCCTATGTCCCCAAATTCAAACAGACCCCCTATGACGCCATCGCGCTTATTCATCAGGCCGGAGGGGTTGCGGTCTTAGCCCATCCTTCTATTACCAATATTGATGAGCTCATTGCCGGTTTTGTCGATGCCGGACTCGACGGTCTGGAAGTCTATTACCCCCATTGTTATCCGAATACCATCCGCTATTATGAAGGCCTGGCCAGGAAATATCACCTGTTAATGACGGGCGGCTCCGATGCGCATGGTGAGGACCGCAGTCATGCCCGCATCGGAGATATCCGGATCTCCTATGAGCTTGTCGAGGAAATGAAGGCACGCGCCGCGCGGTATTAATCATCTGTCGGAAACATCCATGACCGATAAGGAATACATGCAGATCGCCTATGTCCTTGCCCGGCGGGGCAAGGGCCGGACCAGCCCGAATCCCATGGTCGGAGCGGTCATTGTCAACAACGGCAGGATCATCGGGCAAGGCTATCATCATCGCTGCGGAGGGCCCCATGCCGAGATCCTGGCCCTCAGACAGGCTCAGGCCCATGCCCATGGGGCGCGTATGTATGTGACCTTAGAGCCGTGTTGCCATCAAGGACGCACACCGCCCTGCGTGGATGCAATCATTGCGGCAGGCATTAAGCAAGTTTTTATCAGCCTAAAAGATCCTAACCCGCTTGTGCGCGGGAAATCCATAGCCAGACTCAGACGCAATAACGTTGATGTGTCCTGCGGTCTGCTTCGCGAGCGGGGTTTGCTCCTTAACGAGGTTTTTATCAAGTATATCACCCGAAGAAGACCTTTTGTCGTGACCAAAACAGCCCAGACCCTGGACGGTAAGATCGCGACTGTCTCGGGAGAATCAAAATGGATCACCTCGCAGTCGGCCCGTTGCTATGCCCGGCGTATGCGCAATGAATTCGATGCGATCCTGGTCGGGTTTAATACGGTCTTGAAAGATAACCCCTTCTTGGATCCCGCACAAAAAACCAAACGGCTGAAAAAGATTGTTTTGGATCCGGCTTTAAGAACCAATCCGCGTGCCAGGCTTTTTAGGAATTCACGGTCGCAGGATTGCATTCTGGTTGTGGGCTGCCGGGCCCGTGTTAAGGATATTAAAAAATTTCGCTCCCGGGGAATAAATGTCTGGGCGGATCCGTCTGCCACAAAGGACATCTCTTTATCCTGGCTGATGAAAGAACTGGCGCGGCACGAGATCACCAGTCTTCTCGTCGAGGGTGGTGCCCGGGTTGTGGGCAGTGCCTTGCGTGAAAAGGTCGTTGATAAGATGCACGTGTACATTGCTCCTCGGATTATCGGCGACCAGGCGGCCTTGGGTGCGGTGGCGGGCACGGGTGTCACCCGGTTGAAACAAACGGTTCGACTGGATCGGGTCACCTTTGATCGGATCGGGGCAGATATATTTTTACAGGGCTATATTGCTTCATAAAAGGAGGAAGAGGATGTTTTCAGGCATTGTGGAAGAGACCGGCGAGATTCGGCAGGTTCGCAAGCAAAAGAATTTATATACGATTACGATCCGGGGTTCGAAAACAGCCCGCGGCACAAAGGTCGGTGATAGTATTGCTTGTGACGGGATCTGCCTGACGGTTACACAGAAAAGAGGCCGGGATATGGAATTTGATCTGATGAAGGAAACGTTGGATAGGACGACTTTTCGTTATGCCAAACCAGGTCGGGCCATCAATCTTGAGCGCTCTCTGAAAGTGAACGACCGTATCAGCGGGCATTTTGTGACCGGCCATATTGACGGCACTGGGATCTTCAAGCAACGGCTGACAATTCCCAATTACGTCGAATGGCGGATTGCCGTGGCTCCTGGGCTGGCGCGTTACATCATCCCTAAGGGATCGGTCAGCATTGACGGAGTGAGCCTGACCGTCGGTGTAGTTAGACAGAAATATTTTTCGGTTTATCTTATCCCGCACACTCTGCAGGTCACGACCTTCGGGAAGAAGCGGGTGGGTGAGATTGTCAATATCGAGACTGATATCTTGGCCAAATATATTCTCTGGGATCGCTATTCCGGGAATACATAAGACCTCTTTCTCGAAACCAGTTTTCTGGGATTTTTTTAAAAGGATCAAACAACGATTAGGATCTTCTTTCGCTTTCTCTAAAGATAAACTTGATATTCGGTCTCGGCCCTGTGTTTTTTATATGTTTTCATGAAGACTTCCGACCGGCAGATTGTCTTAATCCCCTCCCCGCCCGTCCCAATAATCGGTCTTGTCTCTGTGGATAAATTATAATACAATAACACCATGCCCAAACGCATTGTATTGACAGGTCTTGGGATCTTGGCCGGGAACGCGAAAGGCCGTCAGGAATATTGGCAGGCCTTGCGCCAGGGACGTAGCGGATACCGGCCGATCACACTTTTTGACACCAAAGAATTCCGGGTTCGCCAGGCGGCTGAGATCAGCGACTTTGATCCCAAACAGTATGTCGGGCCTAAGGGTCTGAGAAATTTGGACCGTTCGACCAAATTGCTGATTTCAGCGGCCAGACTGGCGATTAACGACAGCGGCTTAAGAATCAGCGAGCGCAATACGGGTGATATCGGGGTTGCGGTCGGCACAACCCTGGGTAGTCTGAAGAGTATCAGTGATTTTGATGAGGTGACGTTAAAAGAAGGGCCGCATTATACCAATCCGGCTCATTTTCCCAATACTGTTATCAACTCCCCGGCGAGTCAGGTTTCGATCTGGCATAAGGTCAAAGGATTTAACACGACGATTTCGACCGGATTCACTGCAAGCCTGGATGCCCTGCAGTATGCTTATGATTTTCTTCAAATGGATCGCGCGAAGCTGATCTTTACCGGCGGGGTGGAAGAGATGTGTCTGCAGACCTTTTTCGGTTTCTATGCTTTGCAATTCCTGTCGGGTTCCAAAGCTGGCCAAAAATTCATTAACTGCCCTTTTGATAAACGCCGCAATGGCATCGTCTTGGGAGAAGGCGCCTGCCTGATGGCCTTGGAAGAGTACCGTCACGCCTGCCGGCGAAAAGCCAAGATCCTGGGCGAGGTCGTTTCCTTCGGTTATTGTTTTGATCCTTTCCGGGTCAATAAATATAATCCCCGCGGCACCGGTGTCAAAGCCGCCATGCGCTCGGCCCTGGATCAGGCCGGCATGGCACCTGCCGATATTGATTACATCTGTGCCAACGCTAATTCCACATCCTTGGCGGACAAGATTGAGACCCAGGCTATCAAAGAGGTATTCGGAAAACACAGCCGCCGCATTCCTGTCTCTGCCATCAAATCCATGATCGGGGAATGTTATAGCGTTTCGGGCGCTATGGCCGTGGCCGCGGCCCTGGGGGTACTTAATGAGGGATATATACCGCCGACGATCAATTATCAACACAAAGATCCTGACTGTGATCTGGATGTGGTCCCGAACCGGGCCCGCAAGGCGGACGTCAAAAATGTGATGGTTGTTAACTTCGGACCGTCGGGAGCGAATGTCTGTATGATAATTGCCAAATCCGGCTGAGGTTCGAAAAGAAGAGATCGGGCATGAAAAGTTTAAAAGGCAAAGTCGCGGTTGTGACCGGAGCCTCACGCGGCATCGGCCGGGGGATTGCGCTGATGCTGGCGGCCGAAGGCTGTGATGTGGCTTTTAATTACCTGCATAGCCGCAAGGCCGCTTTGAGTTTGGAGCAGGAAATCAAGACTAAGGCCCGACAGTGTCAATCCAAGCGGGTGGATATCCGCGACTTTGAAGCTGTCAAAAAATGGATCGAACAAACGAAAAAACGCTTCGGTCGGGTCGATATCCTGATCAACAATGCCGGCGTGATCAATGACAAGGCCCTGATGCTGATGGGACAGGATGAGTGGAACGAGGTCATTGACACGAATCTAAATGGCATGTTCCATGTTACCCGGGCGTGTATTGTTGGCTTTCTCAAGCAGAAGAGCGGGGACATTATTAATATGTCGTCGGTCAGCGGCATCACCGGCTTACCGCGTCAAACGAATTATTCGGCCAGTAAAGGCGGCATGAATGCCTTTACCCGGGCCCTGGCCAAAGAAGTTGCGGCCTACGGCATTCGGGTCAATGCCGTTGCTCCCGGATTCATCGCAACGGACATGTTGGCGGGTTTTTCTCCTCAGCAGAAAGAACAATTGGCCGCCATGATCCCTTTGGGGCGGATAGGCTCTGTGGAGGATGTTACCGGAGCCGTCCGTTTTCTTTTGAGCCATGAGGCACGTTATATGACGGGACAGATCATTCATGTCGATGGCGGGTTAGCGATGAACAGTTGAAGAGCAATCTTTTTCAGAGTTTACCAATGTTAAGGGGGAGGATGAATAAATGGAATTGAATGCTCTCGAGATACGTCAGATTATTCCGCACCGGTTTCCGTTTTTATTGATTGATAAGGTCCTGGAGCTCGAACCGAATGAAAAATTGATTGCCCTGAAGAATGTGACGGTCAATGAACCATTTTTTGTCGGGCATTTCCCGGCGACCAAGGTTATGCCCGGCGTTCTGATTATTGAGGCGATGGCTCAGGCGGGCTGCGTGTTTTTTTATTACAGCAAGAATATGCAGGGCAAGGATCTGATTTATTTTCTGGCCAAGGCTTCGGCTAAATTTCGTAAACCGGTTGTCCCCGGAGACCAATTGATTCTTACGATCACAAGCGTTAAGATGATGGGTAGGACCGGGATCTTAAAGGCTGTTGCTCAGGTCGATGACCAGACGGTTGCGGAGGCTGAACTCGGTTTCGGAGTCAAAGAGGTTTAATCTTCATATCAGAGTGACAAGGACAAGATCATATCAGCGGTTTCCTCACTATTCATTGCGACAGTCCGGTTTTTTGGCAGATAGCTGGGCTGCTGTCGTTTTGATCATTGTCAATATCGGCATATTTTTTTATTTTAGGTATCAGGGGGGGCTGCCTCTCGATTGGGTGCTTTTTCCGCATCATCTGCTGGACGGTCATTTAGCGCCGCTTGTCACCTCGGGATTTCTCCACGCCGATTTCGTTCATCTGGCCATGAATATGCTGGGCATCTTTATTTTTGGACGAATCACGGAAAGGCATCTCGGCACGCTCAAAACCTTTTTTATTTATTTCGGTTCTTTGGCCATCTCGATGTTTTGTTCCACCGTCATTTATGTTTTTTTTATGCATAAGGACGTGGCTGTTATCGGCGCTTCAGGAGCGGTCATGGGATTGATGGCGGCGGCCGTTTTATTGGATCCGTTTTGTGTAACCTATGAAATGATCCTGCCTTTACCGGTCATGATCAAAGGCTGGATGTTTCTTTACGCCGATATTCGCGGTTTTCTTGGCGGTGAAACCGACGGGGTTAGTCATCTGGCTCATCTGTGCGGGTTTTTATCCATTGGCCTGCTCGTTTACTTTCTTTCTGCCAGAGATAAAAGCACCATGCGGGCTGGATTATGGATCAATATTTATTCATTTTTTATTTTCTTTCTTTTTTATCTATGGATACGCCCAGGCCTCTAAACGGCATCGGGTGACGAAGTGTTTAAAATTGGCATAAAATAATGAAGGAGGGGGCGATGGTTAAGGCTATTTTCGATAAACAAATTATGATTACGGTTAATAATGAGGTCGGGACCTTGGCTGAAATCTGTAGCGTGATCTCGAAAGCGGGTATTAACATGATCGCGGTGAATGCCTATGCGGTGGACAACAAAGGCTTTATTATGTTTGTCACCGAGGATAATGATCGGGCAGGCAAGCTTCTCAAGGAACACAATTACAATGTTCGCGAGGAAGAGGTTATTTTATTGTCGATTGACAATAAACCCGGATCATTGCAACAGATCGTCGACAAGATCGCCAATGCTGGCATCGACTTGACGCTGCTTTATGGAAGCGTGAACCCCAAATCCAAAAAGAGTCCGATTATCGTCGTTACGGAGGATAATAAAACAGCATTAACGATAATTAAAATGCGTTAATTTATGCATTAATATGACATAAAATGTAAGAATATGTAATTTATTGCAATTTTATCCTTTCAAGAAACCTTATATCCCCCTCCGGAGTTAATTTTCATTCAGGCCCATCATATGAATTTAGATTTCAATGAAAGATTTACAGCTGCCATTAACCGGCTCGAGAACACCAGTCACCATGTTTTTATTACTGGTAAAGCCGGCACAGGCAAATCGACATTGCTGCAGTATTTTCGGCAACACACATCCAAGAATGTCGCGGTCTTGGCACCCACCGGGGTAGCGGCTGTTAATGTTAAGGGGCAGACCATCCATTCCTTTTTTCGTTTTAAGCCTGACATCACACCCCAGAAGGTTCGGAAAAATTATATCCGCAAGAAAGACAAAGAGCTTTTTCGGGCACTGGATACGGTGATTATCGATGAAATTTCCATGGTGCGTTCAGATCTCCTGGATTGTATCGATGTTTTGCTAAGGATGCACGCCCGGAACAAAAAGAAACCCTTTGGCGGTGTGCAAATGATCTTCTTCGGCGATTTGTACCAGTTGCCTCCCGTAGTCGGTCAATACGAGAAGGACATCTTTAACGGCGTCTATGCCAGTCCTTATTTTTTTGACGCCAAGGTATTCGAATCCACGGATATGGATTATATCGATCTGGAAAAGATTTATCGGCAGCAGGACGATGCCTTTATCGGGATCCTGAATGCCATCCGCACCCGGACCGTTACCTCTGATGATCTGCGCGTCTTGAACCGCCGGTATATTCCGGAATTCCATCCCGGATCAGAGGAGTTATTTATTCATCTGACAACCACCAATGTTATGGCCGAACGCATTAACGCATGGCATTTACGGAATCAGCCTGGCCAATCGTATCATTTCGAAGGCCGGATTGACGGCAAGTTTGAACAGAAGTACCTGCCGACCCGGGTTGTCTTAGATTTAAAAATCAACGCCCAGGTGATGCTCCTGAATAATGATCCCCAAGGCCGGTGGATCAACGGTACACTAGGCAAGATTATCGCGGTAGAAGACGATTTAAGTGCGACCAGCATCATCCAGGTTCAGCTGGAAGACGGCCGGCTGGTTGAGGTCACGCCTTTTACATGGGAGATGTTTCGGTTTATGTATAATGAAGAAACCGAGAGCCTCGAATCCCGCAGTATTGGTTCATTCACTCAATATCCTTTAAAATTGGCCTGGGCAGTGACCATTCATAAGAGTCAGGGCAAGACCTTCAGCCGTGTCATTCTGGATATGGGACAAGGCGCCTTTTCGCATGGCCAGACTTATGTCGCCTTAAGCCGTTGCATCTCCTTAGAAGGGTTGGTCTTAAAAAGACCGATTGTTTTTCGGGATATCCTGCTGGATGAACGGATCACGCATTTTATGCAACAGTTGTCCGGGATGACTGTGAATTGACGTATTGCTGGCTTTTGAGCGACACTATTGACAAACTGGGCGCTTTTTGACATAATAAATCAAATTTTTAAGTTCTATAAGGCAACTCAGTACTCATTATATGAGCTAATACCTTTCCACGCCACGGGGGAGGGAGCCAATTCGAGTTGCCTTATTTTTTTATGACCTGCATATCATTACTTTGTATATCCATGAGGTTGAGGAGGGCGTGTTAACTGATGTGGCTTGTATTGGCCGCCTTAACGGCTCTTTTCACTTCGTTGACAGATGTCTTCAGCCGTAAGATCATCCACACAGTTGATGTGGTTATTGTGGCCTGGGCGTGGGCCTTTTTCTCTTTGCCGATCCTTTATCCGCTGGCCTTGATTCAGCCGGCGGTTACTCTAGGGCCGGAATTCTTTCCGGCCCTGATTGCCAGTACGCTGATAGTGACGGTTGCCAATGTGCTTTATTTCAAGGCTATCAAAGCCTCGGATCTCTCCTTAACGGTTCCTATGCTGGCTTTCACTCCGCTTTTTCTTCTGGTAACATCCCCGATTATGCTGAATGAAATACCCCGTCCTTTAGGGATGACCGGCGTATTGTTTATCGTGGTCGGGTCCTATATTCTGCATACGGGAGATCGGAGTCAGGGATATTGGGGGCCTTTGAAAAATTTATTGAAAACCCCTGGCTCGCGTTATATGCTGACTGTGGCATTTTTGTATAGTATCGGAGGTAATATCGATAAGATCGGAGTCAGGAATTCTTCGGCATTTGTTTGGGGAACGGCGATCAATACGGCCTTGGCCGTGTCTTTGGGAATTCTTGTTTGGCAGCGCTCAAGAGATTTTATCCAACAGCTCCGCAAGGCTTGGATTTATTTAGGCTTGATGGGGCTGGCCGTGTCCTTGGCGGTTATCAGTCAAATGACCGCGATCCAAATGACATTGGTTCCGTATGTTATTGCCGTAAAAAGGACCAGTATCGTGATGACCAGTATTTTTGGATTTATGATCTTTAAGGAAAGCGGCTTCAGACAGAGATTCGCAGGCGTGCTTTTCATGATGACCGGCGTGATTTTGATCTACATCTTCCAATAAATCGACCATGAATTTCTTGGATCTTGCGCAAAAAAGGCGCAGTTGCCGCAGCTATTCGGACCGCGCCGTTTCCCGGGAGAGTCTTGAGCGATGTCTTCAGGCAGCGCGGTTGGCACCTTCGGCCTGTAATTCCCAGCCATGGCGTTTTATCGTTGTTGCCGAAGAATCTCTGCGCCAGGAATTGGGGCGCCGCGCCTTTGGCGGGCTTTATCAAATGAATCAATTTGCCTTGGGCGCGCCGGTCTTGATTGCGGTTGTGCGTGAGGCATCCGCTTATGCGGCTATGATAGGCGCGGTCTTGCGGGGGACATCCTATAGCCTGCTTGATATAGGCATTGCCTGTGAACATCTTGTGCTTCAGGCCGAAGAAGAAGGTTTAGGCACTTGTTGGATCGGCTGGTTTAATGAAAGAGCTGTGAAAAAGACCCTCGAGATTCCCTTTTATAAAAAGGTTGAGGTCATCATCAGCCTCGGCTATCCTTCCGAACGGAAGGATCAGAAAAAGAATAGAAAAGAGCTACACGAAATCAGTGAATTCCGTTAAACTAGACTGGAATTCAGCTGGCGGTGAAAGGGGAATGACTGCGCGCAACTGGTTGAAACGGTCTTGATTGAGCAATCTCAGCGTTGATTTTATTTTCAAGGCAACATTAAGGAAAAATAAATAGCGGTTGCGCCCGAGCCGGAAACGTATTATAAATAGGAAAACTGGACCGATATCCGCAAACCTAAAATGAAGATACGACTGGTTATATTCTTTTTGGTTTTTTTGTTCATAGGCCTTGCCTTCTTGGCCTATGCGTTCGAGCTGCCGAAGTGGTTTCTGTTTGACCGCAAGAATGCCCTGGATGAGTGGCAGGAGAAGATTTTTAAGGATCGGGTGCTGTACGAGGTCAGGCCCGGCCGGAAGATAGGCGAGTTAGCGGCCTCCAGCGAGCAGGCCTGTTCGGGCCTGCTGTACCGAATGAAATTCAACGCGGTCAAATATCCGATGATCAGCTGGTTTTGGAAAGTCACAAAATTTCCTGACAAGAAACCGGTTGAGGAGATGCAAGGCGGGTGGCTCGAGAAGGACGATTACGCTGCCCGGGTTTATGTGATTTTTCCCAGTTGGAATTTTTTGAACATACGCAGTATCGAATATGTCTGGGATGAGGATCTGCCGGAAGAGACCATCATGACCAGCCCTTATTCGAAAAATATTAAGTTGATCGTGGTGGAATCCGGTCGTAAAAATCTCAACCGCTGGGTGCTGGAAGAACGCAATATCTATCTTGATTATATTCGCAGTTTTGGGCATGTCCGGTCATTAAAGGTCGGCGCGATAGCCTTGATGACCGATGCGGACAATACCGTTTCAACAGCCGAAGCCTTTTATAAAAGCATAAAAGTGGGGTATGAAAAATGAGTGATGCCCGAGAAAGACGGAAATTTTTCTTTGCTAATAAGATGCATAGGGATCTTTTTGTGATTATTTTTTGCGCCGCAGTCATCCCGACCGTCATTACGGCGATTCTCATGTATTATCTGATTTTTTATATTACGAGTCGGGAGATCGGGATCCCGGAAACCATTGCGGCCCACCTGATCCCGGCCGCCCGCCAGGTGACGGTCATCCTGTGGCTCATGGTACCGTCCGTAATCGCGATCATATTATACATCGCCCATAAAATCGCCCATCAGATTCTCGGCCCCTTTGATAGGATCGTCCGTGAGCTCGACAAATTCATTTCCGGTACCGGGTCCGGGAAGATTATCCTCCGCGACAATGACAAGTTCCAACCTTTGGTCGATCGGATCAATATCCTGCTGGAGCGTTTGCGCCCGTAATGCGTCGGCCTGCCCTGCCTTGTCCACTGGGATTTGAGATTAGGGATAAAATCGGTCTGCGACAATTCCCCCCACAGGATATTCATGAATAAAAAGGGCGTCAAATACATCTTGAACTGGCAGGTTATCCTGGGGCTGATCCTGATTGCCCTCTCCGGGCTTGTTTATTATATTCATTATTTGGTTTTCCGGGACGCCCATCATATATTCATTTATCTGATCGGGGATATCGCCTTTGTCTTCCTGGAGGTTTTACTGGTTACCCTGTTGATTCACCGTTTGTTGGCTTACCGTGAGAAACAAGGCCGCCTGAATAAGCTCAATATGGTTGTCGGCAGCTTTTTTTACGAAGTCGGGACCGAATTGCTACGTCAATTCTCAGGCGGCGACAAAAAGGCCGCGACTTTAAGATCGGGACTGATCTTCACCGATCAGATGCATCGTCTGGATTTTTTAAAGATGCGTACCATGATCGATCGCCATGATTATGATATTGCCGTTAACGCTGAATTCTTGACCGGCCTAAAGACTTTTCTACTGGCCAGGCGGGATTTTTTATTGAATTTACTGGGGAATCCGAATCTCCTGGAACATGAGTCGTTCACGGATTTATTGTGGGCTGTGTTTCATCTGACTGAGGAACTGAATTATCGCCTGGACTTGAAACATTTATCTACCCGGGATAGCGAACATCTCGGGCGGGATGTCCTTAGGGCGTATCGGCATCTATTGCGAGAATGGGTGGATTATATGGCGCACCTGCTTAAGAAATACCCGTATCTGTTTTCCTTGGCGGTCCGGATGAATCCTTTTGACACACAGGCTTCGGTCGCGATAAAATGAATCCACCCATGAGTTCACCTAAAAATTATCCCATGGAATTGTCAAAACAGATTTTGCATTTTTTGAATCATCAAGGCTTTGTGATCGTTTCCACTATGGATGGCGAAGGACGCATCCATTGTTCCGCCAAAGGCGTGTTGGCTCTCACGGCGGAGGCACGGATTTTGATCATCGATTTGTATTTGCGTCAGACTTACCGGAATCTTCAACGGGATGGACGCATGAGCATTACAGCCGTTGATGAGAGCTCTTTTAAGGGCTATACCCTGCAAGGCCGTGGGCTGATCATTCCGCGCGAGGATATCACGGCGGAGGTTTTGAATCAATGGGAGGAGCAAATAGCACAGCGGATATCACGCAGGATTGTTCACGGCGTCCGGTCAGCATCAAAGTCGAGTGCGCATTTCGAGGCCCAACTTCCGGTTCAGCCGCAGTATTTGATTGAGTTGGAAGTCGAACGGATTATTGATTTATCACCGCCTTCTTTAAGATAGTGTTTGCCGATCACAGGAGCGAATGCGATTGATGGATTGTTCCAATAAGAATCGGAACCTAGACCGTTGCAATTGCACTTATCCCGGATGTCCGCGCAAGGGTATCTGTTGCGAATGTCTGCGTTATCATCTGGATGCCGGGGAAGTCCCGGCGTGTTTTTTTGATGCCCAGGCCGAAAAAACTTATAACCGATCCATTGCCTATTTCATTCAGGAATACCGCCGGTCATAGCCGCCGAGGAAATTCCGGAAAGGTTCTGATTGAGCCATGCAGGCCCATATTCTTATAGTTGACGATGATCCGCATCTCTCCCGTCTCATGGCCGGTCTATTGCAGGCGCATGAATACCGGGTGACCGTGGTTGCGACGGGTGCGGATGCTTTGGCCAATGTTGATCACCGGCCTGATCTGGTCTTGCTGGATTTGAGCCTTCCGGATATCGAAGGATTGGAGATCTGCCGTAAGATCCGTGAAGACAAACGGCTGCGCCATATTCCCATCATTATTGTCAGCGGCCGGGATACGGTGACCGAAAAGATCGAGGGTTTATACCTCGGAGCGGATGATTATATTACCAAGCCGTATGAGAACGAGGAACTGGTTGCCCGCGTGGAAGCCCTTCTGCGCCGAAGCCGTTTTAACGACTATGTCCTTGAGGAAAAAGACAATTTGGTGCGGGAGGTCAAAAGGATTATCGAAGAATCAGAAATCAAAACATTTTTTCAGCCGATCTTTGATCTAAAGACGCGACAGGCGTTGGGTTTCGAGGTCCTGAGCCGGCCTCCTACGTCTGGCCCTATCAACAATCCGGAATTGTTATTCCGGGCAGCCTTGGCATACGGGATGTATTTCGAATTGGAGATGGTCTGTTGGAAGAAGGCCTTTGTTCAGTGGAAAAAGTCCGTTCAGAATGGTTTTTTATTTTTAAACTGCATGCCGTATTTGATCGAACATGAGAAATTCTCCGGCCAGGTTCTTCCGGATTATGGTATTCCAGGCGAGCGAGTTGTGTTGGAGATGACTGAGCGCATGGCCATTAATGATTTTGCTTTATTTCACAGCAAAGTGCATGCTTTAAAAAAAATCGGGTTACGGATCGCCATCGACGATGTCGGCAACGGATATGCCAGTCTTGATATGATCGCTGAAACCGCCCCGGATTATGTCAAGATTGATATGTTTTTGGTCCGCGATATTCAGGACAGCCCGTTGAAGCAGAGTATTGTGGAATCGATTGTGAGATTTTGTCATGAGAACGGCATTGCAACTATCGCGGAAGGAATTGAAAAACAGTCCGAATTAGAGGTGGTCCGGGACCTGGGCGTGGCGGCTGTTCAGGGTTTCTTGTTGGGTACGCCGTCTTTGGATATGCCCCGGCAGACCCAATTGGATCGCTGATCGGCTACGTCAAAGAACAATCACCTCTGAGGGTTATGATGCAGGATCGTAGACGCTGTCACCGTTTTGATGTGGAATTGCCCGTGGCCTTTCGGGCTACAAGGTATCAAAGACATATTTCGGTCGGTTTGACCCAGAATGTTAGCGCCACAGGACTCTGTTTTTTGACCACCCAAGGCGTCGACATCGGGCAGGACCTGACGATTGAGATTCAGATTCCGTCGGGTGAGAAATTAACCCTGAACACTGCGGTTGTTTGGGTGCGTGAAACAGGTTATATCAGCCGAGACTTTCTGATCGGAGTCCGTTTGCGTGAACCGGTGGATGACGATGCCCGGAAATTTATCCGATTTTGTGCCCAAGAGCTGAGCCGATATAAACCCAAAAAGAAGACCTAGTCAAGCCGTTTTTGCCGATGCCGGATGGCGGAGGCCTTTTATGTCGGAATCAAGGCAGTCTTATCAAAAAATAAGATGTCGAGCGATGGGGGGAGGCAAAAGGTGTTTAGAGAAAAGATCAAGGTACTGGATTGTACGATTCGCGACGGCGGGCTGATCAATAATCACGATTTTGACCAGCGTTTTGTCCGGGAGGTTTATCGGGCGGTGTCCGCGGCCGGGGTGGATTATATGGAAGTTGGATACAAAAATTCACGCGAACTTTTTTCCGCCAAAGAATACGGGCTTTGGAAATTTTGCGATGATGACGAGATCCGGCGAGTGGTGGAAGGGATCGAATCCCAGACCAAAATTTCCGTCATGGTCGACATCGGGCGGGTCAATCCCGATGACGTCAAAGCGAGTCAAGACAGTCCGGTTGACATGATTCGGGTGGCCTCTTATGTCAAAGATATCGATAAGGCTATTGCTATGGTGAATGAGTTCAACCAAAAGGGCTATGAAACGACGATCAATATTATGGCCATCTCCCGGGATCAGGGTGTGGAACTGGACGAGGCCCTGCATCAGATCGAGGAGGAAAGCCGGGTTGACGTCGTTTATATCGTCGATAGTTTCGGTTCTTTATACCAGGAATCAACGGAGATTCTTGTCAAAAAGTTTAAAAGCATTCTGCTCACACGCGAGGTGGGTTTTCACGGGCACAATCACCAACAACTGGCTTTCGGCAATACCATCGAGGCGATCATTCATGATGCCAATTATCTGGATGGCACGATTTACGGGATCGGCCGGGCGGCGGGTAATTGTCCGCTCGAATTGCTGATCGGTTTTCTGAAAAATCCCAAATTTGATATCCGGCCGATTTTGGATGTTATTTCCAAAGAATTCATTCCTTTGCGGGAGAAGATCGAATGGGGCTATATCATCCCGTATGCCATTTCCGGGATGATGAACGAGCATCCCCGCGCGGCGATGGCCTTGCGCAAGACCGCAAAAAAGGAAGATTACCGTGAGTTTTACGAAAGCCTCGTAACGCCGGATTTGGAATAGTGCATCCGGCTTCGATCAAGGAGGACGTTATGCCCACCTGGTTGTTGCTTTGGTATAAAGATATCATCATTATTATTTTGGGCCTTGCTTTATTTATTTGCCTCCTAAAGATCCGGCGCTTGCGCAAGAATCTGGTCTCCGAAATACGGCAGAAACTTATTCCAGTGATTACGACGGAGATCAACCCACGCAAATCGGGTATGTTCCTCAAGAATGAAGGCACTTGTTATGCCAAAGACGTTCAACTGGACGATATCAGTTGTCTCTTGGACTATGATTTTAAGAAGAATGTCACTTTGAAATTTGACCGCGTGGGATTTATTAAACCGGGCGAGAAAGTCAAATTGGGAGTCAGGGTTTTTGACGGTCAGTATGAGATACCGGAGCGTGAGGCCGAATCCTTGTTTGGGGTGTTGTCCAAATCCTCCTTTGAAGCCCGGCTGACCTGCGCCAATATCGAGGACAGCCGTTATACGATCATCCTTCTTCGGGATAAAGACCATTTTCGAATCAAACAAATCCTTCCCGTTCGTGACGATCCATCATGCCCCTGACCACTGGCAGGCAGAAACTGACGCTTTTCATTCTGAGTGTCGGACTTTCGCTTATTCTTCTTGAGATCGGCCTGCGTCTGGGCGGCTTCCTGTTTCTGCGGCACCAAGACCGGTCGAACCAAAGGGATCTTGGCCCCGGAGAGTTCCGTATCCTTTGTCTCGGCGAGTCGACCACTGCCCTGGGCGGAGAAGATTCGTATCCTTCTCAGCTGGAAACCATTCTCAATGACCGCCATCCCCAGCGCCACTTTCGGGTCATTAATAAAGGCATGGTCTCCAAAAGTTCCCTGGATATTTTTAAACAACTCCCGCATTTTTTGAAGAAATATGAACCTCACTTGGTCATTGCCATGATCGGCGTCAATGACCGGCATATGTTAGCCGACTCCGGCAATCTGTGGTCGCGCATGCGTTTGGTTTTTCGCCAATTACGGGTTTTTCGTTTTTTCGAGTTGCTGATAAAGCACCTGACCGCTAAATCCGAACTGAAGCGCTTTTTTGACCGATCGCAGCAAGCATTAGATCAAGAACCCGATATCTCTCTTCGGGAAAATGGTGATCAAGAGTCCGGTTCTCGGATCAACCGCCTCATGGCTAATGCGATTGTTCTGGGGAGGAAACTTGACCAATTGCGTCAAGAACGCAAACAGATTCCATCGGGACCAACGGCTGAGAGGATTGACAAAACGATCGCCGCCCTTAAAGCTCGGCAGACCTGGCTACTGGTGGGAGCAGGTCATCTTATGCGAATGAAAGGGGACTATCAGGGGGCCTCACAAATATTGCGTTCGGCTTTAGTCCTAGAACCGGATCATATCGCTGCCATGGTGGAATTGGGCCGGTGTTATAAAGATCAGGAGGGTTGTGGTCAGGCGCTGTCATTGTTCGAAGCGGCTCGTCGTCTGGCGCCGGACTCGGTTATACCCCTTTTGGAGTTGATGCGTTGTTATGAAGACCTGGGACAGCAGTCCCAAGCCTATCAGGTTACCCAGCAGATATTGTCTTTGAACACGGATGATGTGCGCGTTTACCCTGAAGTCGGCCAATGGTTCAAGGATCATCAATATGATCAGGCTGCCGTCGATACTTTTCTTAAAGGTTTGGAACTTAACCCTTATGATTATGAGGTTTACGAGCAGTTGGCCGAGGTCTACGCCAGTCAGGGGAGGACGGATGAAGCTGAAATCTATTATCTCAAGGCCCGGAAGATGGAGCACAAGATGGTCGACTATATACCGGCTACCGTCGATTATTATAATCGTATTGCCGGAATGATTTTGCAGCGCGGAATACGTCTGATTTGCATGCAGTATCCGTTAAGGGAAATTCGACCGCTTAAAAAAATTTTTCCACCGGAGTATCCGATAATTTTTGTTTCCAATAAAGATAATTTCGAGCAGGCCCTCGCGGGCAACGAATATACCTATTATTTTTCTGATTTCTTTGGCGGGGACTTCGGGCATTGCACCCGGGCAGGCAACCGTTTGATTGCCGAGAATCTGGCCGCGGAGATAAGCACACAAATCTTGGGGAAATAGCATGCAACGGAGAACCAAAATCATCTGCACTCTCGGCCCGGTATCAAACCGCATCGAGATTATCAAAAAGATGGCTCAGGCTGGCATGGATGTGGCCCGGCTCAATTTTTCGCACGGGAATCACAAGAGTCATCAACGGCTGATCGATATGATCCGGGATATCAATAAAGGGCGCAAGTGTCCCATCCGGATCTTGCAGGACCTGGAGGGTTACCGGATTCGGATTGGTATTTTACGGCGCCCCCTGGAACTTAAGAAGGGAGCGGTGGTCTGGATATCTAGCCCTTCTGCGTCCGGTTCCGATTTGATCCCGCTTGAGGCGGATTTAAATGTCCGAGATTTGAAGAAGGGCATGGATATCTTTATTGCCGACGGGACGATTGCATTAAAGATCGTAGCCCGAAAGGGCAATCGAGTCCTGGCCCGCGTTCGGCAGGGGGGATGGATCACCTCAAAAAAAGGGGTCAACATCCCTGGATTGAAATTGCGGGCAAATATTTTAACGTCCAAAGACAAACGCGATCTTGAATTTGGACTCGCCAACAGAGTGGATTTTGTGGCACAATCCTTTGTGCGCAACAGCAATGATATCAAACGCATTATGCGCCTGGTTAAGCCCGTTCACCCCGAAGCCAAAGTCATCGCCAAGATCGAGAGCCGGCCGGGCGTTAGAAATGTAAAAAGTATATTACAGGCCTGTGACGGGGTTATGATTGCCCGCGGCGATCTGGGTGTTTCGTTGCCGATTTATCAGGTCCCAGTCATTCAAAAGGCCATTCTTAGTCTTTCTAATAAGCAGAAAAAAATAGATATTACCGCAACGCAGATGCTCGAAAGCATGACTGAGCACCTGCGTCCGACCCGGGCTGAGGTTAGCGATGTTGCCAATGCCATTTTTGATGGTTCGGATTATGTCATGCTTTCCGGTGAGACGGCGGCCGGACATTATCCGGTTGAAAGCGTAGCCATGATGCGTCAAATCATTGAATTCACCGAACGGGCAGTCCGGTCCGGACCGCAACGCTGCCTCTAGGAGAGGGCCGGGATCGTTCGTATACGCTAGGGTAAGCGCGGATCGTTTGCGCAGAGGTAGCATTGCGTTGATCTGGGCTTGAGTCAAAAGATGGATGAATCATATCTATAGCGTAATATTGACGCTTTGGAAAGAGGATGATACAATAGGCGCTGATATTTATTGTTAACTACAGGGCTTTTGTTTTAACGGGAAGTAGCGCAGCTTGGCTAGCGCGCAACGTTCGGGACGTTGAGGTCGTGGGTTCAAATCCCACCTTCCCGACCAGTTATATAATCGGTTCAATCCGATACTGTTGCGATAAGCCTTTTTATCCCAACCAGCAAAGGAGTTCCTATGACTGAGCAAGAGAACCCCCCCGTTGAGATTGATTCCGGCCAGGAAAGACTCTGGAATACTCTTTGTCATCTAACGGCCCTTGTGCTTTTTATCGGTATACCCTTTGGCAATATTCTTGGGCCATTGGTCATCTGGCTATTAAAAAGGAACGATATGCCTTCCGTGGATAGTCATGGTAAAGAAGCCCTCAACTTCCAAATTTCCATGACCATCTATTCTTTGGTCGCCGGTCTGTTGATCCTGCTTTTTATTGGGATCCCGATCCTGATCCTTCTGGGTATCGCGGACCTTATTTTGACCATTATCGCTTCGATCAAAGCCAACAATGGCGAACCGTACAGCTATCCAATGGCAATCCGTTTTCTCAAATAAATCGACGTTGCCTGTTTAAAGGGACATTTTCATCTGGCCGGAATGGAGGAGGAGAAATGTGATCCAGGCCCATGTTTATTATTCGGGTACCGTCCAGGGAGTTGGTTTTCGTTACACCGTCCGGCGTCTGGCCGCTGATCGCGGCCTGGCTGGGTGGATTCGTAATCTGCCCGATGGCCGGGTCGAGATGCTGGTCGTGGGCGAGAAATCCGATATCGAGAATTTACTGGCAGGGATTGCCGATTATTTTGCGGGGTATATAACCGCGCGGGATGTGGATTACAGTGCAACCGATCAAGCGTTTAATCGTTTTATGATTATCTCCTGAGCCTTTGACCGGAGATTGTTCTGCCATGAAAAAGAGTGAAGCCCAAAATCAAATCCGGCGACTTTCCCAACAGATCGAAGAACATAACTATCGCTATTATGTTCTCAATCAACCGGTGATCGCGGATCAAGAATACGACGATCTGATGCGACGGCTGATTGATCTGGAACGACAGTTCCCGGAACTGGTCACGCCCCATTCGCCGAGCCAACGGATCGGGCACCGCGCCGACAGCCAGGCTCCGGCAGTGCGACATCGGGTAAAAATGTTTTCGCTGGACAATACTTATTCTGTAGACGAACTCAAGGAATGGCATCAACGTGTTCTGAAAGGTCTATCCGGGCAGAAAAGTGAATTTGTTGTCGAGTTAAAGGTGGATGGCATCAGTGCCGCGCTGGTTTATAAAAAGGGCCATTTGATTCTTGGAGCGACCCGCGGGGACGGGATTACGGGGGAAGATGTGACCAACAATCTCAAGACCGTCCGCTCGATCCCTTTGACTTTGAAGCCGTCTTCCGAACGGAGCATCCCCGGGCTTTTGGATGTGCGCGGGGAGATCTATATGCCTAAACGGAATTTTGAAAAGCTGAACAAAGAACGTCAAAAACAGGATGAGGCTGTGTTTGCCAATCCGCGCAACGCGGCCGGTGGTTCGATCAAACTCCTTGATTCGCGGATCACCGCCTCAAGAAACCTGCAATGTTTTATTCATTCTTTCGGAGTGATGGAAAATGGCCTTGATTTTTCGACTCACTGGGATTTTTTAATGCAAGCCAAAGCCTGGGGGCTGTGCGTTAATCCCGAAAATCGTCGGTGCAAGACATTTGATGAGGTTTTGGACTATTGCCGGGAGTTCCAGGATAAACGCCATTCGCTGGAATATGAGATTGACGGTATCGTTATCAAGGTCAATTCCCGCCTTCAGCAGCGCCGGCTGGGAAGCACCTTGAAAAGTCCGCGTTGGGCGGTGGCCTACAAGTTCCCGGCCCATCAGGCCACGACGGCCGTTAAGGATATTGTTGTTCAGGTCGGCCGCACGGGGGTATTGACCCCAGTGGCTGAACTCCAGCCGGTCAATTGTGCCGGGGTGACAATTTCGCGGGCGACCTTGCATAATTTTGATGAAATCAGACGTTTGGGGATAAGGGTCGGTGATCGCGTCTTGATAGAGCGCGCCGGGGACGTGATCCCCAAGATCATCAAGGTGGTCCAACGTTCGGCTGGAAAACGGAAACGGCTAAACGCGCCTTCCCGTTGTCCGGCATGCGGTGGTCCTGTGATCAAGATCAAATCCGATCAGGTCGCGACGCGGTGCATGAACCCTTCCTGTCCGAAGCAGATAGAAAGGCGTATGATCCATTTTGCCTCTCGGGGCGCGATGGATATTGAAGGCCTGGGAGAAGTCGTTATTAACCAGCTGTTAGGAAAAGATAAGATCAACGATTTGGCGGATCTTTATAATCTGCGTAAAGAGGATTTTTTGGAATTGGATTTAATCAAGGATAAGAAGGCCGAAAATTTATTCCAGGCCATTCAAAACAGCAAGAGCCGTCCGTTATCTCGGCTTCTTTTTGCCCTGGGGATTCTTAATGTCGGTGAGAAGGCGGCCTCGGTTTTGGCCCGGCATTATCAAAGCCTGGAAAAGCTCGAGCGGGCTAAGGCCGAGGAACTGGAACGGATCGAAGAGATTGGGCCGGTCATGGCCGATTCCATTGTGCGTTTTTTCCGGCAGCCGTCAACCCGGCGTTTGATCGACCGATTGAGGAAAGCCGGGCTGAATTTCCTGGAACCGATGACGGTCGTGGACCAGCGCCTGGCCGGAAAGAAATTTGTTTTTACGGGCGAACTGCCCTATCTAAGCCGCCGGCAGGCCAGTGCTTTGGTCAAACGCATGGGCGGTGAAGTCCTGGGTTCGGTCAGCAAGAACGTGGATTATGTCGTCGCGGGTCTGAATCCCGGATCGAAATACCGTCAGGCCAAAGGCCTGGGAATCAGGATTTTAAATGCTAAGGAATTTCAGGAGATAATCCATGATTAGAGTTTTTTATTTTCGTTTTTTGAAGATGGGCATTGGGTGGATGGCCGTTCTGGCGGTTTTAATGATTAGCTCAGCGGGATGCGAGCCGCTCCGGAAGAAATTCGTCCGTAAGAAGAAACAGGAGCGCGTCAGCGAGGTTGTTCCGGTGCTTGAGCCGGTTGATTATCCGCGCGAGGTTCATTCCCGCGACAGTCTTTACCGTCACCATTATGCGCTGTGGAAGGTCTGGTTTAAGGATCTGGTGGTTGCGATGGCGGAACAGGACAGCGATAAACGTATCCTTCACATTTTAGATCAGCTGATTCTTGAGCTTCAGTCATTGCAAACTTTGGTGGGTGATGCCCGCAGTCATCGTTTGAATGATCTTATTGATCAAATCCGCAAGATTGAGGCGTCTTATCAAAGGCCGGCCGCTCTGCGCAACCATTTGATTCTGAAAAATCAGGCTGTGGCCATCGATCGGCGGTTCCGGGACGAATTTGCCTATCAGAAGGTCCGCGAATTTTTGGTCGCGGAGCCATCCGAAGATTGATCATTTCGATTGAAGCGGAGGCGGCAAGCAGGATGAACGACCTGATCGATCATTTCATCAGTTTTCTTTCCGTAGAACGCGGATTGGCGCAGAATACCCTTTTGGCCTACCGACGGGATCTGGATAGATATAGGCTGTATTTAGAACGGCAGGGCATCAAGTCCTGTCAGTCGGTTAAGCGCAGGCACGTGACGGAATATATTTATAGCCAAAAAAAAGACGGATTGACGACAAATACCATCTGCCGGAGTCTCGCAGCCCTTAAGATGTTTCACCGATTCTTAGTTCGCGAAAACCTCGCGCGCGAGGATCCGACCAATCTGGTCGATACACCCAAATTATGGAAACGGGTACCGGACGTCCTTTCGCAGAAAGAGATTGAGGCGATGATCGCTGCGGCCAAGGGCCCTGCGAAACAGCAAGTGCGGGATTATGCCATCCTTGAGTTATTTTATGCCAGCGGCATGCGCGTGTCCGAGCTGGTGACCTTAAAGCTGGAGAATATTAATCTGGATGTGGGCTATGTCCGCTGTATCGGTAAAGGACAGAAGGAACGCATCATCCCGATCGGCCGATCGGCCCGGGATGCCGTCAAGAAATATTGCGATACCGTTCGGTCGCGGCAGCCGACCGCGCGGATGAATGCGTATCTTTTTTTGAGCCGATTGGGTAAAAACTTAAGCCGGCAGAGTGTTTGGAAGATAATCAAATTTTACGCGCGCAAGGCGCGCATCAGCAAGGCGATCAAGCCGCATACCCTGCGGCATTCTTTTGCAACTCATCTTTTGGAGCATGGGGCGGACCTGCGTTCGGTTCAGGAGATGTTGGGCCATGCGGATATTTCCACGACTCAAATTTATACCCATGTCGACCGGGAACGATTGCGTTCCATCCATAAACAATTTCATCCGCGGGGATAAACATGAAAGTGCGACTGACTTCCTTTAATCGCCGTTGTCAATCGGTCATGCGGTCCTGCCGCCGGGCGGCCGATTCCCGCAAGGTCTCCGTTTATTTAGTGGGCGGTCCTGTGCGCGATTTCATTTTGGGCTGCCCGAACTCGGATCTTGATTTCGTGATCGAAGGGGATGTCCCGGCCGTGGCCCGGCAAATCGCCCGCGATCTCAAAGGGCGCCTGACGGTCTATCCTCAATTTCGGACAGCAACCGTTACTCTGGCGGATGGCACGAGCATTGATCTGGCCACAACCAGGAAGGAAATCTACGCGCACCCAGGCGCCTTGCCTCAGGTCAGCAGCGGGGATATACATGACGATCTATACCGTCGGGATTTTACTATCAATGCCATGGCGATATCCGTTAACCGCCGTTCGTCGGGCGAACTCGTCGATTTTTATAATGGCCGTGCTGATCTCCATTCGGGAAAGATCCGGATTTTGCATGAAAACAGTTTTCATGAGGATCCGACCAGAATTTTGCGCGCCGTACGCTTTGAGCAGCGCTTCGGTTTTTCGCTGGAGTCCGTTACCGCACGCTGCCTGCACTCGGCCTTGAAAGGCGATGTGCTGCGACTGATCAGCGCGGAGCGCTTTTTTCAGGAAATCAAAAAAGTATTGAAAGAACGCCGTCCGGTTCGGGCCCTGCGTCGGCTGGCGGGTTTGGGAATTTTAGCCCGTTGGGATTTGGATGGCGATGTTCATTATCGTCGTTTGCAAGGATTCGAAGACCGGCTTATGATTCTGTACGAACAACCGTTGTATCGGCAGATCGAATTCGCCTGGCTATATTTTATGGCTTTGACGGAGCATAAGCGACTCAGGGAGATTCATCGTCTGGCCGGGCGGCTTCCATTGACCCGTTATCAGCTCAAATGCTTGACCCAGCTGCGTGTTTCGGCTGAGATCGTGGACCGCTTGTCTCAGAGGATGTTAAATCGGGGAACGGTGTATCGCTATCTGCGCGATTTACCCCTGGAGGTTGTCGCGTATTGGCGTGTCCGGTATCCATCGCAACGGCTGGCCGAAAGGATCGATCGGTTTTTCAGTCATGATCGGTCGGTGCGGTTGTCTTTGAACGGCCGGGACTTGAAAGGGCGTAAAGGGATATCCGGACGGACGATCGGAGCGATTCTTGATGAATTGAAGATCCGTAAAGTAGAAGGGAAGATTCACACCCGGGGCGATGAATGGGCTGCGGTCGAAGAGATGCTGGGCCGCAAGGCCGTCTGTCAATCAAAGCTGTGAGGCACAGGTTGTGAAAGGAGTGGGCTGATGGGGCGGATAGACAAAATCAATGAGTTGGTAAAACGGGAAGTCAGCCTGATTATTCAGCAGGAATTTCAGGATCCCCGCTTGATGTTTATGACGATTTTACGTGTCGATGTGAGCCGCGATCTTCAGCATGCAGATATCTATTACAGCGTTCTAGGCGACGGGAAAAAGATTGAAGCGGTCGCCCAATCGCTGCATAAGCTTTCCGGGCATATCCGCAGATTGATCGCTCAGCGGATCCGTCTGCGTCATATTCCGCAGATTCGTTTTTTGTACGATCAATCGCTCGAAGTCAACGCACGCATGGAAGAAACCTTTCGTGAAATCCATATACAAACCGACAGTCCACCGCCATCGGCGGATCCGCAAAAACGGGAACAACTATGAGAAAACATTCTCTAAGACAACTCATTCAGGCCCTAAACGGGAACAGGCGTTTTTTGATCACCACGCACGTCAATCCGGATCCGGATGCCTTGTGTTCGCAGCTGGCGATGGCGGCCTTCTTGCGTTCCATAGGCAAGCGTGTCTTTTCGATCAATGAACAGGATCTCCCCGAGCGTTTTCATTTTCTCCCCGGGTCGCACCGGATCCGCCCTTTTCGAAACGAACCCAAGATCGCTTTCGATGCAGCGGTCATTATCGATTGCGGGGATCTGGATCGGATCGGTTCTGTCCAGAAACTGATTAAAGACAAACACACAATTATCAATATCGATCACCACGTCACCAATCATATCTTCGGGGATATCAATTATGTCAGAACCTCGGCATCCTCAACGGCGGAAATGATCTACGGAATTCTGCATAAGGCAAGGTTTGCCTTTGACCACGATGTCGCCCTTTTGTTATATGTCGGTATTCTCACGGATACCGGTTCGTTCCGATATGAAAATACCACGGCTCATACCCATCGCGTGGTCAGCCGCCTGATCCCTTACGGTTTTTCGGTCAGCGACTTATACAGCCGACTTTATGAAAGTATCCCGCTGCATGATTTGGAGATCTTTACTCGGGTGGTTAATACCTTCGAGCCCTTGTATCAGGGCCGGGTGATTTATCTTGAACTCCACAAAAAAATAGTTCAAAAGTTTTCAAAAGAATTCGATTTGCGTGACAAAATTTTTCGGTACCTGCGGGCTATCAAGGGCGTGGAGGTGATTGTGATTTTAACCGAGATGACGACCCGGCAAACGCGTGTGAACTTTCGTTCTCAAGGGAGTTTTGATGTGGCGCCGATTGCTTTTCATTTTAACGGCGGCGGTCATCGCCGCGCTAGCGGCTGCATCGTACAGCAACCTTTGGCGCAAACACGCCAACAGGTCCTCACGGAAATAAAAAAGGCGCTCGGCAAGGTAAAGAGAAGGGGCTGAATATGCTTTCATCCGAACAGCAGAAGACATCCCCGGAAGGGATTCTGATCGTCGATAAACCCCGCGGGATGACCTCGCATGATGTGGTGGCTGTCATCCGGCGCCGGTTTCGCATACGGCGGGTTGGCCATGCCGGCACGCTGGATCCGTTGGCAACCGGCGTGTTGGTGATCTTGATCGGCAAGGCCACCAAACTTTTTCATGAGTTCGAAAGTTTTGATAAGGCCTATAATGCCACCTTGTTGTTGGGTCGGAAAACCACCAGTGCTGATATTGAAGGCCAGATTGTGGCTGAGGCTGATTTTAGTCATATTACTCAATCCGGTTTCGAACAGGCCTTGGAAAAATTTAAAGGTGTGATAGAACAGATACCTCCTATGGTTTCGGCCGTTAAAATGAATGGCCGACGTCTATATGAATTAGCACGCAAGGGGATGGATGTGAAACGAGCGGCCCGGAAGATTCGGATCGCCAAACTACAGATGACGGATTTCAATCCTCCGCATGTCAAGGTTTATCTCGAATGCTCCAAGGGAACCTATGTGCGCAAACTGGCTGAGGATATCGGTAATGAATTGGGTTGTCTGGCTTGCATATCTGAGATTCAGCGTACCCAGGTGGGGCCGTTTTTGATTAAAGATGCTATTGCGCTTAAGGACATCAGTGAGGAACACATTCGCCTTTGGTCAATCCCAGGTCTCTGAAGTCTATGCAGATTTATACCTCCCGTTCCCAGATTAACGTAAAATATCCGCGTCCGGTCGTAGCGCTCGGTGTCTTTGATGGATTGCATCGCGGCCATCAAAAGATTATCTCGGAAACCGTCCGCCGTGCCAAAAGGGTCAAAGGCACGCCGATGGTTATGACTTTTTCTCCTCACCCTGTGAATGTCTTGAATCCCAAGGTCTTTTGTCCCTTAATCATATCTCTTCCGTACCGGTTGAAGCTGATCGAAGCTATGGGCGTTAAAGTCTGTTGGGTCGTGTCCTTTACCCGCCGCTTGGCCCGGCAGAGCGCCGAAGATTTTATACGTCGGTATTTAGTCAGAACGCTGTCTTCATTCGAGATTGTTGTCGGCAGTGATTTTCATTTCGGTCATGATCGACAGGCAACCGCCGCCCGCCTTCAGACCCTAGGACCGAAATACGGCGTCACGGTTCGGTGTCTAGCGGTAGGGTCCCCAACGAAATCGGTCAGTAGCTCCCGAATCCGTCGGGATATTGCCGAAGGTGATTTGCGTCATGCCGCCTTATTGCTGGGACGGCCTTTCGCAATTCTCGGGCGTGTCGTTCATGGAGACTCACGCGGACGCACGCTCGGATATCCGACCGCCAATATTCATCTCACCCGACAGATCTTACCTCCTTCCGGTGTTTATGTTGTTCAAATAATTTTGGACCGAAAGATTTATCGTGGCATCGCCAACTTAGGACACCGGCCTTCGTTTAAAAAGATTGCTCAAGTTAATTTGGAAGTATACCTATTTCATTTTCGTCGGAATCTGTATGGCCGCCAGATATTGGTGCAATTTCTTCGTAAGATCCGGGATGAAAAGGTATTCCGCTCGGAGACTGAATTGGCTCGTCAAATCCGCCTGGATGAAAAACAGGCCCGCCGCTGTTTCGAACGATAATTTTTTCTGCTTTTTCCTTTTTGATTTCTCTTTTGTCCGACTAAGTTTGGGCATAAAAGAGAATTTCTGATTTATAAATATAGATCTATACAGGAATTTCTCTTTTGAAAGTCTGTGGATTTATATATTGACACTTACTTTTGATTTGATTATACTGTTCCATGTAATGGCATAAAGTGGAGCAAAGTGGAGCATAAGAGATTTTGTTCCCGCTTTGCGTATTTTTTTTATTTCCTTATTATTTATAATGTTTTACGGCGAATACATCCACGGCATTGACCGCAAAGGTCGCCTTATACTCCCAGCACGTTTCCGCGAAGTCTGCAAAGAGCATAGTATTGATAAGTTCTTTATTACCCGCGGTTTAGATAAATGTATCTTCATGTTTACGGAGGAGGAATGGCGCATCCAGGAAAAGAAGTTTAAAGGCCTGTCTTTCACGAAACAAGAGTCGCGCCGGTTCAATCGTTTATTCTTTTCCGGCGCCTTGGAAGTTATTCCGGATAAACAAGGGCGTTTTATTATGCCATTATCTTTGAAGCGTTATGCCGGGATCACGAGAGAAGCAGTCGTTATTGGCGTTTCAAACCGAATCGAAATATGGGATGTCCGGACCTGGAACGACTTTTTCACGAACTCTTCCGAAACCTTTGAACAGATCGCGGAAAATATGCTCGCGGCTTAGGAATCTTATGGTGATATTAAATGTTAATCATCTCGAGGATCGAAAGATGGCTCATCAGCCGCATATTCCGGTTATGGCCCATGAGGTGACTTCGTTTTTGACATTGAGACCGGAGGCATGTTTTTTGGATTGCACCTTGGGTTTGGGCGGCCATGCTGCCTTGCTGGCCAAACAGCTCGGTCCTCAAGGCCGTCTGGTCGGTATTGACCGTGACAAAGAATCACTCGCTGTTGCCGAACAGAAACTAAAATCTTATCCCTGTCAGCACATCTTCGTTCATGACGACTTCCGTCATATAGATACGATCTTGGCGTCTTTGCATATTACAAAAGTCGATGGAATTTTGATGGATCTTGGGATCTCCAGTTTTCAATTGGCGGATTCTTCGCGGGGCTTCAGTTTTCAAGCGGATGGCCCTTTGGATATGCGGATTAATCAGGAAAGTTTTGTTTCGGCCTATGATTTGATCAATTCGCTTTCGGAACGGGAGTTATCCACGATTCTGAAGAATTATGGGCAGGAGCGTTGGCATCATCGTATTGCGCGATATTTGGTCGAACAGCGTGCCAAATCACCGATTCAGACAACCCGCGAATTACGCGACGCTGTATTGCGCGCCATGCCCCGCATGCGCAACCGGCAGAAGATCGATCCGGCCACACGCACGTTTCAGGCTTTTCGGATTGCCGTTAACCGGGAGCTGGAATCGCTTGAGATGGCTTTATCCAAGATTCCCAGATTTTTAAAACCCGGTGCGCGTTTATGTGTCATTGCTTTTCATTCCCTAGAAGATCGAATCGTGAAGCAGAAGATGCGCACCTTTTCCCATCAAAATGTCATGAGCCTGGTGGTGAAGAAGCCCCTGCGCCCGACCCAAGCGGAATGCGCGCTCAACCCGCGGGCCCGTAGCGCCCGTTTACGTGTGGCCCAGAAGGTATAGGTATCGTTGCCCCATCCGGAGTAAGGGGATATATAATACTTTTTTGCTTTAATCCCGACGGTGGTTTACCGTTTTCTAAAAAGCGAGGTCCTATGAAATTGTCCAAATTCGTTCAGGGCGTTTCTTTAGCAACCTTCATCGCGTTGATTTACATTCATATGCAGATGCAGATCTATGATTTGGCTTACCAGGGCCAGGAGAAAAGAAAGCAAATTCAAAGATTATCTGAATCGAATGCCTTAACAGCCTATCAAATCCTTGAATTGAAATCGGTCAATCATTTGGGGCGACGTTTGTTAGCCCGTGATCAGCAATTACGCTTTCGCGATAATCAAAGTATTATCCAGCTCGTAACTGCGGATGTCGTATCAGGCGGGGAGGAACCGCTTGCCCGGCCGTCCGTTCAGAACGAACATCTTTTTCTCGGTTTTCTCACGACTCAGGCCGAAGCCCAACACCATCCGGAACAGGAACGGAATCTTTTTCGGATATTGGGCAAAGATCGCTAGCTTAAGAGAGCTCCGGTCCAGCCAACCAGTCCGTCGCCTTCGGGATTGATACAATCTGAGAAAAACAACAATGAGACCATCCCGTGCATTTTAGGAAATGCGCTCTACGATTTAGCTTTGTATTTCTCTTCCTTATCCTCAGTCTGCTTTTTTTCGCCATCAAATTGATTTGGATCCAGTGTTTTCGGTCGGATCATCTCATGGCCCTGGCCGAAAAACAGCATCATTACGGATTTAAATTGGAACCGGTTCGGGGTACGATTTTTGATCGTCATCTTCATCCCTTGGCCGTTAATATTCCGGTGGAATCCCTTTATGCGAATCCCCGTCAGATGGCACGGGCGGATAAGTTGCGCGCCAAGGAGCTTTTGCCCGGGATCATCCCGATCAGCGCAGATACCCTGTGCGAACGACTGGCCCGGCATAAACTTTTTGTGTGGTTGGCACGCAAGCTCGATAGTGATCAAGTCCAGCGCATCAAGGCCCTGGAGATTCCCGGGCTCGGTTTTCGGAAAGAAAGCAAACGTCACTATCCTAATCATCATTTGGCGGCGCATTTAATCGGTTTTGCCGGCATGGAGAATGCGGGCCTGGAAGGGCTGGAATTACAATTTGATTCGTACCTAAAAGGGCAGGCGGGCTGGTCCCAGATCATCCGTGATGCCCGCCAAAGAGAATTGTTGATCGAAAAGAATTTTATCCCGCCCCAAAATGGTTTTCATCTCGTTTTAACCATTGATGAAACGATTCAGTATATTACAGAACAAGCGCTGGATCAGATGTTCGTGTTAAGCAATGCCCGGGCTGCGAGTGTTATCGTCATGGATCCGCGCACAGGAGAGGTCCTGGCCTTGGCTAACCGGCCCACATATAGTCTCGATGATTTTGCCAACAGTCCCGTGGAAAACCGTACCAACCGGGCCATCGCCTATATGTATGAGCCCGGATCGGTTTTCAAAATTGTAGCCGCTTCCGCCGCCTTGGAAGAGAATGTCTTCTCCGAACAAGATGAGGTTTTCTGCGAGAACGGTTCTTACCGGGTTGGAAACCATATCCTTCATGATTATCATCCTTACGGGACCTTGACATTTCAGGATGTGATTGTTAATTCCAGCAATATCGGTACGACCAAGGTCGCCCAAAAGATGGGCCCGGCGGTTTTTTATAAATATGCCCAACGGTTTCGCTTCGGGATGAAAACCGGGATAGATCTGGCGGGAGAGGTCGGCGGTGTTCTGAAGCCACCGTCTGAATGGTCGAAAACGAGCATCGGGGCCGTTCCGATCGGCCATGAGGTGGCGGTCACACCGCTGCAGCTGGTTTGCGCCATAGCGGCGATTGCGAATGATGGTATTTATATGAAACCATATATGGTAAAATATATTACTGATGAGCAGAATGAGATTATTAAGATCCAGCAGCCGCAGGTTTTGGGACGGGTCCTGAGTCATGACACGGCCCGGCGCATAAAAGAGATCCTTACTGCAGTGGTGGAGCGGGGAACGGGTCGCAGGGCACAGATCAAGGGCGTGCGGATTGCCGGGAAAACAGGCACGGCCCAGAAGGTCATCAACGGCAGTTATTCCGATTCGAAATTTTATGCGTCTTTTATAGGTTTCGCTCCGGCCGATGATCCCCGCATTGCCATGGTGGTGGTTTTTGATGATCCGCATCCGAATCATTTCGGGGGGACGGTCGCCGCTCCGGTATTCAAAGAGGTCGTCGCGGATGTCTTGAAATACCAGCAGTCGTGCGAATATGAATGAAATGAGCAAAACAATGTTTTTAAAGGATTTGATTGAATCGGCCGATCATGCCGGACTTACCGCTATGACTCGGGAGATGGAAGTTAGCGGAATATGCACTGATTCCCGACGGGTTTCCCCGGGAGATCTTTTTGTGGCATTGCCCGGTAGTCGATACCATGGTCGCGAATTTATCCCGGAAGCGCTCCGCCGCGGGGCGCGGGCCGTTATTGTTGATCAGCTCAACATGGATCTGTCGTCGGTAACGCAAGGTTGTTGCGTGATTCCCGTTCAAGATCCGCGTGCCGTTCTGACCGTGGCGCTGAGGCGGTTTTATGGATTACGTCCCCCTGGGCCGAAGGTCGTCGGCGTTACCGGCACAAATGGCAAGACGACCGTTACGTATTTGTTGGAATCGTTTTTCCATCAAATTGGCCGCCGCTGCGGCGTGATCGGCACTGTCAATTATCGTTTCGGGCAGAGGGTTATCCCTGCAAAAAATACCACGCCCGGTATCGCGGATAATTACCGGATCCTGTCTGACATGGCGGCCGCTGGAATGGATTATATTTTTATGGAAGTGTCGTCCCATGCCCTAGACCAGAAACGGGTGGACGGAATCGGTTTCTCGGCGGCCGTATTCACCAATTTGACCCAGGATCATCTCGATTATCATAAAAACACAGAAGAGTATTTTAAGGCCAAATCCGTTCTTTTCACGGGATTGCCTTCTCAGGCACTGGCCGTGATCAATACGGACTGTGTCTATGGCCGGCAACTGCGCTCTCTGACTGCGGCCCGGGTGGTGTCTTATGGGGTTAAGGGCCAAGCGGATATTATCGCGGAGGAGATTCACAGCGGACCGAGACAAACCCAATTCACACTGCTAGGCCCGGATTGCCGGATTCCGATCGTCACATCTTTATTTGGACAACATAATATTTATAATATTCTCGCCGCTGCCGCCTTGGGACTCCATCAAGGTCTTTCACCCGAAGACATCCGTGCGGGCGTGGCTGCGCTTTCGTCCGTTCCGGGGCGTATGGAAGCCGTCCCAACCGGTCGGGATTTTGACGTCTTTATCGATTATGCCCATACTCCCGATGCTCTGGAGAGTGTTTTGACTAGCATCCGCGAGATTCATCAAGGGAAAGTGATCTTAGTCTTTGGCTGCGGGGGCGATCGGGATCGGGACAAGCGCCCTCTGATGGGGCAGATCGCGGCCCGGTTGGCAGATTATTCGATTGTAACCAATGACAATCCCCGCAGCGAGGATCCTCATGATATTGCCCGTCAGATCGTAGCGGGATTCGAAGGCCAGCCGCATACCGTTATCCTGGATCGCAAGCAGGCGATCGCCGAAGCGCTGAGGCGGGCCTGTCCGGGCAGCGTTGTTCTGATCGCGGGTAAGGGACATGAGGATTATCAGGTTTTCAGGGATCGTGTGGTGCCATTCCGTGAGCGCGAGATCCTCGCTGACCTTTTAAAAATTGCCTAGAACGATGTTTACGTTAAACGAAATCGTGCGAATCACAAAAGGAAGCCTGGTTCAAGGCAATGGCTTGGCAAAGGTTCGACGGGTATCGATCGACTCGCGTCGGATCCGCGCCGGTGATCTTTTTGTGGCTGTTAAAGGTGCACGTTACGACGGCCACGCCTTCATCGCGGCGGCCTTTCGACGGGGTGCTGTTGCGGCGCTTGTGTCTTCTTCCTTTCAGAAATCTGTTAACCAGTCGCGGGGGCTCATTGCGGTTGAAGACCCGGTGCGGGCCTTAGGGCTGATGGCGCGCGAATACCGACGGCGTTTTTCTCTTCCGGTCGTAGCTATTACCGGTTCAACCGGGAAGACCACTACCAAAGAGATGATCGCTTGTGTTTTGAAAAAAGACTTTCGTGTCCTTAAGAATCCCGGCACGGAGAATAACCAGTTTGGAGTGCCGTTGACGCTCTTCCGGATCCAGCCGCGCTATCAGTTGCTCGTTTTAGAGCTCGGAACCAACCGTCCCGGAGATATAGCTTGGCTGGCAATGGTGAGTGAACCGGATGTGGCGGTTTTCACCAATATCGGCGAATCTCATCTTGAGCGGCTTGGCAGTCCCCGGCGGGTCTATAATGAAAAAAAGACTTTAATTTCAGCGACCCGCCCGGACGGCACGATTATCGTCAATAATGATGATCGGTTTTTAAGAGGCATTCCCCACCAGCCAACCAAACAGCGCTGCATTACCTATGCGATTGAGCGGCCGGCCTGTTTTCAGGCCCAAGCTATCCGACCGCTGGAGCATCAGGGCTGGTCATTTAACGTGAATGATCGCCATCCGTTCGTTGTCAAAACGAGCGCCCAGCATAATATTTATAATGCGCTCGCAGCTGTGGCCTGCGCCCGTCTTTTTCATGTTGATTTTGCCACGATTGCCAGTCGGTTGGCACGCAGCGGGTCTATGCGTGGCCGTCAAACCGTCCGTAGAAAGGGCGGTGTGATTATCATTGATGATACGTATAATGCCAATCCGGTTTCTTTCGTAAGCGCATTAACGACGTTAGCTAATTCTGAGTGTCACGGGCGCAGGGTTCTGGTTTGTGCCGATATGCTGGAATTGGGGCGCCAATCCCGGCAACTCCATATCCGCTGTGGCATTCACGCGGCCCGTTCCGGTCTTGACGCCATTTTTGGATATGGTCCTCAAGTCCGCCATCTGATCCAGGCCGCTCACAAGGAGCGGCCGCAAATCACTGCAAGCCATTTTCGGCTTAGACGCGATCTGCACGCCGGCATTCTGCGGTATTGTCGGCGCGGAGATGTGTGCCTTGTCAAAGGGTCGCGCGCGATGGCGATGGATCAAACTGTAGCCTTCTTGCAAGATAAGTTTTCTTCCAACAAAGGATAGCGATATGTTTTATTTTTTGGCAGAACTGAAAGATTTTTTCTTTGGATTCAATGTTTTTAAATACATCACCTTCCGTGCAGCCATGGCAGCGGTGACGACCTTCGTAGGTTGCATTGTGGGTGGGCCACCGGTCACCCGCTTCCTCAAGGCGAAGAAAATCCGCGAGTATGCCAAACGCGACGACTGCCCGGACCTAGATCGGTTTGCCACCTCGAAACAGGGCATCCCGACCATGGGGGGCCTTTTTGTGATCGGGAGCATTCTGGTGTCTGTTTTATTATGGGCGGACCTCGGCAACCGTTATATCATGTTGACGCTGGGGACCTGCTTCTATCTGGCCGTACTGGGGATGGTGGACGATTACACCAAACTGACCTGTCATAATCGACGTCATCGCGGATTGTCGGCCCGGGTCAAGCTGGTCTGGCAGATCCTGTTGGCGTTTTTTATCGGGTCTTATGTTTATTTTAATCCCGATACCAGTACCACCCTGCGGGTGCCCTTTTTTAAGAATGCTGTTGTCCAATTAGGCATTCTGTATCTGCCTTTAGTAGCGGTCATTGTAATCGGCACAACGAATGCCGTTAATCTGACCGATGGATTGGATGGTCTGGCTATCGGCTCTATCCTGATTGTTAGCGTAACCCTGGGCGTGTTATGTTATCTGACGGGCCATATCCGCTTCAGCGAGTATCTTTTTATCCCCTACATCAGGGGAACCGGGGAACTAACCGTGTTTTGCGCCGCAATCGCGGGTGCGGCCCTGGGATTTTTATGGTTCAATTGTCATCCGGCTACGATTTTTATGGGAGATACAGGTTCGCTTTCACTGGGCGGAACCCTGGCGGTGATCGCGGTCTT
>Ga0272442_10001541_pt1 | contig 34956 bp, 26 predicted proteins | sample SSMForm2O_FD_200262 | JGI IMG/M metagenome (GOLD analysis project Ga0272442, IMG submission 200262) | Marine sediment archaeal communities from Little Sippewissett salt marsh, Falmouth, MA, United States - SSM-Form-2O | ecosystem: Environmental > Aquatic > Marine > Wetlands > Sediment ... | reverse complement strand
ACGTGAGTAAATTCCATTCCATTCGATTACTGCAGAAGCTTGCTCATCTCTATGGAATACAGACAGCATACTATGATGTAGCACAACACCGAAAGCAAGCTTCACCTGAATCACTACTAGCTGCTCTCAAAGTGCTAAACGCTCCAGTCGAAAATTGCACAGATATAGTACCTGCCTTGAGAGAAAGGCGATATCAAATATATAAGAAACCATTACAGCCAATCATTGTTGCATGGAATGGAGAACTTCATTCAACGGAAATTACAATCCCGTACACTCAATCCAATTTTAATGTACATTGCCAGCTCAGTTTAGAGAATGGTGAAATCAAACAATGGATTCAGCATCTCTCAGATGGCGAATTATCTGCAATAAAAGATTTAGAAGGCTCTCGATTTATTGCAATAAAAATACCACTGTCCATTACCTTGCCAATAGGCTACCACCGGTTATTGATAGAACTAGATGGAAAGTTTCACGAGAGCATGGTTATTTCAGCTCCCACCAAGGCTTACAGCTCTACACAAGATATTGGGATTCATAAATGGGGCATTTTTACCCCATTGTATTCACTCCATAGCAACGAGAGTTGGGGTTCAGGTAGTTACTCTGATCTCAACAAGCTCAAGGAATGGTCTAAAGATATGGGAAGCCAGGTCATTGCCACACTACCGCTACTGCCATCTTTTATGGATTATATTTATGATCCCAGTCCATATTTACCAATCAGTCGCTTATTATGGAATGAATTTTTTCTTAATATCAATAAAATCCAATGCTTGCACAATTACTCATCTACTAAAGATGTAATAGAATCAGAATCATTTCAAAATGAGATTAGACTACTTAATAATTTAGAGTTGGTAGATTATAAACGACAGATGGCCCTGAAACGTACAGCCCTGGAATTATTCAGTCGTAATTTCTTCAGTGAAGAGACCGAACTGAAGGATGATTTCTACCAATTTGTTAAAGCCAATCCAAATGTTGAAGAATATGCCTGCTTCCGAGCAACCGGTGAGAAACAGGGGACCACATGGCGATCATGGTCTCAACGACTAAAGAAAGGGTCTCTGACTGAAAGTGATTACGATTTAGCTAATAAGCAGTATCATCTTTATGTCCAATGGCTGGCTCATAAGCAGATGACTGATATTACCAGTGGTGAAACAAAAGATGGGGTTCAGCTTTATCTAGACTTACCAGTCGGAGTCCATCCTGATGGTTATGATGTATGGCGTGAGCGTGATATCTTTATTACAGAAGCATCTGCAGGTGCACCACCTGACACTCTATTTACAAAAGGACAAAACTGGGGGTTCCCTCCACTAAATCCACATACAATCAGGGAAAACAAATATCAGTATGTAGTAGACTACCTGCGTCACCACCTTAAATATGCCAGTATTCTTCGTATTGATCATGTCATGGGGCTGCATCGCCTTTTTTGTATTCCTGCAAGGCTACAATCCAGTGAAGGTATTTATATACGGTATAATGCTGAAGAATTCTATGCAATCCTCTCTCTTGAATCTCATCGTCATAAAGTAATTCTCGTTGGTGAAGACCTTGGTATCGTACCTTCCTGCGTCAGGGCATCAATGAGAAAGCATGGCCTCTATAATATGTATGTAGCACATTATGAACTTGCTTCAAATATTCAGAAAGGACTGCCACAGCCACATGCTCATTCTGTTGCAAGCCTGAATACGCATGACATGCCACCATTTGCTGCTCTTTGGCAAGGACTTGACATTGATGAGAGGTTAGGATTTGGCTTTTTAAACACATCGGGAGCAGAAAAGGAGAGAAAAGAAAGGGATGATCTTAAACAGGCCTTACTTCATTTTCTTCGTGGTAAAGGATCACTCGGATTATATCAAAAGTCTATCATTTCAGTTCTAAAAGCTTGTCTATACTTTCTGGCCGCAAGTCCAGCCGAGATACTCCTGATTAACCTTGAGGATTTATGGTTGGAAACAAAATCACAGAATATACCGAGTACTAATACCGAGCATCCTAACTGGCGGCGCAAGACGCGTTATTGCCTGGAAAAAATATTCTATATGTCTCAAGTAACTGATATATTGAAGAGAATAAATAAAGTACGGAAAAATAAGAATGTTATTAATTGAAATAATGAGAATAACCGGAACAGAGTAATATGACTTTACAGAAACATAGTTCAGAAGAAAAAACAAAGTCAATCCTGCTAACTGATAATGATCTTTATCTTTTTAATGAAGGCTCTCACTTCCGCTTATATGAAAAGCTGGGAACACATTCTGTACAGGTAAATGGTCAAAATGGAATATATTTTGCAGTATGGGCCCCAAATGCCAGACAGGTTTCAGTCATTGGTGATTTTAATAACTGGAATAAAGAGAGTCATCCATTAAGATCCAGAGGAAAATCAGGAATATGGGAAGGAATAATTACTGAGGCGAACCGCGGCGATATCTATAAGTATCACATTAGTTCAAAATATCAAAAATATGAGGTGGATAAAGCTGATCCGTTTGCTGTTTATACTGAAAAACCACCCAAAACAGGATCAGTCATATGGAATTTTGAATATACCTGGGGTGATCAGGAATGGATGAACAAACGTAATAAGTATAATAGCCTCGATTCACCGATGACAACTTACGAGGTACATTTAGGTTCCTGGAGAAGGATACCTGAAGAAGGCCAACGCTCGCTATCCTATCGAGAACTAGCGCCACAACTGGTTGAACATATACAAAGGACAGGTTTTACACACGTAGAATTCTTACCGATAATGGAGCATCCATTCTATGGTTCCTGGGGTTATCAAACTACTGGCTACTTTGCCCCAACAAGCCGGTATGGCAAACCACAGGACTTAATGTTCCTCATTGATTACCTGCATCAGAACGACATTGGCGTTATTCTAGATTGGGTACCTTCTCATTTTCCGACCGATGAACATGGCCTGGCTTTTTTTGATGGCACGCACCTTTTCGAGCATGCTGACCCGAGGAAGGGATATCATCCTGACTGGAATAGTTATATCTTTAATTATGGCCGGTCTGAAATACAGAGTTTTCTCATCAGCAGTGCCCTCTTCTGGCTTGACAAATACCATGCTGACGGGTTGAGGGTTGATGCAGTTGCCTCAATGCTTTATCTTGACTATTCCCGTAAAAAAGGAGAATGGATCCCCAATAAATTCGGAGGTCGCGAAAACCTGGAGGCTATTAGCTTTCTACGCCGTCTCAATGAAGAAGTATATAAAAACTATCCCGATGTCCAAACAATTGCCGAAGAATCTACTGCCTGGCCAATAGTTTCCCGGCCAACCTATCTTGGAGGGCTGGGATTTGGTTTAAAATGGGATATGGGGTGGATGCATGATACTCTTGAATATATTTCACTTGATCCAATCTATCGAAAATACCACCATAATAACCTTACCTTTCGCCTGCTCTATGCGTTCACCGAGAACTTCGTCATGCCTATTTCACACGACGAGGTTGTCCATGGTAAAGCATCATTGTTAAGCAAGATGCCTGGTGACGATTGGCAAAAATTCGCTAACATGAGATTACTCTTAGGTTATATGTATATGCAACCAGGTAAAAAGCTTCTTTTCATGGGAACAGAAATAGGACAGTGGAGTGAGTGGAACCACGATGCTAGTCTTGACTGGCATTTACTTGAATATGAGAACCATATCCAGATTATGACCTGGCTAAAAGAGCTTAATCAACTTTATCGAAACGAGCCATCACTTCATGAACTTGATTGTGATCAGCATGGTTTTGAATGGATAGATGCGAGTGATGCTCTCCAGAGCATTATTAGCTTTATTCGTTATAGTAAATCAACCAGGGACATACTATGTATCATCTGCAACTTTACTCCAGTAACTTACTTCAACTACCGTGTGGGTGTTCCTCAAGACGTCTATTGGGAAGAAATACTTAATAGTGATAGCCAGAGATTTGGTGGGAGTGGTCAAGGTAATTCAATACTGTTAAAAACATCCATCGTATCGGCACATGGTCTACCTTATTCTCTTGAGATTACGATTCCGCCTCTTTCAATTATATGTTTCAAGAACCGGTCATCGTAGTATGAAAGAAAACAAACATCTCGGAGCTACATACATGGGGAATGGACATTGCTATTTTCTGGTATGGGCACCACTAGTTCAGAAAATGGATGTACATTTCACTATACCAGAGGATAGAACCATACCCTTAAAAAGAGATAAGCGAGGATATCACCAAGGCATGATAAATGAAGTTATTCCAGGCAGCCTTTACTTCTATCAGATGGATGACACAAAACAACATCCGGACCCAGCCTCCCGTTTCCAGCCATATGGTGTACATGGCCCTTCACAGGTAATTGATACTACTTTTCAATGGAATGATAATTCATGGGTTGGTTTATCAATTGAAGATTTTATTATCTATGAGCTGCATGTTGGAACCTTCACTCAAGAGGGTACGTTTAAAGCTATTATTCCTTATATCAAAGAACTCAGACAGCTTGGAATTACAGCTTTAGAGCTTATGCCTATAGCGCAGTTTCCCGGTAACCGTAATTGGGGCTATGACGGAGTTTATCCCTTTGCTGTACAGAATTCATATGGAAGGCCGGATGACCTCAAGATCCTTATAAATACATGCCATCAGAATGGTCTAGCAGTCATATTAGACACTGTATATAATCATTTTGGGCCAGAAGGAAATTATACTACTGACTTCGGTCCGTATTTTACTGATCGCTATAAAACACCGTGGGGTGCCTCCATCAATTTCGACGGCCCTTATAGTGACGAAGTCCGACGTTTCTTTATTGAGAATGCTGTATATTGGCTCACTGATTTTCATATCGATGCTCTTAGATTGGATGCAATTCACGCTATTATTGACACGTCAGCAAGTACCTTTCTGACAGAGCTTTCTGAGGCGTGCCATCATGTTGAAAAGAAAACAAATCGCAGAATTTATCTTATTGGCGAAAGTGATGCTAATGATGCTCGCTTTATAATGCCACAAGATTCAGGAGGATATGGATTAGACGCTCAATGGAATGATGATTTTCATCACTCTTTACATACAATATTAACCGGAGAGAAAAATGGCTACTATGAAGACTTTGGCAAGCTTGCCCATCTTACTAAAGCATTTGAAGAAGGATTCGTTTACTCAGGACAGTATTCCTTTTATCGAAAGCGGCATCATGGTGTTTCCTCAAGCAATATACCTGCCACACACTTTGTTGTCTATAGTCAGAACCATGACCAAATAGGGAATCGTTCATTTGGCGAACGCTTAAGCCAACTTGTCTCTTTTGAGGCATATAAGTTAGCTGCTGGTATTACTCTATTATCACCATTTATTCCTCTAATCTTCATGGGAGAAGAATACGGTGAAACAGCCCCTTTTCTTTACTTCACAAGCCACACACAGCCTCAACTAGTTGAGGCTGTAAGGCAAGGACGAATGAAAGAATTCAAGTCTTTCCATTGGCCACAAAAGCCCCCTGATCCACAGAGTGAAGCCACATTCTCTAAAAGTAAATTAAACTGGCAATTACACTCTCAAAATCAGCACAGTATCATTAATGACTTATACAGGAGATTGATTATCCTACGAAAAGATATCCCAGCACTTGCCTGTTTGAGTAAGGATAATATGAATATACAATGTTCTCCTCAGGATAAATTCATTATCGTTCACCGGTGGTATAAAAACAGCGAGGTGATTATCCTGTTTAGCATTAATGAAGATTGTAGACAGATAGCGTCACCATTACCGGAAGGATACTGGTATAAAAAACTGGATTCAACTGATGAATGTTGGGGAGGTACAGGAAGTGGTATTCCATACCGAATATGCTCCAGCGATACAGGTAACTTTACTCTTAATCCCTGGTCATTTGTTCTTTTAATCAAGGAGGTTTGAATGGAACGCTATATATGCATACATGGTCATTTTTACCAACCACCAAGGGAAAACGCCTGGTTGGAAAGTATTGAAAAACAGGATTCAGCGTATCCCTATCATGATTGGAATGAGAGAATAACCAACGAATGCTATGCTCCAAATACAGCATCTCGTATGCTGGATAGTGAAGATTATATTACTGAGATTGTAAATAACTACGCCAATATCAGTTTTAATTTTGGGCCAACCTTACTAAGCTGGTTAGAGGTAAATTCCAAAGAAACGTATAATTCGATTCTTGAAGCTGATAAGTTAAGCTTGCAGAAGTTTTCCGGACATGGGTCTGCTTTAGCACAGGCATATAATCACATGATCATGCCTTTAGCAAACCGTCGGGATAAATACACCCAGGTGCTTTGGGGTATAAATGACTTTGAAAGCCGCTTTAACAGAAAACCAGAAGGCATGTGGCTTCCAGAGACAGCGGCTAATCTTGAAACATTGGATATCCTGGCAGAATGTGAAATTAAATTTACAATACTTGCCCCTCATCAGGCAAAAAAGATAAGAAGGATTGGAAGTGATTCCTGGACTGAACTTGGTAATAGCAGTATCGACCCTACCACTGTTTATGAAGCCAGGCTGCCATCAGGTCGTAAAATAGCAATTTTCTTCTATGATGGCCCTATCTCCCGTAGTATTGCTTTCGAGGATTTGCTTACTAATGGTGAAGTATTTGCGGAACGACTTATTAATGCTTATTCCAAGTCACCAAACTGGCCGCAACTTGTTAATATTGCCACCGATGGAGAAACTTATGGACACCACCATCGTTTTGGAGATATGGCACTTGCTTTTGCTCTACACTATATAGAAACCAATGGATTAGCACATATTACTAACTATGGGGAATATCTTGAAAAACACACGCCGGTTCATGAAGTTGAAATCGCTGAGAATACGTCATGGAGTTGTATTCATGGAATTGAACGGTGGCGGAGTAACTGCGGATGCAATGCCGGACGAAATCCAAAATGGAACCAGAAATGGAGAACTCCACTACGAGAAGCACTGGACTGGCTTCGTGATACCATAGCACCAAAATATGAAGAGAAAGCAAGAGAGCTGCTAATAGACCCATGGGATGCCCGTAATCAATACATAGGGGTAGTGCTGGATCGCTCAACCGAATATGTACAAACATTTTTACAACAACATCAATCCCACGAACTAACTAAAGAAGACAACATTACAGCGCTTAAGCTTCTTGAGCTACAACGACACACCATGTTGATGTATACCAGTTGTGGTTGGTTCTTCGATGAATTATCTGGTATAGAAACTGTACAGATCATTCAGTATGCTGGTAGAGCATTACAGCTGGCACAGGAGATTTTTGGTGATAGCTTAGAAACCACATTTCTCGAAAAACTTGAACTTGCGAAAAGTAATGTCAAAGAGCATAGTGACGGACGCCGCATATATGAGAAATTTGTGCAACCAGCAATATTAGACCTCACCAAGGTTATTGCACATTATGCTGTAAGTTCTCTATTTGAGGAGTATAGTGACCAAGCCATAGTCTACTCTTATCGGATTGACAGGGAAGATCATCATACATCAGAGTGTGGACAGGCAAAGCTGATAACAGGCAAAGCAAACGTGACATCAATAGTGACTCTAGAATCAAAGCACATAAGCTTTGGTGTCCTTCATTTTGGCGGTCATAATATCAACGCTGGTGTCCGTGAATACCAGGGAGAAGAAATATATCAAACAATGCTCAAGGAACTGACCGAAACTTTTCTTGGAGCCGATTTTGCCGAGTCAGTTCGAATGCTGGATAAACATTTTGGCACCTCTACCTACTCTCTCAGATCTCTTTTCCGTGATGAACAGCACAAAGTGCTTGATAATATCCTGCAATCATCATTATCTGAGATTGAAACGGCCTATTATCAAGTCTACGAGCACCATTATCCTCCAATGAGATTTCTTGCCGAGCTAGGTTATCCCATTCCTAAAAGCTATCAATCCGCTGCAACTCTTATTCTTAATGCAGGCCTACGACAGTCACTAAGCAGTGAACCTCTGGACTCCGAGCGCATAAGTAGTCTTTTGAACGAAGTACAAACATGGCAGGTCGAACTTGATGTTGATGGTCTAAGCTATCAATTACAGCAAAATTTGGAAAGAATGATGACAAGCCTCTTATCGTCTCCAATGGATTGTAATCTGTTAAAAGAACTCCTTAGTGCCACACAACTAGCTCTTTCAACACCTTTTTCTGTTGACTTATGGAAAATACAAAATCTATATCATAAGTTACTTGGGTCTGTATATTCTGAACTCAAAAAGAAAACAGATGAGGGCGATACTAAAGCCCGTGAGTGGACTGACTGTTTTATAACTCTCGGGCAGCAGCTTTCTATACGGGTTAGCTAGATGGTTACTACACGAATACCTGTTGCTACATACAGGATTCAATTTAATAAAACGTTTCGTTTTAAAGATGCCATTAATATACTGACTTATCTACATCAGCTAGGCATTTCCGATCTGTATACATCTCCTATTTTAAAAGCACGTATAGGGAGTATGCATGGTTATGATGTAACAGATCCAACAAAAGTAAATCCAGAACTTGGTACAAAAGAAGAGCTCAAAATTTTAACGGAAGAATTGACTAGTCATGGAATGGGTTTACTCCTTGATATTGTCCCCAATCATATGGCAATAAGCACAGAAAATCCATGGTGGATGGATTTATTAGAAAATGGTCTATGCTCCAAATATGCCAGCTTTTTCGACATTAACTGGACATACTCTGGTAACAGGATTGTTTTACCTGTTTTAAACAGCTTTTTTACAGAGGAACTAAAAAACCACAAGTTTGCAGTGAAGCTGAAAAGGAATGGCCTTTTCCTTTACTACAGGAATAATTACTGGCCATTAAACATTAAATCTTACCGTTTGCTTCTACAACGCTGTCTGGATAAAAAAGGAAAAAGCAAGTTGGACAGTGGTGAAATCTCACAAATACAAGACCTTATCTATACTATAAACGGAATTACAGATAATCAGTCTACGAATAAACAATATCAGAATCGCCAGACCTGTAAAAAAAATTTCTTGAACATCCTCAATAACTCAAGCAAAGTGACTTCTGCAATGGAACAGGTAATCTCAGTTCTTCCACTTAGAACAATGCAAACACTATTGGATGAACAATCATATCGATTAGTATTTTGGAAGGCTGCACAGAAAGAGATTAATTATCGGCGTTTCTTCGATATCAATGAACTCATTGGTATTAGAGTTGAAGAGCCTGAAGTATACGCAGAGACTCATTCACTGATTCTTCAACTCATCAAAGAGAATAAAATTAGCGGTCTACGGATTGACCATATTGATGGGCTCAAAGATCCGCTTCAATATCTTATACGCTTACAGAAAGATACAACTATAGAAGGAGATATTACTAATACTCCTCAGCAACTATACTTAATTGTGGAGAAGATTATGGCTAACACTGAAAGCTTACCATCAGACTGGCCTGTTTTCGGTACTACCGGATATGATTTTATTAATATAGTCAATGCCTTCTCCTTGTATCCTGAAGGACTAGAAGCCTTGAATAATAATTACAATCTATTAACACAATCTATATTGGCTTATACTGATATCGCTTATAACAATAAAAAACTGGTCATGAGAGATTTATTTAGTGGGGAACTTTCCCAGCTTGGGGAATCTCTTATTAAACTTTCACAGATGGTATCGAGAACCTCTGAACTTATGTCTTTAGATATAAAGAATGTAATTACAGAGATAACAGCATGCATGCCTGTTTATCGAACATATATAAATGAAACAGCAACATCGCCTCGCGACAGAAAATATCTTGAGGATGTACTAAAAGAAGCAGAAAAGCACAGTGACGGATTTGAAAACAATGCTCTGCAATTTTTAAAAAATACTTTCATTCTTTACTTTTCTGAAAAGTTAACGACTGAACGAAGTAAAATATTTCTCAAGTTTCTTCTCAGATGGCAACAACTTACTGGAGCTATTATGGCAAAAGGCGTCGAAGATACTGCCCTGTATAATTATTATCGCCTGATATCCCTGAATGAAGTGGGAGGAACTCCCGACTCTTCAGGATTTTCTATATATGATTTTCACCACCAGAACATATTAAGACATCAAAATTCAATTCACAGTTTAAATGCAACATCGACACATGATACCAAGCGAAGTGAGGATGTTAGAGCTAGAATAAACGTGATATCTGAAATTGCAGATGAATGGGATAGTCATCTCAATATATGGATCAAATGGAATAGCCCGAAAAAGATTGATGTAAACGGTCTAAAAGTACCAGATATAAATACTGAACTGTGTCTGTATCAGACAATTGTCGGCGCTTGGCCTTTGCATAAAGAGGAAATCCCTGATTTTAAAAAACGTTTAAAACTATATATGGTGAAGGCGGTCAGGGAAGCTAAAGAAAATACCAGCTGGCAATCGCCGAATTTAGCGTATGAAAAAGCCATTAATAAATTTATTGAATGCATCCTGGAAGAATCTAATGAAAATACTTATCTTGAAGATTTATTATCTCTGCAAAAGCAAATAGCCTATTTCGGGGCTCTCAACTCACTGTCACAGGTTATGCTTAAGATTACCTGTCCCGGGGTTCCTGATTTCTATCAAGGAACAGAGCTTTGGGACTTCAGCCTTGTAGACCCTGATAACAGGCGACCTATAGATTTTATCAGACGGAAGAATTTACTTAACTCACTTATCGAACTAGAAAAAAAAGATGTAACAAAGTTAGTTTCAGAGATTCTACATTCGTGGACAGATGGACGAATAAAGCTCTATATTACATATAAAGCATTAGAGACCAGGCGAGCTTTGCATGATGTTTTCCGATATGGAGAATACTTGCCTTGTGAGGTTATTGGCAAAAAAAAGGAACATCTTTGCGCTTTTATACGTCATTGGGAACATAAATGGGCTCTAGTCGTAATCCCTAGATGGCTAACTAAATTGGTTTCGATTGGAGAAATTCCAATAGGAGACAAGATCTGGCATGACAATATGCTATGTTTACCTGATGAGGTACCTGAAGAATGGGTCAATGTTTTCACAAAGGAGTATATTACTACCTCTACTCTTGAGCGCAGAACCTCTTTATCTACTATTCTCGCTACATTTCCCGTAGCCTTGTATATAAGCTGCTGACCAACTATCTGCTATTCCGGGACTGAAATGCCGGCTTGTACATCCGCTCCACATAATCATTCATCATTCTCCTGGCACAAAAAACAGGGGCGATGGATTGGATTGTCTCTTTAGCTTTCGCTATCCAGTTATGTGGCACGTCTCCCCTACCACGGGAATAGTAAAGTGGCACAATCTCATTTTCTAGCAGTTGGTAGATAGATTCAGAATCGTTGATGTCCTCGTCTTTCTGTGATGGAGCAACTTGATTATTACCAATAGACCACCCATTTCCTCCGTTGAAAGCTTCATCCCACCAACCGTCAGGGATACTTAAATTGAGCACTCCATTAAGAGCAGCTTTCATTCCACTGGTACCACAGGCTTCCTGCAACCGTCGGGGAGTATTAAGCCAGACATCTACTCCTTGAACAAGGTATCTAGCCAGATGCATATTATAATCTTCTATAAAGGCTATATGTCCCTGGAATTCAACATCCATTGCTCGTTTATAAACTCGCTGCAGGAGTTGCTTTGATGCATAATCTGCCGGGTGAGATTTACCTGCGAATACAAATTGCACCGGGAAACATAAATTATTTACAATACGCTTCAAACGTTCAATATCACGAAATACCAACTCCGGTCGTTTATATTCAGTAAAGCGCCGGGTAAAGCCTATGGTCAGTACTTCAGGATCAAAAAGAGTACCCATAGCAAGCATCTGCCCAGGCAATATATGGTCTTCTATGAATCGAGAACGAGTGCATTCCCGCATGGCACCAATTAGCTTTCGTTTTAAGAGCTGGTGTGCCGACCAGAAACGATCATCTGGAATATCAGCTATACCTTTCCAGGATACAGCTCCATTTTGTTCTTTCATCCAGTTATTCCCTAGATAAATAGTAAAAAGCTCTGCTAGCTCAGGTGCAAGCCACGATGGTACATGCACACCGTTTGTTATAGAGGTTATGGGTATATTTTCTTCAGGAACTTCTTTCCAGAGGCCATGCCACATTTTACGAGTAACTTTCCCATGAATCTTGCTTACAGCACAACAATGCTGGGCCAATCTAAAGGCAAATATTGTCATGTTAAAATTTTGATTTCCCGTTTCATCCAGTTGCCCCAGCTTAAGGAACTTTTCTGGAGGGAGTTCTATCGATTGCAGGTAACTTCCAAGGAATCTTTTTACCTGATCAAGAGGAAAACTATCATGACCAGCCAGTACAGGAGTATGAGTAGTAAATACAGTTGTATCACGTACTTGTTTTATTGCTTCTGCAAAGGACACTCCCGCTGTAATTTTCTCTCTTACCCTTTCCAGCATCATAAAGGCAGTATGCCCTTCGTTAGCATGCCAGATGGATGGATTAATATTTAGGGCTCTCAAAACGCGGACGCCTCCAATACCCAATATGATTTCTTGCTGTAGACGCAGATTAGGGTCAGCAACATATAAACGTGCAGAAAGCTGTCGGTATATCACAGGATTCTCTTCAAGATTTGTATCTAATAAATAGACTTTTGTATGTCCTACTTCTACCTCCCAGACACCAATTGCTATTTCTGTATGATCCAATTTAACTTTTACGACGACAGCATTCCCGTTTTTAGACAAGACTCGACTGATTGGTACTTCTTGAAAGTCAAGTTGCTTATATGTTTCTTCCTGCCATCCGTCTGAAGAGACACGCTGTTGAAAATAACCCTGCGGATACATGAAACCTATAGCAACTAAAGGTATTCCCATATCACTAGCTTCCTTACAAATATCGCCAGCTAAAATACCTAATCCGCCAGCATAAATTGGGAGCGAACTATGAATCGCAAACTCCATTGAAAAATAGGCTAGCGAATCTGGAAGCTTTATATGCTCATTAGTACGAAATACTACATCTGAATTCGCTAGTTCAGCATCAAAAGCTGCAATGGCAGAATCATAGAGAGATAAAAAAACAGGATCTTTCGAAGCAATTTGTAACGCTTCCGAACTAATCTCCTTAAGTTGCTTGACAGGATTATGTTTACTCTGACGCCAGAGCGGATAGTTGAGGGCTCGAAATACCTTCCTGGCATCTTCATGCCAAACCCACCATAAGTTCTTTGCAAGTTCATTAATTCTGCTAATACGTTCAGGACAATTTGAAATAATCATAGTTTTTATCTTACTTTCTTAAACTTTTATGAGAATTATACGCTATCTATATTCCCTATAACTAATTAGCCAAGAGGTTCATAAAAGAATCTATTAAGAAAGTGTAATTTATACTCACACAGAATAGTGTATCTATTAGTATGAGATTTTTGTAGCAAAAAGCGTACCTTTTAAATTACAGAATGCAGATACTGCATCAATAGTCATCGGAATACATATCAAGGTATATATTCACTGGATAAAATGAATAAGGATTAAACTGCGGTATTGTTTCTTTTAGAATGTATTCAGTCATTACCATCAGGGGAATACACATCGGTATAATGAGCGTATCTTCCTGGTATACCAGCTTCGTACCCAGTCAGACCAGCGTGAATTAGCTGCCTTTTGAAAAGCACTGCTTGCAAGTGCGTTTTCATCTTCTATATCCCAGATAGTAAAATATTGAGGTACGCTACCTCCCCTGTTAACAATTGGCCTCTCGACCAGTTTGAAACGACGTACACTAAGAAAACCAGGAACCGATAATAAAGCGGGGATATGCTCGGTATCATACCAGGCATTGAATTCCTGGTGTCTGTTTTGAGGAACCTCATGACCCACGACGAAAATGACTCTGGTTCGAGGGATGATGTATTTTTCATTATCAGGATAAATTTGCTCATAGGTTGCACGAGCAAACTTGGGCATCTGGCGTATGAGGGTTTCATAACTATCCGGAGGTAACGCAGCCTCTTTATCACGTAATTCCTGGTAAGGTTTGTCCCTTAATATTTTTACACTGGTTAAATCATAAAGCGCCAGATACTCAGTATCATCAGCGATGAGGGGTGCCTTAAGAATACCATTTATTTTAATAAACCTGCGAGCTGAGAGAAATCCGGGCATAGCCAGACGAGCTACTACATGTGTATTATTATACCAGTCGTTAAATTCCCTTACTTTACTTTCTGGCGGATCCATCCTCACTAGGAGTAGAGCTCTCTTTTGGACCATGATCTAACCCCCTCTTACTCTCATTTTACTGCGGCTATTATACCTCTATAAAACCTTGATAAAAAAGGGAATCGCCCCTATTATCAATTTCTTAATATTATAACTTAGCAAATATATAACGAAGTTTTTCGCTGTGCAATTGTTTTCTTCATTGTATAATTGGTCTATTAGTTTTATTGGTAGACACTATAGTAGTAATCTTTCTTGAATACGGAAAAGTATAAGGAGATTCTAAGCTATGACTATTATCAATTCTGTTTTAGGGCCTGTTGATACAGCTAACCTGGGAACTACTTTAATGCACGAACATATTATGACTTCAACAATAGGTATTCCTCAAAATTACCCAGAGGTCCTGGAAAGGGGCTACATGAGGCATATTGTCGATGGATTGAAACAAGCTAGAGCAGGCGGCATAGATACCGTTGTCGATGCCACCACACTGGACCTGGGCAGGGATGTAAATATTTTAGCCAAGGCCTCCCATCTTACCGGGATGAACATAATTACCTGCACCGGCTGGTGGCTGGAGAAAATCCGCTTTCTTCCCGGTGTTTCCATAGATAATCTTACCCGTGGATTTGTTCGTGAAATCAAGGAAGGAATAGCCGGTACCGATATTAAGGCTGGAATATTAAAGGGAGCCAGCGATATGGCAGGCGTATTACCGGAAGAAGAGAAGGTTTTACGCGCTGTTGCTCAGGCTCATCATGAAACCGGCATCCCGATCATGCTGCACTCCTATGCTCCAGGCCAGGTCGGCAGACAACAGATAGCCATTATGAAGGAAGAAAGCATTCCTCTGGGCCGGGTTAAAATAGACCACTCAAATGACACTACTGATCTTGAATATCTCTTCTGGATGCTTGATCAGGGATGTTATCTCGGTCTGGATAGGTATCCGGGAACAGGAACCAGCCCGCTTGCCCGTACTAAAACTCTTAAGGCGTTGATCGACGCAGGATATAAAGACCGCCTCTGTATCTCACACGACTGGTCACTAGCAAGGCATGTTGACAAGAATTCACATATAGGAACCCGTCAGATAAGAGGAAAAATGAATCCATATGATTACCTCTATATAAATACTGTCGTCTTTCCACAGCTTCGGGAAATGGGTGTCTCTGATACTATAATCAGCAGACTGCTTATCGATGCTCCCCGCAACTTTTTCGAAGGGGTTTAAGTAAGCTGAATTCTCAACTAACCAATTTTATAAAGTTGTACTTTTAAATGTTGAAGGTGCATGAGTTTTCGATTATAACGTTCAGATGTGATTTAAATAAAGGAGATTATAATGCGACTGAAAGGGAAAACTGCAATTATCATTGGTGCCGGTCAGAGTTCTGGCGAAGGGATTGGTAATGGTCGTGCTACAGCACTGAGATTTGCTCAGGAAGGGGCAAGGATAATGGCTGTCGATCGCAACCTGAGCTCAGCCGAGGAGACGGCATCTATGGTCAATAAGGAAGGAGGTGACTGTATCACCTTCGAAGCTGATGTCACCAAAGGAGTCACGCTTAAGTCCGCAGTCACGGCGGCGCATAAACATTGGGGTAAAATTGACATTTTACACTACAATGTCGGGGTTAGTCTCGGAGGTGGTGATACAACCTTACTTGACTTCACTGAAGAGGTTTTTGACCGTATCAGTGCAATAAATCTTCGAGGCGCTATCATGGCCTGTAAATACGTAATCCCCATTATGCGGCAGCAGCGCTCGGGAACCATTATTATGATATCCTCATTTGCTGCTTTGGAGAATTATCCTTATGTAGCCTATAAGGCTACAAAAGCTGGAATGATTGCTTTTACCAAGCAGGTGGCGATCCAGAATGCGGAATATGGTATTCGTGCTAATGTAATCCTTCCCGGACTTATGGACACACCGATGGCAGTAGACACACGTGCCAGAGTTAGTGGTAAAACCCGTGCCCAGGTTTCAGCAGAACGTGATTCGCGTGTTCCATTATACCGCAGGATGGGAACAGGTTGGGATGTGGCTAATGCAGCTTTATTCCTCGCTTCAGATGAAGCAAATTACATCACCGGCGTAGAGCTGCTCGTCGACGGTGGCTGTTCACTAATGGTTGGTTAATAGAACACTCATTGAATAAATAAGAACTATGGAGAGTTATAAGTGAAAGTTGCAGTTATGGATGACTATCAGGGAGTAGCACTGGAATTGGCTGACTGGAACAGCCTCCCTAAAAACTGTCAGGTTGTAGTTTTTAAAGAGCACTTCGCAAGCTCTGATATATTGAATGAACGGCTCAGTGATTTCGAGATAATAGTAGCTATGCGTGAGAGGACACCATTCAGCCGGGAACTTATGGCAGGCTTGCCCAATCTTAAGCTTTTAGTCACAACAGGAATGCGAAATGCATCCATAGACTTAGATGCTGCTACTGACTTGGGGATTCTAGTTTGTGGAGCAGGCGGGGGAGGATATTCAACAGTGGAGTTGACCTGGGGGCTAATCCTGGCACTTCTGCGCCATATACCACAGGAGGATGGAGCTACAAGGCAGGGACAATGGCAGACCACACTGGGTACTGAGTTAAAAGATAAGACACTGGGAATTATGGGGCTCGGACACTTAGGTACCAGGATAGCTGCTATTGGTAATGCCTTTGAAATGACAGTTATCGCCTGGAGTCAGAATCTGGATTCTGTACGAGCTGAACAGTATGGTGCTACACTGGTAACAAAGGATGAATTATTTACACGTTCTGATGTACTCTCCATTCACCTGAAACTTAGCGACCGCACCAGAGGTATAGTCAGCAACAGAGAGCTGAGTTTGATGAAGCCTACAGCTTACTTAATCAACACATCTAGAGGGTCTATTGTTGATGAAACAGCCCTGATAGGCATACTAAAGTCCCATTCCATCGCAGGTGCAGGACTGGATGTTTATAACCAGGAACCATTACCTCCCAACCACCCTTTACTAAATACTGATAACACAGTCATCACCCCACATTTGGGTTATGTAACCAAAGAAAATTATAATAGCTACTATGCTGAAAGCGTTGCAGATATTATAGCCTACTTAAAAGGCCAACCTGTTAGAGTTCTGAATCAGGATGTTTTTAAGAAATATTAGCTCCGAATCTTTTTATTTTTCCATCTCTTCCATGATTGTCCCGACGGTTTAACGGGAATTAATCAGGCAATACCCAGTTCCTCCAGTTTTTCTGATATTGGTATGCCTGTCTCTGCATTCCAGCCCATGAGAACATAATAATACCGCCTGGCTTTTTCCATTTGAGTCCGGTTCAACGGTTTATCCGAAAGCTCTCCATCTGTTTTGGGACTGAAGAATCTATCAGGTAAGATATCATCATTAACAGTAAAACCCTCACGTATATTAAACAGTCTTTGCATCGTCAATATTCTTTCTGCAACCTTCAATTGTTCATTAACGCCTGTATCCCATCCTGTAACTGCAGCAGTTGCGCTGGCAACATGCTCGAAAGAATATGGAAGAAACTGGCACACAACCAGTGAATCAAAAATAATCCGCTTTAACTGTACAAGACGAAACAGCGCAACTTTACCAGGGTTCATCGTATACAATGGTATAGCCTTTTCTATCCCCATTGCTTTCATTTCCCCCAGCTGTATATCGATAAAATACCTATCATCATGAAGATTACAACAGTGATCGGCACCATGCGGGTTCACCATAAAACCAAGTCCAAGACCCGGTTTTGCTCTTGGTTCATGCATTCCAGGTTCCAATCCTTTTACCTGCATTGCAAATTGTATAGCGCCTTTCCCAATCTCTTGTGATGCCCGCAATGTTCCTTCAGCCAGTATATTTCCTATGCCTTTGCGATGTGCAATTAACTCAATTATCTCCAGCATGGCTTTAGCATTACCAAACTTCAGCTCGATACCATCTGTATCTTTTATGCTTAGGAGTCCATTCTCAAAGCATTCCATAGCAAACGATATTACCGCTCCTGTAGAAATAGTATCCAGTGAATATGCCGCACATAACTCATTACCCTTAGCTATAGCTTTCAAGTCACTAACACCACAATTAGAACCAAGTGAAGCCAATGTTTCGTATTCCGGCCCACCATAGGCAGGATCAACTGAGTAAGAACCGGTGACCTTCACAACTTTCTTACATCGTACAGGGCATCCGAAACAGGCATCCATTTTAACTCTGATAGTATCTCTTACTGTTGTCGCATCAATCATTTTGACTTCCGGGAATAAGCCATCACGGAAATTACGAACGGGAAGATTTCCTGAAGCTTCGTATTTAGGCATCGCAGCTCCAGTACCAAATTCATGGAATCCTGCGACCAGCACCTCATTAGCCAGCAACCACTCTCTCACTTCTTTTAACCGTTCACGGTCTTTAATTTTAGGGGCGTGGTGACCTCTTACGCCTACCGCTTTCAGATTTTTCGATCCCATTACAGCCCCAAGCCCTCCTCTCCCGGCGGCATCATAAAGACCATTCATTATACAGGCATATCGCACCAGTCGTTCGCCCCCAGGACCTATTGATGCAACTCGTATAAGATTATCTTCCAGTTCATCTCTAATAGACTGCTCCGTTTCCTTGGTGTTCTTTCCCCACAGTGATGAAGCATCATGAATACCAACTTCCCCATCATTAACATATAGATAAACTGGCTTCTCTGCTTTTCCTTCAATAATAATCGCATCAAAACCAGCACGTTTCAGTTCGGCACCCCAAAAACCACCTACTTCTGATTTAGCTATCCCCCCCGTTAAAGGAGATTTTCCTCCAACAGCGTTTCTACCGGAACCCGGCAGTGCATATCCGGTCAGAGGCCCCAGTGCAAATATCAGCTTATTATCAGGCCCGAGCGGGTCTATTCCAGGTTGTAACTCATTTAACAAGTAGTACGAGGTAAAACCAGCTCCTCCTATATACTTACGGTAGAATTCTCCATCAGGTTCCTCTACTGAAATATCTTTACTACTGAGATTTACTCTGACAACCTTCCCGCTATATCCACCTGGTAATTCGCTATCCATAAATATTACCCTCCTTTGATTCCAATTCATCACCACTTCAATTTTGATATTATTATTTCAATTTATAAACGTGTATGCTGGTGACCCACGTTGTCATTGCCGTACATGATATGGCTATGATGTACGGTTGTCAATAACATTCCGAGTTCTATTGCATTAAGAATTTCTAAGCATACAGGGCAAGCCAATATACCCTCCTCAAAGGGAAACGATAGTTTTACTACCTTTTTCAGCTAACTGTCTACTTGCCAATGTGCATGATTAGCCAGACTACATGCACAGCATATTTGGTCTGACATTCGAAAAGAAGTTCAGCTACTATATTTATATAGGCTTGCCCAAAGTTTTAAAGTAATAATACTGTTCGCTTTATTGAATTGCAGGGAATATTGCTAAAATGGATAATATCCGGGATAGTTTATCAATGAAATGAAAATATCTAGGCTTTCCCTATTCTAAAAACCTTATTCCCACACACAGGGCACATACCCTGTAGTGCCGGCCTGTTATTCTTAAGTGTAACTTGCTGAGGATTCCTTATTTCTACCTTCTTTTTACATTTCATACAATAAGCTGTTGCCATAGCGCATTCTCCTTCTTATCTTTAGATACTATGAATAGTCACTAAAAAATAAAGCTGTGTCAATAGTACTTTAGTCAAAATAAAAATATGATATTCCTGTTCTCCCGTTAATGACAATAGGCAATGGGAATTATGTCACTTTGATAGTAGTTCTCGCTGATGAGAATAACTATTCCTGTTATCCTATTCTATTACTTACTTTTTGAGAGGCAACGGTCAGTGCAAGAAACCGGATTTCTAAATATTTTTCTATTTCCTCCCATTGACAATAAAGCCCTGCAATACTTACTATGACGGAAGCTTTTGATTGATAGATAGACTTCTGAAAATGATAATCTTTAGACAATTTATACAACCATTACTGATTGCAGCAGTTTTGATGAGTTTGCTATCACCATACAACTTGTTATTCGCCCAGGAGGATAAAGTAGATCTATCTCTGAGACTACTTCCTGAATACTATTATAAAGAAGTAGTTCCAGGTAAAAACACTACCCTGTTTATGGAAGTTAGAAATAATGGGAACACAATAATAAACGACATCAGATTAAGTGCCGACAAACCGGAAGAATGGGTGGTTGAAATAATACCTGACAGTATAAGCTACCTTAGCGCTGGTAGCTCTCAAACTGTTGATATTACTATTGTACCTGGCTCAAATATCCCCAATGGAGAATATACAGTAACCCTACTTGCTGAGGCTTCTGAAACGCGAATGGCTACATCTACTACGCTGAGAGTTAAAAGTGATTCTTCTTTCTGGATTTGGATAGGAATGGGAGTAGCTGTTCTTGTTGCTGCCGGGTTTTTAATTATTTTTCTTCGCTTCGGAAGGCAATGAAAGTAATCTGAGTATAGTTATTAATTAATCGAGGAGAATACGTATTATGATTGAACGGGTACATGAACATATTACAAGTGAACTGACAGTTAACACACGTACTGACACTATTTTTGTTCTCACGGCCATCTTTTTAAACCTCATCACCCTGGGCATCAACTCTATAATTGCCTCTTCAAACGGAGACAGCACTCAAACAATTGTTATGTTTACCTTCGTCGCTCTCATAATAGTCGTGAACTCTGTCGCCGAAGTCGGATTAATACGCGGCAGGCAAATGAGGAAAAAGTTATTGAATGGTTTGCTAAAGATGTATAAAGACCAGGGAGTAGAAGGTTACTATGATTCATCACTGCTGAGTGATTATACCATCAGATATAATCTGTTTATGCTCACAGTACTGTTTACCGGCCTGATAGCTATAGTTATACCGTTTATAATCCGGTAATACAATATCTGTATACATAACGTAACCATTTTCAATCTGGATTTTCACAACACTTTTATTTAATAAATCAGCTTAGAACATAAGAGCTAGAAGTAAACCTGTCATGTGATATCTTGTTAGCTCAATTACACGAAAATTTCTTCAATACCAGCTAGTAGCTGGTCTGCAAGGACTGCAAGAACAGCTGCAGGAACTGCTCCTTCAATGATATAAGCTATGTTATCCTGTACCAGTCCAGCGATTATCGGAGATCCGAGTCCACCGGCGCCGATAATCGCACCGATCATGGCTGTCCCTATGTTAATTATGACCGATATGCGTACACCAGCCATGATCACTCGTGCAGCAAGGGGAATTTCAACACGTATTAACGCTTGAAAGCGGCTCATCCCTATCCCGTATGCAGCATCAAGGATGTTCACAGGAACAGCACGAAGCCCGGCAATCGTATTACGCACAACGGGAAGCAATCCGTAAAGAAACAAGGCGATAACCGTAGGTAATAGCCCGAATCCAAACATGGGAACAGCCAGCGCCAAAACAGCCACTGGAGGGAATGTCTGCCCAAAAGAGGTAACATCAGTAATTATCGGTAGAAAATTTTTACCGCTGGGGCGAGTTACCCATACACCGAGTGGTATTCCTACCAGAATTGTAATACTGCTAGATATAAGCACCATCTCTAGATGTTCCCCAACTAAAACAAGCAAGCTGGTGCGTGGGTGTATGACACTAGACTCATCAGGGAATAGTAAACGCAGAGCATTTTCCCACCAACTCATATTGGCTATAATCAGGAAAAAGGCGCCTATAAATACAGCTAGAAGTATCCAGCGACTTTTTAAACGCTTCTGCATAATCTACGCCTCTGTTTCAGCCGTAGCCGCTTCTATGCTGCTTAAAGCAACCTCTCCAACGAAATGGCCGTTGTCATCAATCACTGGAATGCTCTTTAATCCTTGCCCCAACATTCGTGATAATGTTTCACGAAGGGTTGCATTATTTGTTACAGCAATCTCTTCTCGATTCCCCATCACTACTGCCTCTTTAACAGACGAGGCTTTTGGCAGGTTTGTCCTGTCTATCCACCCGATTAGACGCCGGTCATTATCTACAACCCAAACCCAACGACATTTCTTACACGCTTCATAAACCTCATCCATAGGTGTATTAATACTAACTGAAGGCGCAGGTTTAACAATGTCTTTGATACTGATTCGAGATAATCGTTTAAGTGCCCGATCTGTACCCACAAAGTCGTGGACAAACTTGTTTGCAGGCCTGGATAATATTGCCTCAGGAGTATCATACTGTACCAGCTCACCAGCGTACATTATGGCAATTCTATCGGCAAGTCGTATGGCTTCATCAAGATCATGAGTGACCAGAATAATGGTCTTTTTAAGTTCCTGCTGAATATGAATAAATTGAGCCTGTAATCTCTCTCGAGTAAGAGGATCGACTGCTCCAAACGGTTCGTCCATAAGCAGGATTGGAGGATTTGCAGCAAGTGCTCGAGCAACACCGATGCGCTGTGCTTCACCTCCCGACAGTTGGTTTGGATATTTCGATGCGTATTCCCGCGAGTTAAGACCAACCAGTGAAAGTAACTCTGCAGTACGTCTAATAATTCGGTTTTTCTCCCAATGTAGAAGTTCAGGTACAATAGCAATGTTCTCCTCAACTGTCATATGGGGAAAAAGACCAACGCTTTGAATTGCATAGCCAATTGAGCGACGAAGGTGCTCCGGCTTGGAGGTATTTACATCCAGTCCATCGACAAAGATATGCCCCGAGGTTGGGTCAATAAGACGATTTATCATTCTTAGAGTTGTCGTTTTACCACAACCTGAAGGTCCGATAATTACGCAGACTTCTCCGCTATCTATATCAATGGTAAGCTTATTTACTGCCAATGTATCTCCATAATTTTTCGTAACTTTTTTGAGACTTATCATTAGTTTCCCTCTGTTAGCCCTTCTGGTGTAACTAACCTCACCATAGTTCGCATAATAGCATCTACTATAATGGCCATGACGATAATGGGAATAGCACCCAAAAGGATCATATCAGTAGCAGCCTGACCCAGTCCCTGGAAGATAAACCAGCCAAGTCCACCTGCTCCAATAAGTGCCGCTACGGCAGCCAATCCAACGGACTGGACCAATGCTGTACGAACACCCTCTAAAACGAGCGGAGCAGCTAAAGGCACTTCTATTTTTCGGAACACCTGTGTGCGGCTCATACCCACCCCAATTCCAGCATCAATCACTGCTGTATCCACCTGTCGTAACCCTACATAGGTATTACGTACGATAGGGAGCAATGAATATATTGTTAGTGCAATAATAGCCGGTGTATCTCCTACCCCACGTATGCCAATTTCTCGAAGGCTGGGAAAAGTAAATGATAGTGCTGAAAGTGGAGCGATAAGCAAACCAAACAATGCCAGACTGGGTACCGTTTGAGTAATATTAGCTATGAAGAAAATGGGTTTTTCGGTACGCTTACTTCGCGTTGCCCAAGTGCCCAACATAATACCAATTATCGTACCAATGGCAACACTTATGCCGACTAGAAATACATGATGTAATAGTTCCTGTATAAAACGCTCTTCATATCCGCTGAACTCCTGTAAAACAGACAAATCTTTAAACCACCCATTAATAAGTAGAAAAAACAGGACAACAACTCCAGTCCACGAGACAATATGTCGTAGAGAAGGTGAATTATCGAGTCTTTGGCGGGAAGCAAATATCATAATATAAGTAGCAACGAAAGTCATCCAAAAGCCAATACCGAGTGATATGCGTGCGTTTGGCGCTTCTACTCCAAGCAATCTGGTAGCAGCCAGGCCGGTAAAAACAAAACTCAGGACCAGGATAAGATTGGCAGCGGTACCCAGTATCAATGCTGGCAATTTTCCTTTTCGAAAATAGCTCAGGCTAAAGCAAACAAACCAAAGTCCCAAGATAATAGCCAATCCGGGCCAACCGGCAATTTCGTGGAAGCTAAGACTTACCCCGGAGGAAATACGGTTTGGTTTAAGTGTCAACCAGCCGGTATATAATGAGATAAGACCAATAGCCACTCCAGTGATATTTAGGGAATCACCTGCAACCAGTCGGCGAATCATATTTTTTCCTAGTTATGCATGTTTTAATTACTTAAGAAATCCCTTTGAAATTAGATACTCCTTGGCTACATCGGTTGCATTCTGCCCTTCAACCGCTATTTTGGCATTGAGGGTTTGTAGAGTTACCAAATCCAGGGATTCAAAGATTGGGTTCAAAATATCGGCAATTTCCGGGTATTTATCAATAATTTCCCCACGAACTCTGGGAGCCGGTTCATAAACAGGTTGTGCTCCTCTAGGGTCAGCCAGCACAACAAGCCCCAGGGCGCTAAGAGAGCCATCGGTCCCGTAAGCCATAGCTGCATTCACACCATCAGTACCTTCAGATGCCGCTTTCTCAGTCTGCGCCGTATCACCGCTGGACACCGTGAGAAGTTGTTCCTGCTTCAGAGTGAATCCGTATATCTCCTGAAATTTGGGCAGCGCTACCGGACTGGTTACGAACTCTTCGGAGCCAATAAGTTTTACATAACCACCACTATTTACATAGGCTGCTAAGTCATCAAGTGTCCTGATGCCTTCATCGTCAGACAATTTATTCGGAATGGCTATTGCCCATGTATTATTAGCCGGTGCCGATTGAAGCCATACGATATTATACGTTGCTTTATCAAGTTCCTTTACCCTTTCATACCCCTTCTTAGCATCATTCCAAACATCTGATTCCGCCTCGTCAAAGAAAAAAGCACCATTACCTGTGTATTCAGGATAAATATCAAGCTCATCACTTTCTAGAGCTTTACGTACAACGCTGGTTGGCCCGAATTGTGATTTATCAACTACATCTAAGCCATTATCTCTTAGTGCAAGAATTATTATTTGTGATAATAGAGATCCCTCGGTATCAATTTTTGACCCCACTACTATTGACCTTTTTCCTTCTTCTCCCTGTCCGGTGCATCCAGACACTATAACTGCCAGTAAAACCAATATACTGAACAAAATACTTAAGGTTTTATTCATGATATCACCTCCAACACTTTATATTTGGATTAGATAATAGAATCACTAACTACTTTATACGGCCTTCTCTCTACTGTAAAAAATACCATCATATTGGTGCGGATAGCAATAGAAAGAGTTATTGTGGCACTAATGAGATCAAGGACACTATGTACTAATACTTTTGCCATCCCCTACCTTGAATTAGACCACGTATGTAGGCGGCCTGGCCAGCATGTAAAAGACTGTCTTCCAAAATGCTAATAAGTCGCACACCAACGGTAGGCAGCGGCTGAAACCAGGGTTCATCAAGCTCTCGGTCTAAATCGTTTTTAGATAATGTAATTAAATAACGCTTTGTCCGATCCAACACTGCATAGTGATAATCCAGTATTGTCTGAATGTCCGGAGATTTAAATGATGATACCTGTTCTGGAGTATGCCCAAAGCCAACATCCCCGGGATCGGGTGAGTAATTAAACCTTTTAGCCCATTCTCCACTGAGCCATAACTGCTGCTCATTCATCAATGAGGATATTTGTGCATCTTGCTGACGCGTCAGGTGCCATATTAACCAACCAATACTATTACAATCAGGGTGAGGTTGCCAGTCCAAATTATCCTGAGAAAGTCCTTTAAGGACATTACTCAGAAACTCAGGCAAGCGCTTGTAAGCATCTACCAACAAATCATCCCATTCCATAAATACCTCCCTTTACGTAAGTATTAGATTAATATAATCTAAAAGCAGCAGGAACTTTAGATATAGTTATGTAAAGTATCCATTCCTTCTTTACTTGAATATATCTCCTTCTTTTCATATCTACCATTATTTAAATGAACTCATCAAGTAAGGTTTCAAATAGTAGCGGGTCGATTTTTTGTCTGGCAAGTATCATCTTTTTTAAAGCCGGGAGCTGTTTTTCATAAACCTGCCTTTCTTCTTTATAAATAACACCGATTGGTATTCGATCTCCCCACTCCTGTGCTTTTTTAAAAGCATTAAGCTTATCGCTCAAGTCGTATGTCTGGTCTTCCAGTTTATAAACCCTTTCTCGATACCATTGATACGTGTTTTTATAGTTAAATGAAACACATGGCTGTAAAATATCTATTAGAGAGAAACCCTGGTGCTCAATACCCATTTTAAGAAGTGTAGCTAAATGTTCTATTTCGCCGGCAAAACCCCTTGCTAAGAAGCTGACATCGGAAGCCAATGCCAAGGCCAGAGGATTAAGAGATTGGATAGCTCCTTGTGGAGTAGTCCTGGTAACAAATCCCATATCACTGGTAGGTGATGCCTGCCCTTTTGTTAATCCATATACCTGATTGTTATGCACCATATAGGTAATATCAATATTACGACGCATAGCGGCAAGTAAGTGACCGATACCTTCTCCGTAAGCACCGCCATCTCCATCAATACAGATGACAACGAGTTTATGGTTGACAATTTTAGCACCAGTAGCCACTGGTAGAGTTCTCCCATGAAGTCCGTTAAATACATTACCTTTCGTATAATGTGGAAGCTTTGGAGCCTGACCAATACCAGACACAAATAATACCTGGTTTGGTTCTATGTCAAGTTCTATCAGTGTCTTTCTTAGAGCTTTAATAATAGCAAAGTTGCCGCAGCCCGGGCACCAGGCAATAGGAATTGATTCAGCGTAGTCTTTTTCAGTTGGCATAACTTATAGCACCTCCTTCTTGATTCGGTCCACGATATCTTTTGGTGAGAAGGATCGACCATCAAACTTAAGAATATAATTATCAATTATTATACCCGTCTCCCGCCTAATCAACTGCGCCATCTGTGCACTGGCATTACCCTCGATAATTATTTTTTTAGTCCCGTTGTCCAAAGCAGAAGTTACCGCCTCTTCAGGAAATGGCCATATTTCAGCGAGATGAAGTACATTAGCTGCGATGCCATCTTCTTGTAGTAATGCAGCAGCTTCACTTATAGCTCCAAAAGTACTACCCCATCCAATAAGCGTAAGTTCTGCACCGGAGACTTTATGAATCTTTGGACTATTCATAACAGCCTTCATGCCGGTTAACTTACGTAGACGTTTCAAGTTTTGCAGGTTACGGGTCTCTGCATCTTCAATCATATGTCCTGATTCATCATGTTCATCTGAGTCAGTCACTACCAGAACGTTGTTTTGACCTGGAAAAGCCCGTGGAGAGATTCCTGAGTCAGTGACTATATGTCTTCTATAATCTTTACCATTACTTAGTTTTTTACCATCAACAAGGTCCCCTCTGTCTATTACTACTTCTGAGAGATTGAATCTATCTACAGTAGCATATGAAGTGGCCAGATAGTGATCAGTCAGTATAATAACAGGGGTTTGATATTTTTCAGCAATGTTGAATGCCTTTATTATCATATGGAAAGCTTCATCAACCGTTGCCGGTGCCAGTATTGCTCGAGGAAATTCACCGTGTCCGGCATGAAGAGCGAACCAGAGATCACCTTGCTCTGTTCTTGTCGGCAGACCTGTAGCAGGGCCAGGTCGTTGAGCTAATACAAGTACCAGTGGTGTCTCAGTAATACCGGCTAAAGATAATCCCTCTTCCATAAGACAAAATCCCCCTCCTGACGTCGCAACCATAGCCCTGATTCCCGTGTAGCTTGCCCCAACAGCCATATTGACAGCGGCTATTTCATCCTCTGTATGGACTGCAACAACATCATAATCCTGTCCTTTTGTCGCCATATACTCTAGAATTGAAGTAGCAGGTGTCATAGGATACCCGGCAATGAATTTACAGCCACCAACCATAGCTCCCAAAGCTAATGCCTCGTTTCCGTTAATTAGTATTCTGGTAGCACTACCGGAAACGGTATGAATTTTATGTCCTAGATTATATTCACTATGGTCCTGTGCATATATGAATCCTGCCTGAGCCGCTGTAATATTATCTTTAACAATTTTCTCACCATGCCTGGCAAATTCTTTTCTAAGGACATTTTCTAACAGGCTGAAATCAAATCCACAAAGCCCAATAATTGCTCCTACAGCAACTGTATTCGACATAAGCTTATTTTTTACAGAAACCTCAGCTATTCTTCCCATTGGTACATTAAAATATTTTTTTTCATTAGCTTGGACTTTTGTCTGTTCAGCGTCATTTATAATGAAACCGCCATCCCTTAACTCATTATCGTGGATGGTCACTGTTTCCCTGTTAAGTGCCACCAAAACATCAAGCTCTTTTGAAAAAGTCGATAATTTCTTATCACTAAGTCTTACCCGGAAAAAATTATGTCCACCTCTAACTCTACTTTCATAGTCTTGATCTGCAAAGACATGTAAGCCGCCATGCGTCATTGTTCTGGCTAAAATTATCCCCAGAGATTGTATGCCCTGTCCCGCCTCACCTCCAATTAAAATATTCAAACCGAGTACCATTTTCACACCTCCCATTTGCAATACAAAAGAGCTTTATTTACTATAACTATGTCAATCGAAATGTATTGCCGATCATGGCCAACTTTATCGATTATTAATCAGTAGTAGTAGGAAACCCGGCAGCAATCCAGGCCTTCATGCTGCCCAGAACCGTGTAGACTTCTTTATAACCGTCACGAAGGAGTATGCTTGCGGCAAGTCCTGCCATGTTTCCCACGTTACAAAGTACCACTACCGGTTTATTTCTGGGAACTTCTGCTAGTCTCTGTTCAAGATGTCCTACATATATGTTTAGTGTGCCTTTTATATGTCCTTTATCCCACTCTACCTGACCTCTGGTATCCAGCACTAATAACTCTTCGCCGTGATCTAGCTTATCCTTAAGCTTGTATACTGAAAGTAATTTCAGGCTTTCGATAGGCAATCCTGCGTTATACCAGCCTTCAGTACCATCTTTGAGGTAGCCCTTAATTTTATCGTAGCCGGCACGAACTAAGTATCGAACTGCCTTCTCCAAATAACAATTGTTCTCCAATACCAGTAGTATTAGTTTATTATAAGAAAGCGTCCAGCCGGTAAACACAGGCAGCCCTTCAAGCCAGATACTATACGCTCCTTTAATATGGGCCCCACCGAATGCAGCCGGTTTACTGGTATCAATAACTACTGCTCCATTCTCCATTTCTTTTATAAATTCTTTTGGAGTAAGCAAAGGTGGAGAAGGTAAACAACCCATCAGAGGAGGGCCTTCAAGATTATATTTCTCCATCTGTAAAAAATAAGGAGGTCTTTCGAGTTGCTCAGCTGTCTTGTACCTTATAAAGTCTACTTTAGTCATCTGCAGTAATGGATTTTGCAGCCTTTCTATCCCAAGGGTGCTTTCATCTCTATCTCCGATATGCGTTCCACAAACCGAACCCGCTCCATGAGCGGGGCACAGAATTACTCCATCACCCAGAGGAAGAAGTCTGTTAACAATACTATTATAGATATTTGAGGCTAGTCTCGGGGACTCTTCAATCCCGTAGAGATCAGTACGCCCTACATCATTTACAAACAACGCATCTCCTGTAAATACCATTATCGTAGCTTTATTAGATGATAGATCTGACACAGCATAGGACATACTTTCATCAGTGTGTCCCGGAGTATGAATAGCTGTTATCTTTAGTCTGCCAACCTTGAATTCTTCGTTGTTTTTTACAATATTGCCATATTTCCATTCCAGTCCGAGACCATGGTAGATTTTGGCTCCAGTACGGTTATTCAGTTCAAGGGAGCCAATAACATAATCTTCGTTACGATGGGTCTCAAAAATATGGCTTATTGTTAGATTATGCTGTTGGGCAAGATCAATATAGATCTGGCAATCACGCCGTGGATCGATCACAACAGCATCACTCTCCGAACCAATCAAATATGAGTTATGGGAAATTCCTTCTGATTTTATGCGCTCAAAGATCATCGCCAACCTCCCTTTTTAGTTATTTTTCCGGATGATTTCTGACACCGACTTAAGTAAAGCAGTAGCGTGATTTCCTTCCTCTAAAGCCAGCTAATAAAGGATTACTATAGCTTATATTCAGTTACTAGCTAAATCTCTATCAGAATTTTCTCTTTCTCAACCTTTACTTTATATGTGGTAAGCTGTCTGGGTGATTTAAAGATTTTGCCAATTGCCGATATGACTCCGGTTCCCTTCAACCAGCGGACTACGCGGCCGTCATTAAGGTCGAACTGAGAACCATGTAAAGGACAGGTTACTACAGCCGCCTCCAGCTTTCCTCGTGACAATTTACCTCCCATGTGAGGGCAACGATTGTCAGCTGCATAGTACTTGTCTCCAACCCTTGCCAGGAGTATTTCTCGCCCCTGAACTAAGACCTCTTTCATTGCTCCATCCTGGAGTTCGCTACTATTCCCAGCCTCTATAAGACTACCCATTTAACTCACCTCCCTTCATTATTGTACTGGCATCAATGACCTTCTACACCATAAAATTTATCAGCAAGGTTAGACAAAGTTACTAAAAAGAAAGGTAATATGAAGAGGACATAAACATTCTCCGATTTTCCGGTAATTGATGATTGAAGCTTACCACCTTTCATTTCTACTAATGTTGTCCTTTAATAATCATCCCGTTGTTGATGAATTAATCAACTGTTCTAAGCATATAATAGAAATATTTACTAGACAACTACTTGACTATCGATGAAGGATTTTCACTAAACGGGTTAGTTCTTAAGGACAGAGAGAACAGGTAGGGATACTGCCGTTTTAAATGCTGCAAATGCTGCACCCATTGTCTGACAAGATAATTATAAGCCCGCTGTGAATCATTCGCCAGGTGTTCGATATCTGTTTCCGGCAGGCCGGTAAGAGTATGACGCGCCATAAGTTCATCTCTGAGGTGTATTATAGCCCACAGAAGTTCGGTAAACGACTCATGATCCAGTATATCAGGATTCTCTATAAGACGAATTAATATCTCCCCCTTTTCCTGCAAAAAATCTTTAAGGACCGCCAGGTCTAACAACGAAGGGTCGATACTAAATTCAGCTTTCTGGAGGCTTCTTCTAAGGTGGTTGAAATCAGCAACTGTCCAACCGTTATCAATTAGAAATTTTTCCCGTATTGATTCTATTCTATTATCATAGCCTATAAAAAGTCTTACTAACTGATCTCCTATTTCTGTAAAGAATACTCCTACAAGCATATTAAGTCTGTGTCTGCGCAGCCTATTTAAACCTCTTTGCACCAGTGATTGTGTAAATCGGGTTACAATGGACAGGAAAATCCCGATTCCTATAACAATAAGGACTATAGAGAGAAGTTTTCCAGCTGCACTAACCGGATGGATATCTCCATATCCTACTGTTGAAATGGTAACAATGGTAAAGTAAAGTGCATCGATGAATGAAAGATGCTCAATCGTCATGAAGCCTGCGGTTCCGATGGCTATAACAATTAATGGCAGGGATAATAGCAACCGATGTTGCTTAATATTCCTGAGAATTGTTGCTCTCATTCCCACAATCTACCAATAAACTTAATTGACGTACTATACCACATAAATACCGGTTTTTAGGCTTTCTTATAATTCACTCCTGAAAAGAGCTTGCATGCTTACTATCCAATAACATATATTAATTCTAATGATGTATACAAAAAAAGATGAAAGGTACTCAAAAAAATGATTGGTAGTCCGTACTCTTACTTTGCTTGAGAAATGAATATCAGGGGAACTGTGCAATTGTCTTGAATGTAAAAATCAGAAGCTAGTCACCACTATTAGTAAAAGAGAAACAGTCAAAAAGAAGTGACATAAACTGCTGGATAGTTTTATTCCAACAATGTCAGTCTAATCAGTCAATTATCAGTTGAGAATAATCGTGCAAATTATATAGCCCACGCAAAAATATACTGGCAATTTAATTCCTGTTGCTACTGGCATAGGAAATCAAGTTATCTGCAAGTCCCTATACCAGAGCAAGATTCTTATGCTTCAGGAAATCATCGACATCTTCACGCCTGAATCTTCGGTCCCGTCTTGTTCCTAACCTGAAAGAAGGGAGCAATCCCGTATTTGTCCAATGCCTAACAGTATTAGGATGAACGCGAAGAAAGTATGCGACCTCACTGGTAGTCATAATTCTTTCATTCTCTGCATCTACTTGCATAATATTACCTCCACTTAGATTATCATTATGTTACTTAACTCATGCTACCTTAAGCTATATCGCATGTCTATCACCTAAAAGTCCTGTGTCAATTCATGACATCTTTGTTTAAAATCTATAAGTACTAAGAAAAATAGTACTGAGGTCATGAATAATTGTAGGATATGTTAAATACCCTGAGGATACTGCACTTGACAACGAATCTAAGGCTGGTACAATTGTAACAGTACTATTATCTACGAATATTATTATAATAAGTTAATTTGAATAAAATCTGAGAGATTAAGATAAGTTAAAGGAGATTGAAAATGAAGAAAACGTTGTTTCCATTGGGAGTAGTAATAGTAGTTATCTCATTGTTGCTAGCAATTGTAGGGCCTATCAGTGCAGCTGCAAATGGGCAATTAAAGATATTAAAAGAAGATAATAATAGTAATGCACTGGTAGGAGCAACATTTGTAATAAGTCCCAATCCAAAGACGGGAACAGGTGACTTGACAGTAGTAGACAATGGTATAAATGATGAAGATTCAGCCGATGGAATACTACTTATAACAGGCTGCAATATAGACCCATTTCTAGAATACACGATTATAGAGACGGTGGCTCCACCTGGATATACTATTGCACCACCTCAAACTACGATTATAGGCGCAGGATCGGAAGAAACTCCTGTAACCATAACGTTTATTAATGAACCACCAGTAGGAGGCGAAGCACAGGTTGTAAACACTACTGGTATTGTAATTCCCTGGATCGGCCTGGCGCTGGCAGTTACAGCAGGAGTATTTATTGTATTAAAACAACGTATTGTTCAGTCTTAAAGATTGACTTAATATCCTATAGATGTGTAGTTGTATTTCAAAAAGTATTGCTAGACAACACACATGGTTTAGCTACTAATAAATCAAAGCAATATTTGTCGCTCAAGCATATTTTGTAAGGGAATAGTATGCAGTAATTTGTAATAATCAAGGCAGACTAAATAGTAAACAATAGTGAGAAGGATAGAGGTATTTAAAATAACAAAGCAATCTGTCCTAAAACGGAGAATGTGATGAAACTAAAACCTATATTATTAATAATGCTGGTAATGATATTACTGGGAGTACTCCTTGCTCCCGCTATTGTCACATCCTCAGCAATGGCAAATGATAAAAATACTGTCTGCTTGACAGGCTACGCACAAAAAAGCTATGCAACTTTGACCTCCCCTTATGGTTTCAACGTGTTAGCGCTATTTCTCTTGACTGTTGATGGCGTGCCTTTCGATGGGTGGTGTATTGAGCCTCTCAAGGGTATCAATAAATATGATTGTTCTCTTTCTCTGCTATCTGATGCGCCACGGGAAAACCCATGGTGTGAAATCGGCTATATACTTAGCAATTACACTCCAAACACTATCGCAGAAACTGCTGCCATGCAGCTCGCTATTTGGAAATATGTTGAAGGTGGCAGAGAAAGTGTAAATTCTATAGACCCACTTAGTTTAGAAACTAGGGCACTGGAAATATATGACCAGTCATTAGGTAAAACAGTCATTGGTGCTAATTCCACTCTTGAATTAAATCCAGAAAGTGTAATTATTACCACAGGTAGTGGAATTTCATCCCAGAATTTTACAGCTACTATTAAGGATATTGGATGTTTAGCTAATATAGCTATTGATATCACTACGGATAATGGTAGTTTTAATAGTACTGGTGCTCTGGTTACATCTAAGACTTTGTATACCGATGCATCTGGTAATGCTCACATTACCCTTTACTGGAATCCTTCCCCTGTTCCTTTCATGGCTAACTTAAATGCCAGTTCCAGTGGTTCATGGCCAGTATTAATAGACCCGGACAGGGATATTCAACAGACAATGATATCAAAGGACTACGAAATAAGCGATACCGCATGGATACTCGAACAACCTATTGGAGAACCAGGCGCTCTGAACGTTACCAAGATCGTCGACTGGAATGGTGTAACTGCTGAAAATACCACCTTCCAAATCTGCATTCAGGGTAATACCAGTGAGCAGTCATTCTTCAATGACCCTGACTGTTATAACTTGACCTATCCTGATGAACTATCCCATACTTGGACTGACCTTGCTCCTGGTTCATATAACATTACTGAGAAAGGTCAGGGTTCTGAGTGGACAGTAGACATCAAAGGATCTCCTGCTGAAGTTATAAGCCTTGAGGTCTCATCCGCCAACGTTACCAATACCTATGGCCTAGGCGCTCTTAACGTCACCAAGATCGTTGACTGGAACGGAGTTACTTCCAATTCCAGCCAGCTATTTGAAATCTGCATCGAAGGACCTTCCTATCCTACCGGCGACTGCAAGAACATCACCGCCGGTGAAGCCGCTGCAGGTTCCGTCCTCTCCTGGACTGACCTCGAACCCGGCTCTTATAACGTCACTGAAAAAGACTCTGGCTCTGAGTGGTCTGTTGATATTAAAGGCTCGCCCGCTTCTGTCGTCAGCTTCCAGACCGCCTCCGCCAACGTCACCAATACCTATGGCTTAGGCGCTCTTAACGTCACCAAGATCGTCGACTGGAACGGGACTACTTCC
>Ga0272442_10001540_pt1 | contig 34965 bp, 32 predicted proteins | sample SSMForm2O_FD_200262 | JGI IMG/M metagenome (GOLD analysis project Ga0272442, IMG submission 200262) | Marine sediment archaeal communities from Little Sippewissett salt marsh, Falmouth, MA, United States - SSM-Form-2O | ecosystem: Environmental > Aquatic > Marine > Wetlands > Sediment ... | reverse complement strand
TTTTCATCTTCAACAAGTATCGGTTCTAAAACAACATATTTCTTTTTTAATGTTTTTGAATCCTTACGAATGGAAATATACGCATATGGTGGACTTATTGGATAAAAATCAATCTCATTACCATAATTTTCATTTTGATTATATGTATTCTCAACTTGACACACCTTACATTGTAATCGAGATGATTCTATTTCGTCTTCTATTTGTATCAAGGCATTACAGTTTTTACATAGAGTTGTATATCCACCCATTATGTAACCTCAGCAGTAATTTTTTGCATTATCTCAGTTGGATTCTCAAGATAACCAGCAGTAATGGTAGCTACTTCATCGAACAGTTTAATATTATTTCTAACCATCCAGTTCAATACCTTAGCTCGTTGTTTTAATTCCTCAGTAATAGCTTCATGTTGTATGTTCTTTTTAACCCTAATTTGATCCAATATGTAGCTTTTTCCAGTATATTGATATTCATCTTTTATTGGATCCCATCGAAACACTTCATTGGTAAGTATCTCCTTAGTTGTTGGATCAATATCAATAATCTCGATAATCTGTTTACATCTTCTAACCCTCTTATTTTTTACTCGAGATATTGTTTGAATGCAAACGATATCAAGCGACTGCAACATGATACGCGGAATATTAATTGGCTCGCCCTCCAGACGGTGTATAAGTGACTTTGTTGAATCAGCATGTACTGTTGAATATGTTGTATGACCTGTAGCCATCGCTTGGAAAAGCACATAGGCTTCCCGACCACGAATTTCACCAACTAAAATATACTCCGGTCTCTGACGAAGCGCGGCTTTCATCAAATCAAATAAATCAATTTCACCAACCAACCGGCCATCAATCATCTCACCTGAACCAGAACGTGCCACACCCGGAATCCAATTTGGATGAGGAAGATTAATCTCACGAGTTTCCTCGATACTAACGATTTTTGATTCTCTTGGAATAAATAGACTAATCGCATTTAACACACTTGTCTTTCCACTTGCAGTTCCCCCAGATATCAACGCATTAGAACCATGTTGAACTGCAAGCCACAAGTATGCCATCATTTCATGGGACATAGTATTAAATAAAATAAGATCTGATGGTGAAAATGGTTGTTCTTTAAACTTTCTTATAGTAAATGTAGATCCTTTCGTACTTACTTCAGTACTTAGAGTCATTTGGATCCGAGAGCCATCAGGCATTGTTGCATCAAGCATTGGATGTGAAATGGAAATATGTTTTCCACATTTCTGTGCAAGTTTTATCACAAAACTTGATAATTCTTCTTCATCAGTAAAAGTGACATTGCATTGAATAGAACCATGAATCCTATGATATAAAAATAGAGATAATCCAGCACCATCGCAAGAGATATCCTCAATTCCTGCAATATCCTTCATTAAAGCATTAAGTTTTCCAAGTCCAAGATTATCTCTCTTCATATAATAAAGAATCTTATCTTTTGATGATTGCGAGATTACAAGAGAATAATCATTAATGATTTCCTCTACTTTATTTTCTAATAATTTTACAGTATCAATACGGTCTAATTCAACAGTATCTATTGGCAATATTTCATATACATCTCGAATGAATTTCAGATATTTCTTATCATCATCTGATAATTCTACCTCAACAAGGAAATATCTTTTCTCTTTAGACTCTTTATTTTCAATTATCGAAGCAAAAGAAAAAGGTTCTTGCAATGGATAGCATTCAATCTCTTGCCATTCATTAATATTTTTTATACCATCTTTTTTCCAATAATATTCTTTTAGTTTTTTTAAAGATTCTTCATTGATACTAAATGGTGTTTTATCGACAACCTGCCCCTTTTTCTGTTTAACAGTAGCTTTTTTCTTCTCTTTAGAATCATTGCTGTTTTTTTTCTTTGACTTCTTTTTAATTGGCAATAAAACATTTTTTTTCCTAGAATCGATTTTTATTTTTTTGATTTTTTCTCTATTTTTATCAGTATCCTTTATTTTTCTTTTTAATAACCTAGGCTTGATTCTATTTTCCGTCTTTTTTTCTTTATTGTCCCTGGTTTTATTATATGCATTAATCGATTCTATTTTAAAATCAGATTTATGTTTTGAATTATAGGAAGGTTTACTTTTATTTCTTTTTTTGTTATGAACTTTTTTTCTTTCTTCTTCTTGGTTTAATATGACTTTTCTTTTATGTTTCGATTGCAATTGATTTGTCTTATTATTGGATTTTTTAATATTAATGTTTGAAAAGAATAATTTCTTTGAAAATTCCTTATGCCTTTCCTCATTTAATGCTTCTTGTTCAGGTAAATTTGAAGCAAAATTATTGATAATTTCTTCCCCTAAAAGATCCGAATTAATATGATTCGAGGCTAAAACCCTGTCGACTTGTTGAATTATATTGTTATGCTTTCTTCCAATCTTCAGCATTTCTTTCCTCCAACATTTTTTTTTGCATCAACAAGGATAGGTAAATATTGAAATGCATCCCAATCCAATGATTATAAACTATATCTTAATTCAGATATAATTTGAATTGTAATCATTTTATACTATTGTAACATACCATCCTTATGAAATACTAATAATTGTACATTATAAATAACTTTCTTAATATTTCATATGAAAAGTATGGAAAATATTAATATCATCATTCTTATTCTCAGCAACAAAAAAAATGGGCCTGTGAGGTAGCTTGGATATCCTATTGGCCTTCGGAGCCAGTTACCTGGGTTCGAATCCCAGCAGGTCCGTATTTTTTAAAAAAAGATAAAAAGAGATATGAATAATTAATCATATCCATAGGTTTTAAAGACAAAATCATACATTGTCGGTAAATCCCGCCATAATCCTCCTCCATCTCTTGTGAACCAAAAGCTTCCATCATCATATTGATTACCAAAAGCAAGTCCCCATTCATAACCATATCTATTACTAACATCATATGGTGATGGAGGTATTACAATAAAATATTCAATTTCTGGATTTATCTGTAAAAAATCAAATGCTAATGTAGTATAATGCCAAGAATTTAAAACATCCTCTTTTAAAAAAACGAATTCCTCCAATAAAATTCCATCAGGGCTTCCCTCTCTTAATTGGACATTGAGATCAAATTCAGGATTACCAAATTTTCTAATAAGAATATCAATTTTCATAAGTTTCTTAATGAAAGGGCTAAAACTCTGAGCGGCACCCCAATTACCATCGTTAGTATTTCGAATCGGAAAACCGTGATCAAAAATACTTTGATTAATATCAATAATTCCATAATATAAATCTTGAATCTCATTTTGATTTAATACTCTATTATATATTCGGACTTCATCGATATAACCATCAAACCACAGAGTATCTATGTCACTTCCTTGACCTTCTGAGTCCTTGCCAATCATTAAATTTCGTATGGGGCCATTTACAATATTTTGCGTAGGGGTTGATGTTCCAATAATTTCTCCATTAAGATAGAATTTTATCGAATTTTCACTGGTTGTTCCATCCCAGGTTCCACTTATATAGACCCATTCATTTGATTCAATTGGGCTCATAAAACCTCCACCAACACCATCGGATCTTTTTACTTCGAATGCCCAATAGGGCTCAGGATTTGCTAACCCATTTACGTATAACGCGAATCCGTAGCTATGAGAAGTTGCGCCACCATTACACAGAAAATACCAATTATCATTAACTGGTAGAGATTCTGGTTTTACCCATGCACAGATTGTATATGGTGGGGTGTTGAGAACGGGTGATAAAAAACTAATATAATTAGCATTATCCCTTTCAAAATCTAAAGCGCCTTCATTAACACCATCGCTTATCCAACTTGCTCCATGATTAATTCCATTATTGCTGTTACCTGAATCATCATTTCCTACATTAGTTGAATCATCAAAACTCCAATAACCAACAAGATCATCGTTATTGTCAATAAGTTCTAAAGATACATGAGGATTTGGTATTAAATTTGTTACTGTTAATAAAATGATAAGTATTTTTAATAAATAATTTTTAATTTTGATAATTATTCCTCCCAAATATGCTTATTGAAATTTAAATATGTTAATTATTTTTGTATTAATATATTTTTTCATAAATTATTGATGATCAATTAAATAATTTTGTTAATTTAATATTAATATAATAATTAATAATAATATTTATTAATAAAATTTAAAAATGAGAAAATGATTTTATAATATTTATTTTGATAAACAAATCAATAATCAAATATGAGATGTCAAAATTACTAGATACTTAGATAGGGGATAATTTGAAATCAAAAACTTTATTCCTGTCGAGAATGTAAATAATAAATAATTTATAGTTTGTTATCCTGAATCCATTTTCTTATTCTTAAATAACCAACATGTTTATTTCCATCAACCCATAGAATAGGTGCTGTTTTTTGAAGTTCATCAAGCACGTCATGATTTTTTACTAATTGTAATTGATGTTCGTCCCAATTTGAAATTTCATGCGGCAGGGTTATAATGGAGATATCATCACGATTTGACAAAAGTTGTTTTGTTTGAACACATTTCATACATTCTTCCAATGAAAATAAAATTATTTTGCTCATTATTCACCAACCTTAACATTACTCAATAATTAGATAAATGGGCTAGACCGGAATTGAACCGGTGACCTCCGCGTTGTAAGCGCGACGTCATAACCCCTAGACCACTAGCCCGTTTTGTACTACTTCTCACTTGAGGTATTGCCCCCTTACTTAGCGATAAGCAATATCCTCATAATTACGCTTTTCTGGCAATAGGACATCAATTCCTGTTTTAAATGTTTTAAGGTAAAATAATGATTAAATAATAATCTATATATATCTTATTATTCTATTATTTAATCTCAGCAAAAACATTTTTCTCCACACTAGTTGGATATCTTTTATTCCATTCCATTAAATACTTTTGCAACCACCATGAAGAATTATGGTTTTTTACCTTCTTTTTTAACTCATTAAATCGATTTTCTTTTTCTTCTTTGGGCATGGTGATTGCTGTTTTGATTGCATCTGCAGTAGAATGAATATCATAAGGATTAACAATAATTGCTTCATTAAGCTCCTCAGAAGCTCCTGCAAATTCACTGAGTATGAGAACAGCCGGTTTCTGACGGGTTGCAATAAATTCTTTTGCTATTAAATTCATACCATCCCTGATTGGTGTTAATAAGGCGATATCTGAGATATCATAATACATCAATAATAAATTGTGTGGTATCTTTTTAAAAAAATAGTGTACTGGTGTCCAATCAACCGTTCGAAATTTTGCATTTATCCGACCAACTGTTTCATCAATATTTTTTTTCATCTTATGATATTCCTCTATTTCATATCTACTTGGTGTTGCTATTTGAATAAGTACAACATGTTGGCGAAATTCAGGATGTTTTTCTAAAAAATATTCAAATGCTTTCAAGCGATTTAAGATGCCTTTGGTATAATCAAGCCGATCTATTCCTAGGATAATCGTATCAACATTATGCGCATTTTTTAATTGTCTTTTTTTCTCTCTTAGGATATGATTTCTGTTAAAGTGATGAGCATATGATGTATAGTTAATGCCAAGTGGTAATGAAAATATTTTAGTTTCGTAATTATTGTAATAAACTGTTTTATCAATGATGGTAATGCTTCCTTTTCTTTTGCAACAATTGATAAAATTTTTTACATAAGAACTGGTGTGAAACCCAATAAGATCTGCATTTAGAAGTCCGATAAGGAGTTCATCTTTTTGAGGTAATACACCATAAATTTCCCAAGGTGGCCAGGGAATATGCCAAAAGTATGCTATTTTTGCAGTTGGAATCTTTTCTTTAATTAATCTAGGAACAAGAGATAAATGATAATCATGTATCCATATTTTTGTATTGTATTCTATTTCATCAATAATGGCTTCAGCAAATTTTTGATTCACCTTGCAATAGGTTTTCCAAAATGCATCTTTTATTGAAATTTTTTCTACAAAGATATGAAACAGAGGCCATAATACTTTATTTGCATAACCTTTGTAGTATAACTCTTCTTCTTCATCTGATAATTGTACTCTTTTTAAGGTATAGCTTGGATGATTTTTTGGAACATTTATTTTATTCTCTGCATCACATACAATAAAATCGGCAGAACCGCTTCCCCAGGCAACCCAAGTTCCCCCATTTTTTTGCATGAGTGGATCAAGAGCGGTTACTAATCCACCAACGGCTTTTTTAGTAGTAATTTTATTTTTTTCTTTATCATGGATATAGGGCTCTCTGTTTGATGCAATGATTAGTTTTTCTTTAAGTTCTAGAGATTTTTCCATTTGAGAACCCTCCTATTATTGTAGATTATTTCAATTGAATAATTCAATTCTTTTCCATCTTAGAAATACTTATTATAAAAAGAATTCATAGTCTGTTTTGAAATTCCAAATCGACTTATTGAAAAATCTAAGCATTCCTGTAATTCCCCTGAGAAAAGCATGGTACTATTATACTGTGGATCATCCCAATCAATAATTATTTGGTAATTATTGTTTTTACCTTTCAATATTGAAATGTTTCCTCTTCTCGATCCTTCTTTATAATAAGACAATATAGAATTTTTTTTGTTCATAAATCCTATCTCTCCCATTATTGATATTCAATTCTACCATAAAAAGGTAATGGATAGGAATATAATAAAAATGAATTTTTTTAAATTATCTGGTCATTTTTTCTTTTTTTATTGTTGTATTATAGCACTAATTTATTTTTATTATTAATATGGAAAAAAATTGCAGGAAAGGTAATCAGTAATTAATTTTTATTAAATAAATATTATTTATTTCAAATAGTTCATTTATTAGTATTTTGAGTTAAAATCAAGGGTAATACTAAATAATAAAACTGCAATACATAATAAAGGGTATACTACTATCAAGTAACTTGGAAGGTAAATATACATGTTTGATTTGGATGAGGATTGTATAGGTAAGGAAGTGAGAACAAGGGAAGGAATCGCTATCGGAAAGATTAGTGATTTAAGTATTAATAAAGAAACAGGACTTCTTGATACTATTAAAGTAAAAACAACACTGAAAAGTGATTTACCTGATGATTATATAAATAAAAAGGAGGAAATTGTTTTCCCTTCATCATCATTCATCCTCGTTAAGGATCTAGTCATTCTTGACCATATGACTCAAGTGCAAGAATCAATGATTGATAATGAATGATGCGGTATTAAATTGTTTTTTGTAATTTTCTAAATAGTAGAATATAATCTAATAAATGTCTTGTAATCAAGAAATTATTCTTCACATATGTTTTTCCAAATTCACCCATTTCTTTACTTATGTTTGGATTTTTTAATAAATATACAATTCTTTCCGCAAATCCCTCATAATCCGTTGGATGTAATAAATATCCGTTTTTACCCTCAATAATTTGAGAGGGAATACCACCTACATTTGAAGCAACAACTGGTGTTTTTTTCCATAATGCTTCACTAACGGTAATAGCAAATCCTTCTTTTAAGGATTTTTGAATGACAACGGAAGACGCTCTTTGAATTGCATTGATTACAATATCTGGTGCATTAATAATTAAATGAATATCTTTTTCTTTTTGAACGATTTTTTCTAATTGTTCAAACACCTGCTGGCCTTCAGGATCATCGGTGGCCATGGAACCCACTAGAATTAATTGACAATCTATTTTCTTTTTAATAATATTAAATATTTTGACCATTCCTTCAGGATCTTTCCATTTATCAAATCGGGAAATTTGACTGATTATTGGTTTATTAGATTCAATACCTGATTTAGATAAATATTTCTGAACCGTACTACTAGATATTTCTCTATTTTTAATATTCAATGGATCAATGGATGGTTTAATGATATGTTGAGGGATGCTCATGGCGGCATCCTTATCGGTAAATTCTTCCATTGAAACGACCATGGTATCATATTTTGATATAAATGTTTTCAAATATTTCCATAACGGTGGATAAGGGGATGAAATGTCTATATGGCACCGCCAGATCCAAGGTTGTTTTTTTGTATAACATGTTATAATAGGGAGGGGTTGTGGATCATGAACGACGACGAAATCATGGTTAATATGTGTAAATATCGCATTATTGACATTATTGATAAAATAGAGCTCTTTTTTCTTTTTTGAAAAATTTATTTTTTCCCCTTGTAATGCGTTATGAAACTTTTTTGTAATGGTAAAAAAATCTAGATCACCATGTAATACTCGCCAATCGGTTTTAATTCCCACATCATTTAAGAGAATGACCAAACTATTCAGAATCTCTGCTACACCGCCTCCTTGATAAGTAGAGTTGATATGAGCGACGGTATATTCTGATAAATAAGAAGCCTCATTTTTTATTTGTTCAATAACTGTATCTCCAATAGTGTCTTGATATTTATCTAATGAAATAACTGGTAGAACATTCATAATTGACCACCATTCTAATACATCCCTACGATTTTTGTAAAGACACTCTTTTATTTAATTGTTAGGAAAAATTTTATTTTTTTTTAGACCAATTCGATTTTTTGTAAAAATTTGATGACATCATCAGGATTTTGTAACCAATACAATGCATGGGTTATTAGGTCTGAATCATTTTTCACATAAATCGTTATTCCTTTCTTTTTCAAATATTTAAATGCATCTTCATCAGTTGCATCATCTCCAATATAAATTGGTAGACTCTTTATATTCCTTTCTTGTTTATTTAAAAAATAATCAACGGCATTTCCCTTGTTCCACCCAATGGGTCTTACCTCAAAAACTTTATCGCCTTTCACTATTTCCATGGCATTATTTTTATTATTATCTATAATTTGAATAAATTTTTCTTGAACCGTATTGATTTTCTCTTTTAATACATTTCGATAATGAAATGCAATTGTAAATTCTTTATCTTCGATTAATATATCATTTTCTTGGTGAAACTCGTTGATTAATTCATTTTTGATGTGCTTTATTGATGGTTTTGCTTTCTTTGCCACATCCATTACTATTTGTGTTTCATCCGCTAATTGCATATGTAGTCCATGAACTGCTGCAATACTAATATTTTCAATGTTAAGCAATGATTTAACCTCGTTGAGTTTCCTACCAGTAATTATAATGATGTCGAATTTTGAATTTTCACTAATTTTTTGTAGTAATTGATGAACATTTGCAGGGGTCTTTACTTTATTTGGTTGGTTTTGAAATACTACGAGGGTCCCATCATAATCTAAAAAAAGGTGAATTTTTTTTACATTTTTTATGGATTTTATAATGAGGTCCATATCATTAAAAAGGTATCTTGGTGTTTCTTTTTTCTCATAATTTTCCATTTGGGCCATCTTTATGATTGGATAGAGGTATAAATAATTCTCTTTTATCAATTATAAAATAGTATGATTATTTTTTTTTAATTAAAAAATAGTGTTGTATCATGATATATTTCATTATTACATTAAAAATGATTGAATTATTTATTTTAAGAAATCATTATTATTTTAAAATTATTACAATAAATTGGTACTATAAACAAAAATTATAATAATCAATAATCCATATGATTTACGATATGATATAAATGTCTGTAAATAAAAGAATTATATTATTTGCTTTTCTATTTCTTGTTATGGTTCCGGTTTTTGCATCAGCTCATGTTCCATATATAGAACGTAATGATTATTCGCCGGAAAAACCATATTATGTTTGGAAAATGATTGAAAAATCCAAAGCGTTTTATGCGTGGTTGGAAACAGATTATGAAAACCCAAGTAACGATGTTGATGTCTATAAATTTGCTGTAAGTGACAAGCCAGTTAATGTATATATTGAATTGATTGTTCCGGTAGTTGAGGAATATTATAAAGCCTTTGTTCCTTGGTTTGCACTTGTTGGACCTAACCTACCAAAACCTCAGCAAGCCATACCGTTTGATATTCCAGAAGGCTTTGGGGCCATCATTAAAGAAAACGTTTATCCTGGAGAGAATAGGAGTCAGTTTTATGAGCCATTTGGGGGTAAATCGTATTATAGTGGGCCTATTTTTGAGGAAAATATTAGTACACCAGGAACGTATTATATTTGCTGCTGGGATCCGTATCAAAAGGGAGGCGATTATGTTTTAGTTATCGGAAAAGGGGAATTTTTTGGGCCAATTGATATTATCCGATCATTGATTAATACAATTATAATCAGGCAAGATGGAGAACTACATATTTCTTGATTACTATCTCATGTTATCTAGCAATGTAAATAATACTTGATATCGATATCTGATACTTCAGATAAATACATATTTAATTCTTTCTTTTTTGATTCAATGTATGAATCAACTAGTTCTTTTCCTAAGGATTGTTTTAATAAATCATTTCTATCAAGCTCTTGCAATGATTCGAGTAATGTTGCTGGTAAACGTTTTATATTTAGGGAATCTAATTCTTTGGTTGACATTTCATATATATTCTGTTCAATTGGATCATAATATCTTTTATGTTTAATTCCATCTAATCCTGCATAGATTAATGAAGCAAAAAACAAGTAAGGATTTGCTGAAGGATCACCATTTCTCACTTCGATATCAACATTATTTTTTGCGGCTATTCGTATCAAGCTACTTCGGTTATGTTGCCCCCAGGCTATATAATATGGAGCTTCAAAATGAGGAATTAAGCGTTTATATGAATTCATCGTAGGATTTGCAAATGCTGCAATACTTTTTGCATGATATAATATCCCACCGATAAAGTGCAATGCATCATCACTTAAACAATATTTTTTATTTGCATCATAAAACATATTTTGCTTATCATGAACAAGTTTGATATGAGCATGCATACCATTTCCATCTTCATCGGCAAATAATTTTGGAATAAAACTAACTTTTAAATTAGAATCAGATGCGATATCTTTTGATAAATATTTAAAAAACATGCAGAAATCAGCAGCAACGACAGCAGGTAAGGGTTTTACTTCGATTTCATGTTGGAACCTTCCATTTTCATGATGATGATATTTAATGTCGATGCCACATTTCATTAATAAATTTGAAACTTCCTTACGAAAATCCTTTACATCATCATTAGGTGGTGGCGTGAAATATCCTTTATTTGGAAGTGGTTTATATGGATTTTCTTTATGATCGGTTAATACAAAGAACTCCATTTCCGGCGAGATGATGATATCATCAATTCCAGCATTATTTGCTTGCATTAATGCCTTTTTTAATGCTTGACGTGGATCGATTGGGGAAGGTACTTTAGATGTTTCATAAAGATCTGCAATTAATCTAGCCTCATTTGTTTCATGTGGTAACACAAGAAAGGTATCTGGATCAGGAATTGCCAACATATCTGATTTTTCAACCTTGTTTAAACCAACAGATGATCCATCAAATCCACAACCATGTTCAAAAATATTGTCTTTAATAAACTGCTTTGCGGGGTAATGAACCGCTCTCATTGCCCCCATTAGATCAGTAAAATGCATTTGTATCCATTCAATGTTATTTTTTTCGATATTAGTAATAATTCTATCAAATGTCATTAATTCCTGGTATAATGCACTCTTTTATAAACATTTATAAGCTACTCTTAAAAAAATTGATTATAGTCCTAAAAAACCCTTTTTTTATTTCATAAATCTTTATATAAATGATATTGCTTTTAGAGATTGTTATTAATTAAAAGACAAAAGATATTATAATTTAAAGGGGTATTATGAGGAATAAAAATTTAATTGTTGATGATATTTTAGAAAAAACTGAAAAAGAAAAAGTTCTTTTTATTCGATTACAATTTGTTGACATTTTAGGCATTCCTAAAAATATTGTTATTCCTACTGATCGATTAGAAGAAGCGATACATGAAGGTATTCCTTTTGATGGATCTTCTATTGCCGGCTATGCAACAATAGAAGAATCTGATAAAATTGCAAAACCTGATCCAAAAAGTTTTATCATTTTACCTGAATCAATTGAAAAAAGAAAAACAGCAAAGATAAATTGTGATATCTATGAGCCATCTGGCAAAAGGTGCCCAGCGGATACGAAATATGTTCTTGAGAGGATTGTAGAGAAAGCAAAAAAATTGGGAGTTATATATAATACTGGACCTGAATGTGAGTTTTTTTTATTTAAAAGAAATGGAGAAAGCCCAACGCTAGTTCCTAATGATTCAGCTGGTTATTTTGATTTATCTCATCGCGATCTTGCAGAAGGAGTAAGAGCAGATATTTCCCTTGCGCTTGCGGATCTTGGCATTCAGACTCATACATCCCATCATGAAGTATCTGATGGTCAGCATGAAATTAATTTCAGATATGATGATGCAATTACAACTGCGGATAGGATTATTACTTTAAAATATGTTACTAAGGTTATTGCGACTACTCATGATTTACATGCTTCTTTTATGCCAAAACCTTTGCATGAGTTTAATGGATCGGGGATGCATACACACATGTCCTTATTTGATACAAATGGAAATAATATTTTTTATGATAAAAAGGATCCAATGAGACTAAGCAGCACTGCTCGATTTTATATTGCTGGTTTACTAAAGTATATTAAAGAAATAACCGCTATTCTAAACCCCACGGTAAATTCTTACAAACGACTGGTGCCAGGTTATGAGGCACCAACATATATATCCTGGGCACATAGAAATAGAAGTGCTTTGATTAGAATTCCTGCTGGAGATAATAAAGGAATTCGATGTGAATTACGAAGTCCTGATTTATCTGGAAATCCCTATCTTCAATTTGCAGTAATGCTTGCTGCAGGATTAAAAGGAATTGAATCAAAGGAAAAACTCGTAGCATCTGTTGAAGAAAATATCTATTCTCTATCTGAGCAACAAAAGAGAAAATATGGTATCGAATCTTTACCAGAAAGTCTTGGACATGCTCTTAATATTATGCAAGATAGTGAGTTAGTGAAAGATACGTTAGGAAACCATATTTTTGAAAATTTCCTGTATGTTAAGAAAGAGGAATGGGAAACATATCGAAAACAAGTAACTCCTTGGGAAGTTAAAAAGTATTTAAAAATTATTTAAGTTTATATTGAGTTGCATTATGTTCAACAACTCTTTCATTTTTTTCTTTTTCATTATTCGTTCGTATTTTTCTTATAAACCACTCATTTGAGTGAAATATTTTTGAATGATTATTTTTATTTAATAAATATAAATTATATTAAGATATTAATGATTCAATTTGGATTTTATTTATTTTTCTTGAAAAAGGATAATATTATATATATGGGCTTAATAATTATAACCTATCTTAATACGAAACGTATAATCTATCAGGGGTAGATTTTGAATATGATCCAAATCAGATATAAATTGATTATAGCTTTTCTAATAATGTTGTTATTTTGCAACCCGTTTACTTTTCAAGCAGTAAATCAATTAAAAATAAATGATTATGATCCATTTGTTGATACAACGATTACCTTTCATGTACAGCAAATACGATCATTTGAAAAAAATGATAATCAAATTAATTTTAAAGAATACATTGATAAATATTCAGACCCTGATTTTTTTGTAAAAATTATTGTCAATAATGAATCATATAAAAGCGATATCTGGAGAAACACAAAATATATCTATAACTCTAATTGGTCGGTTACTATTGATGTACCGGACGATGTTGAAAATGTTGATATTAAAGTTCAGTTGTGGGATTGGAATCCTGGATTAAATCAACTTTGTGATATAAGTCCAGATACGTCTATACTATCTGATGGTTATGATGTTGAAATAACATATAGTATTCGATATGGTTGTTGGTGGGGCGATGATCACAATGAAAATAATAATGATCCTATAAAAACTGATTTAAGTGGATATGGAAGACTTAATGGATGTGATGATGGAAGTATCTATCAACATGAACGTGATTGTGAAATGCTTTTTACCATAACTCAAAATGATTTTGATGGAGATGGTATTCCGTATTGGTCTGAAGTAAATATTTTACATACTGATCCAACCATTGATGATAGAGGAAATGATGATGATCAGGATAATATCCCTATTGAATGGGAATATAAATACGGATTAAACGTATGGCAAAATTGGCATACTGGTGAAATGCAACATCGAGTTGAATATGATCCTTTTGTCTTTAATGATCATACGTTATTAGATCCAGATGATGATGGATTGTCTAATTATGAAGAATTCCTCACATCTCAATGGGGTTCAGATCCATTTCGGAAGGATTTATTTGTTGAACTTGATGAAATGCAGGATAATCCCGATGGACAAATAATAGAGCTTCCCGATTCATCAAAAGAATTATTACGAACCGTATATGATAGAAGAAATATTGTGTATCATCTTGATGATGGCTGTATGGGTGGTGGAGAAAAAATACCCTTCGATGAATTGTCAACTTACAATGAATTGCAAACCATGTATGAAAAGTATTTCTTACATAATGATCAAGATAACTGGAGAAAAGGAGTTTTTCATTATGGTCTTGTAATCAATGAGGCTGAAGGAGCCTATGGGTTTGTTTATCGAAGGGATGCGTATCAAATATCAATGATTGGCATGGAAAAAAAGGTTCGTGATCCATTTGCCGGGAGACAAGATGTTGTGTATGCCAGTGCCTATATGCATGAATGTGGTCATACCTTAGGTATTTTCAATGGTAATACACCCGGTTGTGATGATCAGAATGGAAAATATCCATGGCAAGCGGATTGGTGGAAATGGCTTCCCTATAAGAGTGTTATGAATTATGGGTATATGTATCGTATGGTTGATTATTCTGATGGTTCTCGGGGTAAAAATGATTTTGACGATTGGAATCGTTTAGATCTTACCTATTTCAAAAGCTAAACTATATATGATGAATTTGATTAATAGAAAGATTAAAACCTAAAAAAATATATACTATCTATTGATTGATTTATATGATGCACACAACAGAATCAAAGAGGCTATCATCAAATATTTTTAATTCCCTTGTACTACTTCCTAAATTATTTTTGATTTTAACGGTCATATTTATCATGTGGGTTGTCATTTTGTTAAGTGGTCCTTTGTTTGGTGTTATTGAACCAGATTGGGCTGGCTTATCTTCTTCGCTATGGGTGATTCTTGTTTCTGTTTTGATTGGTGCATTTATTATCATTGATATTATTCTTTATGCGACCCCTCTTATAGGTAAAGAGGTAGAAATGAATGCTCCTATAAAACCGGTTGAATTTCCAGAGATTGAAAAAAGAAATGGAAAAACAGTGTATGAGTATACCTATCCAGGCGGCATAAAGGGCGGTGTTTTTAGTAAAACATATATTTCTATTGATGATGAAACAGTGATCCGTATTAGAAATCAGATGATTCCAAAAGAACAAGTTTGGAAGTAATGTTATTTTTTAATCATTCCCATTTCAACGAGTTTTTCTGGTAAATAGGTATCCGTTACATAATCAAGACCATATTTTGCAAGAGCCTGCTGTTCAGATTTTTTTCCAAGCTTTAATTGTAATTTGATTTCATGTTTCCAAAAGGTATCCTGAAAACGAGGGTCGGTTAATTCGCTTTTCAATGATTTGATATCTTCTTTTGTCAAAGCGTCGGTAGGAAGATCATAATTTTCGATATCTGATGGTGTAACTCCAAGATATGATGCTGATGGGGTCGCCAGATATTCTGAAATATGAGCTGTTTTAATTGCTCCATAAGCAACACTTGCAAATATTCGAAAACTCCAGGGATCACAATCGGTAAATACGATGACCGGAAGGTTTTTTTCTTCATTTAATCGTTTAATAAACCTTCGTGTGGATCGAGCTGGTTGCCCTTTTAGATGAACAATCGCGGCTCGATAATTCTCATCAAAATGATTTTCAACCAAACGATCAAACATACCACCTGTTTCAATTGCGATGATAAAATCAACATCAGATTTTTTGAATTGTAGCTTTTCTGGTTCAACATTATATGGAATCGAATACCCTGAATCGCCAACATCGTCCTGGCAGTGTATATTTCTTTTTGTATTGTTTCTTGTTGTTTCCTGGATATTAATATTTCCAATAACTCGTGCACCATCCTCTTCTGGTCTTAGTTTAAAATCTTCTCTTAAAAGTCTGGTAATTACTTCTAAATCTTCTGCAAGAAGATTGGATTCATTCTGAGAATGAAATTTAGCTAAATCCCATCCCTCTGAGATATAATACATCTCTCTTAATGTTGATGATTTTTTGGTCTTAATCATTTGTTTGATAAAATCCGCCATATACATTGTCCGAAGAATCATATATGCGCCATCGAGGGACTTTGCGCTTCGTTCAATAGAATTTTTTCCATATTTCCATACACATAATTTTTCATCAAAATAGATATTAGATTTTGTTCTTGTTGGAAGGTTAAGATAGGGGATATCTTGTTTGTTTAGATCCATATAAATTTTTTCTGCAAGAGAATCAATTTTATTTAAGACTGGAGTATAATCTTTTTTCATGATTTAATCACCTTCCCATTTATCGGCTCCTATAACAAAACCTGGATTTATTTGCTCCACGTACAAATCATTTTCATCAAAATCTCCTTTCTGAAGACCAGCAAGCTCAAACTGAACATCTATCTTTCGTGCAGGTTGAATCTGGTCAAGATTCCATTTAATATAGTTTCGAGTTGTTTTATCTGGAGGAGGACTTACATTTCCAACAACTGATTCTTCAGGGATAATGGCATACAGGAAGAATTTTTGCGGGGTCTGTTTATAATTGGCGATTCTAATCATGCTTTTTGTAATAACATTACTAGAATGATCTTTAATGTCAGGATGTAATAATGTTGTTTGCACATGACTGCCCTTTATTGTTTCATATTCAACGCTATCCTCAATCCATACAACATCCATAATTTTTGTTATTACCCCTTCCAACTCGGGCATTGGTTTTCCAATCATACTTGATGATTTCTTTGATATCTCTGGTAAAATCTTAGTAATAAGGAGAAATTTATCTTTTGTTTTCTTTCTCCGATCTTTTTTTCGAATATGTCGTTGAACATTTCGTGCACAACCTCGAAGGGCAAGTTTAATTTCATTTTCAATTTCTTCAATATCTGCCACTGCTTCCTTACTTTCAGAGGTAAATGGAATTTGAGTACTTGCGATGTGAACCATGATAATTGCCGGACCTGATGGAATCCCTTTCCCTGATTTTTGCTCAAGGCCATACCGTCTCCAATCAATAGAGGCGATAGCTTGTGTGATGACACAACCGCCTTGTTGATATAATAAAGGAACACGATTAGCAAAACGCATAATTTTAATAGATTGATCTTTTGGAAGATTACCGCCGTATACAAGCCCTACTTCTACTTGAAGAGGATTTCCTGAATAAGCAGTTGCAGGCCGGGATGCAGTGATGATAAACTCTGGTGAAATTTCTTGGGTTTCATGTTTGAGACTCCTTCGTATTAATGTTTCTCCAATCGGACTTAAACAATCCGTTGGCGGTGCCATTATCTTAACTTTACTAAATGCTTTATGAAGTGCTAAAAATTGCTCGCGTTTCATCCGATTTGGATTCAACTCTGGATCAAGATCTGCTTTTTCACAAACAAGTTTTGTTGTTCGGTTTCCCATACTGACAAACTCAGTTTTTAGAAATGAAGTCAGTTTTCTTGATTTTGTTGCTTTTCCTAATTTAATGAGAGTTCCTAGTTCAATTCCCTGAGGATGCGGTTTGATTTCTATACTTTTCTTAGGAATCACATCAGAGGTTCTTTCAAAATTATAAACAGATCCATCCGGCTCAATAAAAGAAAGTTGCGCATGTGGATTAACTATGGATGTATTCTTCAAATAATCATAAATAAACCGCTTACTGCGGGTATAATTTGATTTCAATGGTACTTCAATACGGGTTCCATGAAGTTTATCCCAATGTTCCGTCTTGGTGCTAATTACTTCAGCTCTGTTTTTTGTAGTATTTATTGCAATTTCCATAATTATAGCAGGTCTATCTTCTTGAATTTTAGAAGATACAATTGCATGTTTTCCTGTTGTAAGCTGACTATATAACACAACCGCAGAGATACCTATTCCTTGTTGACCTCGGCTCTGTCTGATAGCATGAAAACGAGACCCATAGAGGAGTCTTCCAAAAATATGTTTGATTTGATCTTTAACAATACCCGGTCCGTTATCCTCAATTATTAATATGCACTCATCATCTTCTTCATGGTTTTTAATTTTCACAGAGATTTCCGGTAAAATTCCAACCTCTTCACAAGCATCAAGGCTATTATCAATTGCTTCTTTAACACTAGTGACTAGGGCTCGAGTGGAATTTCCAAACCCTAATATATGTTTATTTCTTTCAAAGAATTCTGCAACAGAAATTTCTCTTTGTTTTTTTGCAAGATCATGTGCTGTGACTTTTGCCATATGGCATTCCTCAACCGATGTAATGAAAAACATCACATCCCCATATGTAATAGAGAGATGAATTAAAAAAGTATGCATCTTTATAAGAAGTATATATGTAAAATATTGATAATAATCCTAAATAAAATAAGAAAAAAAGATGATGGTTTAGCATATTATACAATTGCATTTCTTAGTATATACTCATTATTATCAGTAATTTTATTTACTTTTTATACAAATATTCCTATTGGATATGTTATAATAAAAAACTCTAGGTTATTTTTTGTTATCGGTTTTATTCTGCTATTCATTTCCTATAAAATATGGAAAAAAATGAATGTAATAAGAATAAATAAAAAAAAAGATTAGGATTGAAGAGTGTTTTATGCTATTGTAATATCATCACATAGATACACATCTTGAATAGCATTGAGAAGTTTGACTCCTTCTGCCATAGGACGTTGGAAGGATTTTCTTCCACAGATAAGCCCTGTTCCCCCAGCTCTTTTATTAATTACTGCGGTTCGTATCGCTTGTTTAAAATCATCGGTACCAGAGGCACCACCTGAATTAATAAGCCCTGATCTACCATTGTAACAATTAAGTATTTGGTATCTAGTTCTATCAATTGGGTGATCACTAGAAAGACTAGTATATGCTTCTTCAGTATATTTACCATATTTATTTTCATGCCTATTTAAAGCAGCATAACCACCATCGATTGTAGGTTGTTTTTGTTTTACAATATCTGCTTCAATCGTAACACCTAAATGATTGGCTTGACCGGTAAGATCGGCTGATGCGTGATAATCGTTCCCTTCAACCTTGTAAACATTATTACGTAGATAACACCAGAGAATGGTTGCCATTCCAAGGTCATGAGCTTGTTCAAATGCCTTGCTTACCTCAATTATTTGCCGATTTGAATCTTCAGATCCAAAATAAATCGTTGCACCAACCGCGGCGGCACCAAGTTTCCAGGCTTGTTTCACAGATGAAAACATAATCTGATTAAACGTATTTGGATATGATAAAAGTTCATTATGATTTAATTTAACAATAAATGGTATTTTATAACAATATTTCCTTGATATTGATCCTAACACACCTAGCGTTGTTGCTACTGCATTGCATCCTCCTTGAATCGCGAGTTTAACAATGTTTTCAGGATCAAAATACGCGGAATTTGGTGTAAAAGAGGCCATTGCAGAATGTTCAATACCTTGATCTACGGGAAGGATTGACAAATAACCAGTTCCGGATAATCTTCCATGAGTAAATAAACTTGAAAGATTTCTTAAAACCTGCTCTGATCTATCTGAATCTTTATATACTCTATCAATGAAATCAGGTCCTGGAAGATAGAGCTGCTCTTTTGCTATTTTTTCACAGCGATGCTGTAAAAGATAATCCGCCTCATCAGTTAGATATGATCGAATTTCATTGATATTCATATAGCAACTAGAATTACTATTAATGGTTTTATATTCTTGCATAAAATATTCATCTCTCCTCGTTTTTTTAAAATAGAAACAAAAAAATTATTAAAATAGCTTTCTATAAAAAAATAAAAGAATAAAAAAGTTATGCTCCAAGAGCACCTTCTTCATATTTTTTCCCCAATACCTGAATCATATCTTCGGTCATTTTTTCTAAGTTATAGCTAGGTTTCCAGTTCCATTCTTTTCTAGCGGCACTATCATCAATGGTACTTGGCCACGAATCAGCAATCTTTTGTCTGAAATCTGGTTTATATGTACAAGTAAATTCAGGAATGTGTTTTTTTATTTCATTTACCAGATCTTCTGCAGAAAAGCTCATAGCAGTTGTATTGAAATCACAATGATGTTTTAATGATGCAACATCCGCATCCATTAAATCAAGGGTGGCTTTAATACAATCTGGCATATACATCATTGGAAGAACGGTATCTTTTTTTACAAAACAAGTATATTTTTTATTTTTTATTGCTTCATAAAAAATTTCAACGGCATAATCAGTAGTACCACCACCAGGTAATGTTTCATTACTGATTATTCCTGGGTACCTAATACCACGTACATCTAAACCAAATTTATTGAAATAATAATCTCCAAGAAGTTCTCCAGCAACTTTTGTGACACCATACATAGTAGTTGGTCTTAGAATGGTTTCTTGTGGGGTGTTTTCTGTTGGTGTTTCAGGTCCAAAAACAGCGATGGAACTGGGTACAAATATACGAGTCATCTCATAGTCAAGTGCTAGATCGAGGATATTATATAAACCATTAATATTAACATTCCAACATAGTTGTGGTTTATCTTCGCCAACAGCTGATAAAATTGCAGCCATGTTATAAATTGTGTCAATATCATATTGCTTAATGATCATTTCAAAAGAATCTTTATTATTTATATCGACAAATTCAAATGGACCTGAATTCATTACTTGCTCAGTCGGTTTTGTCTTTCTTCCTGTCGCAATAACATGTTCATTACCAAATTTTTCTCGTAATGCCATTACCAGTTCAGTTCCTATTTGACCTGCTGCACCAGTAACAAGTATGTTTTTCATTGATTTTTTCGACATATTCGATAAATCCCCCTATGGAATTTTACTAGATGAGATGGTGTAATAAAATCAGGTATACATATTTTACTGTTAAAAATTCGATGTTGCTATTTTTTTTTATAAAAAATATATATCCAAAAAAATAATTTGAAAAACAGACTGTAGGGGTTGGAATGGAAAATAATAAGATGAAATATTATCAAAATGAGGTATACGCTGTTTTATAAAATTAAAGGTCTTGTTATTGTTGAACAATGAATTGCACCAAGTAAATTAATAATTTTATTACAATTAATACCTATGATTTCATATTCCGGCATTGCTTGTTTATAGATTGATAATGCTATTGCATCTGCTGATATGTTATATTGTGGAACTAACACTATTTTTTTATTAGTACCATTAATAATTAAAGAATTTGTATATGTCCAAATCGTGTCTCTTTTTTCATCTGGGTCACGAAGCATAGGTATCCGAATAACAGAATATCCATGGTCAAGAAATAATTGGGTATTGTTTTCAACTATTTGATAATTTACGTCGCTTTCATCCCATTGACCGACAATGACGGTATCTTTGTTAATAATTTTTGAAAACATATCGATATGACCTGTTCCATCATCAATTTGAGATTCAAGGAAAATAACTGTATTCAATCCTAAATATTCTTTTAAAATAGTATCGATCTCTTCCTCTGTTTTAGTAGGATTATTAATCAGAAGTGTATCTCTACCTACCATTGCAATTCCTTGACCATCGGTCATATAATTACCACCTTGAATACAAAGGGCAAAATTTGCTTTAAAATCAAATTCAATATCATTTTTTAATCCATATAATGTTGGATAAAAATCATCAATATACCGTCCATGAAATGCTAAATAACTAAAATCAATAATGGAAAGGGAATTGTTTTTTTCAATAAAAAATGGTCCATAATCTCTTATCCATACTGAGTTAGTTGGATTTATACAGATTGTAATATTATCACGAGTAATATCTTCATTTATTAATTGATTTAGTACATTATTTTTTTGAAATTTATTATTTACATTAATTTGAATCTGAACTGAACTTTCAGATGCTTTAATTATATCAATAAAATATGTATCTTTATTATAACTTAGGGAACCAGAATATGAAGATAAAAGAAGTTCATCGGATAATTCAAATTCAGCGTGTGATCTAATTTGTTCATTTATAAGAGGTTCATAATTTGTTTTTTCTTTCTGAAAAAATGAGTCACTCGTTACGATTTTACTATCATTATAAATGGCAAATACGCCATTTTGTTGTAAAAAAATAACTATTAAAGTAATAAATAAAATATTCCTTATTTTTATAATTTTCATGCTATTAGTCACCAATAACTTTGAATATATGATATATATACATTTTATTATAAAACTATTGCTTCTGTTTAATAAAAGATTATTCGGCTTTTTATTTTAATTGAGATGACTTGATTTTGAAGAAAGCTACATCATATCTCACCTGCATCAATTACCAAGATTAAGCAAGAGTATTTGTGAAAAAGGTGTATAGGTTTTGCTGATTAACTTCATTTGTTTAAGGTCTCTTTTTCAAATGGAAATCTATTTATAATGGTTTTAAACCTGTGTAATTGGGTAGAGGTAAATGCCAAGTTTAAATGTTTTTGCGCAAATGTTATTTAAATATAATGATGGTAGGAATGACATCCAATGCCATCTGAAAGATTTTTTCAAATTCTAATAATCGCTTTCTCAACTTAAACAACGTTGAATTTGATTGTAAACGTTGTAATATATCCGATTTATTTGATTTTTTAATGGTATTAAAGATGATGTTATATCATATAAGGATGGCGAAAGAAGAAGAGTATTAGTTGTTCTCCCCAATTGGTCCAGGTTGCTTTGTTTGCAGAAATTCTTACAAGATTTTTTACTTGGTCACCAAATGTATCCACTTGTTTTACCTTCCAATCATGGGAAAGTGGGTTTTGTTCAATATATCTCAATTGAGGCAAGTAAAAGTAAAAAAATCTAAGTTGAGTAATTTTTTTTGTTTAGTAGTCTAATTTAGTCTTTTAATATTGTATTATAATTGGAAGGTTTTATTTAGGAAATATTCTATTAAATTTTAAAATGGAAAAAAAAGATATTGTATTTTTCATTGGTGCAGGATTTACGAAAGCAGTTGTTAACACTGCCCCCAAAGGATCGGAATTTTTTGATTATGCATTTGATGAAAAAAGAAATTTTATAGGTGATATACGGGTTCAGCATGTTAAGAATTTTATTGAGGAAAATTATTATCAAGTAGGAAGAAAAAATTATCCTAAAATTGAAGATGTATCAAGTTTAATTGATTATGTTATTCAAAGAAAAGAATCATTATCTAATAAATATTTACTCGAAGATGTATTGAAAATAAAAAAAGATATGATTTTTCTTATAAGTGCCGTAATTAAAAAATCAATTGAAGAGTCAGCAGACCATGATATTTTGAAACCAAGTCGGCAATTTATCAAGAAATTACGGAAATTGCATGAACGGAAAGATAATATATCAATAATATCAACAAATTATGATATCATTATTGATAATTCATTACTTGAAATTATGCAAAGCAGTAACTATGGAATTCGTCTGAGAAATAATATTTTTTGGAATCCGGATGAAAAACAAAATTCTGTTAAAGCGCATGGACATGAAAGTTGGTCATTTAATGTAGGTAATTCAGTACATGAGGGAACCTTAAATAATGGAGCTATACCATTTCTAAAATTACATGGGTCTCTTAATTGGTTTTATTGTCCGAAATGTGATGAATTAGATATTACCATAGGTAAAAAAGGTGCATCTGAACTAGCAGGGGATCATGATAAATTTATATGTGTAAATCATTTTTGTACTTCAAACTATCAACCTCTTCTTGTAACACCAACAATGTTAAAACTATATGATAATTCATTTTTACAAGAATTATGGTTGGAAACAGAAAAAATAATTGCTAAAGCAGAGAAGTTATTTTTTATTGGATATTCACTTGATCCTGCTGATTACCATATTAGAAGTATGTTAACAAAAGCTTTAGCAAATAATACAAATAATCCTAGTATCATAGTGATTGAAAAAGAACTAGATATGAACAATCAGGAGGATAGAATAAGGATTGGAGAAGTAAAAAAGAGATATACATCCTTATTTGGGTCCAATAGAGTAGAATTTAAACCAATTGGTTTATCTGCTTTTCTAGAGAATTGGGATAGTTTCTTTGATTAAGATGCAAGTAAATTTTCTCAATTTTAATAGTATTTCCAATTCTTTAAACTCCTTTAGAAGACAGTTCATTCAATAGTATTGCAGAAGAGAATATTGGCTAATTCAATAACAGGATAAATATTTTTTTAATTAATCTTTTCTTTTTTCATTGTTTGATAACTATAGATTAATTAATGAATTACAATAGGGGGGTATTATTATACTCCTTCAGGTACAAGATCATTTTGAAAATCTTTCTTCAATTCTTCCTTGATAACCTCGGCAAGTCTTCGAATACCTTCACGGATATCTTTTTCATCAGTATATGAAAAATTGAGGCGCATGGAAGAATAATTTCCCCCTTCGGGAAAAAATGCTTCTCCAACAACATATGCTACTTTTTTAGAGATTGCTCTTTGAAACATGATTCGGGTATCGATGGTTTTTGGTAATTCAATCCAGATAAACATGCCACCCATTGGAATTTTCCATTTAACGTCTGGAGGGAAGTGTTTTTTAATCTCATTGATCATGATATCTCGATTCTTTTTGTATATATTCCGAATGGTTTCTATATGTGTATCTAAGTAACCACCATGGATGTATTCATAGGCAACATATTGACTGAAAACATTTGTACAAAGGTCAGAAGCTTGCTTTGATTGGACAAGTTTTTCAAGGATTTGTCTAGAAGCAATAACCCATCCGAGTCTGAAACCGGGGGCAAGAATTTTTGAAAACGTGGACATATAGATAACTCGATCTTTTGTATCTAATGATTTGATAGGGGCAAGTGATTTACCTTCAAAAATAAGTTCACTATAGGGATCGTCTTCTATAATGAGGAAATCATATTCAGAAGCGATTTGTAATAGCTCCTTTCGATGGCTCTTTGATATTGTCTCGCCTGACGGGTTTTGAAAGGTAGGGACGGTATACAAAAATTTTGGATTAATACCTGTTCTGCGTAATCGTTCAAGATTTCTTCTTAATGATTCAATATCAATTCCTTGATCATCCATGGGAATGCTTTCACAGTTTGCTTCGTATGCATGAAATGCTTGTACTGCTCCTAGATATGCAGGAACACTTGTAAGATAGGTGTCACCTGGGTCAAGGAAGGCCATAGCTGTCAGAGCTAATGCTTGTTGAGCTCCGCTTGTGATCATGATATTATGCAGTTCACAATTGATGTGATGCTTTTTTCCCATGCGTTTTGCTATTTCACTTCGTAGTTGTGTGGATCCTTCTGTAGTTCCATATTGTAATGCTTTTTCAGGGTAATTATCAAGGATGTTATTAACACATTTTTTGATGATATCAACAGGAAATGCTTTTGGATTGGGTAAACCTCCTGCAAAAGAAATCATCCCTGGAATCTTAATAACCTTTAATAATTCACGGATCTCAGACGAACGCATCCGACCTGCTCGTTTTGAAAATAATCGTTCTATATTTACAACCATTTTTTAGACCATTTTTAATAATAGAACGCTTCTTATAAACATATGTATGTAGTCTATAAAAAAATAACTTATCAAATCAGATTATTTTATCGAAATACTATCTTAGATTTAAAATTAAAAAATCATAATTTTACTGTTAAAAATAGATACGATTTTAGCGATGGTTTTTTATGATAAACGTTTTTATCATATTTTATGATTCGTGAATATCTGAAACTTGCACGATCCTTTAATGCTGTATTAACTGGCATTTCGCCTGTAATGGGTGCCATTGCCATGGAAGAGTTTAATATTTTCACTCTCTTTTTAATATTTATTATTGGTTTTTTTGGTCATACCTTTGGATTTGTTTTTAATGATATCATCGATTATAAAATAGATAAATCTTCAAAAGAAATTAGTGATAGACCTTTAATTAGCGGCACAATTTCAATAACAAAAGCATGGATTTTTGCTATTATTTCATTGTTAATACCATTTGTTGTTGCATTATATATAGCGTACAATCAACAAGTATTTTATCCTATTGTTATCCTTGTTTTATCTGCCTTATCAATAACACTATATGATTTAATCAGTAAGAAATTACCATTTATGGATATCTTTGTTGCATTTGGAATTTTCTTTTTCATTTTATATGGTGCATCAACTCGAGCGCCACAAGTATCTGATATTACTCCATTAGCATGGATGGTTTGTATACTTGGTTCAATTCAAGTTTTATTCATGCAGATTATTGCAGGAGGATTAAAGGATATTGAAAATGATTATGAAAAAGGTGCTAAAACAGCTGCGGTAAAACTTGGTGTTAGAGTAACTAATGGGGTATTGTATGTTTCGAAATCATTTAAAGGTCTTGCATATTTTATTCAGATCCTTGATATATTTTTGATTTTTTTATCTTTTTATATCATCGAAAAAATAAGGCCAACACTTGAATTACTAATAATCCAAACGATTTTAATAAGTATCATTTCATTTTTAATGTTATTATTATCATATAAATTATTGAACATAGGTACATTTGATAGGAAAAAAGCAAGGAAATACATTGGAAGCCATTACATGATTAATTTTTGTCTGGTGCCCATTATGCTAATAAGTTTAAATCCTTGGGCCATATTACTTATGTTTTTCCCAGGGTTAGGTTTTATCCTGTCTAATATTATACTTCATGGGACAATATTACAACCAAAAACCATGTAATGCTATAACTCAATAATAAAAATTGAAATCAGGGTGTTTATTAATAAACATCTTTTTTTCATTTAAATAAAATATTATTTTTAAACTATTATTAATAAATTCATATAAATTTTGCATTTTGATGGTAATATTTTAAATATATGATTTGTTAATAAGCAGTTGAATTCTTTATGACAAGTAAGAAGAAAAAAATTGTGATCATTGGAGCGGGCATTGCTGGATTAACTGCAGGAGCTTTATTATTAAAAAAAGGCTATAAAGTAACCATCTATGAAAAACAATCAACAATTGGAGGAAGAGCTCTATCCATAGATGGTTCAACAGTATCGTATGAATCATATAAGAAAGCACTTCAAGATAACAACTGTTTTATTTCCTTTTCAACACCGGATTTAAACACTATCTTTAAAAATAATCTTCTTAAGGATTATACTCTTGACCTTGGATATCATGCCATAGGCGGTGGTGTTTTTTCAAATCTAAACGAAATATTGAAATTCTTTGATGAATCATTACATTTTTTAGAATCATATGTGGGAATGATCTATGAGGATCACTATGATTTTCCTTTTTTGTCAAGAATTGATAAATTAAAAATAATGCCTAATATCCTTCGTCTTCTTTTTGCGAGTGAAAAAACACTAAAACATCTTGATACTATACCAATTACTGAAACAATTCAAAAATATGGCAAAGGAAAAATGAAACATATTTTGGAAGTATTTTCTCGAACTATTACGACGGTAAATAATTTAGATCGGATTTCAACAGGTGAAATGTTTCGATCACAAAGAAATCTTTATAGAGGATCAAAACCCGTAGGATATCCTATTGGGGGCCTTGAATCCATTCATGAGAAACTTCAAGAAATAATCCTGTCTTTAGGTGGTGAAATTATGCTTAATTCACCAGTTGAGAAAATAATAATTAAGGAAAATAAGGCAACACATATTCAAATCAATGGGGAAAGAATAGCTGCGGATATGGTTATCTATTCTGGTTTATTACAGCAATTTTTTACAATTGCAGATTCAAATGAATTTCCAAAAGAATATGTTACTATGATATCATCTCTTACTGGTACTGGAAGTTTATGTGCATATTATTCGCTCAATAAGATTCCTAGTGAATTGATTGGGAAAACATTTCATTTTATTGAACGAGATGTTGGTGTGGATGGGAATGATGTTGTTGGTATGGTTGATTTCATGTCTGCATCACCTGAAGCAAATATTTCCCCAAAAAACGCATTTCTTATTCAATCGTATGCGATATGTACTCCTGAAGAAGCAAAAGATAAGCTGCTTCTTGAAAGATTAAAAGGAATTCTTGATAAAAATTTAATGCGCCTTATACCTGATTATCCTGACATGATGAATTTTGTATTGTATCCTTCTGTTTGGCATCTTGATGGTGTTGCAAAAACAATTGACAATCAAAAACCAAGTATAAAAACACCCATTCATAATTTATTTTTTATAGGTGATGGTGTAAAAGCAACTGGAATCGGATTTAATTGTGCATTAAATTCAGCGAAAAAACTTATTGATACTTATGTAGAATAACACGTAATTTATGGAATATACGATGAACCGTTATTTCGGTAAGAGATACATAAAAAAATAGGAGATTGAGTTTAATATGTTATACTTTATTCATGGATTAAACGGGTATCCATCAGAATGGAATTCCTTCATTGATATTTTTACTTCATATGGGTATTCTTGTCAAGCTGTTGATTTACAAAAGGGAATGAAGTTAAAGAATACACGTTTTAGTGATTACATAAAAAAAATAAGCTCGATGGTTCAAAAGGATGATATTCTTATTGGACACTCGATGGGTGGGCTAATTGTCCAAAAAGTAGCGGAACAAAAACGAATAAAAGCAGGTGTTTGTCTCTGTCCTGCGGCTCCACAAGGCATTATGATAAATCGTTTATCTATTTTATCACAATTACGATATATACCAAATATATTAGCAAAAATTCCTTTCAAACCCTCTTTTAATATCGCATATAATATATTTCTTAATAATTTATCAAGAGATGAAGCAAAAAAATCATACGAGAGAATGCAAAAACAATCAGCAATAGTAACCTATGAAGTATTCCGTAGTAAAATTCCTGTTGATGAAACAAAGATTACCTGTCCCTTATTTTTTATTGCAAGAAAAAATGATAAAATTATCCCTCTTTCTGCTGTGAAAAAAATCGCAGAGAAATATCAGGCTTCTTTAAAAATATATGAGGGAAATCATTATATCTATCCTGATGCTGGTCAATTATCTGAAGAAATATATCATTTTATCAAGAGTGTTAAATGAATGAGTAATTTTAAAATAATTTAAATTAATACAATTTCTATGGCACTTGATTTTCAATTAGTTTGTTTTGATTCTTTTGGTGCGAAATCAGCTTGTACTCTTGTAAAAACACCAGATATTACTATTCTTTTGGAGCCGGGTGTTGCTGTTATGCATCATTCTTTTCCGGGAACCATAAAACAAAAAAATGAATGGCATCACAATGGATTACTTGCTATTAAAGATGCGATAAAGAAATCAGATGTGTTAATATCTTCCCATTATCATCTTGATCATTTTATTGATACTGATTTTGAATTATTTAGAAATAAGCTATTGTTCATGAAGAATCCTAATGAATATATCAATGATAACCAAAGAAATCGAGCAGAATTGTTCTATCAACATTTGTATCCATATTATAATAATTATAACATATATGATAATAAGAACATCGTATTACAGTATAACAATCCACTAGAAGATATTCCCCTTGCCTGTAACATGGATTATGGTGATTACAACCAAAGAAAAAAACAACTTATGGAGAAAGGAAAACGTTGGTTTGAACGAAGAGTTAAGAATTGGAATAAAAAGGAAAACATTAATGATATTCATACAGAAAATATAAATGTCTTTTTTCCAGAAAATAAAACATTTATCTTTGGTCAAACGACTATTACCTGTTCTAAACCATTATTTCATGGAATTGAATATGCTCGTGTTGGTTGGGTTTTTTCAACGCTTATCGAGTGTAACGGTAAAAAAATATTACATTCATCAGATTTATGTGGTCCCATGATTGAGGATTATGCAGAGATGATTATTAATGAAAATCCGGATATTCTTATTTTAGATGGGCCTATGACCTATATGTATGGATTTATGCTAACAACAATAAATCTGAAAAGAACTATTGATAATCTTATACGAATTATTAAGGAATCAGATATTGAACTCATTATCTATGATCATCACCTCTGTAGAGATAAACGATATAAGCAGAGAACAAAACCCGTGTGGCATACTGCAATAGAATACGGAAAGACCTTGGTAACAGCATCTGAATATCTTGGAAAAACACCTGCCGTATTAGAAAACTAAATAGGGTAGGACGAACTTGTAATTATTGAATCTATTATGTGTTATGCATTCTCATTGTTGGAGCCTGATGCAATAGCGTTTCGCTATGCAGCACGTTTCCCTTCAGATTGGGAGTATCAGCCCATGTATTATATGAATGCGTTTTCTCTCCCAGAGCATCCCATATTAACAAATGATACTCCAAATGATTTTCAAATGATGTATTGGGGATTAATACCATTTTGGGTAAAAAAATATGAGGATGCAGAATCTATTCGAACAAAAACAATGAATGCACGGGCTGAAAGCCTTTTTGAAAAACCAAGCTTTAAATATGCCATAAAAAAAAGAAGATGTCTCATTCCTGCGGATGGTTTTTTTGAATGGCGATATCATTTAGGGAAAAATTATCCGTATTATATCCAATTAAAAAATCATGAAATTTTTAGTTTTGCTGGAATCTGGGAAAGATGGAAGCAGCCAGATGAAGAAAAAGAACTGTTTACGTTTTGCATTATTACCTGTGAAGCAAATTCCTTACTTGCTACAATTCATAATAAGAAAAAACGAATGCCTGTGATTTTACCAAAAGAGGTGGAGAAGCAATGGATTCAAAATGATCTTTCAGAGGATGAAATCATTGCATTACTCAATCCATATCCCGATGAAAAGATGGATGCTTATACGATTTCAAAATTTATTACGGGTAAGGATGAGCAAAAAAATGTGAAAAAAGTAATTGAACCATATCACTTTCCCGAGTTACCACCTATATAAAATAATTTTTTTTTTTAAATACAACTTGGTCTGTTTCTTTTGTCTTGTTAGGATAAATTACGTTACAAACGTAAAAAATCTAGGTTGAAATATTATCGTTAATAATAACATAAATGTTACAAATATAACGATACTCCAAATGATTATTTTTTTTAATAATCCAGAAACATTTTCTTCTATTTGATCTTCGTAATCTGCATTCATTTTATTATCTTCCTAATCCATTTTTTCTTGACACTAAAGATTATATGAAGAAATAATAGAATAATAAAAGGATAAAAAAGGAATACATGAAGTTGAAATGCTAACGGTTTTGTTATTAATCCAAAGGTAATAGTATGAATGATTTGATGGTTAGTAATTCCTAATCCGGTTGTAATATACAATATAATGAAAACAGTAAATAGCCAATGGATTAATTTAGCAATTGTATTTATTTTCATCTTATTTCTCATCAAAAAAACTTTTGTTTATATCTGCATTATTTGAATATCCTCTACGTTCCCAGTATCCTTCATATGCAATGTTGCCTGAAAGTTCGATTTCAGTGATCCATTTAATCCATTTATACCCCCATTTGCTTTCAGCAACTAGTTGAAAAGGAAATCCTCTTTCTGGAGGTAAGGTAACGTTATTCATTTTATATGCGATAAGAATGTTATTATTTTCAATGTAATCTAAGGGAAGCGAGGTGGTATATCCATCATATGCATGAAATATTGCTATTTTTGAATCATTACTTGGGTTTGCTTTTTGAATGATATCTTTAACTAAGATTCCTTCCCAAAAAATAGTAACACTCCATCCTTCCACACAGAAAAGACTTACAATTTTTGAATATGTTTGAAAATTACTTAAAATTTCATCGTAACTTAAATATATCTCTTCATCTACAAGACCGGTTATTTTTAAGGTATACGCTTCTTTTGTTACATATTGAGGTCCCTTAATGGAGTTTTCTCTGAAATCATATAATGAGGATAATTTTTGACCTTGGTATTCTTTTATTTCTACATTATCTAATTGTAAATCCTGTTGAATACATCCATTTAATAATAATGTTATAAAAATAAATACAATGATTGTTAGATTTATTTTTTTTATTTTTTTCATTTGCACAACCGTTATTTTCGTTCTTGAAGTGATATATAAATTATTTGAAGGTTATCTTATTAATAAATTCTTTTTATAGTCAATAGTGGGTAGATTAACAAATGTATAAATATTTTTTCAATAAAAATTTTAAATAGTATGAATATATTTATTATTCTAATTAATTATTAAAAAATAAACAAAAATATTAATTTATTAATATTTGATGTTAATGGAAGGAATCAAAATGAATCAGAAAGTAACTATACTAGTAATGATACTACTTTTTTTAAGTGTGATTTTGACTATGGGGTGCATCAATGTTGATGATGCGATTGAATACCAAGTCGTTTTTACTGCATCTTGGAGTGAAGAAACACATCCTGATGATTTTCCATCAAATCCGCATTTTTCAGGAATCATCGGTGCGTCTCATAATGCTAATGTCTCGTTTTGGCAAGTGGGATCACTAGCATCACCAGGGATTAAGAATATGGCTGAAACTGGAAGTAAGAATCCATTGACCAGTGAAATAAGTGGAGCAATACTAGGTGATAATGCTTTAGCGCTTATATCTGGGGATGGCATAAACCCCTCTCCAGGACAAGTAAGTGAAACCTTTATTGTCAGTAAAGAGTATCCGCTGGTCTCATTGGTAACGATGATTGCTCCAAGTCCCGATTGGTTTGTTGGTGTGGATAGTTTAAATCTTTCTGAAAATGGTGTTTTTGTTGATGAAAAAACCGTTATTCTTTATGCCTATGATGCAGGAACCGATAGTGGAACGACCTATACATCACCTGATGAAATAAAAAATCCACCAGAGTTAATCTTTAAAATTGAAGGATATCCGTTTTATTATAACGAAGAATTAGTACCAATTGGAACGTTTACGTTCACGAAAATAAACTGATTTTTTTCAACGTCTATTCTCTCATTTTTTTCCTTTTTTGCTGCGGTCTCCTTGAAAAAAACCGCAACTTATAATAAATTTAACATTTCAAATATAAAAATTACTAATTTTTATAATAAAATTTAAATATTAATAAATACTATTTATTGATATAATTTCCATAATTGGAGGGAATTGATACACATGAATATGCCTTATAGAAAGCATTTAATGAATATTTTAAAAGTAAAGTCACTGAGTTTATTCATGTGTTTATTACTCCTTTATTGCTTACTAGTAAGTTCGGAACCTTTAGAGAAAGAAATGGTGGTAATTTCCTTAGATGATATAGAAGTTCCAGTTGATGGAACCGATTCTTCACGTATAAATATTTGTTATGCTGAAAATATTGTAATAGTAGCCATTAATGTTACTTGGGATCCTAGTGTTGTTTATTTAGATAATATTGATACTTCTATGACTCCATTTGATAGTATTTTTGATAATATTAATAATGATAATGGTTTTTTACGATTAGATGCCTATGAATTTTCTGAGAGTGGATTGGATGGTAATTTCACTGTATGTAGCCTAGATTTTATTCCTGCAACAGGTGCGGTTCAAGGTGATTGGTGTTATCTTAATTTTTCAGAATGTATGATTTGGAATTATTCGATGTTAGATATTGTGCTTGTTCCGTCAAGGACCATAAATGGTTCTGCAATAATAAATGGTGCTGAATTGGATGTAAGTCAGAGTCTCTTTAATCGCGGTTACCCGGTTCGCCATTCTGCTGATGGTGAATGGGGTGCGGCACAGAGTTTTAAACCAACCCTTCAGCATTTATCAAATGTTTCGATCCTATTGGGAAAATTTGGTGAACCTGAGTTTGATCTAATAGTAGAACTACGTGAAAATGCGGTAGATGGTACCTTAATAGAAACCATGGTTTTTACACCAAGTCAAATACCAATGGGTAAACACTGGTTAGAAGTTGATATCAATGATATTGCGGTTGTTCCAGGCAATGAATATTTTATAGTGTTACAAAGTCCTCCACCGTATGTAAAAACAAGTTTTGGGTATGAATGGGCATATGCCTTTGGTGATCAATATCCTGATGGATGCTTTTGGTTTACCCGAGATGGCGGTAGTTTATGGCGAGATTTACCAACCATGTATGATTTCACTTTTAAAACATTTGGATATAATTAAGAAAATAAATACAGTAGTATCTTATATTTATAAGCTAGACTGATGTACTCTATCTTAACATTTATTAATAAAAAAATAATTAGTGATAGTATGAAATATATAAAATTCATTTTATTCATTTTTACCATACTGTTTATAATCCAGAGTATGCCAATTAATGCGAATATGCATGATGACAAATCTCATGAATATTTTATATTAACGATTGATTCTTGTAATTATCTTGAACATATTCAGGAGTTTTCGAAGCATTATTTTTTAATACGAATTTCATCAGATTGTTTACTAGAAAATTACACATTTATGATTAATAATAGAAGTTCCCGATTAATCGGTTCAATTCCTTTTAACTTGATTGAAAAAAGAAATGTGACCATCAACTTTAACGTATTTGAAATAGATAATGAGCAATATTACCCCTGCGATCTAGATAATGATTTAGGAATTGGGTCCGTATCAATAACCTATAACAGATTTACAGGTTATTGGGTTGGTGATGATTACCTTGGCGATGCAAGTGGGTATGGACGTTTTAATGGATGTGATGATGGCAGTTATGATGATTTTGAAAGAGATTTTGAACTTTGTTTTTCCATTAAAATAATTGATACTGATGGAGATGGAATACCATCATGGTATGAAGAAAATTTTTTATTAACGGATCCAAGTATTGATAATTCACTTGATGATAACGATAATGATAGTATCCCTTTACACTGGGAATATTTT